>Ga0181527_1000242_pt1 | contig 63542 bp, 62 predicted proteins | sample PEATcosm2014_Bin_30_FD_119762 | JGI IMG/M metagenome (GOLD analysis project Ga0181527, IMG submission 119762) | Peatland microbial communities from MTU Mesocosm Facility, Houghton, MI, USA - PEATcosm2014_Bin06_60_metaG | ecosystem: Environmental > Terrestrial > Soil > Wetlands > Peat | place...
CAGTTCTCCGACACTTTGTTCGGCGTCGCTGCCGTCGATGGATCGACGGCATGGGCAGTCGGCGATTTGGGCCTCATCCTGGCCACCACCGACGGCGGTACTAACTGGAACGAGCAGAGCAGTAACGTTAGCGATCCCATTTACGGCGTCACGTTCGTCAATGCGGACTTCGGCTGGGCCGTCAGTGACCGCGGCGGCATCATCGCCACACAAACCGGCGGGCAGTGACGTCCGGGCAGCATCAGCGCGCTCGGCCTCTCCAACCCGCCATTTGTTGGAGCGTCGTGTTGCCACGTAAGAAATGGCACGAAAGGCGAACTCTTTCTGCGCCTGCGGACCTGAGAAGAAGACGGCAGTCGCTCCGCGCGAGAGGGCTCGTGGAACGAATGCCAGACTGAAAGCCGCGTCCTTGCCCCAAAGCTGCTTTTCCTGGTCCGTGGGTCGGTCCGGGATATCGGCTACAGCCGCGGGTGGCCACAGGAGTTGCCGCAAGGCCCGGTATCAGACGTTCCCAAAACCCCCGACGTCCCCCTGGAAATCTCAGACGGACCGTATATACGGCTATGTGTGAGACTACATCCCTATCTTCCAAAAATGTCAGGAGTTGAGTCTACTTTCCCCGGAATTCATAATCAAGCGACTGTAAGTCTGCCGATATTCCCTCTAGGCTTGCGTCTTAGCTGCCATTTTCTTCATGATATTGGCAATCATCAGATCTTGGGCCAACTGCCTGCCCGCAGACATTCCCGGCGAAAATCTTCTGATAAAATCTATCTCTTCCGTTGTCGGGGCCTCCGTTTGGCTCAAATCCCCGGCGATCTTCAAATCCCAGGGCACTTCCTTTTGGATATCCTCAACCTTCACGCCGGGATGAATTTTAGCCAGATACATCTCTTTCGTTACTGCATCGAACCGGAAGATCCCCTGGGTGCTGATCAGCATCGACGGCCCCGACCCTTTGGGAAAGAGACCGCAACGGTCACGGCGGTCACCGCCGTCCAGGTACCCGGGAGATGTCACATAATCGAGCTTGTTGACAAAAGATCCACCCCGCAAAGTCAGGATCGTCTTCTTCGAATAGGAAATAAAATCGGCCGCGCCGCCCGAACCGGTCAATCTCAATGAAGGCTTGAAGTAGTCGCCGATAGCGGTAGTATTGAGGTTGCCGAACTTATCAACCTGCCCGACGCCGAGAAAACAGGTATCCACAAAACCTCTGTACGTCATGGTAAAGGCGGTGAAAAGATCCGTGGCATAGGAAAAACCCCTTACGCCGCAAGCGTCCGCAATATGGTTCAGAGGCAGCAAGGGCACGAAATCGATTATGCCCGCTTCCGTCATGAGAGTGGCGTGAGGTGCGTATAACGCCTTGGCTACGGCGCCTGCCGTAGTCGGCAGTCCCACGCCAAGAATGACGTTTTCATAATCCTCTATTTCCTTGGCGACAGCGATAATCAACACCTCGTCAAGCGTATAGGGCTTACTCATAAAGCTTCCCCCTCACCTTCAATTCTTCTTCAACTTCCTCGACCGTTAGGCCCAAAATCCTGTGCCTGCCATCTTCATCCCAGGCCGATGTATACGCCGAACCATAATTAGCCGGCGCGGAATAGAATGGCTTGGCCCTTATGGCATTCAGCGAATCGATTCCAAACCTTGAAATATAACGCTCGATATAGGAAGCGCGGTCTTTACAGCCGAAGCACCACTCGTCAAGCCATCTTTTCATGCCGTCGGCGGTCGTATCGGCCAGCGCAAACATGCCGTACATGGGATAATCCATATTGTAACAGCCGACCAAATCCGTAGGGTGAGCGTTCCAAGGCACCTCGATGAGCGCATCCACACGAAAGGCCGGTATAATAGTGAGATGCGGACTGGACTGAATCACGTCATGCTCGACAATTTCCTCACAGGAAAGGATGATTCTCTTGCTGGAGAGGGCTGCGGCGGCAACACTTCCGAGCGCCCCCCAGTACTGCGCGTTTCCATATTTATCGGCGCGCTGAACATGCACGATGCACACGTCTGGGTTTAGAGCCGGTACGGTCAGTATATCCTTTCCCGTATAGGGGGATTTGATAATGCGGTATTTGTTCTCTCCCATAAAGGTGCGCTTGCGGAAGAGATCGGTTTCTATTGTTCCTTCCAGCACCTGGATGAAATCAAAGCCGTGCATGCCCGCGAGCAGCATGGCGTTGTACTGGAAGTTTGTATAATCCTCGATCTCGATGGTTCCAGCCATCAGCGCACGTTCCAGGGCGGAGCCGCCGGCCTTACCACCGGCCCTCATGCAGTAGGTAGTCAATAACCGATCGACGCAGCCGGCGGCTATCAGGCATTCGACGTCAAGAATTCCGGACTGGGAGTACAAGGTGAGTCCTTTCCTTCGCTGACGGATGACTTCGAACACCATGTCCATGCAGGTTCCGACCGTATAATTGCCGATTACCAGATGATCACCGTCATGAACAAACCTGCTGATGGCCTCCTTTACGGTCATAATCTTATTTATTTGCTCTGTCATATACACTTCCTCTCTTTCAGTGTAATGCCTTGATATCGGACGTTCCCGAAGGAGGCCGGCGAGATCGAGCTACGTGTTACATCGGCATCGTCTGATTTTGTCGCTTGTGTCAGCGGGCGCGGCGGATCATACGGCTGACGCTCCGCTTTAGTTGCCCAACTACCAGATTGGCGCGCTCGACAGAATCGACCGGACCCCTTGGGGTGGCGGTTCGGCAAGCTATGCGGAGCGCTTCACTGCGACGGGGCCGCCGGTGGGCACTGCTTCACGCACTGCTTGAAGCCGTGGCGACAGGCCTGCAGGAGAGTCACGACAGTGGCATTGGTCCGCCAATCGTTGCTGCACGTGTCACGACAGGTGAAGTTGGCGACCTGCGCTTGGTCGACGCAGTTGGTACACGTCTGATCAGTCGGCTGACACGGCGCGCCACACGTCTGCTTCGCCTGGACGAAGACCGCCTTGCAGGCGTCGGTCCCGCCGATGCAGTTTGTCGCCAAGTCGCTCCCGTCGGGCAATTTTCCGCTGCTGAGAATCTGGTCCGCACTGTCAAAGCAGGCCTGACGTCCGGCCAGGCAGGCGGTGCCACAGGCCGGGTCGATATTGCGGCACACCAGGCTCGCCGAAACGAAGTCGTCACGGCACTGCGACTGGCAGGCCTGGAAGGTCTGGCGCGCGGCCATGACGCACGCGTTCGGGGCCGCCGTGGCGCTCCGGTGGGCCGTCACCACCATCACGCTGACGATCAGCAGTCCGCGGGTGAGCTTCTGCATGTCATGCTCCTCCTCTTGCTGCATCGCACTCTATCGTGGGCGCGCTCAGGGCACCAGACAAATTCGGTTTAATTTGCCCGCTCCGCTTACGCGCCTCGCGCCTAAACCACCTTTGCTATGAGCCCACGCTACACCAATCCACCACCTCCCGATCGCCTGCCCGCCTCTACAGGCGGCAATCGGCGATCGCGGCCGCCGATGCTCACGGGCAGCGCCACGCCTGCGGTAAAGTCGAAGGTCGAACAGCTTTACCTCTCCGTCGCTGAAATCTTCGAGCTGTGGGTGCAGCGCTGTGACTCTGCCCACACGCAGCGTGTTTACCGTGGCGACGTGATGGCGGTCGTGGCGTTCATCGGGATCCCCTGGCCAGCGGAGTCGTGGCGGATGTTTTCCGTGTGGGTGGCCGACGTGCAGCGCTTTCGCGAGGGCATGATCGAGCACCAGATGGCACCGAAGACGCTCAACCGGTTCATCTCGTCGCTGTCATCCTTCTGCAAGTATCTCGCCGGCTACGCCGCCGATTTTCGCTTGCCGATCCTCGTGCCGAACCCGGCGGAGGCGCAGTTCATCGTCCGGGCGAAGTCGGATCCCGTCGACGAGACGCGGGCACTGTCCGCCACACGCGCGCGGCAGCTCGTGGGCATGCCGGCCGGCGATTCCGTGATCGACTTCCGCGATCGTGCCATTTTGAAATTCTCGTTCACAACCATCCCAGCGGTGATCCGACCCCGAGCAAGGAGGATATCGAGATCACCCGCCGGCTCCGTGAGGCCGGCGAGATGATGGGTGTGCGTGTCCTGGACCACATCATCATCGGCAGGGGCCGCTTCGTGAGCGTTGTTGACGATGGGTACTGGTGAGGTCGTTATCCGTTACGTGCCGTCAGTCATACCCGCTGACGGCTCCTTTTCGCGACCACCAATATCTTCCCACATCCGCCTCAGGCCGTGTCGCGCCGCCAAGTCCTCGTCACACAGCACGAGCCCATCTTCCGCGTGCTTGTACAGGGCACCGTTCCGGCGCGCCTCTACGCATGACGGCTGGGTGCAGATGATGCACGTCAGGGGATGAGATGACCAGTTCCGGAAGCGCCGGGCCGCGCAACGCTCTTCTCTAGGGGGAGGGAGGGAAGCGACGACTTCGCGAGCTCACGCCGCTTTCGTAACTTTGTTCGCCGCCCGACGCATCGCAGCGATCGTCTCCTGATAACTCGGCGTCTCGAAAATTCCGGAGCCCGAAACCAACACCTCAGCACCGGCCACGGCCACCCGGCCGGTGTTGTTCACCTTGATGCCGCCGTCGACCTCGATGAGATACGACAACCCACGCTCGCGCTTGAGCCGGGCCGCTTCGTCGATCTTCTTCACCACCGACTCGATGAACTCCTGTTCCGCAAAGCCAGGATGCACGCTCATGATCAGCAGCAGGTCGATCGACGGCAGAATGTCGATGACCGTCCCCACCGGCGTCTCCGGATTGATGACCACCGCTGGATGCACGCCGTGTTCGCGGATCTGGCGGATCAGGTCTGGAAGCTTGGCGGCGACCTCCTGATGCACCGAGATGAAGTTCGCCCCGGCTTTCGCAAACGCCGGGATGAACCGTTGCGGCTCCTCGATCATGAGGTGTACGTCCAAGGTGAGGCGGGTGACTTTGCGTACGGCATGTACGATGTCGGGCCCGATGGTCAGGTTGGGCACGAAGTGCCCGTCCATCACGTCCAGATGGAGCCAATCCGCTCCCGCCGCTTCGACCGCGTGCACCTCTTCTGCCAGCCGGCCGAAGTCGGCCGAGAGTATCGACGCCGCGATGACAACCACCTCTCGACCATATCGCGCTATCCGCGTGCCTTCAACCGCACCGCAAAGAAGCCGTCGAGACCGTGCCGATGCGGAAACGTCCGCAGCACAAGGTCGCCGCCGATCAGCTCACGAGCGCCTGGCGGCAACGATGGCCGCGGATCCTCGATCACGAAGGAGGGATGCCGGCTCACAAACGACTCCAGCACGTCGTCGTTTTCCTCGCGGGTGAGGGTGCAGGTGGCGTAGACCAGGACACCGCCCGGACGCACCCACTCCGAGACCCGCCGCAGCAGCCGTTGCTGCACACTGGCTCGCGCCGTGATATCTTCCGGCTTGCGCTTCCACTTGATCTCGGAGTGTTGGCGGAGCGTGCCGAGTCCCGAACACGGCGCGTCGACCAGCACGCGATCAAACCTCGCCTCACCCGGATGCCAGCTCAGCACGTCGGCTGCCACGGGGTGAAGGACGGCCAGGCCGTGGCGCCGGGCCATGCGTTGCAAACGTGCGATGCCACGGGAATTGACATCGATGGCGACGATCTCGCCGCGGTTACGCATCAACTCCGCCATGTGCGTGGCTTTGCCGCCCGGTGCGGCGCAGGCGTCGAGTACGCGCTCGCCCGGCTGCGGATCGACCACCAAGCTCACCAACTGTGATGCCTCGCCCTGCAGAGAGAAAAGGCCGGCGGCGTAGCCGGGGAGGGCGTCGGCGGCGCCACCGTCCTCGATCTGAATCGCCACCGGCGAGTACGTGGACGGTCTCGCCTTGAGTCCGGCGCGGCGCAGGCTCTCCAAGACGCTCTTGCGGTTCGTTTCGAGTTGGTTCACACGCGCGACCGTCGGCGCCGCCTGGTTATCGGCACGCAGCAACGCTTCGGTTTCGTCTACGCCGAACTGGGCGACCCAGCGCTCGACCAGCCAGCGCGGGTGCGAGAGTCGGGCCGAGAGATAACCGATCGGGTCGTCCTGCCGCGAGGGGAACGGCACCTCCCGCCAAGCGGAGACGGCGCGGCGCAGAACCGCGTTCACCAAGCCCGCAGCGGCGCCGCCACGAAAGCGCTTGGCCAGGTCGACGGCGGTGTCGACGGCGGCGAACGGCGGAATCTTCGTGAGGACGCAAACCTGGTAGAGCGCCAACCGGAGCAGCGCGCGCACCGGAACGTCCAGCTCGGCGGGCGGCCGCCGCGAGAACGCAGCGAGGATGTGATCGACGTATCCCTGCCACGCCAGTGTGCCGTAGACCAGGCGCGTTAACAGCGCGTGGTCCCGCGGATCGAGTTTTCTGGTGCCCTGGTAATGCCCGAGCAAGGCATCGGCGTAAGCATCGGTTTCCTCGACCCGCCGCAAGATGTCCCACGCAAGCCGCCGGGGATCTGCGCGCAGTGGAGAGTCCCGTTCTCGCTTGCTGTGGTTCACCAAGTGACGCCCGCTCGCCGCGGGTCCTCCTACGAAGAAGGGGTCACTCATTGAAAGGCAGTTGTCAATCCAGGCGCGGTGAGGTCCGCCCTTCAGGGCAGAGATGAAGACAATCCCTCTTTCCGAGCGCCGGCTTTCGCATCCCTGCCCCTTTCGGGGCGACACTTCCCCTTAACCTCAGGACATTAAGTCTCTAGGCCAGATTGCTTGACGACGGGGCAGTCGGCGGAATACAAGGACGAGTCGCAGGCAAGCGGAGACCCGCCAACGAGAAGCAAAGCGAGAGGCTGCGCATGAGAGCACGCTGGGGAATAATTACGGTTCTGATCGCCCTAACGGTCTTGCCGGGCTGTGAGTACGGGCGACGGTTCGTCAGAAAGCCGTGGGGCAAGGGCACGTACATTCCCGCGGCCGTATGTGCCGTCGTCGGGGCTGGCGCCGGGGTGGGCATACAAGAGGCGCGTCGCGGCACTTCGACTTCAACCGTTTGCCCCCCTTCAGGGCCCTGCCTAACTTCGCGCAAAGAGGATGACGCCGACTATTGGAAGGGCGCCTTGATCGGGACCGCGATCGGGGCTGGCGCGTGCGCATTGGCCGGGCATTACCTACTCGATCCCGAAGCCGCCACAGCTCCGCCTCCTCCACCTCCGCCGCCCCTGCCGACGCCGCAACCACTTCCGCCGCCCTCGGGCAAGCGGATCGTGCTGCGCGGCGTTCACTTCGACTTCAATAAGAGTGATATCCGGCCCGACTCGCGGCCGATCCTCAACGAAGCGGGGGAGATCTTGAAGGAAAACCCGGACGTCCGCATTTCGGTCGAAGGGCACACCGACGCCATTGGAAGCGACCAGTACAACCAGCAGCTCTCGTTGCGGCGCGCCGAGGCCGTGTTCCGCTATCTGGTGAATCATGGTATCCCGCCGGAGCGGATGGAAGTGATCGGCTATGGCAAGCGCCACCCGGTGGCAAGCAACGACACGGACAGCGGCCGGGCCCAGAATCGCCGGGTCGAGTTGCGCGTGGTGTCCCAGACGCAGGAATTGGAGCCATAGCCCGGGCCGAGAACACCAATTTTCGCCCGCCGGATTGCTCGTCGGCAGCGGCGAAGAAGAACGTTGACTTCACGATCGGCGATAGGTAAGGGCTAGAGGTACTTAGCTTTTTCGAGTCAGGAGAACCGAATGGGACACACTGCAGCAAGGCTTTCGCTTGCTCTGCTGTTCGCAGCAGCCGCAATGGTGGCGCCGCCGGCCGGAGCCGATGTGCAACCGGGCGACGTCATCACCAAGGCGAACGTTGACAAAGTCAAGGATCTCATATCACCGGGAGTGGAATGGTGCGTCAAGCATGGCATGACCATGAAGATCGTGCCCTACAAGAAGGTGGAGTGGGACAAGGGCTACCGCGAGGCCACCGAGAAGTACTCCGGCCAGGTCAAGCTCGCGCCGGACGGCCGCTCGCTCATCGGCCACGTGGCCGGTATGCCCTTCCCGAAGATCGATCCCAACGATCCACAGATCGCGCTCAAGATCATGTGGAACTTCGATTCCAGACCGTACAGGACCGACGACCTAGACCTGCGCAACTTCGATTCCGATACCGGCCCGGTGAGCGACAGCGGTCCGATGCAGGTGGAGCGACATTTCCTCCTCGACCATCTGCGCACCCTCTGGTACACGGCCCGGATCTACGTCGATCCCAAGCCCGATCTGCCCAATACGGATGGTGTGCGGAGCAAGCAGTCGCTGCATCCGATCCTGGAGCCGTTTGATCTGAAGGGAGTGGGCTCGTCGTCCATCCGTTATGTCAGCCCCGATCGTCAGGACGACACGTGGCTCTACATGCCCTCGCTGCGACGGGTGCGGCGGCTGTCGAGCGCGCAACGCTCCGACGCCCTGTTCGGACAGGACACCGACGTGGACACCTACGACGGTTATGCCGGCCAGATTCCGTGGTTCGATTGGAAGTACCTCGGTGATAAGGAAGTGCTCGGCTCATTCCACGCGGAAGCGTTTCCGACGAAGGCTTGCGAGGGCGCCGGCGATTTCATCTTCTGCGATACCTGGGAGAAACGGCAAGTATACGTAATCGAAGGCGTGCCCAAACTGCCCCAGTACGCCTACGGCAAGCGGCTCCTCTTCATCGACAAGGAAACCTACTACATCCCCTTTACCGACATCTTCGACCGCGCCGGGCAGCTGTGGAAGGTGTGGATCAACCAGTGGAGTTTCAAACGCAGGGCGACTCCATCCGGCGACGAGTACCCGGACGAGATGCCGTTTCAGCCCAGCATCACCATGGTCGACATGCAGCTCAGCCACGCCACCAGAGCCTCGCTACCCAGCGCTAAATATGCGGGCGAACAGGGCTGGTATTTCAACCAGGGTGCCAAGTCGGGCACCACCGAAGCGTTCTTCACCGTCGCCACCCTGATCGAAAGCGGCCACTGATTCGGCCGCAAGAGCAGTCGTCGTTACGGAAGGGGAACGCCGGGGCGTCCCCCTATCCCGATTAGACCAGTCCCAGTGCCCGCTGAATCTCGCGCAACAGCGCGATGTTGTCGGAATGCCCGGTCATCCGGGCGGTGATCATGCCCCGCAGCGGCCGCCCGAGCAGATACACGTCACCCATGATGTCGAGGATCTTGTGGCGCGCAAACTCATCCGGGAAGTGCAACGCGGTGTTGACGACCTTCTCGTCATCGATGAGTACGCAGTTGTCGAGCCGACCGCCGCTCGCGAGCCCCATGGCGGCGAGCTGCTTCATGTCGCGCAAGAACGCGAACGTGCGTGCCGGAGCGATCTCGTCGCGGAACGACTGCGGGCCGCTGTGCAGATAGGTGTACTGTTGCAGGCCCACGGGGTGCGGGTAGAGGAGAGTGTATGAGATCCCGAAGCAGTCCGCCGGTTCAATGGCGATCATCTCCCCATCTTCCTTGCCCACCGCGATGCGGCGGTTGATGGCGATCTCCTCAACCATGCCTTCTTGCTCGACCACGCCCGCGTTCTCGATCAGGTCGCAAAACGCGATGGCCGAGCCGTCCATGATCGGCACCTCACCCTGCACCTTCACCAACAGGTTGGTGATGCGGTAGGCGTGCAAGGTGGCCATGAGATGCTCGACCGTGCGCGCCGTCACCCCGTTGCGATGCAGGGTGGTGGCGTACCCCGTGGAATCCACGCACTCCAGCTGCGCCGGCACGGTCTCGTCGGTTGACAGGCTGGTGAACAAAATGCCGCTGCCTGGCGGGAGCGGCTGCAAGATCAAGCCGGTTTTGACGCCACTGTGCAGCCCCTGACCGCTGACGACAACGCTGCGCGCGATGCTGCACTCCTTCCATCGCCGCGCGCACGGCAGCGGTTGGGTGTGCGGCCCCGTGCCTTCGGCGGTCGTCTCCGCCGTGCCCGCGCCATCCGGCGTCACGGCGGCCGTGCGGCGCACGGCGGCGTAATGATCGAGGGCGCGGTTCACCACACGCAAGAGGGCGTCGAGCGAAAAGGGCTTTTCGATGAAATCGAAGGCGCCGAGCTTGGTGGCCCTCACGGCGGTCTCGATGTTGCCATGTCCTGAGATCATCACAACCTCCGGCCCCGGCGCAGCGTCGTGGAGCTGTTGCAACAACTGCAACCCATCCATCTCCGGCATCCATATGTCGAGAATGACCAGCTCCGGGTGTTCGCGTTCAATCAGATCGAGCGCCTGCCGGCCGTCTTCCGCCTCCAAGACTTGGAGCCCCTCCTCGGCAAGGATGCCGCGGAGCGAGTTTCGTATCTGCGCTTCGTCGTCCACCACCAATACCGTTGCCATTGCATCCTCCTGACGCTGTGCATGCAGGCGCGTGGGTGCTCGCGCGGTCTCATGCCGCCGGTCTCACGCCCGCGCTGCGACGCGTGTGATCTCGCTCGGCCGGCGCAGGGGAAAATCGATGATGAAGCGGCTGCCGCGAGGCTGATTGTCCCGCACGTGAATGTAAGCCTGGTGGTCCGCCACTATCGCCGAAACGATCGCCAGACCGAGCCCGGTCCCCTCTTTCTTGGTAGAGAAATACGGCTCGAACAACCGCAGCTTCGCGTCTCTGCTCATCCCCATTCCGTTGTCCGCCACCTCGAGACGCACGATGCCACGCGCCCGCAGGTGCGACACCACAATCTCGACGCGGCCGCGTTCGGGGATACCCTGGCATGCCGCCACGGCGTTGTCGAGCATATTGATCAGCGCCCGCTTGATCGCCTCGCGATCCAGCTCGATCGGCGGCAAGCCCTCGGCGGGGCGGTACTCGAAGGCCACTTCCGTATGGCCCTGGCGGAAGAGCGCCAGCGTCTCGTCCACCACGGCGTTGAGGTCTTGTGGCGCCAGCGCCACCGCCGGCAGCCGCGCGAACATGGAGAACTCATTCACCAGCCGCTTCAGCTCGTCGACTTGGCCGATGATGGTACGCGTGCATTCATCGAACAGCGTCCCGTCCTCCTGTGCCAGCTGCGCTGCATAGCGCTTACGCAGCCGCTGCGCCGAAAGCTGGATCGGCGTGAGCGGATTCTTGATCTCGTGCGCCAGGCGGCGGGCCACTTCCCGCCAGGCCTCCATGCGCTGGACCCGCAGCAAATGGGTGACGTCCTCGAAGAACAACATCAGGCCGCGTGGGGTGCCGGTGTCGTCGGTGAGGGCGGTCGTGCTCACCAGGGCGGTAACGATGTGCTCGCCGCCGGTGAGCTTGATCTGGCGCTCGATCGATGCATCAGGCGAGCCCAGTGCCTCATCGATCACCTCGGCGATCTTGCGCAGGTCAAGGCGCTCGAACACCTGGGCCCAGTGTTTACCGCGTGCCTGCGTCAAGCGCAGTCCGAGCATGCCTTCGGCGGCGCGGTTCAGCATGGTGACGGCGCCGGTGTGGCTCAGGGAGACGACGCCGGCGGTGATATTGGCCAGAAGGTTTTCCACGTATTTGCGCCGCTCGACCAGCTCGGAGTGGATCTGCTGCAGTTCGGCGGTCATCTGGTTGAAGGAGTCGACGAGCACGGCGGTCTCTTCGTCACTGCCGGCCTCGATGCGATAATCCCAGTTACCCTGAGCCACCTCGCGCGTCCCTTCGGCCAAACGCTGCAGCGGGATGGTGATGCTCTTGGCCTGCTGGATGCCAAACCAGGTCGCCGAAAACGTCACAACCAATGTGATCAGCGCCAGGCTGAGGACGTAGCCGTTCTTGATCGGCTGCTTCATGCCGGAGAGCTGCCGGTATTCCTCGTACGAGCGTGAAATGTCACGGGCCTTCTTGCTGACGTTGCGCGGCACGAGGTAGTCGACGGTCACCGCGCCGATGATGGCGCCGTCCTTGCCCCGCACCGGCACGCCGGCGCGCACGATGTCGCCTCTTCCGAAGGCATAGGTCCGCGTCACCTCCTGCCCGTTGGACAATTCGGTGCGCACCTCGGCTTCAATTGGCGGCGGCCGTTGCGCCGTCTCGGTGCTGTCGGCGCGCGCCAAACCGGTGTCATTCGCGGAGAAGACCTCAAGCCCTGCCAGGTTCAGCTCTTCCAGCTTTCGCTGCACGAAGCTTTGCAGATCGGCGTGCCGGCCGGGCGGCCACAGGCCCTGCTCCGACGTTTGCTGCCCGACTTCGCGTGCGAAGTGCAAGGCATTGTTGGCGGCGAACTGGTAATAACTCTGCGCGACATCGAGCGAGCCTTCCAGCGAGCTCTCGACGCGCACATTGAACCAGTTCTCGATCGCCGCGTTCAAGAAGCCCTCGGCGACGAAGAAGAGCAGCACGCTCGGCACCAGCGACAATCCGACAAAGGCCAGTACCAGACGGGTGCGCAGCCGCGAGCCGAAGATGCCACGTCGGCGCTCGAAAACGAGCTTTACCACGTTGCGCGTAACGAGAAAAATCAGCAGCACCAGCAGGATCAGGTTGAAGTTGATCAGCAGGAAGAAGACGATGTTGCTGAGGCCAGCCAGACGCGTTTCGAAAACTGCAAAGACCAGGAAGACCACCGCGGTCAGCACGATGATCACGGTCTCACGCCGCCGCCGACGGATTTCATCCGCGGGGAGGGGTGGACGACGCCCGGTCCACATGTGCCACCAGCGGTCCATCAGATCGACACATTCTATGAGGGAGGCGTCAAGGGCGCAAGATCCGGCGCGGCAACAATCCGGGCGCGGCGACTTGCCCAGACAGCGTGCTTGGAGGAAGAGAAAGAAGCACACTCCGAACTTGAAATGGCAAGTGCCAAGGAGGAAGGCGGCGTAATGGTGAACGAGGCGCAGGAAAATCCGGTGCTGGCGGCGCTGGCGACACGTGCGCTGGAGTTCGTGAAGGACGGCAACATCGTCGGTCTGGGCACGGGGCGCGCCGCCACCGCCTTTGTCCGTGCGCTCGGACACCGCGTGCGCCAGGGCTTGCGCGTCACCGGCGTGCCGACGTCGGCGGCGACCGCGGTCACGGCGCAGGAGTGCGGTATATCACTGGCGGGACTCGACGATGTCGACGCCATCGACGTCACCGTCGACGGCGCCGATGAAGTCGATCCGCATCTCGACCTGATCAAAGGATACGGCGGCGCCATGGTGGTGGAGAAGATCGTCGCCGCGGCTTCGCGCACCGAAATCATCCTGGTAGGCAGCGACAAGCTGGTGCCCGTGCTCGGCCGGCGCGGCGTCTTGCCGGTCGAAGTGATCCCGTTCGCTCTCGGCTTCTGCAAACGACGACTGGCCTCATTGGGTTGCCGGCCGCAACTGCGCTCCGTCGAAGGCCGGCCCTTCATCAGCGACAGTGGCAATTACATCCTCGACTGCGGCGTTGAACCGATCACGGAGCCGCAGCGGCTGGAGGATTCGCTCCGCGCCATTCCCGGCATCGTGGGCACCGGCTTGTTTCTCGGCATCGCCGATTTGGTCCTGGTGGGTGAGAGCGCTGGCGTGCGTGAGTTACGCCGGCAGAAATCGAAGACGTCATGAGCGACGCTTAGCGCGACTTCTCGCATGCGCCGCCACCGTTTCCTCGCGCCGGATCTCGCTGGGCGACTTATCCGTGCGCAGGGCTCGGAACGACGCTTGGCGGATCTTGCCGTCATGGGTCCATTCACTGAAAGCCACTTCCGCCGCCAACGTCGGCTTCACCCAGTGCGCCTTGCGGCCGGGCGAGCCCTGCGGGTGGCGACCTTCATGGTCACTTCTCACGCCAGGCCAAAGGATTCGCTGGCCCCGTACCCTTCCCAATCGGCAAGCCATGAGCAATCGCGGCGGTGATGAACTGTTTCGCTTGCGTTACCGAATCCAACAACGACCGGCCGCGCGCAAGATTCGCAGTAATCGCGGCGGACAGCTGACAGCCGGTGCCGTGCGCATGTCGCGCGGGCAGACGAGGCGCGGAAAGCTCATGTGTCTGTGCGCCGTCGTGCAGGACATCGACTGCCTGATCGCCATCGAGATGGCCGCCTTTCACGAAGCACGCCCTGGCGCCGCGCGCGACGAGGGCGGCAGCCGCTCGATGCAGATCGAGGACAGACCTGATCGCCACGCCCGTGAGGGCCTGCGCTTCGTGGACATTAGGCGTCACCAGGGTAGCCAGCGGCAGCAAGTCGCGTACGAGCGCTTCGCGCGCCTCGGGTGCAAGCAAGGCGGCGCCCGTGCCGGCAACCATCACGGGATCGACCACAAGATTCTGAACCGCGTGATCCCGCAGCGCCCCGGCCACGGCGCGGACGATATCCGTGTTCACGAGCATGCCAGTCTTCACGGCGTCAGCGCCGATATCGCTCAGCACGGCCTCGATTTGTTGGCGGACAAATGACGCCGGCACCGCGTGGATGGCGGAGATGCCTTGCGTGTTCTGCGCCGTGAGTGCCGTGACCGCGCTCATGCCAAACACGCCGAACACGGTGAATGTCTTCAGATCGGCCTGGATTCCGGCACCGCCGCCCGAGTCCGAACCGGCGATCGTCAACGCCCGCGCGATCATGGCGATGACATTGTCGCAAAGAGCCCAGCGCGACGCCACACCGCGCAACGCTAACGCTCCTGGGTTACGGTGACGTATCCAAGGTTTTCCTCTCCCTCCGAAGGTCAGAGTGTTCTTCTTCCCTCCCTGCGCCCTACGCCGCAGGCGTTGCGGATCATAGCCCTAGGTTGGGTCGCGGACCCTTGCCGCGTCTCTTCCGCGGCTACTCAGGGCGGCGGCCCGCGACGCTGGCGGCCTGGGGTAGCCAAGAGAAGGCAACCCCAGGCTATGATGCACAACACCTTCAGTGTAGTGCCTGACAACCAGATCCTTTGCGGTCGTGCCAGCGGGCCGACCCGTAGGTAAGGGAGATCTCTTAAGGATGCCCGAGAGAAGTTGACAGTAGAGGCTCAACGTTCGATAGCTTGCCTTGAGATGCCTTCATCGTCACCGCCCGCGATACGGCTCGACCGAGTCTCTGTGGCCAAGCAAGGCCGCTCGGCCCTCAGTGACGTGACGCTGTCATTCCAGTCGGGAGGCAAGTACGCCGTCCTCGGGCCATCCGGCGCGGGGAAGACCACGCTGCTGCGCCTGCTCAATCGCCTGGAAGATCCGACGGCCGGCGCGCTCTGGTTGCACGGCACGCCATACGTGCAGCTATCCGCAATCACGCTGCGCCGCCGCGTGGCGCTGGTGTTCCAGGTGCCGGTGATCTTTACCGGCAGCGTGCGGGACAATCTTTGCACGGCGTTGCGATTGCAGCGCCGCGGCGGCGAGGCCGATCCGGCAGACCTGACACGGTCTCTGGAGCTGGCGGGACTCGACGGCGCCATGCTCGCGCGTGACGCGGCGGCGTTGTCGACGGGTGAGAAGCAGCGCGTATGCATCGCCCGTGCGTTGATGACGCGGCCCGAGGTGCTGTTGCTCGACGAGCCGACGGCGGCGCTCGATCCGACCGCTGCGCATCGGCTGATCGAGTCGATCGTGCAGCTGAGCCGTACCGGGGGGCTCACGGTCATCATGGTGAGTCATCAGCCGGAGCATGCGCGCGGGTTCGGCGGCGAGGTCATTCTGTTGGTGAGTGGCCGCGTCGTTGAGCAGAGCAGCGCTGAACAGTTCTTCGTGGCGCCGGCGACGGATCAGGGGCGCAGCTACTTGGACCGAACCTTACCCGGTATCGCCTCATGAACACGCAGCTCATCGACCCCTCATGGTTGCAGATCGCGTGCGCGGCCGGCCTGCTGCTGGTGACCATCGGTTTGTCTGCCGCGCGCGGCTTGGGGCTCGGGCGGGATCTGATTGTGGGGGGGATCCGGACCCTCGTACAGCTCGTTGCGATCGGCTACGTATTGGGATTCGTCTTCTCGAGCGGCAGCCCAGCGTTGATCATCCCGATCCTGATCTTCATGCTTGCGGTGGCTGCGTGGACCGTCGCGGCGCGGCAACGGCGGCCGACGAACGCGCTGCGTCTCCTAGTGCTGGGGTCGTTGAGCGCCGGTTGCGGGCTTACCATGGTGCTGGCAACCGAGGTGATCCTGCGTATTCAGCCGTGGTACAATCCGTACTACCTGATCCCGCTCATGGGCATGGTGATCGGCAACAGTCTGAACAGCGCGACGCTGGCGGTCGAGCGGCTCGACAGCGAGCTGCGGGGCGCGCGCGACCGCGTCGAGGCGCTGCTTGCTCTGGGCGCGACCAGCCGTCAGGCAGCGGCCGCCGCAGTACGCGCCGCTATGAAAGCGGCGATGATCCCGATCATCAACTCGATGATGGTGGTCGGATTGGTGTCGCTCCCCGGCATGATGACCGGACAGATCCTCGGTGGCAGCTCACCGCTGGTGGCGATCAAGTACCAGGTGTTGATCATGTACATGATCGCCTTCTCCACCACGATCACCACCTTCGTGCTCACCACCTTGCGGGCGCGTTCCTACTTCACCCCGGCGCATCAGCTGCGCGCAGAGGCGGTCGCGGACGCTTGAGCTAGGTGCAAGGTCAAAGGTTAAAGAGGAAAGCCAGAGGCTTTTACCTTTCCTCTTTTCCCTTTCACCTGCTCTTTCTTTGGCCGTTTTCAGGCGGCCGATTCGATCTGCCGGACTATCTCCAGGAATTCCTCGATCGGCCCCAGGTTGTTCAATGCCTCCACCACGCGTTCCATGTCCAGAGCGACGTACTCATGAACCAAGACGTTGCGAAATCCAGGCAAAAGTTCGAGTTGCCGCACGAGATCAGTAGGAAACCGGCTGTCACGCGTCAGATTGCGAACTGCCTCCGTGTAGTCCTCGAAGCGGTCACCGCGGCGCGCGCACAGCTCTCCGGCGATGTTGATCACCAATTGGCAGACCGTCAGCAACGAGAAAAGGACGTCGTTGTGGAGCGACAGCTCCCGTTCGAGTGCCTCCCGCCCGACTACGCGGGGCCGCAGCTCTCGCAAATGCTCGAGGTGGCGGTGCAGCTCGGCCAAGCGTTCCACGAGGTAGGTCATCGGGCGATGGCACCTAGCTTGATCTTGCGGGCGCGGCGCAGAAACGGTTCCAGGTCGGCCGCGCGCAGTTGTGTGTCGCGCACGAAGTCGTGGTCGGCCGCGGCGTTCGCACAAAACACCTGCTCACCAGCGGTCACGATGCGTCGCGCGAAGGGCGGCGGTGCCTCGTTCAGGACGACCACGTCGATCTCCCTCTGCCGGAGCACGTGGCTCAGCCAGGACGAGAGCCGCAGGCGCTCCTGAAACCGCTCGCGCGCCGTGGGGTACCGGCCGCGGTCGAGGAGGACGGCGACATCGATGTCACTCTGCCGATGGGCGTGGCCTTCGTGGTGGCTGCCAAAGAGATATGCCGAACACAGGCCGGGCACTGCGGCCGTCTGGAACACGCGGCGCAAAGCCTGGGCGAAGTCCGGATGTGGTGAAGCGCTTTCGCTGTCCATGATCTGGCACAAGTTACCACGGACCCACAATCCCGGCCAACAACCGCGAGGCCTTTCCATGCAGGGCCAAGGTCAAAGGTCAAAGAGGAAAGCCAGAGCTGCCCGTTGTCTTCCGTCTGGCTTTTACCTTTCCTCTTTCACCTTTGCCCTTCTTCCCGTGGTCTGGACCACGACGACAACGAGGTCAGATTGGTCGTGATACAGATCGGGCAGGTAGAGGCCAAGATCACGGCGTGCGAACTCGGCTTCGTGGAATCCGTCGTAGAGGATATGCTCCTGGCCGAAGTGCTTGGCGAGAATGTCGGCGACCTTGGAAGCGAAGTCCCGCCTTTCCCCCGCGAAGGAGAAGGCGATTCGGAAGCGCTTGGAGTTCATATTTCCTCGCTCAAGTTGCCGCTCGCATACCTGCCGGCCTTCCGCCTTCGCTCGGACGCTACGGCGGGACGGGCGAGGACGCGGGAGTGCTCCAGCCCGTCCTCGATCTTCGCCGGGATGCTGTCGCCGGGGCGGATCTCCCAGTCATCGAGCCAGACGCGCAGGCCGTCCGCCCGCAGCCGCTCCGCGATAGCGCGCACCACCGCCTTGTCCTTCGCGCTGTGGCTGAGGAAGACGTCGTGGGTGAAGGCTTCGGTGCTCATGGAGGATCACATCAATTCGCGGAACTGCTCCGGCGTCAGACCGGCATCCCTGGCGATGTCGGCCATCGTGAAGGCGTTGATGGGGTTGTGGCGAGGGATGGTCAGGCGCACGCGGCCATTGGACATGACCGTGTGCTTTGCTTCGTGGGCGATGCGAAACCCAAGCTTGGTGAAGACCCGTACGGCAGTGGCGTGGCTGATGCCTGGAAGCTTCGGCATGTTTCAGATGGCGACCAGGTCTTCCTCAATCTTGGACACGCCGGCTTCCTCGGCTTCCACCTTCAGCCACTCCTGTATGGCGATCTTGATGTTCTCCACGGCCTCCTCCCGCGTGGCGCCTTGGGAATGACAGCCCGGCAGAGCTGGGCAACTGACCGCCCATCCTTCTTCCGATTGAATCAGGCGAATTCGGTATTGCATGGATGTTTAATGGCCCAACTGGCGCGAGTATGCAACGGGCGTTCTTGGACGCAAGCCTTTCCTTTGTCCGCAGCTCTACTGGCGCCGCCTGCGTCGGGCGGTTCGCGAAACCGGAACCTGCCGGCCTTCCGCCTTTGCTCAGACGCTACGGCCGGACAAGCCAACTGCGCCCAGTCCGAGCCGGGCGCATGCGCCGATATGCAGAGCACAAGCACGCGGGAGTGCTCCAGCCCGTCCTCGATCTTCGCCGGGATGCTGGCGCCGGGCTTGATTTCCCAGTCGTCGAGCCAGACGCGCAGGCCGTCCGCCCGCAACCGCTCCGCGACGGCGCGCACGATCGCCTTGTCCTTCGCGCTGTGGCTGAGGAACACGTCGTGGGTGAATTCGGTGAATTCCTTAGGCACGGTCACTTTCTCCTCACACGGTACCGCATGCTGTGTTCCTTGACCTGGAAACCGATTTCCCGGCGCGGTTTCACCGGTGGCGTGGTGAGGCGGTGAATGGCGTCGAACAGCGTGCGGGTGCCGGTGTCGTGGCGTTCGACCTTGCGCTCCAATTCGGCGAGCTTGTGGGCCAGTTCCTTCCGCAGGGCGAACGTCTCCCGCAGGCGCACGAACACGCGCATGATGGTGATGTTGACCTGAACGGCGCGAGGAGTGCGCAGGACACCCGAAAGCATGGAGACACCTTCCTGCGTAAAGACGCGCGGCGGATACTTGAAATGCTGGCCGCGCTTTAAGCTTCCAAAATGGAAGCTTAAAGCCTCCGCTTCCTCCGAGGTAAGCTGAAACATGAAATCAGGTGAAAGGTAGGAGCCGGAGGGAGAACAGCTCCGGCTTTCCTCTTTAACCCTTAACCTTCCATCGGCCGCCGCGCTGTTCGGTATGCGTCGATGACCGACCACAGCGCAACGACTAAAAACGGCAGCGAGGCCAAGAGCATGTTACGCATTCCCGCGGCTAGGTTGTCCAGATCGATGTCCACGTCTAACAGGCTTAACGGAACGGTGGCGGTTACGGCACCGCCGATCAGGAACAGCAGCGCCTTCCAGCGCTCGCGGTTGTAGAGTTGGCCCAATCCTGGAAACAGGCCTGAGAGCACAGCCGCCAGCAGCGGGCTGCGCCGCTGGGCCGCTGCGCCGGGTTCATTGCTTAGCGGCATTCAGCTTCCTCCCGGAAACGTTTGCGCTCACATTAGCCCAGCAAGAAGATGCGGTCACCCCCAGATCGGCGGCTTGCGATCGCGCCACGGTTGCACTTCCTCCAACTGCGCCGCGAGCTGGAAGAGCACGGCTTCGTTGCCGCAAGCGCTGGTGAACAGCGTCCCGATCGGCAGGCCCCCCCCGTTCCAGTGCAACGGCAACGACACCGAGGGCTGTCCGGTGGAGTTCGCCACACAGCAGAACGACATGTAGGCGAGGATCTTCGGCCAATCTACATCGACGTCCCGCAGCGCGCCGGAGTATGTGCCCGTCAGTACCGGCGGCGACGACAGCGTCGGCGTGATCCACACGTCGTAGACCTGGTGGAACTCCCCAATCCGGCGCGCCTCCTGTTGCCGCAGAAACGCCGCGACCTGATAATCGAGCGCGCTCAGGCTGCGACCGCGCGCGGCGGTAGCCCACGTCAACGGCTCCACATCGTCCGGCGTGAGCTGTTTGCCGAACACCAGCGCGGCGGCGGCATCGACCTCGAGCTGCGCCGCCGCGAAGTACGTTACCTTCCAAGATTCCACCAACGTTGCCATGTCGGCTTCGGGCGATGCTTCTTCGACGACATGCCCGAGATCGGCGCAAAACCTGGCCGCCTGTGTCACCGCCGTCTTGCAGTCTGCATGCACATCGTTGCCTATGAGTCCCTCGGTTCGGAATGCGATGCGCAGCCGACGTGGCCGCTGCGACAGCTCGGCGAGGAAAGGCCTGGACGGCGGCGGCGCCCAGTAGGGATCGCCCGGTGCCGGACCCGCGGTGGTGTCGAGCACGGCGGCGCAGTCACGCACCGTGCGCGTCACAACGTGTTCGCAGACGAAACCGTCGATGGCCTCGCCCAGCAGCGGCCCCCACGAGATGCGGCCGCGCGTGGGCTTCAAGCCGACCAGGCCGCACGCCGATGCCGGCATGCGGATGGAGCCGCCGCCGTCGTTGGCGTGCGCGACCGGCACGATACCCGCCGCCACTGCGGCAGCCGAACCCCCGCTCGAACCGCCCGGTGAGCGCCGCGTGTCCCACGGATTGTTGGTCGGGCCGTAGTACAACGGCTCGGTGGTGGGCAAGAGTCCCCATTCCGGGGTGTTGGTCTTGCCGAGCGGAATGAGTCCCGCGGCCTTGAAGCGCGCGACTTGAACCGAGTCGTGATCTGACGGAGGCGCGTCCTTCAGGCCGCGACACCCGAGCGTTGACGGCATACCGGTGCAGTCGCCCGAGATATCCTTCAGCAGCATGGGCACGCCCTGGAACGGACCGCCAGCGCCGCGACGCGGTTGCTGCGCGGCCATGGCTCGCGCGAGGTCGTAGGCCTTGTAGACGACCGCGTTCAGCGCGCGGTTGTGACGCTCGATGTGCTCGATCGCGGCCTCCACCAGTTCCGCAGCCGTCACCTCTCTGCGCCGCACCAGGTCGGCGAGGCCGATCGCATCATAGTTTGAATACTCTGATACCGTCATCCGGATTCTCCTCAGTTCTGTGATCCCAATCGGGCAGGTCGTCTTACCGTCTGCCGGCGCGTCGGGCGCGGATCTGTCGATCGATGCGTGCATCCACGGCGTTGATGATGCTCATGGCCCCTTTGATGGTCAGCCAGCGCAGTGGCTCCGGAGGTAATGGCGGCTGGAGGTCAGCCGGCCGCACCACCCAGGGGCTCACGGGTAAGAAGTCGGTCGTCCCGACGTCTCGGCTGGTCATGCACTGCGCCCTCCTTCGGCCTCAAAGGCTAGCCCAGAGAGTGGACCCGGAGCGCTCCGAGCGCAATGGTGTATGTCATCGCGCCAAGAAGAGGATGCATTGTTGTGATAAACATCATCAACAACATTGACCGGCGTGGTGCCATCGCGCGCAGCTCTGTGGTTTTGATGGATCGGGGCCAGGGTGGCCCGTGAAGCGGAAAACTTCTGGCCCCCTATGGTGCATCGATCTGGGAAATGATATTCAGGGCTTGGACAAAGGTGAAATAGCCTTCCACAATCCCCCGCCACGCAAAGGAGTCAGCCATTTCGACTAAGGTTTTTATCGGCAATCTCAATTTTCGCACCACCGAGCAGCAACTTTCAGATGCGCTCTCAGCCGCCGGGCAAGTAAAATACCTGCACATCGGCACGGATCGGGAGACCGGCCGCTCGCGAGGATTCGCGTTCGTCGAGTTCTCCAGCGAAGCCGAGGCGGCCGAGGCTATCCGGCGCTTCGACGGCCAAGAGATCGACGGCCGCAAGTTGCGCGTGAACACCGCCGAAGATCGGCCACGGCGCAACGACGGCCCACGTTTCGCACCGTCGAGCAGCGAGCGCCCGCAGTATCGGCCGGGGTTCACCACGCCGGGATCTGATCCCTGGTCCGATTTCAGCGCTTCGGCGTTCGGCGGGGGGGCTGCGGGTGGCAGGCCGTTCAAGACCAAAGGCAGCCGCCGTGGGCTCCGTGCACGCAAGCGCAGCCTAAGCTACTAATAAGCGATTATCCGGGGCGTGAATATCAGCCCCGGTCTCCGCTACCTTGGCGCAGACGGGCCGGCGTTGCCCTTATGCCCCCTACTGTTGGAAGGCCAGAAACCTGACAGAAGCCGTCTCTGGCCACACTTAGTGATCGACCTAACTCACTACCAGTGAACTTGGAACAGTCGGCACCACGTCCTCTGGTGGCCCCGACGGAGACGAGCGCGACGGGCTTCGGGCTACGGGAAATGCGCTTCCTTGGCCTTCCTGAAGCGCGCAATTCCGAAGCCCTCGCGCAAACGTCCTAGGTTTTGAGCAGTTGCGGAATTACTTCTTAACGCCGCCCTCTTTGGCCCATTTCTCGAGCATCGCCGTCGTCACCGACTTGGGCCGCTCGATGGCATAGCCCAGGCCGCGATCCCACACGAGGTTCGCCAGCACGCCCAAGGCACGACCGATGCCGAAGAGCACGGTGTAGAAATCCTGTTCCTGTATGCCGTAGTACCACTGGATGACACCGGAGTGCGCATCGACGTTCGGCCATGGATTCTTGGCTTTGCCTTGCTTGGTCAGCACGCCCGGGGCGACCTCGTAGATCATGCTGACGAGCTTGAACATCGGGTAGTCGGGCAAATGCTTTAGGGCAAACTCCCGCTGCGAGGCGTAACGCGGATCGGTCTTGCGCAAGACCGCGTGGCCGTAACCGGGGATGACCTGGCCGGAGTTGAGCGTGTCCCACAGGAACTTCTCGAGCTCTTCTTTGGTAGGGAGCTTGCCGCCGAGCTTCCCCATCACGTCTTGAATCCAGTGCAGCACTTCCTGGTTGGCCAGTCCGTGCAGCGGCCCGGCAAGGCCGTTGATGGCGGCAGCGTAGGCATAATACACGTCCGACAAGGCGGAGGCCACCAGGTGGCCGGTATGCGCCGACACGTTTCCGGACTCGTGGTCCGAGTGCAGGATGAAATACATGCGGCTGACGTCGTCATAGGGTTTCGCGATACCCATCATGTGCGCAAAGTTGCCACCCAAATCGAGCTTGGGATCGGGCTCGATGTGGACGTCGCCCTTGTACTTCATGCGGTAGATGTACGCGCCGACCCGCGGCAGCTTGGCCATGAGGTTCATGGCGTCTTCGTAGGTCGGATCCCAGTAGTTGGCCTTGTTCATGCCTTCGGCATAGCTGCGAGCAAACACCGATTCGCGCTGCATCGACACAATCGCCGCCGAGAACATGGTCATCGGATGCGTATCGCGCGGCATGGCACGTAGCACGTCCCAGACATAGTTCGGCACAGCCGACCGCTCACGGAACTCATCGGCGACCTCTTCCACTTCCTTCTTCGTCGGCACATCGCCGGTCAGCAAGAGGTAGAAGTGCCCCTCGACGTACGGCATCTCACACCCTGGGACCTTGGGCAGCTTCTCCATGACCTCGGGGATGGTCAGGTCGCGGAACCGGATCCCCTCTTGGGGGTCCAGATAGGAGATGTCAGTGACCAAGGCCTTGATGTCGCGTGCGCCGCCAATACATTTCTCGATGGTCACCTCATCGATTTTGACGTCACCTTGTTCCTTCAAGAGCGTCTTGATCCGGGGTTGCCACGCTTGGATCTTCTGAGATAACTTCTCTTTGAGTGCCATAGGCTCCTCCATCAATGGTTTATAAGGGACGCGAGGCTACCTGGCCACGACGTCCGTTTACACGCCAAACGTATTTCTCCCTTTGTTGCCCTACCGCTTCTCGATCCGTTCAGTCCAGCGTTTTTCCTCCCTACCTTTGGGCTGACAAGCTCGGTCACCTGCTGGCCGCTGCCGCCGCTGAGGCTGCCATCCGCATGCCAGCACGGTGGCCTCGCTAGCACATGCGTACGTTGGTGGTGCATTCCCACCCTTGACATGCAAGCAGCCCCAACTGCTCCAGTGTGCGCAACACCCTCGGGCTGGCGGAGCATAAGGCCACATTAATGCGGTAACTGTCATAATGCCCAATTATCAGACGTTCACGCATCCTCGATCTGCCCGCCAAAGTCCCAGACCCACCCCCGTATACCGTAGATAAACGGCCTGTCAAGCGCCGGGGGCGCAGGCGGGAGGCCGGGGGGCCGGAGAACCGGCCGGCGGGCGGCGAGTGGCGCAGCGCCGCATGCGTCACTCGCGCTGGCGACGCGATTCTCAGTCCCTGTGCTGCCAGCGACTCACTGGATCCAGAGGTCGGACAGGTCCGCAGCGCCGTCGAAGCCGGGCAGAGCGCCGTTGGTTCAGGCAAGGGGGGAGCTAGGTGGACAGGGGCCTCGGCTACACAATCGAGCGGCCGAAGCCGATCACGACAGACATGCTTGAACAGGTAGCCGGCATCCGTTAATCAGATTGCGCAGAGCGTCTCGCGATCCGCGAAGGGCTCGTGCCACGGGCCCCTTCGTTGTCTTCGGGGGTTGCCTTCGGGTTACGCGGTGTCCGGATCGCGACTGAAGTGAGCTACGGATCTGAAACTTTCGGTGGAAGCGATGGCGGACTACAAAGAAGGGATCAAGAAGGAAGTCGCCGAGATCAAGTTCCTCATCCACGACCTGCGCGTGGAGCGGTTCGTCAACGAGGTGATTCACTTCCACGTCACCCTCAACACCGACCTCGAGATCTACAGCATGGAGCAGGCGCAGATCCTGCACAGCCATGACTTGCAGGTCTTGAAGACAAAGGCGGTGACTCTGCGAAAGTCATTCCAAGAGTACTCGAATGCGGTGAAGAACTTCTCTCCCGACCGCACCATCCTCCGGACCGGCAAGGACTACATTGAGACGATCCGCAGCACTTGCGCACTGATCCTGAACCCACTCTGGGGTCGTGCTGACAAAGTCCTGTCCTTCCTGCCGCCGGACTCCCGCTCCGCACGGTCGCACAAGCACTACAAGAATTGCATCCGCTGGATCGGCGGCGTCTCGCAACGCATCGAGCACTTCCTCGAAGAACAGCTCAGCAAAGGCATATACGAGGAGTTCGACCTCGGGGGCGAGGTTGAGCAGTTCACTCGTGAGGTCATCCGCAGCTACGTCACGGAGGCGAGCGACGCGGCGGTAGACCTTCAACTCGGCCGGCTCGACCCGGCCCTCGTGGGCGGCAACCGCTATCGCTTCCGACGCATGTTGTTCAATATGGTCATGAACTCCGTCGATGCTCTCGCGGGCCGGAGGCCCGGCCTCATCCAGATCAGCGACACGGTGGAACGGGACATCGCCGATCTTCGCGTGCACGACAACGGCGTGGGCATGTCGCCCACCAAAATCGAACAGGTCTTGCAGGATAAGGACACGCTCGATGGAGAGCTGCACTCCCTCGGGTTCGTCTTCGTGAGGCAGACCATCGCGGAGTTTGGAGCCAACCTCTCGATTGAAAGCGAGGTCGGTGAGGGAACCACTGTAAGCGTCAGGTTCCCCGTCGCACACGGCCAGCGGCCCGACTCCGCTTCGCCGGGCGAACTCGTAATGACAGAGTCGCCGCCAGCAAAGTCCGCTACAACAGAAACTGGCGCCCCATCAACGGTGGAGCCGTCGACCCCCGGCGAGCCATCTCCCGCATCTCGCGAGGAACCGCCCGTGGCCAGCAACGACAAGAACCGTGCGTGCGGCCGTATCGTGTACGAGGACTACCAAGCCTCCGAGGCACAGTACCCCGGCTGCATCTTCGCCATTTCCGTGACGGACGATGACCACGTGGACTTCTTCAGGCACCGACCGTACGACCGCTGGTGGAACACGGAGCACGAGGACCTCACACCCATGCACTTCGAGTCAACCATCCGCGGCCGGCTGGAGGAGGACGACAGCAAACGCCCCTTGCTGATACTGAAGGACCCAAGCAGCGCACGGGAGTATTTCGAGTTCAAGAACGTCCCGAAGGCGGACAGAACTGCAGATAGGCATGTGCTCATGGTGCACGACGAGTACGTCCGCATTGCCCGAAAGCTGATCGAAACGGGGCTGTCGGCCGACATCACCGTCGAGCTGGCGGGGCTGCAGAAGTTCTTCCCCGGCCGAGAAGACCTCGCCGAGGCCGAACCCTTTCCGCTCCGCATTCTGGCGGAGCAGCGACTCAGCACGGAACAACAAGCCTGACGAACCGCGCCCCGGCCGGGGCACCCGAACGTCAGTGGATGTCACCAGAAGAGGCGTGGTCTCATACCTGCGGGCGGGCTAGACGATATGGATAATACTGCGGCGTCCACATGGCCTTTTGCAGCAGATCGGCCAGCCGTTCATCCGTGGCGATCATGCCGAGTCCGTCATCCCGAGCTTGTTTGGCGATGGCAAACGCCACGGTGAAGGCTACCTTTCGAACATCCTTCAATGGAGGAAGCAATTGTCCCCGCGAGCGTTCTTCCGCCGACACCATGTCCGCTATGGCGCGGCTTGCTGCATTAACCATCCTATGAGTGATGCGCGCAACCTGGCTTACGAGCGCACCCAGCCCTACTCCGGGAAAGACGTACAGGTTATTGCATTGCGAAAAATGAATCTTGCGCCCGGCCGGCGTAGTGTAATCCGGAAACGGGCTTCCCGTGGCTATCAGAGCGTGCCCACCGGTTGCTTCCATCACTTCCGAGGGCGTTGCCTCCGAACGCGAGGTCGGGTTCGAGAGGCAGAAGACGACGGGACGCTCGCTATTCTCAGCCAAGTTCTCGAGCAACTGCCTGTCGAACACATTGGGCTGGGCCGACAATCCGATCAGGGTGGTTATCCTCGCGTGCCGCACTACCTCGGCGAGATTGGGCGGCCGGGATTTGGGTACAGGCCAGCCGGCCATTGCCGCCCGCGGCTGCAGAAATCGCGCTTGATAGGGTTCGACCTTCATGTCGTCGAGCAAAAGGCCGGGCAGATCTACGGCATAGATTCTTTTTCTGGCCTCCTGCGCCTCCAGGCCCTCTTCGCTCTGCATCATCGTCGAGAGGGCATTGGCCACGCCGGTCCCTGCCTGCCCGAAGCCGAGTATAGCAATCCGCTCCTCGGATAAGGGACGCCCTTTGATTTGGACGGCGGTGCGCATGGCCGCCGCGGCTGTAGCTCCCGTTCCCTGGATGTCGTCATCGAAGCTCGGGACACGGCTCGAGTACCTCTCCAGAAGCGTGAAGGCATGCTGTTTGCCGAAATCCTCCCATTGAATCAAGGCACGCGGAAAGACCCGCTGGACTCCCTGTACAAATCGCTCGATGACTTCGTAATATGCATCGTCCTCCAGACGGCGCGCGCGCACTCCCATGTACAGCGGATCTGAGAGCAACCGCTCGTTGTTGGTTCCCACATCGATGCACACCGGGAGGGTTGAAGCGGGATGGATTCCTGCGCCTGCCACATAAAGAGAGATCTTGCCGATCGGAATTCCCATACCATCGGCGCCCAGATCTCCGAAGCCGAGTATGCGTTCGCCGTCCGTTACCACCATGAGCGAGATGTTCGGCAATCCGACACTCTCCAGAATGTGTTCGATCCAGTTGACATTCCTTGGGCTCACATAAATTCCTCGATAACGCCGGATGATGTGGGATAGTTTCAAGCAGGCTTCGCCTACTGTCGGCGTGTATATGACCGGCAGCATTTCTTCCAGGTGTCTGGTCAACAGTGCGTAGAAGTTCGTTTCGTTACGATCCAGCAGTCCGATGAGTGTGACGTAGCGTTCCAAATCCGTCGACTTCATCTGATAGATTTCGTAGGCTTGTGATACCTGTTCCTCGAGGGTGCCCACAGACTCGGTCATAAGCCCGGTGAGGTTGAACTCGCGCCGCTCTGAATGCGGAAAGGCGTGTCCTTTGTTCAGCAGCGGGTCCTGCATCAGAGCATACCCTCTAAACGGTACCTCGTAATATATTTCCTGGGTCAGCGGATCCACCCGCATTTCGAAGCGCTTCATGACGATCGGACCTGATGGAAAGGTTTCAATGTGCCCGGAAAATTCCGGACAGCCCCTATATATGGCGCGCATAATTGGCCTGTCAAGCGCCGGGGGCACGGATGACGGACGTCATCTGAAATCGCGACATCTGCTGAACCACGGAGCGCCCAAGGGTGGCTTGACTGCCTGACGGGCTTTGTTATTCTGGGACGGACTGGTCAGTTCTGAAATTCAGGGCACATATGCGCGGCAGAAAGAAGAGTCAGAAAACCCGGATGGCGATCGTCCAGTGCGCCGCGGAGATTTTCTCGAAACGTGAGTTTCACGAGGTCCTGACCGACGACATCGCACAACGCCTGGGCATCGGCAAGGGTACCCTGTATCGCTACTTCAAATCCAAAGAAGAGTTGTACCTGGCCGCCATCGCCGAGGGTTTGAACGGGTTGCACGCGGCGGTGACCGCCGTGCTCCAGCAGGACGGGGCGCTCGAGACCACCATCGAAGCGGTCGTGGGCACCATGATCACTTACTTCTGGCGCCAGCGCGATTTCTTCATTCTAGTCCACCGCGTCGAGCCCAAGCTGAGAGCGCAAGAGCGCACGGATTGGCAAAACCGCCGCAACGAGGTGGTGAGCATGGTGCGCCGCGTGTTCGAGCGTGCCACGGCACAGGGTGAGATCGGTGCGCTCGACACGCGCTTGGCGGTCGAGATCCTTTTCGGCATGATCCGGGCCGCGTGTTTGTATCGTAGCGAGAGTGACCGGCCGGAGGAGTTGACCCGCCAGGTCACGTCGATCTTTCTTCGCGGCCTGACGGGTGAGGCGCGCGCGCCGGCCGACCGAGCGCGGACGCCCAAGATCGTCGGGGCAGGGACGGTCAAGGGAGGAACACCTCATTCATGAATCGGCAGATCCTGTCGATCGCATCATCGGCAACGTCCGCGGCCGCCCCCTCACCGTTGGTGACGTCGGCACGGTGACCGACAGCTACGTTGAGCCGCGGACGCTGGCGCGTATGGACGGCAAGCCGGCCGTGGCACTGCTGGTCCGCAAGCAGTCCGGCACCAACACCGTGGAAGTCATCGATCACATCAAGCAACGCCTGGCGCAGTTGCGGACCTTCTTGCCGGTCGGCCGGGCCGGGAGCGGCGTTGCGCGCCTCGATGGCGAAGGTCATCATCGGCGGCCAAGCCCTGTGCTTGCTTCTGAGCCTGTTGCTCACGCCTGTGGCGTACTCTCTCTTGGACGATTTGAGCCGTGCGCGTCTGCTCATGCGGGCGGCGGGGTGGGGCCGTGGTGTTGCTGCCCGCCTGCCGGCGCTCATCAACGGCCGCTGGCGGGCGTGACCGATACCGGCCGTTCGTGCTAACACGCCCAGCGTAGGGGAAAGGAGGACGTGATGGTGGTGCGACCGCTGTTGGTGGCTTTGGCTTTATTCCTGATACCCGCAGTGTTGGCGCAAGAGCCGGTGCCGACGCCGGCGGGGTCCGAAGGGGGACCGCAATTGCTCAACGAGGTGCCGAACTACACGGAAACCTTTGTCCACCAATTGAGCGGTGCCATGCCGGCGGACGTGACCGCGGCTGCACAGTCCAACGAGCACTACGGCCGCCTAACCGAGACAGGTGCGCCACAGCAATTGTCCGTGGCGGATGCCGTCACCCTGGCGCTGCAAAACAATACCGATCTCAAAATCCAGCGACTGGGGCCGCTGGCCGCCGGGAATCAGGTACGGAAGGCACGGTCGGTGTTCGATCCGGCGCTGTTGGGCAACGCCTCGCGCGACCGGGCGACCACGCCGAATGGGACGCTCAGCCCGCTTCTGACGACCACGCCGACGCTGTTCCAGCAGGATTTGAACCTCAACGCCGGCCTGCGCAAGATGCTGCTGTCTGGCGGGCAGCTATTGCTCGCCTGGCAAAACCAACGACGCCTCTCCACTCCCTCGGCTCTCAACGAGCTGTACCCACAATACACCACTATTCTCGGTCTCTCGCTCAACCAGCCATTGCTGCGTGATTTCGGCTGGCGCTACGCCCTGCTGTTCGTCGAGGTGGCGCAAAACACGCAGCAGGAGGCGTACTATCAGTATGAAGCGGCGATCGCCACCATCATTGCGCACGTCGAGCGCGCCTATTGGGCGCTAGTGCTGGCACTCGAGGAGGTGCGCGTACAGGAGCAAGGGCTGGCATTGGCCAACGAAGTGCTGCGTCAGAACGAAAGCAAGGTCAAGGTCGGTACACTACCGCATACTGCTGTGTTGCAGGCACAGACCGAGGTGGCGCGCCGTCAAGCCCTCCTGATCCGGGCGCGCAATCTTGCCGACGTGACGCGTGACAACTTGCGGGCCATCATCAATTCCCCGCAGCCGGGTGCCGGAGCGCTGGTGATGATCGAACCGAGCGACAAGCCGACCGTGGTGCCGTACGATGTCGACTACGAGCGCAGCTTGAAAACCGCATTGGAGCAGCGCCCGGAGCTGGTTGCCGCGCGCTTGGAGATCAACGGCAGAGGCGTGCAGCGCATGGCGGCGGAGAACCAGTTGCTCCCGCGGCTCAATTTCGTCGGCGGCATAGGCGTCAACGGACTGAGCGGGACCGGGCTCCCGGCCACGAACTTTGCCCTGCCCGGCCCCACCCCGGGCACAGTGATCACACAAATTCCCGTGGCCGCGCCGAACCCGGGAGTCGCCGGGGGATACAGCCGCGCCCTCGAGCTGTTACATGACGGCCGCTACTACAACTACAGCGCCGGGGCGACGGTCGAGATTCCCATCGCGAACGCCCAGGCACGGGCGGACTATACGACCGCAAACATCAATCTCGAGCAGGCGAAGCTGTCGCTGCAAAGGCTGGAAGAAGGCGTCACCCTGGAGATCAAACAAGCAGTGAGTAACCTGAGCACCGATCTGAAGAGCATCGACGCCACTCGCATCGCCCGCGAGCTGGCGGAGGAGAACGTGCGCAATCAGCAGGCGCGCTACGATGTCGGCCTGGTGACGACGAAGGATTTGCTCGACTTCCAGGACCAGCTCACGCGAGCGCGCGGCGCCGAGGTGCAGGCGTTGACGGCGTACAACAGCGACCTGGCCGAGATGCGGCGCGTCGACGGCAGCTTGCTGAGTGCGCGCAACGTCATGATCGAGCGCGCCACATCCGAAGCAGCGCCGTGGTGGGCGCGCTTCTAAGCGATGCTTGCGCCAGCACAGTGGGGTCGGAGAGGTACCGATGCGCACATACGCTCTTGCCAGGCGCCTGTCCCATGCCGACGTCGACTTCCTTGGTGAGCTGAAGGTCTCGGCGCTCCTGGGCCTGCTGGAGCAGGCTGCCGTCGAGGCGTCGACCGATGTGGGGTACGATGCGGCGCGCTACGCCAGTGAGGGCCGTATCTGGATCATTCGGCGCACACGGCTCGAACGCATCGTCCCGGTGGGCGGCACGGAGGCCGTCGTCGTCGAGACCCAGGTCGTCGACTTCCGGCGGGTGCGCTCGTTGCGGCGCTACACCGTGCGCCGCGACGGCGTCGCCGTGGCGCACGCCACCACCGACTGGGTCTACTGCGACCTACTAACGGGGCGGCTGCTGCGCATTCCGGAGGCGCTCGTGCAGGCGTTGACGGATGGCGCCGGCGCGCCGGCGCTGCCCCGCGCCGAACCGCTGCCGGCACTCGGACCAGGGGCGGCGGTGGAGTTCGCGCTCACCGTGCAGCCGTCCCACCTCGATCACGTCGCACACGTGAACAACGCCGTGTACGCGGCCTGGCTCGAGGACGGTGCCTTCGCACTCTTCGCTGCGAGCGGGTGGCCGCTGACGCGCATGCTGGCAGCCGGCGGTGCATTGCGCGTCAGCCGGCTCGACTGCGAATACTTGAGTGATGCGCTCGTCGACGAGCACTTGGTGGTGCGCACCTGGAGGCTCGATGGAGCCGCGTTCGACGGCAACGATGATGCTCCACCCACGTGCGCGCAACTTTTGCAGACGATCTCGCGCGCGGACGACACGGCAGTGCTCCGCGCGCGCAGCGATTGGGCCTGGCGTCACAAGCCGCTGGTCGTCGGCGGCGTGCCCGAGCGGTGAAGAAGTCGCGGTATTCGCAGGGCGAGGGGAGCAGAGAGTTCGTCGAACATGAGCGCGCGCTGGGGTAGTGTCTATTTTGCCACCGCCTCACTTGACGGGCGTCTTTCGAGACGGCCGCTGAGAAGATGCGGCCTCCTCAAGACGAGCGGTAAGTTTTTGGAGCAGAGAAGTATTATCCGCTCAGCCTGAGGAGGCGCCGTTTGTTCAGGCGCCGTCTCGAAGGCTGCCCGCTGGGCCGACAACTCAGCTCAGGATAGTATCCGCGCTCGTTGCGCTCTTCCGCCGGCGCTCACGTTGTGCTTACAAAGCTGCATGTCGACCGTTTGCCGGTTCCGCCAGCAAGGACTCCGCATCGTCTACCAGCACATTGCCGGACCGCTCACCAGCATAGCGCTCAGCGTGCGCGCCGGGGCGCGCTTCGACGGCGCTCATCCGGGCATCGCCCACATGGCGGAGCACATGCTCTTCCAGGGAACCGACTCCCTCGACCAGGTGGCGCTGAACCGCCGTGCCGCCGAGTTGGGCGGGGAGCACAATGCCGACACCGGTTACGAGACCATCTCGCTGACCTTCGAGGTGTTCAACGAAGATGTGTCGGATGCCCTGGCGCTCTTGGCCGAGCAGTTCTATCGCAGCCGTGTCAGTGAGGAGCGCCTACGCAAAGAACACCGTGTGGTGCTGGATGAAATCCGCGGGCGCATCGATGATCCGGCCGACCGGCTCCATCGGCGGGCGTGGGAGCTGTTCTTTCGCGGCGCGCTGTCACACCCGGTGTGGGGGAGCATTCAAAGCGTGCGCGCCATGGAAGCGGGGCAGATCAGCGGCTTTCTACGCCGCTATTTCACTCACGATCGTACGGTACTGGCGATCGTCGGTGGCATGTCCGAGGCCGCCGCGCGCGCCGCAGTGCGCCGGCATTTCCGCGCTGGGTACGTTGCCGGCATGCGGCAAACGCCGCCGGTCCAGTTCGGCCCCGGCGGCAAACACCGCCTGCGCGGGGCTGGCGGCCAGGCGTACGTCATGAAATTGATCGCAATCCCCCCGGAGCCGCGACGACTGATCGCAGTCGGGCTAGCGCTGGATCTGCTCGGCGCCGATCCCGACAGCCGCCTGTTTCAGGAAGTGCGTGAACGTCTCGGCTTGGGATATGACGTCTCGGCGACGCTCGACTGGGGAGACGGCTGGGCCGTCGCCATGGTCTCGGCCAGCGCGTCGCGCGGTGCCGCCAGCCGCCTGGTGCGCGCCGTCGATGAAACGTGCGAGCGTGCGGCGCGCGAAGGCTTCACCGCGGACGAGCTGGCACGGGGACGCAAGAAGCTCCGGTACCGTTATGCTTCGCTGGCCGAAAGCCGATTCGATCGCGCCCTGGCGCTGGCGGAAGGCACGCTGCTGGACTTCCCGTTGCCCGAAGAAGCGGAGCGCATCGTCAGCCGGATGCCGCAAGAGGAGATCGAGGGGGCGTGGCGGCGAGCGCTGCAGGGGCGGACGTTGCTCGCGGTGCTCGCGGATTAGGAGAGCGCTGAGCACTGGGGCCGGGAGGGCTCTGAGCCCAGGGTGTTCCGGCGCCCGCTGTGCTAGCATGCCGGCATGGCAAAACGGACGCCCGCCCGCAGCGGCGCAGACCTTTTCGCGGCCCAGGCTGACCGCATCCGCCGGCGCGAGGCGCCATTGGCAGACCGAATGCGGCCGCGCACTGTGGAAGAGTTCGTCGGCCAAGCCCATCTGGTCACGCCGGGACGCCTAGTGCGGGAGATGATCGATGGACAGCGCCTGCACTCGTTGATCCTTTGGGGACCGCCGGGGAGCGGCAAGACCACCCTGGCACTGCTTATCGCGCGCTCTACACAGGCGCACTTCGTGCACTTCTCGGCGGTGCTGTCAGGCGTACGTGAGCTTCGCGACGTGATCGCGGAGGGCAAAGATCAACTTCAACTGCACGGCCGCCGCACCATTCTCTTCGTCGACGAGATCCACCGCTTCAACAAGGCGCAACAGGATGCGTTTTTGCCGTATGTCGAGGACGGAACCATAGTGCTCATCGGTGCGACGACCGAGAACCCGTCGTTCGAGGTCATCGCACCTCTGCTCTCACGCACGTCAGTCCTCGTGCTGGAGCCGCTGGCCCAAGAGGATATCCGGGGCCTGCTCGAGCGCGCCCTCGCTGACTCAGAACGCGGTCTGGGACAGCACGCCCTCCGTATCGAGCCGGCTGCCCTCGAGTTTCTCGCCGATCATGCGCGCGGTGACGCGCGTCTGGGCTTGAACGCCTTGGAAGCGGCGGCCGACCTCGCCGCCCTGGAAGGCCACGACGCGATCGATCTCAAGCTGGCGGAGGAGGCAGCGCAGCACCGGGCGCTGCTGTACGACAAGGCCGGCGAAGAGCACTACAACGTGATCTCGGCCTTCATCAAGAGCATGCGCGGCAGCGATCCCGATGCCGCCGTGTACTGGCTGATGCGGATGATCGAAGCGGGAGAGGACCCGCTGTTCATCGCCCGACGCATGATCATCTTCGCCGCGGAAGACATCGGCAACGCCGATCCCCAGGCGCTGCAGGTCGCGGTCGCGGCGAAAGACGCTTTCCATTTCGTCGGTCTGCCGGAGGGGCGGATTCCGCTGGCCCAAGCTGTCACTTACCTCGCCTCGGCACCGAAATCGAATGCCTCCTACCTGGCGATGTGTGCCGCAGCTGAAGATGTCAAGCAACACGGCGCGCTCCCGGTGCCCTTGCATCTGCGCAACGCACCAACACCGTTGATGAAAGCACTAGGGTATCACCGCGGCTACCGGTACGCCCATGACTACGCCGGGCATGTCGTCGAACAGCAGCATCTCCCTGACAAGCTCAAGGGCCGGCGTTACTACGAACCGTCCGAGAACGGTGCCGAACGGGACGTCAAGCGCCGCCTGGAAGATATCCGCCGCTCCACCCGCACAAAGCGCGAGCCGTAAGTACAGCTTACACACTTCCATCGTTGTGATGGATAAGGACCGGCCATCCGGCATTCGCGGGCGTGGCCGGCCCGTTCACAACGTAATTGCGGTCTGATCCGAAGGTCAAGCCGCTCTCCCGGGAAAGCCGAGCGCTCTCCCGTTCTTCTGGCTATCCCTCCTGCAGAGCTTGCCGGATCGCCTGCAGAATGAACAAGTAGTCCCGGGGGGAGCGCACCTCACCCAGGGACGACACGTTCTGAAGGACCTTCAACTCCTGGTGTGTGATCCCCTGCCGGGTGTGCAGGCGCTTGTCGGCGCGGAAACGATCCCAGGCCGGCTTGTTCGGATCCGGGCCCTCGGTGCGGATGAACGTCCGCACCTGCGGGTGGGCCAGGAAGAACAGCTCCTCACGATCGAGATCGAGCACCTTGGCCAGCTTCACGAGGACGTTGGTGCTCGGCCGGCGCATGCCGCGTTCGAGGTAGCCTATATAGTTAGCCCGCACACCCACACGACTCGCCACGTCCTGCTGGGTGATCTCCAGTTGCCGCCGACGTCGGCCAATCACAGAAGCTAATGTTGTTGCAGCCACTTCTTCCTCCAAACTCAAAATTGCTCCCGCGCTGCCGCAGGCTCTAGTAGTCACAGATCACGACCGGCTGATTTTTTCCAGCACAATCTGTTGGTACCCGGAAAATCTTTGCTGGGCCGGTCTCAATGGGTTATCGGGTTATCAGGTCGCCCGCAAGCTCGATTTCGACCGGCACGCCGCGTGGCACGTGCACCGGCCCGGTCAAAAAGACACGATAGCGCAAATGCCCGTAGTTGCCGACCAGATGTAACGGCTTGTATGGCGAGGGCACCACCTCCATGCTGCTGCGCCAGCCGGGAAACTGCAGTGGCTCCCAAGCGTGGTATAGAATCGCTTCACCTGGAGCGACTGCGGGTGAGAGGCGCACGCGGACGACAAACGCGCCGTGGTCGTTGCGCACGCGCACGTGCTGGTTATCCACGATGCGGCGGGCTTGGGCGTCCTGGACCGACATCCACATGGATGGCTCACCGCGCTGCAAACGCAGGAGGTTGGGCTCGGCGCGCCAGATGGCGTGGATGCTCCAGCGCGTGTGCCCGCCGGTCAGGAGGATCGGATATTTTCCGCCGACGCCCGGCAAGGGCTTCCAGCGCGGTAGCACCTCATCGGCTTCGAAAAACCACGGGTGATCGAGATAGAATTGCTGCCGGCCCGTGAGTGTCGGCCAGGCATGCTTCTCTTCGACGTGAATGCGCGATGGGGTGATGCTGCCCTGTGACTCGACCTCGCTGCCGATGCCGTCGGTCGTGCCCCAGCGGCCGATGGAGCGCGCCTGGATGGCGCCGAGCTTCTGCGCCTCGCGCCAACTGGTCCCGCGCGTGGGTAACGAGTTCATCAGAATGCGATCGAGAACGGCCTCGTCATTATCCGGGCCGTACTGCCCGTTCTCCGTAAAGCGATCGTAGATGTTGGCGATCTCTCCCTGCACGCCGCGCTCGCGGGCGCGCTCCTGCACCCGGCGCGCGAGCAGCGCCATGATCTCCCATTCCGGTTTCGATTCGCCGAGTGGGGCCACCGCGCGGTCGCCGATGACGACGTAAGGCACGAGCGCGATGCCGTACTTGATGCCGCGCTTTTCGTAGTAGCCGGCTGCCGGCAGCAGCAAGTCCGCCTTCATGCCGGTCGTGGAGATACGACTGTCGATGGCGACAATTAGCTTGAGCTTGGGCCAGAGCACGCGCTCAATGACCTGCGGCAACGGCCAGCGCCGCAACGGGTTGACGCCGGACGTGACCAGGACACGCGGCGGATGCTCCGCGGCGGGGCGCACGGGCATCCAGCCACGCGCCAACGCCTCGCGCATGTAGTCGCGCGGCGGGCGCGGCAGCGTCGGATCGCGGCCGCTATCCAACTCCTGCGCGTCGCCGAGACCGCCATGGACGTCGAGGAACAGATGCGACGGCATCCAGGTGAGCCGGGTGCGCGAGAACTCCGCGATGGCCTGCTCCATGGCGCGCGGCGGCGGGCTGTAGACGCGCAGCACCTGCCGTTGCACCCACGATGGTTGCGCGCCGAGGAACTCATCGGCTCCCTCAAACGGAATCCACGCCGCGAAGCGCAGACCGGAGCCGGTTCGTCCATGCTGCCCGCGCAAGGCCGACAGCAGAATCAACGCGCGGTGCAAGAGATCGCTGTGATACGACTTGCACGACCCCCACGTGGCATAGATCAGTGTGCGCTGCGACCGGGCCAACAGCTCGGCTAGGCGGTTCTGCGCCTCCGGGCCGATCCCCGTGACCTGCGCCACATGCTCGGGCGTGTACTGCGCGAGGCGCTCGCGCAGCCGCTCCATGACCGGCCGCACTTTGATGGTGCCGCTCTTGCCCTTCGCCTCGAAGGTGCCTCTGAGCGCGGGCACCACGCTCCCCAGCGCCAGAGAATCGCTCCAGCACCCGAGCGTGCCTGGCGCCTCGACGATTTGACCCGAGCTGGTGTCGGCAACGTAGAAGATGTCGTCTCGCCCACCGTCCTTCACGTCGGACTGGCGCAGAAAGCGCTGATTGTCCTCGCGCACGAGGAACGGGAGATCCGTCTGTTCGCGCACGTAGGCTTCGTCAACCGCGTTGCGTTCGAGCAGCGCCCGGGCCACGCCCAACGCGAGCGCGGCGTCGGTGCCGGGGTGAGGGTTCAGCCACAGCGAAGCATGAATGGCGCTGGCCGAGTAATCGGGGCTGATAGTAACCACGTTGGCGCCGTGGTAACGCGCCTCGGTGATGAAGTGCGCGTCCGGAATGCGCGTCGTGACCGGATTGCTATGCCAGAGGATGAGGGTCTCGGCGCGGCACCAATCGTCGGAGCTGCCGTCGACGAACGATGTGCCCCACGTTTGAACGGCACCCATCGCCAAGTCGCCGGTGCCGCCGAAGCCGTCGAGCATGGTGGCGCCCATCAAGGCGAAGAGCCGCATCTCGCCGACCGTACTCGGCCCCCAGTCGACGTTCGAGGTGCCGTTGTCGTACACAACCGTTTCGATGCCGTGTCCTTGCACAGCGTCGAGGATGGCATCGGCCACGCGGGTGAGGGCGGCCTCCCATGAGATGCGACGCCATTGTCCCGAGCCGCGCGTTCCCACCCGCTCGAGTGGATAGGTGATGCGTCCCGGTGCAACCATCAGGGCGCTGTAGCAACTGCCCTTCTGGCAACCACGAGGGGCGTAATCGGGCAAGCCTGCGGCTTGTCGCGCATAGACGTCCGCCTGTTCTTCCCGCCACACCACTCCGTCCTTGACGTACAGGTCGAAGGCGCAGGCGCTGAAGCAGTTCGCGCGCAGGTGGGTGCCGCGCACGACGCGGTCCCAACGCCAGGCGGCGCGATACACGTCTTCCCACTTTGTGTAGGAAGGATCATCGGCGAGCGTCGCCGCGAGCGCGGCAGCCGGTACGCGTCTGTCGGTCAAATCGGGTATGAGACCGCGCAGGGACAACGCTAGCGTGCCGGCGGCGCCACCAACCAGCAACTGTCGCCGCGTAAGCCCGTTCATCTGAGTCTCCGTAGCTGAACGGCAGGGTCGTACGCAGCCGCAAAGCGGGAGAGGAACTGGATTTGCACCGGTCGCGACATCCTTGGGAATCCTCAACTACATCATTCTCCGCTCTTGGCCACGTCGACATGCACCGCGCGGTCGATGGGGATCGGCTGCCAGTGTAGGCCGCGGTACTGCAGATGACCGTAACCGCCGGCGAAGTGCAGCCACTTCACCATGCCGGGCTCGACGTTTTCCGGACCTATCCAATCCTTGAACTGGAACGGCTCATAACCGTTGTAGATTACCACCTGTCCAGGCTTGGTCCCCGGCGAGCGCCGCACGCGGATGCGCAGCTGCGAGAGATCGTTGAACACGCGCGCCTCGTCGTCGTCGGCGAGACCGCGCGTCCTCATGTCGTCCGGGTTCATGTACATCACCGGATGGCCGCGATGCGTGCCGAGAATGATGCGGCTGGTGTGGTTCATCGAGTGGATGCTCCAGCGCGGATGGCCGCTGGTGAGCCGCAGTGGGAACTCGCCGCCGTGATGCGGGTTGTCCTTGTGCACCGGCATCTCTTCGCCGGCTTCCAGATACCACTGGTGATCGATGTAGAACGACGCCCGGCGATTCAGCGTCGGGTAGGGCTTGAGTTGCTCGACGTGATTGCGGAATGGGGTGTGTGTCTTGTTCGGTTCGATGGGGGACTGCTGGCACACCATCATGGAGGAGTTACCCCAGCCCACGGCGCGCACGGCGCCCTTCTTGCGCATGCCCTCGAGGGTGGTATCGGCCGGTATGGTGCCGAGGATGGCGCTGTCTCGGAAGACCTCGTCGATGAGTCTTTCGTCGTCCGCCAGGTCACCGCCTTTGGTGGTCCAACTCCACAGGTTGTCGAGAGGCACCGGCTCGCCGTTCTTGCGCGGCCAAGTTCGGGCGCCGCGCGCCTTGGCGCGCTGTTCCAGCGCCTTGGCGATGCCCTGGATCATCTGCCATTCGCTCAGCGCTTCGCCGGGCGGCTCCGCTGCTTTCTCAATGAGGAGCACGTGGAGGTGGGTCGGGCTGGCGTACGGCTGGTTCATCTTCTCGTAGTGCTGCGCCACCGGCAGGATGTAGTCGGCGTACAGGCCGGTGGTGTTGATGCGCCAGTCGACGGAGACGATCATCTTCAGCTTCGGCCACAGATGTTCGAGCAGCATGCGGGCGCCGCCGCGCTGTCGGCGCAGGAGGTTGCCGCCGACCTCGATGAGGAAGCGCGGCTCCGCCTGGGTCGCGTCCCGGTTTGCCGCGCTCCACCAGCCTTGGTCGAGCGCTTCCTGGAAATACTCGTCGAAGGAGCGCTTCATCGCGGGATCGTTGTAGCCGCGGCGGTTCCAGATCTCACGGTAGCCGCAGTGGTAATACCAGAAGAACGCCGGCGGGGTCATGAAGCCGATCATCTCCATCATCGTCCGCTCGACGTCGTAGCTGGCGATCTCGTCGGTGAGGGTGGGATCGGCCTCCAGCAGTGACGCGATCATGGCGTCGTGCATGGCGCGCGTGGCCAGCGTCGTCTCGGGGCCTGACTGCGACTTGAGGAGCACGGTGAACATGCCGTCGTTCAGCCCGACGGCCCAACTGCGCGCGCCGGTGCCGTGTTTACCCCAGTTGCCGGTGAGCCCGAGGATCAGCATCATCGCCCGCTCCATCAGGTCGCCGTGGTAGTACTTTCCGGAGTTCCAACCCATCATGATGCGGGTGCGGCGTTTGGCGATCTTGCGGGCAATCAGGCGCGTGGTGTCAGGATGGATGCCGGTGATCGCCTGGGCTTTTTCCGGCGTGTACCGCGAGTTCAGCATATCGCGGAGCAGCGAGAACACCGGGCGCACTTCGACTTCGTCGCCGCTGGCTAGCTTCAGCCGCAGCGAGCCGTCCAGCGCCGGATCGACGGCGCCGGGATCGAGCGTGACTCTCGGGGCCTCGGCAAGCTTCCCCGTCTTGGCGTCAAGCCAGTAGAACTGCTCGCTGCTGCCGCCGTTGAGGTCCGAAGCGCGCAGGAAGCGCCGGTTGTCGACGCGCACCAGCAGCGGCAGATCGGTCTGTTTCTTAACGAAGTCGAGATCCGCAAGTCCTTCTGCAATCACCACTTGTGACATAGCGTTGGCGAAGGCAGCATCGGTACCGATGTTGATGGGCACGTGGTAATCGGCGTGCACGGCGGAGGGGCTGAAGTCCGGCGCGATGGTGACCACTTCGCCGCCGTTGTAGCGCGCCTCCTGCATGAAATGGTACCAGGTGATGTTGGTGTACACCGGGTTGGCGTGCCAGATGAGCACCAGTTCGGTTTTGAAAAAGTCGTCGGCGCCGGGGGAGGGATCGAACTTGCCGAATGTAGTGTAGATGCCGGGGCTGAAGTCGTTGATCTCCGCCTGCAAATCGGTGACCTGGAAGCCGAGCTGGGCGGAGAAGTTGGCCCACAGGATCTGCTGCGTGCCGCCTTCACCCGGCGTGCCGATGTGGTAGCAAGAGCACGGCCCTTGCTCCTGCACGGCGTCGAGGATGGCATCGGCGATGTCGTTGAACGCGGTCTGCCACGACACGCGCTGCCACTTGCCTTCGCCGCGCTTGCCGGCGCGTTTCATCGGATAGAGCACACGCTCTTCGTTGTAGTGCTGCTGACTCCAGGCGGCGCCCTTCTGGCAGCCCATGGGGTTCATGTCGGGCACGCCCGGCTCAATGGTCGGGAAGATGCCGGCCTGCTCTTCGCGCACGATCTTGCCATCCTTGGAGTACACGCGCCACGGGCAGCCGCCCGGGTAACAATCGACGGCGTGACAGCCCCACGTCACTCGGTCCCACTTCCACAGCTCGCGGTACGTGTTTTCAGAGGCGTGGCCATAGGTGTCCTGTTTGACGCTCATGGCAGTACTCCCACTATCACCAAGTAATTGTGGCAGGATCTCGATCGAACGGACCGAGGACTTCCTGCCACTTGTAGGCGATCAGCGTTTCCATCAGCTCTGAGGTCTCGCCGCGCTTGCGCTTGGCCATGTGCTCTTCGAGCATCCACAGCGCCGGGGCGACGCCCGCGCCGAAGAGCGATTCGAGATACGAAAGCGGGATGCGCCGCTGCGACTCATCGATGGTGCCGTCGGGGCGCACGACGAACGCCGAGAGCGGCGGCACGTAGAAGACGTTGGGCTCGGTGTTCCATTCCGCGTGCAGCGGCAGGGCGACTTTGTAACGGTCCACCAGCGTGTGGATGGCACCCCTCGTCTCATCGCGGAAGCCGACGAACACGGCACGTCCAGGACACTGGCGCACACAGGCTGGTGCCACACCCTGCTCCAGCCGCGGGAAGCAGCCGATGCAGTGCTCGCTGATCTTGCGCACGGCGTCGAAATAGATCTTCTTGTACGGGCAGGCCTGGGCGCAGCGCAGCGAGCCCTGGCAGAGATTCTCGTCCCGCAACACCACGCCGAAGTCGTCGCGCTTGTACATCGCGCCGTGGGGACAAGCCTCGACGCAGCTCGGCTTGGAGCAAAAGTTACAGATGCGGGGCATGTAGAAGAAGTACGCGTTCGGATACTGGCCGGCGCCCTCGTCCTCGTCCCAGTTCATCGCCCACTCGGGTTTGCCGGTCTTCGACTGCAGGACGGCCCGCTTTCCATTGCCGCCCGACTGATGGACCTCCTGCCAGTTGAACTCTGTCGCGCCGCCGAAATCCTCCGGACGCGGCAGTTGACCGAGGACGAGTGTCCCGGCGGCGTCATAGCCACCGCCCATCTTTTCGTAGTCTCGCGGTGTTCCTCGCCCCGGTTGCGTGTTCACCGAGCACCACCACATGGCTTGTCTGCCGCCCTCGTTGGTCCACAAGACCTTGCAGGCCACCGAGCAGGTCTGGCAGCCGATGCACTTATTGAGGTCGAAGACCATTGCGAGTTGTCTTCCCATGCTTGTTCTCCCGGCGGGCCTTGGCCTGCTGGGCCTCGGCCCAATGGGGCTTGCCAAGACATGCCGCCCAGCCTTCCTACCGTTCGGTAGGGAACTCGCGTAGGAGTCTGGTCAGCCGCTGGCGTGACGAAGGTCAGCTTATTGGTGGATTAGGCGCCTTTGATGGTCGGTGTCTTGGGTACGGGGTAGTTGTCTCGCGCATCGTCCCGCGCATGAGCCCTCACCCCAACCCGCTCTCAGGGAAGAGTGTCGATCTGGGCGTTGGTGCCGATTCTGGTGGATGGGGACAGGGGCAACCGCCTAGCGGGGTGGTGGTTTATGGTGTTAGCCCGCCGGGTCCGAACGCCGGATCGTTGCAAGCGGCGGACAATGGGGACTAGAGTTGCGAGAGAAGGGGCGGGCATCATCCACCGGGGTGGATCAGCCAGACTCGCCGGCAACCTCACCTGCGAATACGGAGGGTTCTATGGACGCAAAAGCCGGGGCACAGGAACGAATCGACACTGTACACGATACCTTAATCAAGCTTAGTCACCGGATACACGCCAACCCAGAGCTTGGATGGGAAGAGGAGCAGGCTGTTGCCTGGCTGTCGGAGGCACTATCAGACGCTGGTTTCGCCGTTGAAACCGGGATTTGCGACCTGCCCACTGCATTCATTGCACGGGCTGGGAGTGGTCCACTACATATCGCAGTTTGTGCTGAATATGATTGCTTGCCCGGTATCGGACATGCGTGTGGTCACAATCTTATCGCTGGGATGGCCATCGGTGCAGGGATCGCGACGGCGCGGGTGGCTGACGAGGTTGGCTTGACCATCAGCGTAATTGGCACACCGGCCGAGGAAGTTCTGAATGCGAGCGGCAAGATTCTGCTCCTCGAACGGGGGGCGTTTGCCGGCATGCACGCCGCCATGATGGTCCATCCAGCGGCCCTTGACGTAGTCACACCCAAGATGATCGCGGCGTCGATGTTTGAGGTGCAGTATACAGGCAAAGAAGCCCATGCGTCGGCATTTCCTGAGCTTGGCATCAATGCGGCAGATGCACTAACCATTGCCCAGACCGCCATCGGGCTCCTCCGGCAGCATATCCGTCCAACCGACCGCATCCATGGCATCATAACGAAGGGTGGAGACGCGCCAAACATTATTCCGGCTCATACAGCAGCGACGTATGTGATCCGTGCCGAGACATTGGATCAACTCGCAGAACTGCGGCCGAAGGTCTATCGCTGTTTTGAAGCTGGGGCTATCGCGACAGGATCGCGGCGGGAGCTTATTGGAGGCGACAAGCCATACGCTCATATGGTGCATGATCCGGACATAGCTGCTATCTATCGTCGGAATGCGGAGGCGTTGGGGCGCAGCTTCGCTGATCTCGGAAACCTGCTCGAGCGAGCGGCGGCATCCACAGACATGGGGAATGTATCGCTGGTGCTGCCCGCAATTCATCCCTCCATTGGGATCAACTCATTGCCCGCGGTCAATCATCAGCCCGAGTTTGCGGCGCACTGTGTGACTGAGGCCGCTGACAAGGCCCTGATCGATGGGGCGCTCGCAATGGCGTGGACGGCCGTTGACATGGTCACAGACGTGAGAGTCCGGCAGCGCTTGTTAGTCCACACTTGAACTCGCTGCTATGCTGTCGGAGCGTACACGCCTCGATCTCCATTCAGCGGGGCGTGTAAGAGAATCGGGACGTAGTTAAGTTGTTAAGCTAGTCCAGGCATGATAGCTACAGGATGGTATGCCGCGTGGGCCGCGTCTGGATGTCGAGGGTGGGGTGTACCACGTGACGGCGCGCCGCGACGCGTTGGCGAGGGCGGCGCTGGTGGAGCGCGGCATCCGCCCGGTGGAGCTGAGCCGATATCTGGGGGTGAGCCGGGCCGCGATTACAGCGCAGCTACGAGCGCATGATACTTAACAATTTAACTACGTCCCGATGACCGGTTTCGTTCTCCATTCCCGGTTCCCTGTTCCCGGTTTTCCATTGCCTTGTGGGGCGCCGCGCTGCCACGGCGGCACTCACCGAGCCGCGTGCTTCTGCGAGGACGCGCGATCGGTGATACGCAAAGGCGCAGAGCCGCAGGGAGGATCATCTGCGATCAGCGGAAATACACGAAGCCCTGTGATAGTGTGACGATCGAAGATGGTTGAACGCGTGCTTGAAGAGGACACAGACGAGCTGTCGGACGAGATCGACCTCAGCCTCATCGATTGGTTTCTGACCTTGTCACCATGGGAGCGCTTGCAAGCCAGTGCGAACTGGACGCGGCTGGTGGCGCTGGGCCGTGCCGACACCGAAGACGAGTGATCCGCTCGCGCTGCTTGACGCGTTGAATGCGGATGGAGTGGAGTACGTCGTGGTCGGGGGCGCCGCCGCCGTGCTCCACGGAGCGCCGGTGACCACGCAAGACCTCGATATCGTTCACCGCCTCAGTCCGGAAAACATCGGCCGCCTCCAGCGTTGCCTATCACGCATGCACGCGGTCGTCCGCGAGCGAGGCAGTCGTGGCTTGGTGCCTGACCAGTCCATGCTGCAGGCCGGGGGGCAAGTGCGACTGCTCACCGACTTCGGTCCGCTTGACGTGCTCGGCCGCCTGCATGACGGGCGTGATTACGATGAGCTCGTCGGACATTCCGAACTTGTCGGAGACGCGACGCGTCGTGTTCGCGTGATCGACTTGGCGACGCTCATCCAGATCAAGGGCAGCAACCAAACGGCGGCGCGACCGTCTGGTGCTGCCGATTCTTCGCGCCCTCCTGTCCCGGCGCCGCTGAGGATATGGCGCGTCTAACCATCCTGATCGGGCACCAGCCGCACGGCTCGCGATGTAACAAGGTGGCCGCAGCGGCGGTGACGGCCGGTCCTAATTTCTAATTTCGGCGGCTCACCCCACGCCCGGCGCTGACCGCTGGCGCCAAGTCTGGCGGCTACACGTCAATGTTCATGCGCCCCTGCCTCGTCGGCCTCGTGGTGATGGTCGCCTTCTCCAGTCGCGGCACGCAGCTAGGCCTTCTCCTCGGGCGTAAGACGATTCAGGTGACGCACGAAGGCTATGATTTTCCAGATCTCGTCGTCCGTGTGCGTCGGGCTGAACGCCGGCATGCCGGTCATGCGTACGCCGTTCCCCACCGTCCAGAACAACTCGCCGTCACTCATCGCCTGCGTATCGTCGGCGCTCAGCTCCGGCGCGTCGGGATGCAGGCCCTTCGCCAACTCGGCCGGCTTCACGTCTGGTGCGCCGTGACACATCACGCAATTTTCGCGGAAGTGTGCGAGCCCATCGTGAAGCGCGGCCGCATCGTTCTTGTAGGGATCGGTGGTGTGTGGCGCGCGCCGCGCGAGCGAGCCCTCGTAGGCGAGGTTGCCGACGAACGATTCGATCGGCCCCGGTGGTGGGGCGGCCGCCATGTTGATTGCACCGATCCACAGGACGAAGAGTGCGCCACCAATGCAGAAGAGGATTCCGAAGCAGAATGCGATGAACAGACGTAGCATAGGATCTCCTTCCTGACGCGTCAGCAGCCACATGCAGCATGTGTCTATTCTATCCGCTCTGCCTGGCGGGCCAAGGCGGGCTTCACCTCCTAGCGTCACGACGGCGCGGGGTCAGTAGTGTGGCTTGGCGGTCAAGTGCTCGGCGACGAGGGCTTTGCGCGCCGAACGGCGCGGGCCGGGGGCCGGCGGGTGCTGCAGCGGGAGCTGGAGCAAGAGCGAGCGGCGGAGTTGCCGGGCATGCGCTCGTAGCTGCGCTGTACAAAGCGCGGGCGCTCTTCTCGTTGGATGGCGGCGGTGTCCGCGCGGGCCGCAAGCATTGCAAAAATCGTGGGCCGGAGATATTCTGCCCCGCAGCATGGCCGCGAAAGCCGCACTCATCCGCCTCAGTCAGACGAAGATCGACCGCGCCCGCCGCATCCTGCGCACCAATACGCAGCAGGAAACGGTGGAACGCGCGCTCGATCTCGTGCTCGCTGAGGAAGCGATCATACGCACCCACCGCCGCCTCAAAGGCGTCGGGGGCTTCACCGACGTCTTCGGCACCGCTTGACTAAAGTGGTCCTGGATACCAGCGTCTACGTGGGCTGGCTCAACCAGGGGCTACACGCGGAATGGCTGCTGGGTCCCGGCGTCGTCCGCTGTCTCAGTGCTGTCGTCCTGATGGAACTTCGCGTCGGCGCCACGACCCGGCGGGCGCGGCGTGCGGTGAGCCAGCTTGTGCGCCCCTACGAAACTAGCGGCCGTCTCGTCGCACCTTCGGCTCGCCTGTTCGACGAGGCGGCTATAGTCCTGCAGCGACTGCGCATGCGCGGCCTCGAGGTGCGTCGGGCCTCGTTGGTCAACGATGTGCTGATCGCATTGACGGCTCGGGCAATGGGGGCGACGGTGGTCACCGCCAACGCCGCCGACTTCCAAGCGATCCGCGATTTTCGACGCTTCTCCCTCCATGTGATCGAAGCGTAGCCTCTTTGCAGTCCATGTCGGAGTCGAGGATCTTCCGCGACGACACGGATCGGCAGAACTTCTTGCGGCGGTTGGAAGCGGTCGCCGACGAAAAGGGGCCCGGTCGGATCTGTGCGGCCAGAGCGTCCCGCAAGACGAAGGCACCCCGCAGGTGTGGCTTGGCGGTCAAGTGCTCGGCGACGAGAAAACGGTTCGCGCTGCTGCTGGCGCTGGTCGCCATCGCCCCGCTGATCTCTTGCCACGGCTCGCTGGCGTCGTCGCTTCGCATGATGTCCCAGCGCTTCTGCATGTCACGACCGCAACAGGAGCTTGCCACCGTGAAGTTCCGCAGCACGCGCTGCCGCCCCACGGAGCATCCCAGCAAATACTCGGGCGTGTAGCGGGTAGATCGCATACCAGTACAGCAGGCCGAGCAAACCAACGGGGTCGAACACGGCAGTCTGGCGGATCGTCGTGCCGTTGGCATGCGGCTCGACCTCGAACTCCAACCAAGCACGGCCGGGAAGCTTCAATTCCGCAACCAGACGCAGCCGGCGGTCCGGCTCGTAGGCCTCGACACGCCAGAAATCGACGGTATCTCCCACAGCCAGCTCCTGCGGGTGGCGGCGACCACGCCGCATGCCCACTCCACCGAACAAGAGATCAATGAAACCGCGCAACCGCCACAACCAATTGCCAAAGAACCAACCATTCGCACCGCCGATACGCTGGATGGCGGCAAACGCTGCCGCCGGCGGCACCGGCACGTGAACGGCCCGGGAATCAACCAAGCGCGTACCGAAGCGCATGCCGCCCCAAGACGGCGGTAATCCGGCTGAAGAGATGGCGTCCGACCAACGGGTGGCCGCATACCCCTGATCTTCACTCAGGATCGCCCTCTGGATGGCCTGGCGCAGCCCCATCGGGCGGATTGGGAAGACCTGCAACGCGCGGCTGTCGTGCACCGTGGTTTCGTTCTCGACGCTTTCGATCAGCTTGCGCCCGACGCGGGCGTACACCGGCGTGGTGAGGCCTAGCCACAAACTCGACAGCCGTGGGGTCAGGAACGGCACGGGAATCATCAACCGCCGCAGCCCGCGCTGCCGCGCGTACTCGTTCATGATGCCCGCATAGGACACGCGATCGGCGCCGCCGATCTCAAAGATGCAGTCCTGTCCGCGCGGCAACTCGATGGCTGCCAGCAAATAGGCCAGCACGTCCTCTATCGCGATCGGTTGCGTGGGGGTTCGCACCCATCGCGGGCAGAGCATCACCGGCAAGCGCTCGACTAAGGCGCGAATGAGCTCGAAGGACAGGCTGCCAGACCCCAAGATGATCGATGCTCGCAGCTCGATGATCGGCACCCCACTGGCGCGCAGCGCCTCACCTGTTTCGTGCCGGCTACGCAAGTGCGTTGACAGCCGCCCGTCCGCATCGCCGAGCCCACCGAGATAGATGATGCGCTGCACACCGGTGGCGTAGGCTGCTGCACCGAAGTTGGCAGCTGCTGCCCGGTCCTGCTCCACGAAGTCGCCGGTCGAGCCCATCGAGTGCACAAGGTAATAGGCCGTGTGCACGCCGGCGCAGGCAGGTGGCAACGAGGCAGGGTCGAGACAGTCTCCTTTGAAAATCTCTGTATCGGGGCTGACCCGCGGCGCCAGAAACTCCGGACGCCGCGCCAGACAGCGCACCGAATAACCGGCGGCTTGCAACGCCTTCAAGAGCCGGCCGCCGACATATCCAGTGGCACCGGTCAACAAGATCAGCGGCTTTGCAAGGATGGCGGTCATGCTTGCAAGGGTTCTTCACCGGCGCGATGCGCCGCTTTTCCTTCGGCCGACCTTGTCCAGCGCGGAGATGATTGCCTCAACCGACGGGTGATCGCCGGCTTCTTCGCTGATATAGGAGAACTCCACCCGGTTGCCCGGCCGAATGATGAACACACCACCCTGTTGCCAGGGGTCGCCCATCGTCGCGCCTTGGCGCTTCCCTTCGCGAAAGGCGCGCACCCCGCGGAGGAAGACGCCGGGGCTGAGCGAGCTGCGCAGTCCGCGCTTGAGACCCGCAGCCGCGTAGGCGCGCAACTCGGGATCGACGTACAGCGGCGACTCCACATGCTCGGTGTCACGGAAGTCGGTCGCATGCTGCGGCTGGCCATTGCCGACGATGATCAGGTCGGCTCCGCGTCGGCGGATCTCCGGAAGTGCGTCACGCAACTGCGCGACCTGCTGGCGGCAGAAGATTCAGCCAAAGTGGCGGATGAATGCGAGCACGACCGTCTGCTCGCGCCAGAGATCGCCGAGGCGAACGGCGTGCCCCGTCGGATCCAACACGTTGACGTTTTCGAGACGTTTGGCGACATTCATCGTTCAGCTCCATCGACTCCAAGGCGGGGCCGCTGCGTGCGCGATCAGGCGTGGTAGGTCGCCCCCGCGGCGATTCGCGCCAGCTCGGTCTCGGTCGCACTCAGGCTATCCACCACCAGGCCGCGAAAGCCCTTGACGCGGGACGCCACCCGGCCAGCGTCAGCACCCCCCAACCACAACTCAATATCCCCCGGCAAGGCGATTTGGATCGCCTCAACTTCGTGTACCGCGTGGGCGCGGTTCTCACCGGCCACCACGCTCAGGCCAACAACACGGGCCTGCGTGTGCTGGGCCGCCACCACGATTTCCCCTGCCGGGAGGTCGACGCCCAGGTACACGACGTTGTTCCCCGCATCCAGAGCCAGCAACGCCACCAGCAGCACCCCGATCTCGTGCCGCTCCCCGGCTGGTGTGGCCAACAACACCGGCCGGCCTTCCTGGGCGCGGTGCTGAATCAACCCGACGAGCAGGTTACGCAACGTCCCGGTCAGCATGTGCTCCGCGGCAATCGAGAGTTCGCCGTCAGCCCAGCACGCGCCGACCCGATGCACGAGCGGCACCGCAACCTCATGCACGAAGGTGCGGGCTCCCAGCCCGACGACTGCATCCCCGAGCAGACCGGTCACGGCGGCATGATCGAAGCGCTCCAACCGCTCCAGGACTCGGGTCACGAGATGTTGGCCCGCCGTGCGATGCTCGCCCTCTCGCGGTGCTTGTCCTTCAGGCAGCCTTTGTGCCGCGAGCTGCTCCAACTCCGATTGACTCAAGGCAGCAACGTCCCCAATCGCTCTGCCCGCATCTACCACCCGCGCCAGCAAGCGCAGGTGTGCAACGTCAGCCGACGTGTACAGCCGAGCGCCGCGCGCTCCGCGGATGGGCGCTACCACGCCGTAGCGCTTCTCCCATGCACGAATGAGATCGGGCGTCAGCCCGGTCATTGCTGCCACGGTCCGCAAGGGGAAGGCATCGTGGACGTGAGCCGGATGGTGTGGACTGCCCCCCGTCCTGCGTGTGGCGTTCCTATCACTCGCACCAGCTGGTGTCACTCTTGTTCCTGCCGTGCGGGTCACCTGGTCACCGTGTGCCGTGCGACGGCTCATACGTGGTTCCGGAGCATCAATTCTTTGGGGTGCGGTTCGAGATACGTTTGTGTCTGCAAGTAGGAGATCGCAAAATGCCGCACGTGGTGCCGCACCAAGGTGAGCGGGACCACCAGTGGCACCACACCGCGCCCGTAGTCATCGATGAGCTCGACCAGCTCCTGCCGGGCGGCGCTGTCGAGCTGATCGGTGAAGTACCCGAGGATGTGCTGCAAGACGTTGACGTGCCGTTTGGGCGTGGCCATCACCTCGAGGGCGCTCATGAACTGCGCCTCATAGGATGCGCGCAGTGCCGGACGCGCCAGCCCTTTAGCACCAGCCACCAGGCGTCCCAGCTCCGCATAGAGCCGCGGCGAGTGTGCCATGAGCTGCAGTTTGTGCGCGGTGTGGAAGGCCACCAGGCTACCGATCGTCCATCGGCCGCCGAACACGGAGCGCAGACGGCGATAGGCGAACACCCGCTCGATGAAGTTCTCGCGCAGGCGCGGGTCACTCAGGCGACCTTCTTCCTCCACCGGAAGGTGCGGAAACGCCTGCAGCAATGCCTCGGCGAACAGGCCGCGGCCGCTCGCGACCGGGCCGCTGCGCCCGTAGGTTTTAACGCGCTCCATGCCGCAGCTCGGAGAGTTCTTCTTGAGCACGTACCCGCACAGATCGTGTGCGGCTAGCCCGGCAACGCGCCGCACCGCGTAGCGGCGCATGGTGTTGGTGTAATCGATGCCCGTCTTGGTGGTGACGAGGCACACCTGATCCACAATGCGGCGCAAATGCATCGATTCCCGGGGTACGCCGAGCCCGGCCTCGACTTCGGGACACACGGGCACCCATTCGACGTAGCGGCCGAACGTCTCGACGAGGAACGGGTCGCGCTTGTGCCCGCCATCGAAACGCACGTGTTCGCCCAGCAAGCAGGTGGATACACCGATTCGGATCGGTGCGTCCGGCGGGTTCGCCGCCGCCGTGCCCGGCACGACGGGCTTCGATGGTCCAACCGAACTCACGCGCTTCGCTCCTCCCGAAGCGTATTAATCGGCTCCATGTCTGCGCGCCGCGCAGTAGATTGCCGCGCGCCTGCCACGAGTCGTACGTCTGTCCCCACTCCGGTCTCTCCTCATCCATCTGCTAGCGCTAGTCGCACCCCTTGTCAAGATGTGTCAGGGCAAATGTTGACAACCCCGCTGGCAAACTATATTCTTCCCCAATCGCGACCTGCGCGCACATGCCGGACTTGAGGAGGAACCGATGCGTCGATTGTTAGATTTCGCGATGCTCTACCTCGGATGGTTTGCATGCGTGGTCGGCGCCGCTCTCTAGCAAACGAAGAGAATGCATCGCACCAGGAGGAAGTGATAGCCATATGAAAGTCGTGGTAACCGGAGCAACCGGTTTCGTTGGAACGCCCCTGGTCCGAGAGCTGCTGGCAGCGGGCCACACGGTCACCGCGCTCACCCGCGATGTCCAGCGAGGGGCGCGGCGCCTGCCGGTACGCTGCCAAGTGCTGCCGTGGAAACCCGCGGACGCTCTCGATGCGAGCGCGCTGCGAGGTGCTGACGCGGTCGTCCACCTGGCTGGTGAAGGCGTCGCCGACGCGCGATGGACGGCGGCCCGCAAGCGCGCCATCCGCGACTCCCGCGTCAACACCTCGGTCGCCTTGGTGCGCGCGCTCGGCCAGCTCGACACAAGTGTCCGCCCGCGCGTGCTGGTCTCCGCATCGGCAATCGGATGGTACGGCGATCGAAGTGACACCCGACTCGACGAGCACAGTTCACCCGGCAACGGCTTTCTGGCCGACGTGTGCCGGGACTGGGAACAAGCAGTCTTCGACGCGCAGGCACTCAACGTGCGCACCGTGGCCGTGCGGATCGGCGCCGTGCTCGGCCGCGACGGCGGTGCGCTCAAACCGCTGCTGCCGATGTTTCGCCTCGGCCTTGGCGGCCGGGTCGGATCGGGTCGGCAGTGGCTCAGCTGGATTCACCTGCACGATCTGGTTGGGCTGCTGCGATACGTGGTCGAGAATCCGCGCGCCGCCGGCCCCATCAACGGCGTCGCACCAGAGCCCGTAACGAACGCCACATTCACGGCTGAACTCGGGCGTGCCCTGCACCGGCCCGCTTCACTTCCAGTTCCGGCCACGGTCCTGCGTGCTGTGTTAGGAGAAATGTCCGGCGTCTTGCTGGTCGGCCAGCGCGTAGAGCCGCGTGCGGCCCGACAGTTGGGTTTTTCATTCCAATTTCGCACGTTACGCAGCGCACTCGACGATCTGTGCGCCGACCCGAGTCACGAACTCATCACCGAACAGCGGCTGACCCGCCCGCCGGACGAGGTGTTTCCATTCTTCTCGGACCCCGCCAACCTCGAGAAAATCACTCCGTCTTTTCTCCGCTTCCGGATCCTCGGGGCGACGACACCGCACATTGGCAATGGCACGTTGATCAACTATGGGCTGCGGCTGCATGGCATTCCCCTGCGCTGGCAGAGTCGCATCGAGTTGTGGAAGCCCAACCACATGTTTGTTGATGTGCAGACCCGTGGACCGTACACTCTCTGGCACCATACCCACGAGTTCGAACCGGCCGATGGCGGCACCGTCATCCGCGATCGGGTGCGGTACCGACTTCCATTCGGCGCGCTTGGTGACCTGGTAGCCGGCCGGATGGTACGGCGCGACCTCGAAGCGTTGTTCGATTTTCGCAGACAGCGAATACAGGAGTTCATTCCATGACGGTACGGACTTCAGCGCACTGGGGGGGGCGATGCGACGGGGGCGAGTGAGGGCTGCTCGTGCGGAAGGTCATCCAAACCGGCCGCGACAGCTACACTCGTGAGCCGATGAGCTTCGCCATGTCGGCGGCCAGCGTCTCACGAATGAAGCGGATGATGGCGCCACGCTCGTTGTCCTTGGTATTGCGGAAAGCCGGGTCAGGCAAGACCGCCAGCCGGCGCGCCTGGTCGAGGGCGGTGTTGTACAGCGACTCCGCCGGGGCCGTGGCGTCGAGAAAGCCCGCATCCTTCGCCCCTTCAGGATCGTAGATCCTCGCCAGAGTCGTCGCGCTGGTGAAGTGCCGCTTCGACAGGCGCGCACGCGCCAGCTCCATGGCGAAGATCGGCAGCGTCATCTGGATCGAGACCTCGTTCAGACCGATCTTGAAGTCGCCGCTTACGCCGATGCGCAGGTCCGTGGCCAGGAGCAAAACCGCACCCGCCGCGAGGGCGTGGCCGGTGCAGGCCACTACCACCGGCCGTGGGAAACCATAGAGCCGGAGCATCAGCTCAGCCCCCGCAGTTACCAGCTGGCGTGCCGCTTCCGGGTCGCTGGTCATGGTGTTGAGATCGAAACCGCCCGAAAGGCGGCGATCCCGGCCAACGAGCAAAACCGCCGCGGCCTCACGCTCGGCGCGGTCGAGACACTGATTTAGCCCGTCAATCACTTCACGTGATAGTGCGTTGGCCTTGCCATCGTCCAGCGTGACGACGGCAACCTTGTCGACCAATTTGTAGCGAACTTTATCTGATGCCATGAATCCTTCCTAGACCTGTGACCGCCCTCCACGACGGCTGCTCAGAAAATGCAGCCTGCGACCAATGAACCGACCGAGGCCTTCCCCATCGCAAGTTGCCGACCCCCTACGCCGTCCGGGCGATGAAATCGATCACCACCCGCGCCAGCTCCTCGCCTTTGTCTTCCTGAACGAAGTGCCCTGCGCCGACGATGGTAGTATGTGCCTGGCCCTGTGCACCCGGAATTGCCTGCTGCAGGAGGCCGTCGGCGCCGTGGGTGATCGGATCCGAATCGCTGAAGGCGGTCAGGAACGGTTTCCGCCAGCGACGGAGCACTTCCCACGCTTTGCGGTTGGGCGCCGATGCTGGGTCGTCCGGTGAGATCGGCACGAGCACCGGGAACTGGCGCGCGCCGGCCTTGTAGCGATCGTCGGGAAAAGGAGCCTCGTAGGCGGCGACCACCTCCGGCGCCAGGCTGGTGACGCACCCGCCTTGGACAATCTGGCCGACCGGGAACTCGGGTGTTTCCTGCGAGAACTTACGCCAAGCGAGGAAAGCATCCCCGGGCGGCGTGTCGCCCGTAGGCAGAAAGGTATTTGCCGTGACGATGCGCGCGAAGCGGTCGTCGTGCTCGGCGGCAAGCCGAAGCCCGATCAATCCACCCCAGTCCTGGCACACCAGGGTGATGCCGCGTAGATCGAGCTGCTCGATGACGCTGCGGGTCCAGTCGACGTGGCGTTGATAGGTGTAGTCCTCGCGGTCGACCGGTTTGTCGGAGCGGCCGAAGCCCACCAGGTCCGGCGCCACGGCGCGATGGCCCGCCACCGTGAGCACCGGGATCATCTTGCGGTAGAGATACGACCAAGACGGCTCGCCGTGCAGCAGCAGCACGGGCGGGCCGTCGCGTGGCCCCTCGTCGACATAGTGCATGCGCAGTCCCCCTAGGTCGAGGTAACGTCGCGCAAACGGGTAGCCGGCCAACTGCCGAAAGCGATCATCGGGGGTGCGTAGAATCTCCATCGTTCGTCCTCTTGCTCACTGGTTCGGCGCGTGCCGCCTCGCGTCCACAGGCGAGAATGGTTCTCTTGACCAGGACCTTGGCGATCTGGACCATGTAGCCGTTGTGAGGCAAAGGCCTCGCTGCGGAGACGGCAGCGATGCCGGCCATCTCCGCGTTGTCATCGGTCATCACCTTACCAATGATACTCTTCTCTGCCTCGGTCGCTCTGTAGGGTATGACATGAACCGCGTTCAAACAGACCCTGGCGGCGCTTACCCGCTCGCCCGAAAGTGCGATGGCGGCGGCGCAGTTCACGATGGGAAAATCGATCGACCTCCTCAGAGCGAACTTGGTAAAAGCACTCTTGGTGTCGGCGCCTGGCGCCGGTATCTGGATCTCAGTGACGATCTCATCATCGTCCAGGGCCGTCGTCTTGTTCACCTTCACCTCGAAGAAGTCCTCGGCTTTGATGGCTCGCTTCGAGGTCTTGATCCTGGCATCCAACGCGATCAGCGCCGGAGCGGTGTCGCTCGGGTGTACGGCGCAGCAGCCCTCTTCCACACTGCCGCCGAAGATCGAGTGATACCTGTTGTCCCCTTCGATTGCGTAGCACCTTCCACCGCCCTTTCGAAGGCAGGGGAACCTGTTGTTGGGGTTCCTGTAGTACCAACACCTGATGTCCTGGCAGATGTTGCCGCCGAGGGTGCCCATCTCCCTCAGGTGAGGTGATGCCGTCCGGCGCGCCGCCTCCGCGAGCGCGGCGTATCGTCTTCGAATGCTGGGATGAGCGGCGATGTCCGCGATCCTGGTCAGCGCACCGATCGTCAACATGCCGTCCTCTTCCCTGATGAAATCCAGGCCCGGGATGGCCTTGAGGTTGATGACGGCCTCCGGATAAGCGGGCAGCGTCATATCCTTCATCTTGCCCAGCAGGTCCGTGCCGCCGGCCAGAACGCTCGCCCTGTCTCCGTACCTCCTGAGGTGGCGGACCGCTTCCTCCACGGTCGATGCCTCTATGTGAACAAACCTTTTCACCTGCCTCTCCGAACCCGTGGTTCTGCTAGACCTTGCCCAGCGCTTTCAGCACCTTGTCCGGGGTGATGGGATAGTCATCAATCCACACACCGATCGCGTTGTGGACGGCGGGCCCCAGCAGCGCCGGCACCACGGTGGCGACGTCTTCACCGATGCCCACCACGCCGTAAGGGCCATAGCCCATTCCGGTCTCGACCAGAATGGTATCGATGGGCCCCGCGTCGAGAATGGTGGCAATCTTGTAGTCGAGGAGATTGCCGTTGAGCATGACGCCCGTCACCTGATCATAAATGACTTCTTCGCTCCTCGCTCTGCCCACGCCCATGTAAGTGCCGCCGTACTGTTGTCCTTCACAGGAGCCGCGATTGATAACCTTCCCCACATCGTTCACATTGACCACCCTCGTCACCAGCACCTCGCCCGTCTCCGTATCGACCTCGACCTCCATGAAGTGAGCCTGTCTGCAGAAGCGCGGCCGGGGCTGCTCGGGGTTATACGTTCCCATCTGGATGTGATAACCGAAGGCAAACAGCGGCACTGAGAAAGCAGTCCTGACCCCCAGGGCCTCATGGGAACTCATCGGTCCAGCCGCTCCGGAAGGCCCGACGAACTCCGCCAGCGTCTTGCGCTTTGACGGATCCGCCTTCACGTAGATGACACTGTCCTTGATATCCAGGTCGTCGGGCCTGGCATCAGGGAAAGCTGCCGGGAAGCTTCCTCGCTGGGTGCTCGCAGTCGGACGGGTGGCTGCCTCGAGGATCTGTCGCCTCAGGATCCTGACGGCATGCCTGATGGCGAACCCGTTGACTGACATGTTACTCGAAGAATCAGGTGTCATCCTGAAGAAGCCAGGATCGATCTGCGGATTGTAATGGACGTCCTCCAATCGCATTCCCAGCTCGTCGGCCGCGATCTGGCAGTATGAGTTCTCGGCGTCCACACCATTGTCACTGCCCATGCCCAGGATGCTCGCGGTACCGTCGTTGCGCTCGATGCGGATGGCCATCTCACTGGAACCGGCTGAGTCGTCCCACTCATGCGCCCAGGTAAACGCCAGACCATGCATTCGGCCGTTTGGGAGCCGCTTCGTGCCCGCCGGGTGCCAATTCTTGTCCCAGTCTATGGCGGCCTTGCCCTTCTCAACACACTCCCTGAGACTATCCCTCACCTCGAACCCGCGCTCCCTCTTGCGGGCATCGAGCCACTCCATGTCGTGCCCATCGGCGCCATCGTTCTTGAGCGCCACCTCAATGGGATCAAGCCCCAGTGCGCTGGCCACGTGATCGAAGACCAGGGTCTGGGTATGCGTGTTGGCATTCTGCTCGCATCGCGTTGGGACATTGGGGCCTTTGTTGACGAACGTCACTGCCACTTTCCCGTAGATGTTGGGAATCCGGGTATTCTCGATGAGGTGCTTGAGAATATGAAATACGGGCCACACCTGGTTCGCCAGTGTCGCATTTCCCTCCACGGCGGTGATGGTCCCGTCCGCTTTGGCCCCGACCTTCAAGTAGTAGACTCCCTCGTCCATTTCGCCGCCGTAGAAGTCTTCCCTGCGGGTGAAGGTCCACTTCACGGGCCTGCCCGTCCTCCTTGCCAGCACCGCAGCACAGTAGTGGCCGGCCATGTTCCAATTCACCTGGCTCCATCCACCGAAGCTCGCGCCTTGATAGGGGCAGTGCATCTGAATCTTGTTCATGGGGATGCCCCCGAACCAAGAGGCGATGGCGCGCTTGGCGATGTGCGGGCGCTGCTGTTTGACCCAGACCTCCGGACAATCGCCGTTCCACTTGAACACCCCGCAGGGCCGCTCCGGCGCCGCCCAGGTATGAAGACGCCGTGTCGATTTAAACTCAATGATCCTGTCGGCCTCAGCGAAGCCCTTCTCCACGTTGCCTAGCTGCAGGATATCAAACATGCCTTCGTTGAAGAGATTGCCGTATGGCGACAGCTCCGGCATCGCCAGCGGGGCACCCGGTTGAAGCGCTGCCTCCGGGTCGAGCACGAAGGGTCGCTCCTCCCACTCGATGTCGACGAGCGTGAGCGCCTGCTCGGCGATCGCCTCGCTGTCGGCGGCAATCGCGACCCCAACTTCCTGCCCCTGGAAGTACGCAATCGGTGGGATGACTGGCTCCACCGAGATCTGGTGGCCGCCGAGGTCTGCCACCGCCGGTAGCTCCGGATCGTCGTATCTGAGCACGGCCCTCACCCCAGGCAGTGCCTCCGCCTTGCTCGTGTCCATGCGTTTGATCGCCGCATGCGGGTAGGGGGAGGTGAAGAACCTCATGTGGAGCATACCAGGCAGCTGGATGTCCATGGTGTATTCTGCGGATCCGCTGGCCTTTCGAATACCGTCGAGCCGACGGACAACGCGCTTGCCGATGTAGTTGTACTGCTTCAGCGGATATCGGTCCGCCCGGAGGTTGTCGAACATCTCCTCCATCCGGGTGATTTCCTCGTTGGCCATGCCGTCTCGCCTCCCCGTCACGGCTTCCTGGCTGCTTCCAGTATCGCCTTGGGATGCTGAGGATAGGTGCCGCAGCGGCACAAGTTGCCGGCCAGAGCCTCCTTGATCTCGTCCTCCGTCGGGCTGGGGTTCCTGTCCAGCAGCGCCTGGGCGGTGACAACGAAACCTGGCGTGCAGTAACCGCACTGCATGGCGTGGTGCTCGGCGTATTTTTCGATGAGCACGGGGTTGTTTCTGGCGATTTCTTCGACGGTCTCTACGCTCCTGCCGTCGCACTCGATGGCCAGGGTCATGCACGAAAGAATCGCCCGTCCGTCCATGATGACGGTGCACGACCCGCAGGCCCCCCGATCACAGAACGTCTTCGTTCCCGTCAATCCCATCTTGTCGTGGATGAGGTCGTAGAGGGTCCATTCCGGCTCGACCTTGACCTGGTAGAGCTGGCCGTTGACGGTCAGTCTGATCACGCCCTCGGGTGTCGGCACCGATTCGCTCTGGTGCTCGGAGAGGACGTGCGCCTTGAGGGCTTCGAACGTCTCGCAGACGCTCGAGCAGAAGGGGCAAAAGTGTTTGACCGAAGTATGTGGAGATTTTGTCACTTCGTGTGCCTTGCAACCGGAAGGGTCCTCAGGAACATGGACTTGCTGATCCGGTCTTCGTATTCGTTTCGGAAGTGTCGCAACGAGTCGAGCACGGGGATCGGGGCTCCCTGCCCCAGCCCACACAGTGAAGACAGCATCATCATCTCCGACAGATCCTTCAGGGCGGCGATGTCCCGTTCCCCACCGTCTCCTTTGCTGAGTCTGCCCAGGATCTCGACCATCACCTCGGTCCCCTCTCGGCAAGGTGTGCACTCACCGCAGGATTCCTCAGCCAGAAACAGCAGGTCTCGATGGACTATGTCGATGACGTCCCTGCTCTCGTCGAATACCGTAACACCGCCCGAGCCTAGAATCGTTTCATAGGAGAGCGGGATATCCAGCTCATGCCCTGGGACGATTGCTCCCGCAGCGCCGCCGACCTGGACCATCTTGACGTTGCTGGCTCCAGCGAGATCCACCACCAGCTCCCTGAGCGGGCTCCCCATCACCAGCTCATAGACGCCGGCCTTCGCGACATCGCCGCTCACCGAGAACACCTTGGTGCCCTTGCTGTCACTGGTCCCCATATCGCGGAACCACTGCGGTCCCTCGGCAATGATCGGCGGAATGTTCATGAGGGTCTCAACGTTGTTGATGATCGTTGGACTCCCCCACAGTCCGCTGGTGGTCGGAAACGGTGGTCTGTACCGGGCCTCTCCGCGCCGGCCCTCGATGGAGTTCATCAAGGCCGACTCCTCGCCGCATATGTAGGCGCCCGCGCCCTCGACGATCCGCACGTCGAGGTGTTCCAGGAAACCTCTCTCTCCGGCCTGGCGAAGCGCATTGTTCAGCAGGTCGAGCAGGTGGTGGTATTCGGCGCGTAGATAGATGTATGCCCGCTTCGCTCCGATGGCGTAGGCGGCGATGGCCATGCCTTCTATGAGGGTGAACGGATCCTTCGCAAGGATGAACCTGTCCTTGAAGGTTCCAACCTCACCCTCGTCAGCGTTGCAAATCAGGAACTTCTCATCTCCTTCGGCTTTGCTGGCCAGCTGCCATTTGGTTCCGCAATTGAACCCCGCTCCGCCGCGGCCCCTGAGTCCCGAAGCCTTCACAGCCTCGATCACCTCGTCCGGCGTCATCGCATTCTGCGCCCTCGCCAGGGCTCTGAACCCGCCCCTCTCCAGGTGGGTCTCTATGTCCCTGGGGTCGATGACGTCGCAGTTCGTCAATACCAGGCGCTTTTGCGGCACAGCTTCGCTCCTCAGAAGTTCATCCGTACGATTTCAATATCCGTGAGATCTTCCTTGGGGTCAGATTGCCGTGCACATCGTCGTTGATCAGCATGGCAGGGGCGGTATCGCAGGCACCGATACAGTTGGTCAGCTCGACGGAGAATCTGCCGTCGGTAGTGGTTTCACCGGGGCGTATTCCCAGCTTGTCCGCCACGCTTTCGAGAATCATCTGCGATTTCTTCAGGTAGCAGGGCACGCTCCCGCACACCCGGATGATGTTCCTGCCCCGGGGCTTCGTGGAAAGAAACGAGTAAAAGCTGGCTACCCCGAACACATCACTGACGGGGACACCCAAGGACCGGGATATCTCGATGATGACCTCCCTGGTCAGACAGGTATGTTCTTCCTGCGCCTGCTTCAGGGAGATCAGCAGGGGCTCGTGGTCTCTGCCCGGCATCTTCACCGTCCTCCATCCCCTCGCTTCCCGAGAGGCCAGCGCAACGCGCCCGTAGGGCAGTAATCGATGCAGATGCCGCAATCCCGGCACGCCTCTACTCGCAAAGGTTCATCGAAGCCGACGATGATCTTGGACCGAGAGCCCCGATAGCCGACGCTGAGCACGTCCTTGCGAGCGATCTCACTACAGGCCCTGGTACACTTGAGGCACAGGATGCACTTCGATAGATCGCGCCAAACGTATGGATTGGTGTCCTCCACGGGGTAAGAGCGCCGCTGCCTGACCTGGAATCTCGGAGGGCCGACCTCCAGATCGGAGGCCAGCTTGTGGAGCTGACAGTTTCTGGCATTGGCATCCGTGACGCACGAACCGGTGTGGCTCGTCAGCAGGAGTTCCACGATCACCTTCCGCGCCGCCAGCACCTTGGCGGAACGAGTGTGAACGATCATTCCCTCGGCGATCGGGGTGTGGCACGAGCCAACCAGTGCCCTTGTCCCCTCGACCTCGACGACGCAGACTCGACAGACGCCGGCCGGGTGCAGGTTGGGACTGTGGCAGAGGGTGGGAATCTCCACCCCCTCCTGTTCGGCAAGCTCGAGTATGGTCATGCCGTCTCGACCGCATGCTTCCTTGCCGTTCAGAACCACTCTGAGCTCACTCATCTCTCACCATCTCTGCTGCCTTCACTGATCGTCCACCGACCAAAGCACCGCGAGAGGCGCGGACCACGGTCCTTCCCGGACGCCCATTACCCCAAATGAGTGCCCAAGAAAACTGGTTTTCCACTCGGCATCAGCTCGTACACCTCGCGGACCACACCCACTTCCTGCCGCTCGAAGCGCCCAAGCTGGTAGCCGAATACGTGCTGTGGGAGCCCGATGTGCTCGATCACCAGCGAAGTAGACGCGTCAAGGCGAATGGTGCCGGCTACCGAAGGACCTGGTGTTCATAGGATTAGGGGTTGTCCCGGTGTTGCTTGCGGCCGGGCGAACTTGTACAAGTAAAAGTCGACCCGAACCGAGGCGGCGGCGTTGCGTTGAATGCAGACAACAGACGCATCGTCATTTACGCAATCAATCGCCAATTGCAAACTTCAGAATGGCGGTCAGTGGCGGCTCGTATGAGACGACACGACGGCCCTGGCTGCCAGGGAGGAGAGGTACCAATGAAGATGAAATCGAAGAGAGATTCTTCGACGAAAGCGATGACAGAGGTCGAGAGGAGCCGCCGGCCGGTGACAAAGGACCAGATCAGGCAACGGGCCTACGAGATCTTCCTCGCCCGAGGCGCAGCCCCCGGGCAGGATCTCGAAGACTGGCTGCGCGCCGAAAGCGAACTGCAAGCCTTGCAGAAGGACCACGATCGGGCACCGACCCGCTTGATGACGGCAATCGGAGGATAGTCATACGGAGTCAACTCACGCATTGTGACGTGGGTTGCAAGAGACTTCGTGCTCCTGCTCCAGGGGGACTACTACGACGCGGCCAACCAGCGGTGGAAGACGGAGCTCTACCAGGATACCGCCGTCATCAGCGGCGTTCCCACCGTGCTGCGTATCCGCATGGAGGACAAGTTCCAAGGTACGAGTACCGAGGTCCGGGTGAGCGAGGTGGGGTGCGATGCAACGATCCCCGATGATCTGTTCGATCCACAGAGGCTACCCCAAGCCAGCAAACATCCCCTGTGGACGCCGGCCGCACAGTAGCGGCCGTGGGCGCACCGTTCCGGGGCGAGCTACCCGCCAGCGGACATTACCATTGAGCGCATCGGCGACCTGCTCGACTACTACCTGCCCGCGCTGCTCGGCGCTGCGCCAGGGAGAGGGAGCCGCGGAAATCACCAAGCATGAGCGATTCATCATGTCATCGTGATAGTGAGGTTAGAATGCTGGAAGCGCTCCAACGCGATGCGTTCGGATACTTCCAGCATGAGACGAACCCCGCCAACGGATTGGTCATCGACAAGACGCGCGAGGGCTGGCCCGCGAGCATCGCCGCCGTCGGATTGGCGCTGGCGGCCTATCCGGTCGGTGTTGAGCACGGGTTTCTCACGCGCGACGAAGCCGCCAGGAGAACCCTCACGACGCTGCGGTTCTTCTCGCAGAGCTCACAAGGACCAGAGCCCAATGCGACGGGTTACAAAGGTTTCTACTATCACTTTCTTCAGATGAAGACCGGCGCGCGCGCGTGGAAGTGCGAGCTGTCAACCGTCGACACGGCGCTCTTGCTGGCAGGGGCACTGACCGCTGCCGCGTATCTTGATCGCAATACGCCAGACGAGCGCGAAATCCGCGCGCTCGCCGAAACGCTCTACGCTCGGGCCGACTGGCAGTGGGCGCAGAACGGCGGAGCCACGGTCACGCACGGGTGGACGCCGGAGAGTGGGTTCATCCGGTACCGGTGGGAAGGCTACGACGAGGCCCTCATCCTCTACTTTCTCGGCCTCGGCTCGCCAACGCACCCGCTGCCCGCCCAGAGCTACAGCGCGTGGGCCTCAACGTATCAGTGGAAGAGCATCTACGACTTCGACTTGCTCTATGCCGGACCGCTCTTCATTCATCAACTCTCGCATGTGTGGATCGACTTTCGCGGCATCCAAGACGAGTTCATGCGTGGCTGCGGGATCGACTACTTCGAGAACAGTCGCCGCGCGACCTACGTGCAACAGCAGTACGCGATCCGCAATCCGCTCGGGTTTGCGCATTACGGCGAGCACTGCTGGGGCATCACGGCCAGCGACGGCCCTGGCGACGTGACGTGCCGGATCGATGGTATCGAGCGACAGTTCTACGACTATCTGGCGCGCGGCGTGCCCTACGGCCCGGACGACGGCACGCTCGCCCCATGGGCGGTGGTCGCTTCGCTGCCGTTTGCGCCGGAGATCGTGCTGCCGACGATCGATCATTTC
>Ga0181527_1000247_pt1 | contig 62958 bp, 48 predicted proteins | sample PEATcosm2014_Bin_30_FD_119762 | JGI IMG/M metagenome (GOLD analysis project Ga0181527, IMG submission 119762) | Peatland microbial communities from MTU Mesocosm Facility, Houghton, MI, USA - PEATcosm2014_Bin06_60_metaG | ecosystem: Environmental > Terrestrial > Soil > Wetlands > Peat | place...
AACCTCTCAGGGCGAACCGATGCATATTGGCGACATCGACCCGCATTGTATTTCCAACACCAATCAACTTCCTTCCCTGACTCCGGAACAAGCCGCCGCACACACCTGGAAGCCGGATGCGGAAACCTGGTCGCTGATCAAGCGGCATTCGCTGGGGCACTCCGCAATCGTGGCCATCACCGGCCTCGACGCTGCGGATCGCCCGCTGACTCAAGGCCGCGTCACCTTGTCCACATCCAGGGATCCGGTGGGCGCGCCCATCTTTTATCGCGACGTTCCATTGATGCCTTCCGAGGGCAAGAAGGGCATCGTTCAGCCGTTGTCCCCATCCTTGCTCTATCTCATCAATTGGCGGATTCGCGACATCGCCCAGCCCGAGAGCCGGGTACTCATCCACGACCTGCATACGTGCGGCAACTGTCACTCCTTCTCCACCGACGGTAAGACGATGGGCATGGACGTGGACGGCCCCGGCAACGACAAAGGCCTGTACGCCATCGTTCCCGTCCAGAAGCATATGTCCATTCGCAACGAAGATACAATCTCATGGAACACCGACCTGCGCGTCGGCCAGTCGCGCGTCGGCTTCATGTCGCAAGTCTCGCCGGACGGTCAATATGTCCTGTCCACCTTTGCCGGGCAGGACCAAAACATTCCCAGCTCTTACTTTGTAACTAACTTCAAGGACTATCGCTTCCTCCAGGTCTTTTATCCCACCCGCGGCATCCTTGCCTGGTACAGCCGTGCCACCGGCCGCAGGCAGCCTCTGCCCGGCGCCGACGATCCACGCTACGTCCAAACCGATGGCGTTTGGAGCCCTGACGGAAAATATGTGGTGTTTGCCCGTGCAGAAGCGAAAGATCCCTACACAGAGGGACAGAAGTTGCCGCTCCAGGCCAACGACCCGAACGAGGTGCAGATTCAGTACAGCCTTTACCGGGTTCCATTCAATGGCGGACTGGGCGGCAAGGCGGAGCCGATTGCGGGCGCATCGAACAATGGCATGAGCAACAACTTTCCCAAGGTGTCTCCCGACGGCCGCTGGATTGTTTTCGTCAAGTGCCGGAACGCACAGTTGATGCGCCCGGACAGTGAGTTATATATCATTCCGGCGGCCGGCGGAGTTGCGCGCCGCATGCGCTGCAACACATCGCGGATGAACTCCTGGCATAGCTTCTCGCCCAACGGGCGCTGGCTGGTTTTCTCTTCCAAGAGCCGTTCGCCTTACACGCAGATGTTTCTTACGCACATCGACGCCAAAGGGAATGACAGTCCGCCCATCTATGTCGATAACTCGACTGCCGCCAATCGGGCCGTCAACATTCCCGAGTTTGTCAATATTCCGCCCGATGGCATCGCGAGCATCGATGTTCCGGCGTCCGACTTCTATCGCATCGTCGACGAGGCGATAGACTTGCAGGGAAAGGGAGACAACGCCTCTGCGCTCACCAAGTGGCAGAATGCCCTTGAGATGGATCCCGAAGACGCGCGGGCAAACAACGGGATGGGGATCGCACTGGGGCTGTTGGGAAAATCCGACGCCGCCATTCCGTTTTTGCAGAAAGCCATTCGAATTGATGGAAACTTTTTTGAGGCTTACTACAATTTAGGAGTCTTGCAGGCAAGAGCAAACCGGCTCAATGAGGCCGTCGATGCCTGGCAGAATACTGTTCGTATCCGCCCCGGATTCTCCCAAGGGCATGAAAATCTTGGCTACGCATTTTATTTGCAGGCGAAGTTCTCCGATTCGCTCGCCCAGTTGCGTCTGGCGCTGAAGGAAGAACCCAATCGCCTCTTCGCGCTGAATCTAGCCGCGAGTCTGCTGGCAACCTGCCCGGACCCCTCGATCCGCAATGGCGCCAAGGCTCTTGCATTGGCCGATCGAGCGCAGCAGCTTACGGGCGGGAAAAACCCCGCCATTCTCGACACATTATCGGCGGCCCTTGCCGAAAATGGGCGCTTCGCTCAAGCAATCGAAATCGAACAGGAGGCTCTTGTGCTTGCTGCGAAGCAGAGTAACGCCACCCTGGAAACCAAGCTGAAGGCTCACCTGGCGAGTTACTCATCGAACGCGCCTGTTCGTGAAGCACCGAACCATGCATCTTTCTGATTCGCTTCCTGACAGTCATCTGAGTTGTTCCAGTCAAGGGCGAAGACGTATTGTTTTGCATATTAAAGAGCCGCCCTGCACCATGCACAGAGAACCCCACAAATGGGAGAGCGCTGTAACTCACATAGCGCTGCAAACGGCGTTGGAAGACGGGCCTTCTCAAGGAAAGTGCCGCTTGGCTCTCCTGGGTTCCTATGGACCGATTCGGGAAATGCTGTAAAGGCGCCGCGAACCACGCAGAAAGAGCATCCTACCTGGCTGGCACAAGGTCCCTGGCCTTGACCCGTTCGGCGGCGGCATCGTCCGCGCGGCCCTGCCGCTCATAAGCGATGGCAAGCTGGCTGTGCGCGTCGGCGAAAGTGGGATCGGCGGCGATGGATTCCTGGTAGCGGAGGACCGCATCGGCGATTTGGCCGCGCAGCAACAGTTGATTGCCGGCGTTCAGGGCGAAGGACGCCTTCTGGCGATTGACAGCCGCGCGGCTTAGATCGGCGGCCTGGCGGCGATATTCGGCAGCCTGACTACGCAGTTCCTTGACCTGGTTCCGCTGCTGATCGGCCTTCTGCTGGTCTCCAGCCGCCTCGCTGGCGTCGGCGGCTGAGGCCGCGGCGCTGGCCTGCTCGGCCAACACAGCCGCCAATGTGACGCGCGGACCGGGCTGGCCGCGCAGGAGCGGGATCGCCTTTTCGAGCGCATCCCTGGCCTCTTCGAGCCGGGAGTCCTGCTTGAGCGTGCTGCCCAGGATCGCCCAGGCATCGCCATTCTCCGGACGAAGGGCCACGGCCTTCTTCAACTCCATGGCCGCCTCGTCCAGTTTGCCGATTTGCATGTACAGAATACCCAGCGTGTAAGGCGGGTCTTGGAGCGTGGGGTCCATTTGCCCGGCACGGGTTAGTTCCGCTATGGCGTCGTCTGCGCGATCTTTGAATTTGTACGCCAGGCCCAGGTCATAGTGGAGCTGCGGGTCGTTTGGGTCCAGCGACAGCGCGCTCTGAAAGTCGGCGATGGCGTCGTCGAAGGCGGAAAGCTGCACGTGGGCCACGCCCAGATCCTTGTAGATGACCGCATCCTTGGGAGCCTCGGCCAGCGCCCGCTGGAAGTACGCGAGGGCCTCCTTGGCCTTGCCGGTCAGGGTGAGAGCCAGCCCCAGGTTGGTCAATGCGCTCGCGTTGTGCGGCTCGCGCTCGATGGCCTTCTGGAACCAGGGAATCGCCTCCTGCTGGCGGCCCAGCCGCTGCAGGACCATGGCCAGTTCGTTCTCGATGCCGGGCAACTCGGGATTGAGCTTGACGGCCTGTTCCAGATGGGGCGTGGCGGCCTCGTCCTGGCCGGCCGCCTCGAGCGTGCGCCCGTATTCAGACTGGGCAAGTGCGTTGGCCGGCTCTTGCGCGACCGCTGCCTCAAAAGAGGCGAGAGCTGCGTCGAGCTCATGCTGCTGGCGCAGCACGATGCCGAGGTGGATGCGCGCGAGGAGATAGGAGCTGTCGATCGCGAGGGCGTGCTCGAACTGGGGCCGTGCCTGGCTCCAGTTGGCTGACTGGGCATAGAGGGAGCCGATCGCATCGAAGAGATTGGGGCTTGCGCCGCCGCGGTCTGCTGCCGCTTGAAACATCTGGATGGCTTCAGCCTGTTTGCCGGTAGCGGCGAGGGCCCACGCATAGGCCTCGCAGAAGTCAGCGCCGACGGGCTGCGCGCCGGGTTGTTGCGAGGTTTGGTAGGCAGCGCCGAAATGAGGGATGGACTTCGCCGGCTCACCGGCCTTGGCATAGGCCAGCGCGAGATTGGATTCGATTCCCTGGTCGCCGGGTTTGAGCTGGAGGGCGGCCTCGAGTTCGGGGACGGCCTGGGCCGGCTTGCCCAGCTCGACCAGAACGGCGCCCAGGGCCTCATGCGCTTCTGGGATTGCCGGCGCAAGCCGGGCGGCCTCGGCGAACTTCGCCCTGGCCAACTCGAGATTTCCGGCCTGATGGGCGGCATAACCGGCGCGGAAGGCAGCGTCCGCGCGCTTAATCAAGTCGGGCTTCTGCGGGCTTTTCGTCGCTTGAGCGGCAAGGAACAGGGGCAGTGCCGCCAGAATGCCGAGCAGGAGAACGGAAAAAATGCCGCGATGCAGGTGCATAGTCTATTTTCCCGCAACCTGCGGCTTGGCGTTGTGCTGCAGGTCCACGCCCAGCTTGAACTCGCGGTTGGCCTCGGCCAGTTGGCCGGTGGCCTTGTAGGCCTGGCCGAGCAGATTGTGCGTGATGTAGTTTGAGGGGTCCATTTTGACGGCATGGTCGAGGTAATGAAGCGCCTGGATGGGCTGATTGAGCTTGAGAAATGTCTGTCCCAGCAGGATGTATGGAGCGGTGGAGTTGGGTTCGAGCAGAACGGCGCGATTGAGAGCCTGCTGGGCCTCGGCATATTGCTCGTTGCGCAGGTAAGCATCGCCCAGCCGGTCATACAAAAGGCCGCTCAGCGGGTTGATCTTGCGTTCGGCCTGCAGTTGGAGGATAGCGGCAGCCGAATCACCCCTGGCCAGCGCCACTTCACCCAGGAGCTGGTGGGCGAGAGGCAGAGCGGGATTGATTGCGAGCGCCTTTTCGGCCTGCACCGCGGCCTCGGCAGCGAACTCACGGCGGAGAAACAGCCGGGCGGCGAGCAGATATGCCTCGGCGGAGTCGGGCGCAAAGCCGTACTGGGTGGCAAAGGCGTGGCGTGCATCGTCATAGCGCTTTACATCCGCGTAGCAGAGGCCAAGCACATACTCAGGGTCGATGTTGGCGCGCACCACCGTTGCGTGGGCCTTTTCAAGGAAGGGCAGCGCCTCAGGAGAGCGTCCCATGCGGAAGAGACTCACGCCGTGCATCTCGATGGACTCGCGATCGTTGGGGTCCTGGGCGGTGGCCCTGGTAAATGCCTCGATGGCTTCGGAAAATTGTTCGGTCTGATAGAAGATGATGCCGCGCAGCCGCTCTACGCCGGCGGGTTCGGGTGTCTGCGCCGCCAACTGGTTTAGCTGCGCCAGCGCCTTGTCGAGGCGTCCCCTTGCGGCCAGGTCCTGGGCAACTTCAAACGGCGTAGGCGCGGAGGCCGCGGCCTGGTCGCCGGACGGCGTCGCATTTTGCGCGGCCTGCGCAGGGGCGGCCAGGGTGAGGAGCGCGGCGAGAAACGCGGTGGCGAATGTGCGCTGCATTTGAGAAACCTATCTTGCAGTGTAGTTCCTGGATGGCGTTTTTCTCAGGCTTTGAGCATAGATGTTGCGGGTGAAAAGAAAGAGGGGAGCCGAAGCTCCCCTCGAGGTTTATTGCGGCTCCTTCGCGAAATCAGAACTGAATGCGAAGGGAGAATTCGAGCGCACGAGGCCCGCAGCCCTGTCCGCCAGGCCCGCACCCAGGCGCCTCGGAGGTGATGGAGCCCCCGGACTCAATGTTGCCACTGGGGTTGCCGGGGTTGATGTGGTTGAAGACGTTGTAGGAATCCATGCGGAACTTCACCGCCACGTTCTCCCAGATGGTGAATGCCTTGACGAGACCCAGGTCGGTGTTGAAGTACTTTGGGCCGCGGTAGGTGTTGAGGCCTACGTTGCCGTAGTGATCCAGTCCGGGGTTGAAGAAGGTTCCGTCGCCCAGCGAGTGCGGCGTTGTCCCTGGAGCATTGTAGAAGGAGCGTGCGCCGGTGCCGTGGGGGCCGGCAACGAAGCCGGTGAGCTTGGTTGCCATACGCCCGGTTGCGCTCGGATCGCACCCTCCGCTAGTCCCTGGATTAGGTGTGTCATTGACGTTGGAACCGCATTCGTTGTAACTGAGGGTGAACGGCAAGCCGCCCGACCAGTTGAGGGTGCTGCTCAGCTGCCAGCCGCCAACGATCAGGTCGGTTGCCCGATTGGCGTCGGGAAGATACTGCTTGCCCTTGCCGAAGGGCAGATCGTAGCTGCCGTACCCCACGAATTGCTGGGCGCGGACGTTGCTGTCGCGTAAATGGCCCAGAGAGTGGCTCCAGGTCCATAAATTCGTAGTGTCACCGAATGCGTTGGCCCACTCGTAGTTGCCGGTGAGCGCAAGACCCTTGGAGAGCGTCTCAGCGAGGGTGACCTGCATAGCGTCGAACTCGGTGTTCTCGGTATCACCCCTGAATGCGATACTGGGCCCCCAGCCGCACATGGGGGCCGTGATAAACGGTTCGCCCGTCGGTGTGGCATAGTTCGGATCTGCGCAGGCCTTCAGTGTGCCGCCGTAATAGCGCTGCAGGAAGTTGCCGGTGGAGGTGCCGCCGTTGGGCGCGATGGTATTGGCAGCCACCGAAGGGTCATAGTGCAAGGTTTGGCCGTTGACGCTGTAGGAACCAGGGAGACTGACGAATGACTCGTTGGGGTTGGTGCCGTTGCCGTCGCCGTCGCCCAGAGTGTGCGATCCCTTGTTGCCGACATAGGCAATGGTCAACGCGAGGGTGGGCGTAAGGGAGCGCTGCAGGCTCAGGTTCCAGGCGTCAATCGTCGGGAAGTTGAGCGGGTTGGCGCGCGCGCTGGCGGTGACCGCATATCCCGGATCGGGCAGCAAGCCGTTGGAGGGGGCCTGGACGATTGTGGGAGCTTTGGGGCCCACGTCCAGCGTGAACGCATTGCCGGTGGGGGTGGGTGCGGGGATCGATTGGTTGCCCAGAACCGGCAGGTTCTGGGTGACGGTGTGGCCGAAGATGGAGCCGAAGACGCCGGTGTCAAAGCTGCGTCCGTAGCCGGCGCGAATGACGGTCTTGGGATCAAGCTGGTAGGCGAGTCCAATGCGCGGCGCGAACATCTTCTTTTTGTCGATTCCCCAGCCCAGGTCGGAGGGGATGCCTCCAACGCCGGCCACATGCAGATAGCCGTCAGTGATGTTCAGCAGGGAACCGTTACCCGCGCCATTGACGCTCTCCGGGAAGTAGATCTCCCAACGGAGGCCCAGGTTCAAGGTCAGTTTGTGGCTGACGCGCCAGGTGTCTTGTGCATAGAAGAAGGTGCGCTTCTGGAATTCCTTGGCGTTGGTGGACGTGGAGTAGTAGCGGCCGAAGCTGTCTACCTGGCCCAGCATGAAGGTGGCGAATCCGAGACCGCCCGGGGTTTCGGAAGCGGGATCCTCGGTGGGGCCATTGTCGAAATGCATCAAGCCGGCGCGATCCGTGTCGGAGGGCACGCGCAGGTTGCGGCCGTAGCGCAAATCGGCGCCCACCTTGATGGAGTGGTTGCCCCTGATCATGGTCCAGTTGTTGACGATCTGGCCCTGGTCTTCGCGCTCGGTCAGGGGGCAGTTGCAGCGGTTGATGCCCAGGCCGGCGCCATAGGCCGGATACCCCTGGGTTCCCCCCTTCCCTCCCGGCACGTTAGCTATCTGGAACCCGGGCGAACCGGAGGTAAAGTTGCTGCCGCTGTTGATGCCCGGAATGCCGAGGGTGTTGGCAAACTCGACGCCCTGATCATACTTGGTGTCGATCACGTTGTAGCGGTAGTAGCCCAGGCGGAAGTCGGTGAGCAGCTTGGGGCTGATGGCGATATCCATGCCGGTAGCCAGGCTGTCGTTGGCGCCGTTGGAGTTGCCGCCGTAGTTGTTGATGCCGAAGCCCGGACCACCCGCGTCGCCGAACATCACCTTGCCCGACAAGGTGTCCCAGAAGCGCGAGAAGCGCTCAAACGCGTGCATCTTCTCGTTTATCGTGTAGTCCAGGCGTTCCGTCCATTGGTTGCTGTTGAACAGGCCGGTGCCGCCCTCGTTGAAGTTCGAGTCCAGGGCCGTGATCCCCTTGGTGTAGGGCTCGAGGTACTTCAAGAGTGCCAGCGCCGGGCCGGAATGTCCGGTCATGAGGTAGGACCTGGGAATGATGTTGTGCGCGAAGGCTGGGTAATGAAGTTTGCCGTCAGGGCCCAGGGTCGGTTCGGCGGACGTGTCGTAGATGGTGGCCGCATCCCCAAAGGCGGTCAGGTACTCGCTGAAGTCGCAGCCAGTCCCGCCCTGGGAGTCCGGGGCGCTGCCCAGGCATGACTCAGTGGCTAGGCTGGTGGGCAGGGTATTGGTCGCCGATGTGCCGACCTTCTGGCGCTGCGCCTCATAGTTTCCGAAGAAGAAGAACTTGTCCTTCAGAACCGGTCCGCCAATCGACCCGCCGAAGCGGTTTTTCAGCCCGGGAACGAGGGGCCCAGGAGCCTGAGAGAAAGGATCGCGGGCCAGGTTGGCGTTGCCGGTGCGAAAGTCATAGAGGCTGCCGTGGAACTTGTTGGTGCCCGACCTGGTCTGGGCGGTCACCACCGCGGAGACGGCCTTGCCCAACTCGGCGTCGAAGTTCTGCGTGGTGATCTTGGTCTCGGTCACCGAGTCCATGGCGGGGTTGATGACGATGATGCCCAGAATCGGATCCTGGTTGTCGGTGCCGTCCAACTCGAAGGCGGTGCCGCCAAAGGCCTGGCCGTCCACCTGAATCTGCTTGGAACCCTGGGGGTTCTCATCGGCCGCGTGGGACCAGCCGAGAAGCTGGGCGCCGGGCAGCAACAATTGCAGGTTGGTGAAGTTCTGGTCGCCTACCGGAAGACTGGAAGTCTGTTGCTCGTCGAATACGGTGGCGACGTCGGCGCGGTCGGTCTTCAACTCCGGCTCCTGGCTGGCGTTCACTTCGACGGTTTCAGAGCCGCCGCCGACTTCGAGGGTGGGATCGATGCGGGGCGCGGCGTCAGCTTCGACCTGAATGCCCTTGGTCTCGAAGGCCTTGAAGCCCTTGGCCGTGACTTTGAGGTCATAGACGTCGGGGATAAGGTGGGGGACGCTATAGTCGCCGGAGGCGTTGGAGGTTTCGGTAACGATGGTGCCCTTGGCCTCATCCTTTACCGTGACCAGGGCACCGGCGATGGCCGCCCCGGTCTTATCGGTCACAGTGCCGAAGATCGATCCGTAGACCGATTGCGCACGGGCCGGCACGATGAGCAGCAAACTCGCGCAGGCAAAAAGACCCAGCACGAGTGCGGTACGTATGATCTTGTTCATGTGGTCTCCCAAAAGTAACTCGTTTTATGTGTGAACTTGTAGTGGTGTATCCACATGCCCGGCGGGTTGAAACCCGCCATGGACATTAAAAAATGGTCACCTGCCGCGGTGGCAGGATCGCCCCAAAACCCGGTGTGGCTGCTCCCTGAAAAAGAGACAGCAGGAGCTAAAAGAGCGCACCCCGGCTCAACCGCCAACGATACGCAAGGAAAAGGTCCGTTGTCAACGCGTAAAAGCAAAATCTTGCAGGGTTTTGATATAAAGGCGAGACGTCGATACATAAAAAACGACATGTCAACACTTGAAAACATTTACATCTTCAGCCCCGTCCGGCCGCCGCGCCTTCGATTGTGGCCGCTTGCTTAACTAACTCGCGCAAATGAAACGATTTACTTGATTGTTTCCCCTGTTTCCCCACCCGATTCCCTGCTGGAAAGCCCTTCGCCGGAACGCATCGTCACCGTATTATCGAAGTTTGTTACCGTATCATCGAAGACTTGTTTTGAGGGGGAAATGTCCGCTCCATGACAGTACATTGCAGCTGCCCCGGCGGCCCGCCTTGCGGACGGCTGCAGGCAGCATTTCCCCGCCTGCGGGGGGAGCCATCTGCTCCTCTCGGTGGAGTGCAATATCAACCAAACGGTTGATTTATATGGCTTGATTTGCCTCGCGGGCGCTGGCCGGCGAACCCCTTTCAAACCGCATTTTCCCCGTCGAGGGAAGCGCAACGCGGGGTCGCGAGCCGGCCTTGCCGGGCCCCGCTTGCTCCGCAACTCCTGCCTGGGCAGGCGGTTTTGTATATAGCATTTGCGCACCTGGAGGGAACGCTGCCGTTTTGCCTGTTGACTGTGTGAATTCCCCCATGGCGGCGGGCTCCTTCATTGGCTCCCGCAGCGCCGTTTGCCGGAGCGAATCTCCACCGGCATGGCCGGGCTCTCTCGTTGTCCGGCGCAAACGGCAGCCGGCGGTCAGGCCCTCTTTTTCGATGCGGCAAATTCGTCCGTCTTGAGGATATTGCCGCCCTCCTGGATCACGTAGAGCCGGTTCACGTCCAGGGGCGCGGTCTTCACGTCGAAGTCGATGTAATTGCCCACAAAGAGATCCAGGTTGCCGTCCTTGTCGTAGTCCAGAAACGTGCAGCCCGAGTTCCAGCGCAGCCGGTCTTGCTCAAGCCCGGCTTCCCTGGTCACTTCGGTAAACGTCCCGTTCCCGTTGTTGCGGAACAGCGCGTTCTGCCCGTAGTAGCTGACGAACAGGTCGTTCCAGCCGTCGTTGTTGTAGTCCCCCACGCAGCACGCCTGGCCCCAGCCCGAGCGCCCCAGCCCCGCCTTCAGCGTCACGTCGGTAAACGTGCCGTCGCGGTTGTTCTTGAACAGGTGGCAGACCGGCTCCTTGCCCTTGGGAAACCCCTCCAGCCGCCAGCCATTGACCAGAAAAATGTCCACCCAGTCGTCCTGATCGTAGTCGAAGAAGGCCGCGCCGCAGCCGGTCGTCTCCAGCAGATATCTGTTGCGGTGCTCGCCGCCGAAGATCGTCTCCACGTTGAGCCCGGCTTCCCTGGCCACGTCCACAAACTGGACGCCCAGCGGCGTGCCGGTCACCGGCGAAGGAACTCCCTTGGGCGCCGGACGCGCCTGTGCCTCGTAAGCCTGGCGCGCACTGCCCGTGGGCTTCTGCGGCGCGGCAGCCTGCTGGCCCGGAAGCCCAATCGCCGGCCGTGCCAGCCTCAACACCTCTTCCAACGGCAAAACCAGTGCGGTCCTCGATAGCGACTTCAAAAATCCACGACGGGTAAATGGCAAAACACCGATCTCCCTAAGGCGCGCCGCTGTGGCTCGCAACTCCGCCCCAAAAGGCGAGTATATCCGCTAGCCTGTGGGGGATGCAGGCTGACGGTAGTGCCTGAAATGTGCGTTGACGCGGAATTGCGGGATTTGGCGGAACACAGCGGGAATCGGCGGAATCTTCTCTTTTCATTCTTTTGCCTGCATCGTGGTACTGGGTCAAGTGTTTTCCACAGGCCATTTCTTTGGCGACGTAATTGCCTATCGACGTTAGGGGGTGCTCAGTGAGAAACTGCGCTGAGGAATTTTTCGATGAACCCGGACATTCTATTGAAGGTCCTTGGGTATGCGGTAGTCCCGCTGGTAATGGCGTGGATCGGGAATCACCTTGCCTCCAAGGTTATCGAGGACAAAAGGAGGCGCAACATGTATAGGGGAGCCTTCTTTATTTTGGTGTTTTTAGGTATTGCGTTCACATGGCTCGTAGAATGGCGATCTGATATTTCACACGCGGTAGAAATAAAAGAAAGTAGAGAGGCGCTAGGAAAACTGCAATCAACACTGACCGCTAACCAAATTGAGAACGCATCCGCGTTGGGTTATTTAAAGGGGAAACTCGATCAACCAAGGCAACCTGCAGATTTTTCTGCATTAGGAGATGCGATTGCAAGAAGCAACGCGCAGCTAATAGCAAATGAGCAAAAACGGATTTCAGATAAAGACTTGAGCGCCCATGCAATTGACTTTGCAAAGAGAATGAGGGCTTTTGAAACCGCCATGAAAAGCGCAGAAGACGCCCAAATATATCCCCCGGCAAATCTTTCCTCAGCGCAATTGCAAGACTTCTATAAGAATCGTGGGGCCGCTATGGCGGCGTTCTATGAGAGGGCGACGGAGCAGTTCAGAAGCCAGTTTCTAGGCGAAGCCGTTAATCTACGAAACCAGATGGAGCAAAGGTTGAAGGATAAAGGGCAACCCCTCCCGCCGCATGAGGCGTACAAGATGATTGCATTTGACGGTGCATTGGCGGGACCTTCCCCGATTTCCGACGCAGCCGATTATTTGGAGGCTCTCGCTAGGCGGCTCACGCAACCAAAGTGAGGCCATCCAGAATCGACCGCCCATCCAACAACTTCACCATCTCCTCAACCATCTAAACGTGGTTGGAGATTCCAGCTTCCATTGCCGGGGCGACTCTGAGCGTCTGATGTACGCGGCAGAAGTTGTAGTAAAGAAAATAGATAGCCAGCATGTGATCATGGTTCTCAACTTTCTTTGAGAAGGCATTCGTCAGCCGCGTGAACCAGCGCATGGACATACGCATAGTGAGGTTGTGGCGTTCCACGTAAGATGTGGAGACGTGGCGCGGGTCCGGGCTGCCCATCACCATGACCGTTTCCGTTCCCAAGCACACACCGGGACTGTAGCGCGTATCCGGGGCTGCCGGTGAGCCGTACAGCTTTATCAGCATCGCGTAGTCCACATCGGACTTAACGAGACCATTATATTGAAAATGGTGCCTGCGACGATGCTCCCGCCTAGACGGGAGCACCCCTCCCATAACTGCCGTGAGTTCCTTATAATCCAGAACCGGTGCCGCCATAAGCTTCAACAGGCGATCAATTCTTGAATCGTCCAGGTATGATCGGTAATCCCCGCTTCCATGGCCGGGGTAACGCGCAAGGTCTGATGAACCCGGCAAAAGTTGTAATACGCAAACCAAAGCGCATAGGCGGCCTCCAAATTCCCCCATTTCTTTGAAAACGCATTCGTCAGCCGCGTCATGCGCCGCATCCCCATGGCTAAGAACGTCGCCTCCGGGCTGCGACGCTACTTCTGATGTTCTGCGAGCCATTTGTTCGCCCGCTCCTGCACTTTAGCCAGTTCGGACGGTGTCAGTCTTGCAGCCACGCTGTCGCGTGCTTTCGCGGCCTGCTCCTGACGTGCTCCATTCCAGTTGGTGGCAGCAAGGTCCAGCCAGAAAAAGGCTTCCGCGTAGCTCATGGGAACGCCCTGGCCCATCGCATACATGGAGCCAAGATTGTATTGCGCGCGTGCCACACCCTGGTCGGCTGCCTTGTTGTACCAGACCGCCGCTTGCGCATAGTCCTGCGCTACGCCCTGGCCGTTGTCGTAAAGCAAGCCAAGGTTGAACTGTGCCGCGGAATTGCCCTGCTCGGCGGCTCTGCGATACAAGTCCGCGGCCTGCGCATAGTCCTGCGGTACGCCCTGGCCACGCTCGTAAAACAAACCAAGGTTGAACTGCGCTTCTGCAACGCCCTTCAAGGCCGCCTTGCGATACCAGCCGGCGGCCTGCGCGTAGTCCTGCGGGACCCCCTGGCCCTTGTCGTAAAGCACGCCCAGGTTGAGTTGTGCCTTGCCAACGCCCTGTTCGGCCGCCTTGCGGTACCACGCCGCCGCCCGCGCGTCGCCTTGCGGCACTCCCTGGCCAAAATGGAAAAGCACGCCAAGCTCGAATTGTGCCTGGGCCATACCCTGATCGGCGGCTTTCAGATACCAGGCGGCAGCCTGCGCGTAATCCTGCTCGACGCCATCGCCAAGCGCGTAAGCCTGCCCAACATGGTATTGCGATTGGGCGTCGCCCGCCGTGGCCTTTCCCAACAAAACGGGATCGATTCTCTTCATTTGCGCGAAAGCCGGAATCAGCGCCGGAACGAGTATCGATAACAGGAGCAGTTGCCTCCACCGCATGTTCATAATGCCTCTTGAAAGTACCCTGAGAATTCAAGCAGCCATAGACTTCCGGCGCAATTCATCCCGCGCGCTTTGGCCATGCTCGTTTCGTTGCCGGAGACTCGCCGCTTCCTGTCCATACCATTTTCTAAAATCCCCTGAGTCATTTTATCCGTGCAACTTCAGAACTCCATTGGAGGCCGGCCTTCGCAGAGATTCAATGCTCGTCCTCGTGCATGGGGTGGGCAATCTTTGTCTTTCCAATCTGGAAGGGCTTGACCTCGATCGGGTCGAGCACATCCCGGCCCTCCCGGATGTGGAACCTCCGGTCCACCGGCACATTCCTGAATCGCTGCCGCTCTCCCGAAACCGGCCACCAGACCTCGATCTCCTTGATCCGCGAAGCCTTCCCCACCCCGATGTGCTGTTGCATCGGGTTCCCGCCGAAGCTCGAAACCGACCCCACCGCCCGGTAAATCGACCGCTCGTGCTTCCCTTCCTCGATGGTTACCTTGATGCGCGCCCCATACGCCGCCCGGTTGGTCTTCACGCCCTCCAATTTGAGCGTCACCCAATGGTTCCCATGACCCGGATTGTGGTAGAGCGTGGGCATAAACCGGTCGCCCTGGAACGCTCCCCCCAATTCCTCGAACACATCCTCGTTGCCGTTGTTCTCAATGTCCGCAAACGCAATCCCATGCCCTTTTTGCAGGTTCCCGAAGCCTCCCGAGGTGGTCACGTCCTGGAAGTACCGCCCTTCGTCGTTGCGGAACATCCGCTTGGGCAGCAGCGACTCATACGACGACTCGCCCAGTCCCAGGTACACGTCCAGCCAGCCGTCGTTGTCCAGGTCGCCGAAGTTGGCCGCCATCGTGGTAATCGCCCGGTCCAGCCCCGCCGCGTGCGGCACATCGGTAAACGTCCCGTCGCCGTTGTTGCGGAACAGGTGCGAGACCGAGCCGTGGTTCGGCTTCTGAAACTCAAATGCCCCCACGTCTTCCATCGAATCGGTCGAGTAACCGCCGGCAAAGATGTCCAGCCAGCCGTCGTTGTCGTAATCGAAAAACCACGTCGGGAAGGTGTATCTCTGCCCGGCCAGCCCGGCCTGCTCCGTCACGTCGGTAAAAATCCACTCGCCCGTCTCCGCATGCTTTGGGTCGCGTGGACCGTCGTTGCGAAACAGAAAGCTCCGCCCCGTCATCGTCGATACATAAAGGTCCGGCCGCCCGTCGTTGTTGTAGTCGCCCCAGGCCACGCCCTTCACGAAACCTAGATTCACCCCCAGCTTGCCCGGCGCGGCCCCCGGCGCCTGCACCTCGGTGAAAGTCCCGTCGTGGTTGTTGTGAAACAACTGGCAAGGGTGCACATCCCCCAGCTTCGACTCGTGGCCGACGAAAAGGTCGAGCCAGCCGTCGCCGTCGTAATCCGCCCATGCCGCCGTCTGCGTCGGACCCGCCGCCATCAGCCCCGCCTCTTCCGTCACGTCGTCGAAGGTCCCGTCCCCGTTGTTTCTCAGCAGGCTCAGCGGGTACATCCCGTACTGCCTCCACCACGCCCCGCGCAGCACCAGCACGTCCGGATGGCCGTCGTTGTTGTAGTCCGTCAGCACCAGATTCAGCCCGCCGATTTCGTCTCCGAGTCCCGCCTCTTTCGTCCGGTCCGTGAACGTTCCGTCGCCGTTATTGTGAAAATAGTGCATGGGGTCCAGCGGACCCGACGAGGAGATCATCACGTCCAGCAGCCCATTGCCCTCGAAGTCCTCCACAATCGCCCCGCCGGAGAGCTCCATGGCGTGAATCCCCGCCATCCCCGCCACATCCGGAAAGAACCCGATGTCGTAATCGGAGGCGAACAACTCCGGCGCCGCCAGCCACTGCTTCGGCACATCCTGCGGGTAGCGCCCCAGTTGCTGATACGCGATGTTCAGCAGCCACATGCAGAGGTAGCTGTCGGGGTTCAGCTCCAGCGCCTTCGTATACTCCCGCACCGCGCCCTCGGCGCCTCGCGTCTTCTTATGCAGGCCGCCGCCGTGCAGCGGAAAGTTGCACGAGTCCGCGTTGTGCATCCCAATGCAGTTTTCCTGCTCGCCCAGCCGCAGGTAGGCCAGCGCCAGCTCCTGGTGAACCTGCGCCTGGATCGCCCGCGGCACCTGGCCCTGGTGATCGTCCATCAGCTTCACCAGTGCTTCCAGCGTATCCACCGCCCGTTCGCTGCGCCCGGCGCGCAATTGCTCGTTGCCCAGCTCCATGCGCACCATCATCTCGTCCGGAAACCGCAGCTTGTGCGTCAGCAGCGCCTGGTAGTAAGGAATCCTCTCGAACGGCTTGCTGGGGTCGGCTCTCCAGTCGCTGGCGTCGAAGAAGGCGTGCAGCCGCTCGCCCATCCGCCGCGCGCCTTCCCCATGCTTGAGCGGCGCACCGCGCACAATCGGCACATCGTGCACATCGTCCTGGCTCGGGACCCCGCTCTGCGCAACCGCCGACACCTGGCTCGACATCCCCGCCTGCGCCGCCGTCGGAACGGGAATCTGGCCGGAACCCTGCGCCGGGTTCTGGGCCAGCGCCCATCCGCCGGCCGCAAGCGCCATTCCTGCTGCCAGCATCCGCCAAACGGATCGCAAACGTATCTCGATCATCGCGCTTACCCACGCCGATGATAGCAGTGCTCCCGGCGCGCACTTATGCCGGGAGCGCAGGCCAGCGGGGATTCGAACCCATGCGCGCTGAAAACTTCTCCAGTCGCGCATGGAGATAGCGCTCCGCGATGTTCGGCGAGCGGCCGCTGTGCTAGACTAGCGGCCAAATGAAAGCCCGCCTGTTTACCGCTCTTCTCGTTCTTTGTGGAGCCCCGCTTCTGGCCCAGGCGCCGGCTTCTGCGCCCCCATCTGCGGCCACCCGGACCCACACCAACGACGTGGGCTTCAGTTACACCTTCCCGGCCGACTGGGAGGTTGTGGACATGAGTTCAACACTCCCCGCAGCGCAGCAGCAGGCGCAGCAGAACGCCACCAGCGACGATGAAAAGCGGGGCGCTGCCTGCACCCAGATCGCCCTCAGCGCGCGGCATGGAAGCCCGGTTTCCACGGTGGTCGCCGTAGTGCTGCCCTTTGCCTGCCTTGGAGCGGAGATGACCGACAAGGACCTTCCCGGCATGGGCTCGGGAGCCATGGAGGGAATCCAACAGAACTTCGACCTTGCCGAACCGGTTTACGGCGCCTATTCGTTGGGCGCCCACAGCGTGTGGATCGAGCGCGCCAAGGGCACTCTCAAAGGCCACCCCGAGGTCCCGTACACGGTGGAGACCGTTTGCAGCATTCTGAAGAAGGGCGCAGTCTGCTGGATGGCCATGGCCGCCGACGATGCCGCGCTGCAGACCTTCGAGCACGGCGGGGTCACCTTGGACAGCGAAGCCCCCACCCCGCTGGTTCCTGCTGACGCCTTTGTCAAAAAGCCGGCGTAGCATCCGTTTGTTACAACCTGCTTGAGAGTACCGGGATCTTCAAGTGTGTGTCTCGTGCGGCCAGGCGGGTTCCTTCGGTTCTGGACGAGTACCGTGACTGCATGATCTGGAAATGAATGGACCCGCGCCCGTGATGATGGCGATGTCGAATCCAAACAGCAGGCCTCCCAACGCGGCTGTACAGGCCAGGAAAGCGATGTAGCGCAAGTTGATGGATATCGGCGCCGGCTTCAGCGCACATTTCAAATGATCGCCGCAGACAATCCCACCCCCGCCCGGTTCTCATCTGGGGCGGCTTCTGTTGGTCGCGCATGTCGGTGGGAGTGACGCGCAGAGCGCAAGGCAGATGATACTTGTCGTGGTAACTCCGCAAATGGCGCTTCAGCAGCACCGTACTCGGCGCCCCACTCCGGCCGCTCGGTCATGGGCGGAAGAAGTTCAAACTCCAACACGATTCCAGGCGTCCGCAGAGAAGCCGCCCGGCGCAGAATCTGCCCCGCCATCTGCTCGTAGTGAGCCACCACTTCGCCCCAGGTGCCGTCGTCCATACTCATCGTCGGTAACGTAAAGTTGACCTCGGGATAGACGAGACCTCCGCCGATAGTCAGCCCCAGTCCGCACTCGAGCGGATGCGGGCTAACTCCATATAACAATCGATCCTGGCTTTGAATCGCCAGGCTGGAATACTTCCGGATTGCCCGTTCCATCATCGTCTCACTCTTCTTTAAGGAGGCTTCTCACCAGGCCCACAGCGCCGCTTGCGTTTTGTCTTGCGTGCCACCTTTCTTTCGTTTCCTGGCCGGCCTTGAACGATCGAGCCACGACCGGCGGAAGCGATACAAACCGAAAAATCCCAGGTCCGCATTTCCCTCGGATCCCCTGTGCCTGGGCCTTTGCCCGGCGACGCACAAACAGCGCAATCGCAGGCGGATGGCGGCCATCGCAAGCGGCCGCGCGAGCCTACGAAGTCAGTATCTTCAGCCCCAGGCCTGGCCCTGACGGCAATATCAACTTGCCCTTCCGCACCTTCACGCCTTCGTACGGATCGTCTGCAATCAGCAGATTTCCATCCAGATCGGGATAGTCAACGAGGGGCGACAGATGAGCCGCGGCGGTAACTGAACACGAACTCGAGATCATGCAGCCGAGCATAACTTTCATGTTCATCGCCCGGGCAAACTTGATCCATCGATAAGCCTCCATCATGCCTCCCGACTTATCAAGCTTCACGTTGATTCCGTCGTAAGCTTCCTTGAGCCGGGGAATCATCGCGGCCTCGGTGCAGGCTTCGTCGGCGATGACGGGTATATGCACCTTGCTGCGCACATACTTTGTCTCTTCAAACATGTGCGCGGGCATGGGTTGCTCAATCAGCTCCACGCCCTGCGTCTCCAGCCAGTTGATCTTGCGGACCGCTTCTTCCTTGTCGGTCCAGCCCTCATTGGCGTCCACGCGCAGCGGTTTCTTCGTGACGCTGCGCACGGCCTCGATGGTCTCCTCGTCGCTCTGCAATCCGACCTTTACCTTCAGAACGGGAAAATCCTCCGCCTCGCGCGTCTTCTGCCGCGTGATCTCCGGCGTGTCGATTCCGATCGAGAAAGTAGTTACAGGAGCGTCCGCGGGATCGAGCCCGAAATACTGGTACAGCGGAATTCCGAGTTTCTTGCCGAGCCAGTCGCATACCGCGATGTCCACCGCGGCCATGGCCGCGTGCTGACCGTCGCCGAGCGAGCGGCGCACATCGGCAAGGAACTTATCGAACTTTTTGGGATCCCCCGCGCCAATCTGGCCGGCGATCGCATCGATTGCCTGTCTGGCTTGCTCAGGATACTCTTTGAAGCGCACGATCGGCGCGCCTTCGCCGAATCCGGTGATGCCGTCGCGCTCATACTGAACGTGAACCGTGTCGCGATAGGCGCTTGAAGACATGGTGGTCGTCCAGGTGTGGCGCAGCACCAGGCGCTTCAATTCAGTCTTGACCACGGCATTGCCGCCCATGGTTGGCGTTTCCGCGCCATGCAAAGCCGCCGGCATGGCCGCGTCCACTCCCGCCGCACCCGCCGCTTTCAACCAATCCCGGCGATTCATCATTTCACTCTCCGCGCCGCTACAAGAAGTTTAGTCCAGGGCATGTCGTCCAGCTTGCCGATCTGCACTCCGGGGTGCGTGTTGGTTGTGTCATGGATAAATTCGCCATTGCCGATGTACATTCCCGTGTGGGTGATCTTCGCGGCGTTCTCGCCAAAGAACAGCAAATCGCCGGGCATCAAATCCTTGCGCTCCACCGGCGCCGCTCCGCTCCATTTTGCCTGTACGCTGGCATCCCGCGGCATGATAATCCCGCGCTGGCGAACCAGCATCTGCGTGAAGCCGGAGCAGTCGTAGCCATAACTTGAAACTCCGCCCCAGGTGTAGGTGATGCCAACAAATCTGCGCGCCAGTTGAATGGTCTGGTCGATGGTCAGCACGGGAAGATCCGTGCTCACGTTGCCTTGCTCAACATACGCCGTCTGGCCATTCACGAGCCTGACCTGGAGCCAGCGGCCAGCCTCATCCACCTTGCCGGGAACTAACTCCAGCCGCGCCTCCCACGGCAGGTTCAGCACCGGGGCGTGTTTGGTCACGCTCGGTTCGCGGTAGAGATTGGCGCTCAGTTCCGCGATGCGAAGCGCTCTTCCATCCGGAGCATAGTCGCCGTCGAGCGGGGCGATATCGGCCGCCGCCACCCATCCCGCGCGTTCATCTCCGGTGCGTATATCGATCCACTCTCCGTCTTTCTCAAGCGAAAGCACGCCCGTCCCATAAAGAGCCTGCGACACCACGTCGGCGTCTGAGGAAGGCGCGGAGTACATGTTGATAACCGGCTTCGATACTACATAGTCCGCCTGGGCAACGGAGTGTTGCCCAACCGCGACCGCGCCCCAGAGTATTACGGGAAAAAACCATAGATATCGAGCCCCTCGAAACGCGGCGTGAACGCCTATCTTCATGTTGCATCTCCCACGCTGCAAGCCACTCGGCAACTTATCGCCATTGCCCACCACCTCGTTCATGCGCAGTGTGATTCTACCATCAGCTTTTTGAGCGCGCAGGCCAACTGCTCTCCCGCTTTTTCATCTATCCTGAGAGCGGAGGCACTTATCCTCATGTTTACGCCGCGGCCCATTGGATTTGTAACCAGCCCCTACAAAGATACCGCCGCAATTCCCAAGGGTCTTGGCGTCAGGCACGAGGCCGAAGGCGTGCTCCAGATCCTGCCTGAATTCGACCTCGGCCTCACCGGCATTGAGGGCTTCTCGCATCTATTCGTTCTCTGGGTCTTCGACCGCTCCGGCCCCTTCGAGTTGATCGCCACGCCGCCCTCTGACAACCAGCCTCACGGCGTCTTTGCCACTCGCTCTCCGCGCCGCCCAAACCCCATTGGCCTTACCGTCGTCGAACTGCTTCGCCGCGAAAAAGGTTCGCTCTACGTGCGCGGCGTCGACATGCTCGACCAGACTCCCATCCTCGACATCAAGCCTTACCTGTCCAGCATCCCCGCGGAGAGTTTGCGCCGCGGATGGCTGGCGGAAGCCGAAGCGCTAAAACACTGAGACTCCCGGCCACCGCCGCCCTTTCACCGGCCCCTTGCCGCGCCGCAGGCTCACCGTTTGTCACTCCGCCTCGCGGCTCTCGTGTGGTACATTGGCGCCATGGTGTTTAAGGGTTTAGCGATCTTCGCGCTGCTGTTGGCCATCGCGCAAGCGCCTGCGCCGGCTGTCGCGCAGGCAACCAGTCCATCCCCCACCATCCGGCACACTCCGGCCCCTGCAAAGGCTCCCATCCCCGCAGCGCAAACCACCGCCGTCCCTGCCGGCAGAACCGAGTGCAACGGCGGTCCCTGCGAGGACCAGCAGCCGCGCGTCATCGTCACCCTTCCCTCGCCAACCCCCGCACCCTGGCCGGTGCACGATCGCATCGCATGGGCAGCCTACCTGGTGCTCGCCATTTTGGGATATGTCGGAATCTGGCTGGCCGTCTCCACGCTCAAAAAGATTGAACGCCACACCAGCGCCGCTGAAGCCTCCGCCGCCGCCGCTCTGGAGACCGCCCAGGCCGCCTTGCTGAACGCTCAGGCCATCGTCAATGCTGAAAGACCCTGGCTCCTGATCGCGGTCGAGCCATCCCCGGGCGTCGAAAACAGCTTCAGGCTAACCGCCACCAACCGCGGCCGCTCCCCCGGCACCATTGTCGGCGCCCTGGACCAGATCAGGATTGCCGCCGATGAAGCAAGCCTCCCCGCAACCCCTGAATACAAAGCCGCGGAGCCAGGCGCCCCTTTTGTCCCCATCATCATGCTCCCCGGCGAATTCACAGTCCTCAGGACCTTCAGCCGGGACGACGTCAGAGGGCTCTGTGCCTCTGAGGAAAGTTTCCAACGCATCGCAAACTGGGAAGAAAAGCTCTTTATCTACGGAAAGGTCACCTACAAGGACCTGATTGCCCCTCCCGGCAAGGAACTGCATCAGACCAACTGGTGTTGCTGGTATATCCACGGAAGCAAGAAGAGCGGTTTGGTCATTGCCGGACCGCCTGATTACAACTCCCACACCTAAGGGCATAACAGTGATGTGAGTTGCATCACGTCGTGGCCCGCGCGGCGATTTGGCTGCGCGTTCGTCCGGCACGGCCGAGGATCAACCTGCGGGCCGAAAAAGCTTCCAGAACGCCCTGTAGTACCTTTATGTAAACCTATTGCCAAACCGTATTTTCCTATGTAAGCTGGGAAAAACCATTGCTATAGGAGGTGTCTATGGCGCTCCTGAAGGCTCTTTTCTTTCTAGCAGTCAGCCTGCTTCTTCTGAAACATGGCGGCTGCTGAAGCATTCTCCTTCAGATGTATCCCAAAGCCCTGACTCTCAAGTTCCGATCTCCTCAAGAAATCGGAACCTTGCATGCCAATTCAAGAGGCTGCGTTTGGAGGAGAAATGCCGTAACGCTGGCCGGGCCTCCCGCGGGTGGAGTCGAAGGGTTCCTTTTCGCTCAACCGTCGGTAGCCTGACCATCATGATTTGGGCCCGCATCCTCGCCTCTGCAGCCGCAAGACCAGCGGAGTAAGCCGGGATTTCCATTTTGCTTTTCCGGCGGCAGCAGAATATACCCCCGAGTGCCTCCGCGCGCGATCTTTTTTGCATCCGTTTCCATCCCAAAGCCCCGGGCGTGCCTAGTTGGGCCGTTGCCGGGACAAAAAAGCCATGATTTGCCCATTCCGCAGCGATTTCTCGGACACTTCTCCCTCAATCTCCTCCGTCGTCCAGATTGATTTCGCCTGCTTGCCAAACTTACCCGGCTGGCAGCGGTAAAGCCTCCATCCGCCGCACCATCCCCGCAAACAGGCGCTTCGTCAGGTGGCTCTCCTGAGCGTCATCATCACGTTCAAACCCCTATGGATATTGATGAGGAAGCCCATCCGAAGATTCGCAAGTCAAGTTCAAAATGGAAATGTGGGCTAAGGAACCTATGCGCAGGCTACCTCGGGGAGATCGGTCGACCGGCGCATCGCGGCTGTGAAAGTTAATGCAATAAGTGGGAGCGACGCGATCCAGAATTGATTGGTTGCAAACGACAGGCAAGCCGGCGCCGCAAACATCAGCACCGCCGCTATCGCCTGCGTGCGCCCAAATCGATACTTCGCCTTCCCGGCTCCGGCCAGACGGTCAAGTGTAAGCAGAATTGGAATAAGCAATATGCACAAATCATGCACAAACAGGTAGTAGCTTACAAGCACGCTTGCCGGAATCGCGATCAGAAGCGCATCGACTCCATGCGGACGCCGGATGGCACAGTAGATCATCGTCGCTGCCGAGGCTGCGATTGTCAGCGGCAACGCCAAGGACGATTGTCCGAGGATGGCATGCGCGGCCCCGTGAAGGTTGGCCATGATATTCATGCGCAGCGGGACGCCATTGTCAATGCCTTGCGAAACGCTCACCTGCATCATCGAACGGAAGTAATGAACCGATTGTTCAATGCCGGCTATCCAAATCGAAACCGCTGCCAGCACCGCGGCCGCGCCGGCAAACCCCGCGGAAAAGCGCCAACGCCGCCAAGCCAGAAACAGCACGGCAATCGGAATGACCAACTGGAATTTGAACAATCCAAATGCCACCAGAACCCCCGCCAGATACTCCCGGTCTCGCTCGATGCAAGCGAGTGCGCCCGCAAGCAGCGCCAGCAGAATGATTGAGTCCTGCCCCTGCATGAGCGCCGCGGCTATTGGGATATAAAGAAACATGGCCACGGGCAGCCATGGCAAGGCGCGAGACAAATTGGCAAGGTAGGGACGCACAAGTAGATAACTCAGCGGGAGAATTGCCAGGTTGAACGTGAAAAACGCGAAGTAGGCGGGAAGGAACGGCAGCAACGAGAAGGGTGCAAACAGGAGAGCTTGATATGCCGGCCGGATAAACAGCAGAGGAACATCTGCGCGTGAAACCAACTTATCCTGGAACGTTTTCTGCGCGGTAGCATCGTATATCTCGTGACCTTGCCCGGTTCTAACCATGTAGCCCGCTGCGTACAAATTGCGAAAATCCACATGCCCGTCGCGTACGTTGGGCAAGGAGGCTAACTGGACAAATAACAGCAAGAGCGCCGCCGCGGCCAAAGCCAAAGCTAGCACGGTGGAATAGACCGGAGCGCGCTTCCCGCTTGCAGTTCCCTCGGTCACAGGCAGTTCCGGATTGCTATCCAATCTGCATTCCCCCTCGATCTCGACGACGATGCCATGTTGAACCCGTTGGAACCCCGGCGATGTCTTGCCCCTCGCTTGCAAGGTCTTCGCCCTTTCGCTCCATGATTTGGACCTCACCCTCAACCAGCCGTTGATCCAATATACCCATGACCTCCTGAAACTGCGAGGGGCCTGTAAAGTTATAAACCAGGAAGGCGAATCCGGCCGGCCTCGTTGCGCCGCCGGCAAATCGCCTTTCCTTACCCTGCCGGGCTTGCGGAGCCAGTTCGAACCAGGATCACGGCTTTGTTGTCCGCATAGACGATCTTCCACTCGTGCAACAGCGGCAAGATGCGAACCATCGGGGATTGCCGCTCCAGCAGGCAAAAATTGATCCTGTACTTCTGAAGCAGCGCATTGGGGTCGCTCTGCAAATTCGCCCAGCTTTCGAATTCACTCAGGAAACCCGACCATTCATAAATATCGGCCCGGCCGTCCATGGATACCGGGTATTCCGGCGCCGCCCAGATCAGGTAGCCCCCAAAGCCATAGTCGTTCAACATGGGCCCGGAAAGATGGTTGGCTTTGATGAATTCCACCGCTTTTTGCGGGCTCCCGTCTTCCACCTGCTTCTCCAGATTCTGGCGGCTCGGAAAAGCCAGGAAAACTGCCAGTACCGATACCCCGATCAATGCCGCATTGGGCCAGATTCGGTCCTCTTCCACGTTGTAACCTTCCCAACTGGTTGAGAGTTCACGGGTCAGAATAGGCGCGGCCAATATGCCGAACACAAACAGCGTGCGCAAATGGCTCACTCCCAGCCATGTCCCCAGCGCCAACAGGAGCAACTCATCCCAATACAACTCTGAGCGGCGGACCACCACCAGGAGAAAACTGCAGAGAAGAACCGCCAGCAGCGCAACTCCGCGCGCGTCCGTCAGGTCGGTTGCCCTCCACTCGGCCACGCTGCTCAGATTGACTTGCTGATGCAGCATCGTATCGATGGGGTAAAGTATCTGCCTTATGCCAATCGGATTCAGCAACAACGCCGCCGCCGAGAGGATCAGCGCCAACGCCAGCATCCTCCGGCAACGCGGATCCCAGCCCGGCGAAACGAGTGAGCCCCACCGGAAATTGAAAAACGAGCTGAACAGAGAGATTCCCGCCACAACAAGTCCAAGAAAGAAAGACCCGTGGCAGTTCACCCAGACTGCAAATAGCATCGGCAGCCAGAGGAACCAGCGAGGATTGCGCGTGCGCCCCAGGCGGATCAGCAGCAACTCCGCGATCAACAAAAGGTAGCCGATCAACTGCGGCCGCATGGAAAAGCCGACGGTGCCAAACAGCCAGACGATCAGCGCCCCCAGGAAGCCCACCTTGGCGTTGCCCGAATAGAGCGAGCATAAGCCGTATCCGGCCATCAACAGGCCTGCCGTCAGCAGGCAAAACCAGACCATCAGGCCGGAATAGCCGCCCCATCTGTACGCAAGGTACATGGCCGCCTGTGCCAGCCATTCATGCGGTATCGCGGCCTGGTGGTTGGTGGTATAGGAAAAGATATCTGTAACCGGGATGGCGTGCGTGGTCCAGATGGTCTCGCCCATCTTGAGGTGCCACCACATATCCGAGTCGTCGAAACGCGACCGCACCGACAGCACCGACAGCACGGCCAGAAGGCTGGCCAGCGTTGCGGGGAAGGAGAAAACCCTTCGTAGAATTCGCGTGAGCACAGAGCTGGCCTTATCTCCAACCGTCCGTCATGCCGTGCTCAGCCATTCGCCGTTTCGCGCAGATCCTGCTCGAACAGCGGGTCCGGTTCCGCAAGCCTGATCAAGCGATGCAGATAGGCCCGGGAGATTTGCAGGCTCCGGGCTGCCAGCGTCTTGTTCCCATTGTTCTCGCGAACCGCTGTCACGGCCAGTCTCACCTTGTAGTCGCGAAGCTGCCGCTCGAAGGAACCGGCCGGATGGTAGTCGCCGATATCGACAACATCTTCCCCGTCGACGCTCTCGTCCTCCTGCAGGTTCAGAGTCAAATCTTCAAAGCGAACCACCTGCCCGGGGGCCAGGATGATCGCCCGCTGTATCACGTTTTCCAGCTCGCGCACGTTGCCGGGCCACGAGTAACTCTGCAGCAGGTTCATGGCATCCGCTTCAAAGCTCTCCATGGGCTTTTGAAACAACTGCGCATAATGCCGCAAAAAGTGCATCCCAATCTGGGGGATATCTTCCGGATGATCCTGCAGCGGCGGCGAGTCAATCCGCATCACGTTGATGCGATAGAAAAGATCCTGGCGGAATTTTCCTTCGGCCACCAGTTTGGCCAGGTCCCGGTGCGTGGCGAAAATCAGCCGCGCCCGCAGCGGGATCAGCTTGCTGCTGCCCAACCGGCAGAATTCCATCTGCTGCAACACGCGCAGCAGCTTGACCTGCGTAAACAGGCTCAGGTCACCGATCTCATCCAGGAAAAGCGTTCCGTCGCCGGCTTGTTCGAAGTAGCCTTCGCGCGCCCCCACCGTCCCGGTGAAAGCGCCCTTTTCATGCCCGAACAACTCCGCCTCGATCAAGGTTTCAGGAATGGCCCCGCAGGAGACTGCCACAAACGGACGTTTGCTGCGAGAGCCCATATTGTGCACAGCCCGGGCGATCAATTCCTTGCCGGTTCCGCTTTCCCCGGTCACCAGCACCGTTGCATTCAGATTGGTTACTCGCCGCACCAGCTGATAAACCTGCTGCATCTGCGGGCTCGATCCAATCAGCCGGTCGCAACTGCCTGGATCTTCATGCCGCTGCTGCACGCCCTGCAATTGCCGCTTCAGAAGGGAGTTCTCATACCCCCGGCTGAGCATGGTCTTCAGATCTCGAATCGAGGGCGGCCTGCGGCAATAGCCGAAGGCTCCCGTCCGCACCAGCTCGAAGGCTGTCGACCGAAGTCCATCGTCGGCCATCACCACGGAGGGAACATTCGATGCAATCAAACGCCGGGAAAATCCAATCCGCTCCTGCAGCGACTCATGATTGCAGTTCAAATCCAGAATCATGACATCGCAGCCCCCTGCCGACACCAGGTTGTTCATCCCTTCCTGATCCGACTCCAAATGAACCTGGAATTCTTTCCCCAAGGCAGAGCAAAGAAGCGGGTGCAGCGTCCGGTCTTCCGAATACAGTCCGATTTTGATCATGGATGATCGACCTTATCCACTCCGTGCAACCACGCCGCATCTGGGCAGAACCGGCGACATGTCATAATGATCCTCAATCGGCTGCAATCATGCCAATGGCTGTTTTGTGCTAGTTTGCTCCCACATTGGTAACTAAGTGTAGGGTGGTGACGGGTAACAAACTCCGCGCTTCGACACACGTCACTTCTTGATAAAGCCTGGGTGGACGCAGGCTTTGAAGTGCATGCTGAATTGCTGGTTCATCGCTATCAATGACGTTAGTCCTCTGCCACAGCCAAGTCAATGCCCCGTAAGTAACATGAATCAAGGTACTGAGGCTGCATGCATCACCTGCAAACAGCAAAAAGTGGCTGCGCAAGCGGTTTCGCCCCGTGCGGAACAATTCCCTATGCTCCTATATTAAGTTATTCATTATAAAACAGTTTATTGCGAATCTCCCGGCGCGGGAAGCGATCAAGGTCTTCCCCGGCAAACCGTAGATCCTTCCCCCGGCGTCAATAGCACGATCGTGTTATGCCAATGCACTGCCGGTAACCATCCTCGAGTGACCGCTTATCTCTCATTTTGACCCCTGGCGCCAATTGGCCTGTCAATTGCTCCACAGCAACGCGCGGCCTCCCGGCAAAAACTGGAGCTGTCTCGTTTCGTTCGAGCTGTCACGTCAGGCCCCTGGCGCTTTCTATCCATGATTTCCGCCCCCTGCATTCCCAAAACCTGCCTCGACGATCGGGCGCTTCGACGCTCGCGCCCATCGGCCCGGTCATTGCTCATGCGCCTGTCATCCCGGCAGCGCCGCGCCCGCCTGGCGCCTCGCACAACCCTCCCATCCTCCCCGGCAGCGGGCCACCGCCCTGTCATCAGACCCGTCTTGGAGCTACTCTGTTCGCTTCCCCACGCTGCGCCGGCGCCCCGCCGGAATGAACTTGGGGAGAGTGTATACGTCCCGCTTCACTCCCCAACCCGCCCGTAAACATCCGTGTACACCTGTCAGGACTGCGTGTCGTTAAATATCTGAATTCAGGCCGCTTGGCCCCCCAGCCATTTGGTTGGTCAATTGCTCTGACCAAGGTGTTCCCTATATCTTGACGGGGAAAAGGAGTTTGCGGCATGCACTCGTTCGCCTGGTGGCCGACTGTTTTTGTTCTCGCCGTGGCTACCTTCACGGATCTGCGCAGCCGCCGCATCCCCAACTGGCTGGTGCTCCCGTTCCTGCTCGCCGGCATCGTGGTCTCCGCCTGGCTCCAGGGCTGGAAGGGCGTCGGACACAGCTTCGCCGGGCTGGGACTGGGCCTCCTGATTTACGGCTTTCTTTTCTGGATGGGCGGCATGGGCGCGGGAGATGTGAAACTGTGTGCCGCCATCGGGGCCTGGATCGGCCCCAGCCAGTTGTTCTTTGCCCTGGTCGTCGCCGCCATGGCCGGGGGAATCATGGCCCTGGGATGGGCCGTCTGGGGCGGATTTGTCAAAGAGCTGTTCACGGGAGCGGGCGATCTGATGTTCGGTTGCAAGCAGAGCGGACCGCAATCGGACCTGGTCCTCAGCAATCCCCGAAAGCGCAGAATGCCCTATGCTCCGGCCATCGCCATCGGTACCCTGATCTCCTTCTTTTCACACTGACTAACGGATTGAGCATCATGCCTGACTCTGAGACAAACTATCAGTTTTGGAACCCGCAAGAAACGTCGCATGCCACAGGGAGCGGCAATGCAGTGAATACGAGCTCTTCTCCATCTCTCGACACACACGATCACGAGTCCTTCGGCGCCGATCCCTTGTCGGTCGCGCTGATCGGCCCGGACGAGCAGCGCCGCAGGGAGGCAGCCGCCGCTCTGGCCCTGTGCCAGGGAGCGAATGTCCGTGAGTTCCCTCATTATCCTCCCGGCCTCGACGATGTGCCCAGAATCCTCGAACAGCGTAACGACGTCATCATTATCGATCTCGACAGTAGCCCCGAGTACGCCCTCGAACTGGTGGAGAGCCTCTGCGCCAATGGACCGGCCACCGTGATGGTCTATTCCTCCAAAGCCGATCCCGAGCTGCTGGTCCGCTGCATGCGCGCCGGCGCTCGCGAATTCCTTACTCCGCCCTTCAGCCAAAGCACCATGGCTGAGGCCCTGGTGCGGGCCGCGGCCCGCCGTTCGGCCATCCGCCTCCCCAAAAAGACGGGCGGCAAGTTGCTCGTCTTTCTCGGCGCCAAGGGCGGCTCCGGCGTCACCACCCTGGCCTGCAATTTTGCCGTATCCCTGGCCCTGGAGTCCGGCCAAAGCACCCTGTTGATCGATCTCGATCTCCCCTTGGGCGACGCCGCGCTCAACCTCGGCATCGTCGCCGAGTACTCGACCATCAACGCCCTTCAGGATTCCGGCCGCCTGGATACAAGTTTCCTCTCCAAGCTCCTGGTCAAGCACAGCTCGGGAGTCTCCGTGCTCGCCGCTCCCGGCAAGTTTCCCCAGTTCCAGGCTTCCAATGAGGCCATCGACAAACTGCTCACCGTCGCCCGACAGGAGTTCGATAATGTCGTGGTCGATGTCGGCTCGCGCCTCGATTTGACCGGTACGGCCCTCTTTAAGGATGCCTATACCATCTACCTGGTCACCCAGGCCGGCATCCCCGAACTGCGCAACTCCAATCGCCTCATCGGCCAGTTCTTCACCTCCAGTGGCCCCAAGCTCGAAATCGTCATCAACCGCTATGAGCCGCGCGCCCTGGGCGTTTCTGAAGAAACCATCACCAAGGCGCTCACCAGGCCGGCGCAGTGGAAAATCCCCAACGATTATGCCGCGGTGCGCCGCATGCAGAACACCGCCACCCCCCTGGTGCTGGAAGACTCCCCCCTTTCCCGCCTGATCCGCCAGATGGCCGTTTCCGTTTGCGGGCAGCGCGCAACTCCTCGAAAAAAGAAAGGCTTCAAACTATTCGGAAAACAGTCCGGTGAATAACCATTCTGTCTTGATAGAAGGTAAAACGTGGAACTGCTGAACGTGGAGAAGTACAAAGCGGAAATACACCGGACCCTGATCTCCAAGCTGGATCTGGAGAAATTGTCGCGCGTCAATTCCAGCCAGGCGCGCCAGGCGGTTTCCGGCATCGTCAAGGAAATCATCGCCGACCAGCGGGTGCCGCTCAACTACGAGGAGCAGGAGAAGATCCAGGCCGACCTGCTCGACGAAGTCTTTGGTCTCGGACCCCTCGAGCCCCTGCTCCGGGATCCAAAGATCTCCGACATCCTGGTCAATGACAAGGATCATGTCTTCGTCGAGAAGAGCGGCCTTCTTACCAGGGTCGCTACCTCCTTCCGCGACGATCGCCACCTGCTCCAGATCATCGACCGCATCGTCTCCCGCGTGGGCCGCAGAGTCGATGAGTCTTCGCCCATGGTCGATGCCCGCCTGCCCGACGGCTCCCGCGTCAATGCCATCATTCCACCCCTGGCGCTCGACGGTCCATCGCTCTCCATCCGCCGCTTTGGAACCGGCCCCCTGGCTGCCAACGCGCTGGTGCAACTGAAGAGCATCTCCCCGGAAATGATGGAGATGCTCGCCTCCGCCGTCAAAGCCAAGATCAGCATCGTCATCTCCGGAGGCACCGGCTCCGGCAAGACCACGCTGTTGAACATCATGTCCCAGTACATCCCTAACAACGAGCGCCTGGTCACCATTGAAGACGCCGCCGAACTCCGCCTCGCCCAGGAAAACATCGTGCGCCTCGAAACCCGTCCCCCCAACATCGAGGGACTGGGGGCTATCCGCCAGCGCCAGTTGCTCATCAACTGCCTCCGTATGCGCCCCGACCGCATTATCATGGGCGAGGTCCGCGGCGATGAAGCCTTTGACATGCTCCAGGCCATGAATACCGGCCACGAAGGCTCCATGACCACCATTCACGCCAACACCCCCCGCGACGCCATCTCCAGACTCGAATCCATGGTCGCCATGGGCAACATGAATCTGCCCGAAAAATCCGTTCGCCAGCAGATCGCCTCCGCTATCACCATCGTCGTCCAGGCCACGCGCATGACCGACGGCTCCCGCAAGGTTACCAGCATCTCCGAGATCACCGGCATGGAAGAGAACGTCATCAGCATGCAGGAGATCTTCTCCTTCGTCAAAAAAGGCATCGGACCGGACGGCAAAGTCATTGGCGCATTCCAGCCCTCCCGCATCCGTCCCAAGTTCCTCGAACGGCTGCGCGTCTCCGGCATCATCCTGCCCCCCAGCCTGTTCGAGCGTGAAACACCCGTCAACTACTAAACCGAAAGGAGGTCGACGGTTATGGGTTTGATCTTTGTATTGGTATTCATGGGCGTCTTCGCCGTCGTCGCTCTGCTGATGCTCGCCGCCAGTTCCGGCGACGCGCAGAAGGCCAAGCAGGTCCAGGCCACGCTCGACTCGGCCCTGGCCACCGAAAGCCCGGAGTTGCGCGACCAGATCGTCAACCTGCGCAAGAGCGATCAGCTCAGCGGCATCCCCTGGATCAATCAAAAGCTCCAGAAGCTCGAACTGGGGCCGCAACTGTACAACTTGCTCCATCAGGCCGATCTCAAGTGGACAGCCGGCGGCTTGCTCTCCATGTGCGCGGCCTGCTTCGTCTTCGCGGCATTTCTCGTTCACTGGCGCTTGGGTTCCACTCTAGTGGCCCTGCTGGTCGGAGCGGCGTTCGGCCTCGTGCCTTTCGCCTGGGTGCTCTTCAAGCGCAGCAAGCGCTTCGGCCTCTTTCAGGCGGGCTTGCCTGAAGCCCTGGATCTGATGGTCAGCGCCCTCCGCGCCGGCCATAGCCTCATCGCCGCAATGGGCCTGGTCTCGCGCGAGTGCGCCGACCCCGTCGGCTGCGAATTCAGGTCCTGTTTCGAGGAGCAGAACTACGGCCTTGAACTCAAGACCGCCTTGGACAACATGGTCGCCCGCGTCCCCATCCAGGACCTCAAAATTGTCTCCACCGCCATCATGATCCAAAAGGAGAGCGGCGGAAACCTTGCCGAGGTCCTCGACAAAACCGCCCACGTCATCCGCGAGCGCTTCCGCCTCAAGAGGCAGATCGCGGTCCACACCGCGCAGGGACGCATGACCGGCATTGTCCTCACCCTGCTCCCGATTGTGCTGGCAGTCGCTTTATACTTCATCAACCCCGACATGATGAGCATCTTGTGGAAGCGCGACGTCGGCATCAAGCTCCTCTATACCGCCGGTGCCATGATTATCGTCGGCGGCTTGATCATTCGGAAAATTGTCAACATGGACGTCTAGAGGTGGACTATGGGATATGCGATGCTTGCCTTTTTTGCCATTTTTCTGCTCATCGCCAGCGGCGGACTGCTGCTGTTCTATCGCGAAGCCATGCTGCAGCGGATCTCCGACGTCATCAACCCCAATCCCAAACCGAAATCCCTGTTGGGCTCCATTCAGAGCACCGGACTGTCGATCGGCGGCGTGGTGCAGCACTTCGAGAATGTGCTCCCCAAAAGCCAGGCCGAAGTCAGCGTCGTCAAGCAGCGCCTGATCCGCGCCGGCTATCGCAAGGAGTCCGCGCTCAAGGCATTCTATGGCTCCAAGGTATTGGTTCCCATCCTGCTTTGCGTTATGTCCCTGGTCTCCGGACTCGGCAGCCTGAGCCCCCTCTTCGTCTATGGAGCATGCCTGGTCGTAGGATTCCTGGGACCGGATTTCTGGCTGGGAAGGCAGATCACCAAGCGCCAGGGAAAAATCCGCCGCGGCCTTCCCGATGTCCTCGATCTTCTCGTCATCTGCATCGAGGCCGGACTCAGCCTGGACCAGGCAACCGCCCGCACCGCCGAGGAATTGGCCAATGCACAGCCCCAGCTGTGCGATGAATTGAGGGTCGTGGTGCTGGAACAACGCGCCGGAAAGCCCCGTGCCGATGCCTGGAGACATCTCTCCGAACGCACCGATGTGGACTGCGTCCGCAATGTCGTCTCCATGCTCGTTCAATCGGAGCAGTTCGGAACCAGCGTCGGCAAAACATTGCGCACGCATTCCGACACCCTCAGAACCCAGCGTGTTCAGCAGGTCGAGGAGCAGGCGGCAAAAACCACCATCAAGCTCATCTTTCCGCTCGTGTTTTTCATCTTTCCCTCGCTCTTCCTGGTCACTCTGGGGCCTGCGGTCATCATCATGGCGGAATCGTTCAAGAATCTGTTCAACAACTGAGGAAAGGAGAAATTCGCAATGAATAGTGTCAACATCATCCAGATCGTCGCCGGCGTGTTGTTTGTCATCGTGCTGGTTGTTCTCATTCAGCGCCGCCGCACTCGGGTCAAGTAGCGCAGGCTCCGCTTCTGTTCCGGCGGCAATGGTGCAACTGCACCAGCTCCGCTGACCGGTTCGCTATCCTGCGGGCCGGGGCCTCGCCGCTGTGGCGCCGGGTGTCGCCCGTGTTCCATTCACGCTGGGAAACGCACCAAACATGCTGTCGATCGAAAGGGGATTCTTAATGGACAACGTCACAATCATCCAGATAGTTGCAGGTGTGTTGTTTGTCATCGTACTGGTGATTTTGATTCAGCGTCGTCGCACCAAGGTAAAGTAGCACCGGCTTTACTGGTCGGCTGGCGGCGCCGTGAAACTCGACGGCATCTGCCCCAGCCAACTCGATAGTCCCGCTGGCCCGGGGGCCGCGGCGCTTGCATGATGAGTGTCTCCGTGCCCTGTGTCGCCAGCGGGAGTGGTGGAGTACGCCTTTGCGCGGTTCTCCGGAAGCCATCTTCTCTGTCGGGCCAGGCAGGGACTGCTTGTGGAAGGCGATCGAAGAGAGAGGACGCGCAGCAATGACAGGGACTGAAGAGATGGATTTCTCAACTGGAGTTCTGGACCAACACCCGGCTGCCGGGTACTCGCCCGAGGCGGGAGGCTACATGGAATCACGGAAACTTTGCGCATATAACCAGACTCGCGAGTGCTTTCTTGGCCTGGAGGTCGCTGACGCCGACCTGTCGCTCGCCAAGCTGAAGGATCGGCTGGCGACCCTCACCCTCAAGTCCGGCGAGGGACTCTGGTTGCTGCCCTTTCGAGGAATTCCTGAGTGGGGCGTTCGCGCACCCCTCGACCTCGTGTACCTGGACAACGATTGCCGGGTCCTCGACGTGGTCGAGTCCTTCCCCGTCTTCCGTGTCGATTCTGCCACCCCCCCGGCCGCCAGCGTCCTGGCATTGCCCACTCACTCCATCTATTCCTCGCAGACCCAGGCCGGCGATCAGTTGGTGCTCTGCGTAGCAGAGGAGATGCAGCAGCGTCTGGAGCGCTTCACCGGCTCAGCCGCAGTCCCCGCAGTTGCGCCCACACCCCCCGCCGGCCCGGTGCTCACTCCCCCTGCCGCACCCATTGCCGCCGCCCCAAGGAAACCCGCTGCCGGCGCCGTGCAAGGCGCCGTCCTCCTCCGTGAAACGCCGCTCTGGAGCGGTGGCCCCGGAGTGCTCGAATTGGAGGATCGCTCCATAAAGGAGCGCCCCAAAGACCCGCAGATGCATCTGATGGATCTTAGCGAACCGGGGGCCATGGACGCCAGGCCGCCGAGAAGTTGGTTGGAGCGCTGGTGGTCTCCGGATCCCAGGAAGGCTCCACGGGAGCCGACCCCCGGTCTCGCTGCCTATTACTGGAATGGCGGCCCTGCTGAGCCGCACCAGATCAGGAATATCAGCTCCACCGGTTTGTACCTCGTGACCGAGGAACGCTGGTACCCGGGCACCCTGATCCTGATGACTCTGCACAACACCGCCGCGGGTCAACAGGCCGTGGAGCGTTCCATCCGCGTGCACTCCAGGGCCGTTCGATGGGGCACTGATGGCGTCGGACTCCAGTTTGTCGTGCCGGAGACCAAGGATCGCATCGGGTTCCTGGCCAACGGGGCGGATAAGAAGGATCTCGATCAATTCCTGCAGCGGCTGCGCAAGAGCGAAAGCTAGGCACCCATGGAGAATGCCCTGCAAGTTGGTAGGTGTACCACTTATGTGTATCGCTCTAGAAGGCACTTTGGAGACGAAATTGCAAAGTCTACAGTGCGTGGAGGCAAAAGAATGAAGTTATTTACTGAAGTGCGCGCACAAGTGGTCGCGCTCCTGCGCGGCCGGAACCGCGCCGCGCCACCACTGGGAGTGCAGGCCGGGGCGCGCTACATCCCCCATCGGCTTCGCCCTCTGCCGCGCGGCGGCGAACAGGGAAACGCGATAGTCGAATTGGCCTTTGTCGTGCCGGTGCTGATGGGGCTCCTCACGGCCATGTTCGCATTCGGGATTGTTTTCAACACCCAAATTATGCTGACACAGGCCGTGGGCTCAGCCGCACAGCATCTCGCGGGACTCCGATCCAGCACCACAGACCCCTGTGCCGACACTTTGACGGCGATAACACTGGCGGCGCCGAACCTCAAACCGGCCAGCGTCGGCCTCTCGCTCTCGCTGAATGGCACCCCCGAATCAGGGCATAACTGCTCCGGCGCTCAGTCCAACCTGGTGCAGGGCCAACCTGTAACCGTGTCAGCCACCTATCCCTGTACCCTCCCCATCTTCAGATCCCCATTTGCGTCCGCCTGTCAACTTACCGCAACGGTGACCGAGTATGAATACTAACGCAAGCATCATCGAGGTGAATCCAATGAGAACTATGTCTTTGTCTTTTGTCCGCAGAGCGCTTTACGACCAGCGCGGACAAACGTTGCCGATGGTGGCGTTAGGAATGGTCGCCCTACTGGGTATGGCTGGACTGACAATCGACGTGGGCCACGCCTATGCCGTTCATACTCAACTCCAGAATACAGCCACTGCCGCGGCGTTGGCGGCTGCGGGAGAGGTGTACAACAGCTCAACCACCAACAATGCAACATCCTATGCGAACCAGTACAGTGCCGCGGCCACCTCGGATGAGAACGGCAACGCCACGCTGGGAAATGTGTCTACGACCGTATACACGGGGTGCGTTAACATACTTTTGCCGTCAGGACAAACTTGTAGCTCTACCACTCTCGCAAACGCCGTCCAGGTCACGAATTCGGTCGGGGTGAAGACCTTTTTCCTGAAGATGTTCGGGGTCCCCATGCTTAATGTGAGCGCCACCGCGACCGCGTCGATGCAGGGCTCATCGCTCCCGTGGAACGTGGCGGTCATTGTCGACGCGACGGACTCGATGGTGACAACCACCGACTCCAACTGCAGCACCGGCACAGCCTCGCGATTTACGTGCGCGCTGGAGAGCGTTCAGACCCTGCTGGGGGCCATTCCGCCCTGCACCAACGCCACCGGATCGAGTTGCACCCCGGCCGCAGCGCAGTTCCACGTGGCCCTGTTCGCGTTTCCCAACGTGACCGTCGCCACAAGGCCCTACGACTACGGCTGCAACGGCACCATACCGACGCCGGAGCCCTACACGCTGCCCCTGACCTCGTTGTCGGCTTACACGCCGCTCACGTATAACGGGAATCAGGCGACCTACCAGGTGGTTCTCCCCAATGCCGGCAATGCCGATGCCTATGGCTTCATGAGCGACTACTACTCTTCGAGCTCCTCGAACCGTTTGAACTCCGGCTCGGACATCGTGAAGGCGATTGGCGGAGCGAGCGGCTGCCAGGCAATGAACACCGCGGGCGGCGAGAGCACCTACTACGCCGGCGTCATCTACGCGGCGCAGGCGGCCCTGACCGCCGAAAAGGCAGCATATCCCAATTCGCAGAATGCGATCATCGTGATCAGCGACGGCGAGGCCCAGGCTGCCAACACCAAGTTCCCGTCAACCGGTTCTGCTGCATCGCCCTCCGCGGACGGGTATTCGGTGGTAACGAATTCGACCAGCAATACCAAGAATCTGGTGAATGGAACCCTCGGACACTACCCCGACTTCAACGATGAGTGCCAGCAGGCAATCGTGGCGGCCCAGACCGCAAAGGCGGCGGGAACGAGGGTCTACTCGGTTGCCTACGGCTCGGAGAGTTCGGGGTGCCTTAGCTCCAGCGGCGGCACCGACAGCACGCTGGTCGCTACGGGGACGAACCAGGCCTTCACGCTCTCCGGTACCAACGCGCTCACTCCGTGCATTACGATGGAGAACATCGCGTCTTCCACGACGCTGAGCGCGAACTACTTCTACTCCGACTGGAACCAGAGCGGATCGGGCAGCACCTGTGTTGACAACGGGCATTTGACGGTCAACCTCAGCGATATCTCCCTTGCCATCGCGTCGACTTTCACCAAGCCGCGCCTGCTCCCCAACGGCTCCCTGCTCTATCCCACAACCTGATCAGGGAGACGGGCCTCCGCATCCCCGGCGAGTCCGCCCATTGGACTCGCCGGCGCGCCGGTCTTATAGCGATTCTCCAGTCTCCATGGAAGGAAGCCACTTTTCGCTAAGTGGCTTTTTTCTTGCCGGGGAACAAGGGGATGCGGCGTCTGCTTCCCAGGCCGGTAGCTCAGGCCTTCGTCGCTGGGGCGGAAGCAAAAGCCGCCTTCCCGATCGCCCGAAACGCCACCTGAACTGAAGAAAGGCTCTACTCCGGCTCTTCCGGAATGATCAGCAACACTTCCACCCTCTGAGTTTGCCCATTCTGCGCCGCCGGCCTGAATTGCCACTGGTCCAGCGAGTTCAGCACAAACTGCGCCTGCGGAAACTCCGGCGGGAAGGCGATGGCCAGCTCCTCGAACCGCCCCGCCTGATTCACATACCCGTGCACCAGCAGCGCATCGGCGTTGATGGCGCCCGCGGCGATGTTCGGCCGCACCACGCTATACGGCCAGGGCGCCTCCAGCCTGGCGATGTCTCCCCCTGAAGCCGCCTCCGCCGACCGCGGAAGCGAGTACTGCAGGATCCAGCTCTTCGCCAGCCCCACATGCAGATAAACGGTATACGCCAGCCGGTTGCTCCATACCCCTGCTGTCTCCGGAAACTCCTCTTTGAGCGACGCCCCCACCACCACCGCTCCAAACTGCCCGTTCTTCGGCAGCGTGAATTGCTCCGTCCCATCCTCGTCGCCCGATCCGAAACCGGCTCCAGACCCGGCCTTCAGTCCGGACCTGTCGCCCGCAACTCCGGCAGGGTCTCCCGAATCCCCTTCACCCTGCTCCGTTCCCGCTCCGCCTGTCCGGCGCGCCCGGTTGCCAATCCCTGCCTGCCCCTGCGTCAACGCCCCTGCCGAATCCTGCCTCGACGTCTCGCTCACCGGCGGCAGCGTCACGGTTCCATCCGGCATGCGAAGATCCGACAGCGAAATCACCGCGGTCGGAGTCGGCTGCGCCGTCGACTCCGACGTCGTTACCGGCGCCAGTTGCGCCATATCCGGCCCGTGGACCACCAACGGAGAAGTCGTGCTGGGAGCAATCGCCTGGTTCTTGGTGGGAGTATTGGTGGCTGAGATCCCCAGGTCGCCCAGGTTGATCTCTTCATTGGGCGCATTCACCGAAGGCTCCACGTCGGAGGCCGTCGCCTTTTCCGGCAGCGGCGCTACGATCGTTTTCGTCGCCGCCTTCTTGGGTGACCAGATCACCACCGTCGGCACGGGCACTTCCTGGGTCAGCTTCACATCGGTGCGAATATCGGGCTGCACCAGCGTCTGCGGCCCCGGCGGGGCTTGCACCGGCTGCCGCAAAGCCGCTTCCTGCGCGGCTGACTTCCGCCCGGCCTTGGGCCTTGGCTGGCTGGATTGTGGGCCTTCGGCATGAGGACCTGGATACGCAATGCCGCTCCCGCCTGTCCGCCTCATCTCCGGCCTGGGGGCGTGCAGGTCCAGGCGCCGCAGCGCATAGCGCTCGGTCAGTACCCGGTCGTTCACCTCCGGCGTGTAGATGATCCCCAATGAGAGCAGTCCAAGCGCTGCACCGTGCACCAGTACCGAGACCACAAATGAAGACGGCCGCTGGCTCAGTTCGGGGCGCTCCGAAAAGAGCGTGATTGTGCGGGAAGACCTCATGTCCGGATGAATTCCCTCCCTGGCGCAATCCCAGGATTGCCGTTACGTGGGCCGATGATTTCAGGTGGCTCATTTCCCCAGGGGTCCCCACGGACAGGTCTTGCGTCCCTGCAATGGAGGAAAAAGCCACCCTCCTGAATCTCCGTTACAGCATGTTAACCCTGAAATTGCTCTGGCGCCGTCTGGTCGTTTTTCATTGGGTTGGTAACCTTTCCGGTATTCCCGGCTTGCCCGAATCCGGAAAGGGGCCCTGCCGCCACTTTCTGAAGTCCATTCTAATCCCTTTCCCTTTTCCCCTTTTGGAAAGCATCTATCTGCCACATAGCTCTCTTGGTACCCCATTCACATTCTGCTTTTCATCAAACCTCGTATAGGAGCCATCAAACGGCTACACTGGACTCGCGTTTGAACTTGACTGGCCATCGGTCTACTCAACCCGCGGTTCGGCGTGAAATCGAAATTCGTCTCCTTGGACGCTCAATTTCACCTGGGAGACAGAAAGGCGGAGCTGGCCGGGTAGCCAGTTCAAACAGGTCCCAAGATGAACAAAAGACTACTTACGATCCTACTCCTGGCTTTCGTCATTGCAGGCGCATGTGCCTTCCTGGTCTACCGCGTGGTAGGCAGCCGCCTGGGGGCGGCTCGGCCGGCAACTACGCCGGTAGTCGCGGCCGCGGCTGACGTCAAGCTCGGAACCGTTCTGACCGCCGCCAACCTCACAACCGTCGAAATCGAGGGGGCCCTGCCCAAGGGCGCCATTCTCAAACCTGAGACTGCCATTGGACGGGGGGTTATCTCCGACCTCTATCAGGGCGAGCCCATTCTCGAAAGCCGCCTGGCCGCCGTCGGCTCCGGCGGAGGATTGGCTGCCACCATTCCTCAAGGCATGAGAGCCATTGCCGTCAAGGTCGATGAGGTCGTCGGCGTGGCCGGGTTCGTCACTCCCGGCCTGCATGTCGACGTGCTGGTCTCCGGCAACCCTCCCCCCGGCGCCGTTTCAGCCCAGGCCTACCAGCAAGGCACGCTGGTCAAGACCATCCTGCAGAACATACAGGTCTTGTCCGCCGGCGTCAATATTCAGAAGGATGCCGAGGGCAAACCCCAATCGGTGCAGGTCGTCAACCTGCTGGTCACTCCGGAACAGGCCGAGACCCTCAGCCTGGCAAGCCAGTCCCAGAATGGCGTGAAAATCCAGCTCGTCCTGCGCAACCCGCTCGATACCAAGACCGAACCGGTTCCCGGAACCGCCCTGGGCAACATGTTTGCGGATCATAATCCCTCCCCGGCAAAAACACATGCTGTCGCAAAAACCGTGAAGAAGGCTGCACCCCAGCCCTTTTCAATCGAGGTTATCAACGGCTCGAAACGGACTGAAGAAAAATTCGGAACTCCCGAGGCAAAGCAGTGAGAGCGAAGGCTGGCATATCCATCGCATGTTTCTGCGCATTGTCTGTTGTCCTGTGCGCCGGGTTGGGCCTCAAGGCTCAAACACCACCGCCTCTTTCCAGGCCCGCCGCGGTCCCCAATCAGGATTCGGCGAATGAGCTCTCCGTCGGTGTGGGCAAATCCGTGCTCGTCGACTGCGCGCGCCCCATCGCCCGCGTCGCCATGGGCCTGGGCGAAGTGGCCGAAGCCCAGCCCATCAGCCCTTACGAGATCATGGTGAGCGGCAAGGCCCCTGGTGAAACCAGCCTCATCATCTGGGACACCCGTGGCGGCCGTCAGTTCTTCAACATCACCGTCCGCACCGGCCCCGCGGTGTCCAGCGACAACCTGGATGCCGCCCGCCGCGAGCTCGCAATCGAACTCCCGGGCCAGCCCCTGAAGGTCACCTCCGAGAACAGCATGATCTTCCTGCGCGGCACCGTGAAGGACCTCAACTCCTCCGCGCGCGCCGTCCAGATCGCCTCCACCGCCGGTAAAGTCGTCAACCTGCTCAACGTCAACGTCCCACCCGCCGACCCCCAGATCCTCCTCAAGGTGCGCTTTGCCAGTGTCGACCGCAACAAGGCAAAGAGCCTCGGCATCAACCTCTTCTCTGTCGGCCTCGGAAACACGGTCGGCGGCATTACTACAGGTCAGTTCGCCCCGCCGTTCATTACCAGCTCGGGAGGGTCCGTCACGCAAACGGCGACAAGCACGATCATTACGCCGCCTACCAACACGGCGACCTTTTCCACAGAGGGGAACTTCCTTGCCATCTTCCCGGGCCTGAATGCAGGCGCGGAAATCGTAGCCCTTGAGACCAAGGGCGTGGCGGAGGTCCTGGCCGAGCCCAACATCGTGGCCGTGAACGGCAGAGAGGCCAGCTTTCTCGCCGGCGGAGAATACCCCTATCCAGTCGCTCAGGGGTCCTCGGGCGGCACCACCGCGATTTCCATCAGTTTCAAGGAGTATGGCGTTCGCCTGAACTTCATTCCCACCATCACTCCCCGCGGAACCATCCGTCTCCAGGTGGCCCCGGAAGTCAGCTCCCTGGACTTCGCCGACGCCGTCGATATCTCCGGATTTGACGTGCCCGCCATTACCACCCGCAAAGTCAAGACCGAGGTGGAGCTGAACGACGGTCAGAGCTTTGTCCTCGGTGGACTGCTCGACAACCGCGAGACCGAAACCTTCGAAAAGATCCCCTTCCTGGGAGACATTCCAATCCTGGGCAAGTTCTTCCAGTCCATGCAAAGAAACAAGACAAATACCGAGCTCATCGTCATTGTCACCCCGGAGATCGTGGCTCCCATGCCGGCCGGCTCCACCTTGCCTGAGCTGAAGTATCCCACCAAGTTCCTGCCGCCCAACTCCGGCATACCCATGCATAATCCGGACGCCAAGACGCCCGAAAATACTCCCGCCCCCGCACCGGCAACCATACCGGTTGAGAAGCTGATTGAAAGCATGAGGCCCGAAGCGCCGCTGGTCATCGAAGGCGCCGCTGGCGGCTTTGGCACCAGTGGGGGCGGGATAAGCTCTGCTCCTACCTCCGCTCCTCCGCAGTAAATCAATGTCGCCGGCCGTCTTTCCAGACGGCCGGCGACATTTGCCTGAGCGCGTTCCCTGGCCCGCCGCGGTTTCAGTCGGCCGGGTTGAGCAAATCGCGGACGCTGGCGCTCCGGGAAGAACGCAAATCGCTGTCTTTCTGAGATCGCGGCTCCAGAGTGGCGAAAGGATCTGAGGCAACCGCATGAATCGGCTTGGCAGAATGGTTCGAGGGATGCGCGATGGCCTCACGCCACCCCGCCCGCCAACCCCCGATACCCGCCTGCAAGTCTCAAACCTCACTCGCCACACGGTTCTGGCCACCGCGATGGAACTCGCCGACAGCGGCTCCAGGCGCAACAAGGGCCTGCTCGGCCGTCAGGGCCTCGCTCCCGGAGAAGGACTCTGGATTGTCCCTTGTGAAGCCGTGCACACCTTCGGCATGAAGTTCCCCATCGACCTTGTCTATCTGGATCGCGGGAAACGCGTCAAAAAGCTTCGCAACAGCGTGCCTCCCTGGCGTCTGTCGGCCTGTCTTTCCGCGCATTCCGTGATCGAGCTTCCCGCGGGCACCATCCGCAACACGCAGACAGAGCCCGGAGACGCGCTTGAATTCTCATCCGCGCCTTTCGCCAGCGACAGCTCTTCTTCGCCGGGGTAGAAAGAGTGGGGAATTATATACTTGACTACCCGGCAATCTACCCCCACCGCCTCCCCGCCTGTGGTCATAGAATCTGATTGACGGCTGGACCCTCAATCCGCTCCCGGAAAGAAGACAGAGAGAGGCTCAAGATGACAAAGGCGCGGCTCGATGGCCTGTATTTACTGCTGCTCGGGAGTGTGGTGTTCATTTTGCTGGGCGCCGTCCTGGAGCACACCTCTGCTGTCCCCATGGTGGATTTCAAAGCAGTTTACTTCTCCGCGCGATGCCTTATTCAACATAGGGATCCATATATGGAAAGCGAGGTATTGCGCATCTATCAGGCGGAGGGGGCAGATCACCAATTGGATACTGCTAGAATTCGCGAAGTTACGGCGCGGTATATCTATTTGCCAACCACATTTTCCTTCACGGCTCCCTTCGCGATGCTGTCATGGGGGCCGGCGCACATGCTGTGGATGACTCTCATCGTTGGCAGCGTTCTATTGGCCTCGTTTCTGATTTGGAGTTTCGGGGCAAACTGCGCGCCCATTGTCTCCGGTCTCCTGATTGGCTTTTTTCTCGCCAACAGCGAAGCGCTTATTGTTCTTGGCAATACGGCCGGAATTGCTGTGAGTCTTTGTGTGGTGGCCGTGTGGTGCTTTCTTCGGGAGCGGTTTGCCCCGGCTGGCATACTTTGCCTTGCGGTCAGCCTCGCAGTCAAGCCGCAAGATGCGGGCCTGGTCTGGCTCTATTTCTTATTGGCCGGCGGAGTTTACCGCAAACGCGCGCTGCAAACCCTCCTCGCGGCGATTGCCCTGAGTCTGCCGGGAGTCCTGTGGGTCTGGCGCGTAGCGCCGCACTGGATGCGGGAATGGCACTCCAATTTATTGGCGTTTGCGGCACACGGCGGCATCAACGACCCTGGTCCTGCTTCAACCGGTGGCCACGGCCTGGGCATGCTGGTAAACCTGCAAGCGGTCTTCAGCGTCTTCCGGGACGACCCGCGCTTCTACAATCCGGCCAGCTATATTGTATGTGCGCCGCTCCTGCTGGTTTGGGTATTCGTCACTCTGCGCTCCCGCTCCTCGCCCGCGAGAGCCTGGATGGCGATCGCGGCCATCGCGGCTCTTTCCATGCTGCCTGTCTATCATCATCTATATGATGCCAAGCTTCTGCTGCTCACGGTTCCCGCCTGCGCCACGCTCTGGGCCGAGGGCGGCTTGATCGCGTGGCTCGCGCTGCTGGTCAATACCGCGGGGTTCGTGGTGACAGCGGATTTGCCCTGGGCAATTTTCCTTGGTCTCGTCGGCAGCATGCGCCTGTCCACGACGGGACTGTCCGCGCAGATACTGACGGCTGTGCAGGTCTTTCCAGCCCCGCTCATGCTGCTCGTCATGGGCGTCTTTTATCTGTGGGTCTACGCGTGGCGCTGTTCCGCCCCTGCCCCACTCCCAGCCCCTGCAAAGCTATCAGGTAGAAAACGCTCATCGCCAGCAGCATAAGCGGTGCCGGCCGGGCCAACACAACCGTCAGCATCTTTCCCGGCAACCCCGCGGTGTCCACATGCAGGCTCCTGGTCAGACTGACGAGAAGCGCCAGCGGAATATCCCCGGTCAACACGAACCCCGCGCTATTCACCAGCAGCGCAAGCCATCCCATCAAGCCGCCCTCGGCCCACAGCATGGCGCAGGCGGGAACCGTGAGCAGCAGGAGCCGGGCATCGTATGGTCGATGATAGGTCGCGAGCATGGTGAGAGCCGAAACCGCCGCCAACGCCAGCCAGGCCTTCGCCGGCGTCGGGCGCGACCGCAAAGTCGTAACCGACCAGACCAGCAGCAGGGCTCCGCATACCAGATAGCTGACCGAATTGTAGATGCGCGGATCGTCCCGGAAGACGCTGACCACCGATTGCAGGTTGACTACCATGGTGGCGGTGCCGGTGCTCACGGTGGTGGGGTCAGGGCTGTTCAGACCGCCCCGCGCCGAAGTCGTGGCCAGATTGGAGTTGAGCTCCCGCATCCAATGCGGCGCCACCTGCCCAACCCACACCACGGCCGGAATAGCCAGCGCCGCCGTCACCGCCAGCGTCTGCAGCGCGCGTTTCCTGTAGACCCCGCCCGCCAGCAGGAAATAGAGCCAGACCAGGCCCGCGTCATGCGGCTTGATTGCCAGGCTAACCGCAAGGCACAGCACGCCCGCCGCCGCAAACCGCTCCTGAAGAAAGCACCACACGGCCACCACACAAAGGCTCACAGCAATTCCGGCCGTATTGCCAATCATCAGCAGGCTCATGCTGTTGACCAGCAAAAGAGCAATCAGGCCGCCGCAGATCGCCGGCGCGTGGCTGGCACCGGTATTCCACATCAGAAACGCGGCCAGCATGAAGCTCCCGGCAATCAGGATCATCCACAGCACGTGCGCGGGACCCCAGCCCAGCAGCGCAAAGGGCGCGATGAAGATAAAGGTGGTGGGCAGGTTCACACACACCGTCACAGCCTGGCGCTGGCCGCGCTGCAGGGCGTCCAATGGACGTTCCCCTCCCTCCGCCAGATAAACACGCAGCAGTTCGCTTTCGCTGTAGGGATCGCAGTGTTGAAGCAGGCATCGCGAGCCGTAGTAAACCGCCTTGAAGTCTTCCATCGAGCCTGTCGTCATGCGCTCCATGGCCGAACCTGCCAGGACAAATATCGCGCTTCCCAGCAGCACCAGGCACAAACCGTCCAGCCGCGCCTTTGTCATCCTGAGCCTCTCTCTGCCTTCTCTGCACGCCCGGCTGCATGGGCCTCAAGCGGGCTCAATGCCGGCAGTCCCATTGAGGCGCTGGTCTGCCGCCACAGCTTGGCTCGGAATCTCCTTCGGCTTCGGTCCCTTGTACATGGTTGCAACCAGATACCAGGCAAGCCACGCCGGCGCGCTCCATAGCGTCCAGAGATAGATGGCGGAGGGTCTCAGAATATTGCCGAACAGCGCCAATTCCACCAGGGCGCTCAGGAACGCAAGAGCGATCAACACGTTCCGCGACCGCGTAACATAGGCCCCTTCGAGCAGCGCCGGTATCAGCACGCCGGCGTCGTAAATCCACGCATAGGGCGCCGTCAGCAGCCCAACCACCATCAGCAGGCTGCCGTTTTTCATCCAATCCCACCGCGCGCGGCGAGTCCAGTAATAGCCCAATGCCCACGTGCAGGCCAGCGCCGCCGGCGCGTATTGCAGCCACACCGTCCCCTTGCTGATCCAGTTGCGCAGCAGAACGCTCATGCAGGGAATGAACTCGAAGCTGATTCCCGACTGGCGCGCCATCTGCCCGTACTGAACCCACGCCATGGGGTCGATGCGATAGGCCAGCGCGCAACTGGCGGCCATGGCTACCGCCCCGCCGATCAGCACCTTGTAACTCCGCGTCGCCGCAATCCATGCCAGCAGCACAATCCCGAAAGGCAGAAACAGGTGTGGCTTCAGCATGCAAAGCCACAGCGACGCTCCAGCCAGGAAGGGGCGGGTGCGATGCAGCCGCAAGAACAGAGTCAGCCCCAGCAGCGCGAACAGCGAGGTCTGTCCCATGATCGCGCAGATCAGCGCCGGCCCGAAGCTGTAACCAAGCCAGTGGCGATGATTGTTCTGCCGCCCGTGCATCACCCAGAGGATATAGACCGAACCCGCCAGGCAACCCAGCAGGGCTATGGTCCACACGATCGAGCCAGCCCGCAAACCCAGCAACCCAAGCGGATAAACCAGCGGCAATGCCGCCGGAAGGTTGCGCATGTACATCACGGTGTAGCGCGTGGAAAGCCCCGCGCCGCGCTCCAGCCGCAACAGGTCGGCCGCGCTGTACGGATTGGCGTGGTGGGCCAGTTGCTGGCCCGTGGCCCAGAAAACCACGTAGTCGCGTGAACCCAATACGGAGTCTTGCGCCATCGAAATCACAAAGCCCTGAACGGTGAACCCGAACGTCAGGCCACACACCGTGGCGATGAAGAAGTTGTAGATGACGCCGAGAATCTTCTTGAGCGTGCCCGGCTTGGTGGTCGTAGTCGCTGCGGCCATCGGAATCCCCGCATTCTGCTGCGGGAGCGGGAGCTCCGTGGCGCCTGTCGCCGCCTGCGGCTCACCCTCTGCCTTCACCATGGGAATATCCGGGTTGATCGCCATGGATGCTATTCTAATTTGTCCGGGGATCGCTTTCTCCAGGCATTAACGACGATTTGGCAATGCCTTTCGGCCGTGAGAATCAAGGCGATAAACTTCAATTTATGATTGCAATCCCAACGGACGGCAATGCCCTGCTGCAAGGCTCTTCTCCGCCTAACCTCGCTGCGCCGTCCTCCTCCGCATCCGCCGCCGGCCCGCCGTTTCCAGGTAATGTACTTTCGAGTCATACACTTTTAGGTAATGTATACGAGGCCGGTCTCTCCGTCTCGCCCTGTATACAGGCGTTTACACCCGATCCGCCGCCCCTTTTCTCGCCATTTCCATAAGCTGTTGATTTATAAGGACAAATGCCCCGCACAAAGAATGGCGCGTCAGGTGCAATATGGAGGGTGCCCCGGCTGAGGCTGGGAGATTTCAACCCACGGAGAGAACACAAATGAATACCATGCTTGTTAAGCTTCATGTGAAATTGCAGGACCTGATGAACCGCGAGGAAGGTCAGGACCTGGTAGAATACGCCCTGGTTGTTGCTCTGGTAGCTTTTGGCGCCACCGCCGCGCTCCATACCCTGGGCGTCGGTCTGAACTCGGTTTTCACCAACATCAGCTCCACTCTCGCCAGCGCCTACTAACCCTCTGCCAAAGCTCGGCTAAGGCAGCGCACACCTCCGTACTCGTTCCTCCGTGGGAGAGACACGCGCACCAGACCAGGTGCAGACGGTCTCTCCCCGGTAAGATTTTCAGAAGTTCCTCCCCCGGAAAGTGAAAATCGTATGGGATACCCCGGTCTGAGGCGGGGGAATTTCAATCCCCGGAGGGAACCCAAATGAACACCATGCTTGTCAAGCTGCATGTGAAGCTCCAGGACCTGATGAACGGCGAGGAAGGTCAGGATCTGGTCGAATACGCCCTGATTGTCGCGCTTGTCGCTTTTGGCGCGACCGCCGCTCTGCAGACCCTTGGCGTCGGTCTGAACTCGGTTTTCACCAACATCAGCTCGACTCTCGCCAGCGCCTACTAACCTCTGCCAAAGCTGGACTAAGGCAGCGCTACCACCACACTCGCTCCTTCGCGGGAGAGGTACGCACAGGCCGGAATCAACGCGTACTCTGCCGGGAAAACGATTTCGACAGACCTTGTGCGCAACGAGGAAGTCTTATGATCACTGAATTCTTGAAACTCGTATGCGGATGGCGCAATCTGCTCGCGCGGGAAGAAGGGCAGAACCTCGTCGAATACGCTTTGATCGTCGCTCTCTTGGCATTGGGCACCACAGCGGGTGTTAATGCGGCGGCCATGGGTATCCTCGAAGCGTTCCAATACCTGATTTCAATGCTCGGCGCCGCCACCTGATCGCATCTCTGCCAAGATAGCGACTGGCTGGCCCCGCAACAATCCGTTCGTTTCTCGTGGGAGAGATACGTAGCGCAAATCATCTTGCCGCTACGTACTCTCCTTTCCCTGTCAACTCGCGTTCAGGATTGCAATGATGCTCTCTTCGATCCTCATTCCGTCCCTGAACCTGGCTGAGACTTCGCCGCGGACGCTTGATCGTCCCCTCGGCGTCCCGCGCTACCGAACGGCATAGAACCGGCATGCTCCCGTCCACTCCTCCGGATTCCGGCCCTACCCTGGCCCTCATTGAAGCCGGCCTGACTGCGATTTCCGTCGCGGCGGCCTTTGCATGGCCCCGGCTCGGTTCCGCCTCCTTCGCGCGTATCGAACGCCCCTTCGCCCGCCTGGCGCGAAAACAGGGCTTGTCGATCTGCGTGGCCGGCCTTGCCGCGCTCCTGCTGCGCCTGGCCATACTTCCTGTCGTCCCCATTCCCCTTCCATTTGCCGCCGATGACTTCAGCTTCCTCCTTGCCGCGGACACCTTCCTGCACGGAAGGCTCGCCAACCCCACGCCTGCCATGTGGACTCATTTTGAAACCATCCACGTCACCATGTGGCCGACTTATCAATCCATGTACTTTCCCGCGCAGGGCCTGCTTCTCGCCGCGGGCAAACTGCTCTTCGGAAACCCCTGGTTCGGCATCCTTCTCTCTAGCGCACTGATGTGCGCGGCCATCTGCTGGATGCTGCAGGCCTGGCTGCCGCCCGCCTGGGCCCTGCTGGGAGGCTTGCTCTCGGTCCTGCACCTGGCCCTCTTTAGTTACTGGGTCAATACCTACCATGCCGCCGGCTGCATCAGCGCTCTCGGTGGAGCGCTGGTGCTGGGCGCGATGCCGCGATTGATAAAAACGGCTCGCTTTCGCTACGGCATGCTGATGGCCGTGGGCATCGTGCTGCTGGCGGCGACTCGCCCCTATGAAGGGCTGCTCCTTTGTCTCCCCGTCGCCTTCGTCCTCGGCCGTTGGATGCTCTTCGGAAAAAATCGCCCCAGCGCCGTCCTCCTGCTGCGCCGCTCCGCCGCGCCCCTGGCCCTGGTAATCGCCGCCGCGGCCTGGATGGGCTACTACGATTACCGCGCCTTCGGCAACCCCCTCACTCTTCCCTATTCCGTCGACCGCGCCCAGTACGCCATTGCGCCGTACTATGTCTGGCAGTCGCCGCGCTCTGAGCCCGCCTACCGGCACGAGGAAATGCGCCACTTCTATCACGAAGATGAGGCGGACTACTACTTCAAAATCCATAAAAGGTCCATGTTCCTCCCTCTCACCCTGGGAAAGGCGAGCGGCGGCCTGCAGTTCTTTGCCGGCACCGCGCTGCTCATCCCCATCATCATGGCGCGCCGCGTATTTCTCGATCGGCGCATCCGGCTTCTGCTCGTGTCCGTGCTGGTGCTGGCGGCCGGACTGAGCATCGAGATCTACATGCTGCCCCACTACCTGGCCCCCTTCACGGTGGCCTTTTATGCCATCGGCCTGCAAGCCATGCGCCACCTCCGCCTTTGGCGTCCGGAGGGACGCCCCGCCGGCCTGGCCATGGTGCGGCTGTCGGTAGCGCTCTGCTGCCTGATGGCCGGATTGCGGCTGTGTGCCGCGCCTCTCAATCTCTTGCCCGCCGAATGGCCGCCCTACCATTGGAACTTCCCCTGGTACGGCCCCGCTCATTACGGCACGGACCGGGCCCGGATTGAAGCCCAACTGCAACAACTCCCCGGCAAGGAACTGGTCATCGTTCGCTATACTCCCGAACATAACCCCCTCGACGAGTGGGTTTACAACGCCGCCGACATCGATGGCTCCAAAGTCGTATGGGCAAGAGAGATGGATGCCGCCGATAATTTAGAGTTGTTTCACTACTACCCGGACCGCAAAGTCTGGCTCGCGGAGCCGGACGCGCAGCCCGCAAGTGTTTCCCCATACCCCGTGCCCCAGCAGTTGACCGCTGCCTCGCACTGATGCATATGCCGGCTTCCGGCATCGAAAATGTATGTTTCAGGAGCTGAAACCATGATCAACGGAAAGCGAATTGCGGTTGTGATGCCCGCCTACAACGCCGAATTGACTTTGGAAAAGACGGTGCGCGAACTGTCCGACGTGGTCGACATCAAGATCCTTGTCGATGACTCCAGCAAGGACCGGACCGCCGCTCTCTCCCGCCAGCTCGGCGTGCTGACCTTTGTCCACGATGCCAATTATGGCTATGGCCGCAACCAGCAGACCTGCTATCGCGAGGCTCTCGCCGCGGGCGCCGACATCGTGGTCATGGTCCATCCCGATTACCAGTACACCCCCTCCCTGGTTCCCGCCATGGCCGGCATGGTCGCCAGCGGCGTCTACGACATGGTGCTGGGCTCGCGCATTCTGGGAACCGGCGCGTTGAAAGGCGGCATGCCTCTCTATAAATACATCTCCAACCGCCTCCTCACCGCATTTCAAAACCTGTTTCTGGGCGTCAAGTTGTCTGAGTACCACACCGGTTTTCGCGCCTTCTCGCGGCAGTTGCTTGAAACTCTTCCCCTGCTTGAAAATTCCGACGATTTCGTCTTCGACAACCAGATGATCGCCCAGGCCGTGATGTTCGGCTTCAACATCGGAGAGATCTCCTGCCCCACGAAATACTTTAAGGAAGCCTCTTCCATCAATTTTCGGCGCAGCGTCAAGTATGGTTTCGGCGTGCTGGGCACCACTGCCAGCTTCGTCGCGCACAAGTGGGGAATCCGCCGCGCTCCCAGGTTCGGCGCCTCGGGCAGAAAAGTTACGCAGAAGTACTATTCCCAGGCTGTGCAGGGTTCCTGAAAACCACGAATCGCGCTTGTCCGGAAGAATGGGCCGGGAGACAACCTCTCCATCGCGCCGGGAGCGAAGGTGCGCTGGAACAGGCAGCTAACTGTTTCCAGGTGTAAGAATGGCTTGCTGCAGAGGGGAGTGGAATGCAACCGCTTGTGGAGGAGATGATTGGACCGCATGGGCCATCGAAAAGCTCTCCCGGCCCAGTGCAACAACCGTCTTCCGTCCTCGAAGGGTTGCGCAACGAGGTCCGTTCGCGTTGGCCTGAATGGGCCGCCATCTCCTGTTTCGCCGCGCTGGTCGCCTTTGCCATCCCCTGGCATGAGCCATGGTCGGACGAGGCTCAGGCATGGCAGCTCGCGCGAAGCCTTTCACTCCCTGCTCTGTTTCAAACCTACATCCGTTACGAGGGAACCCCAGGTCTCTGGCATTTCCTGCTCTGGGTCCTGATTCGTGCCCGCGTCAGCTACTCCGGCCTGCACTGGATTTGCGGAGTCATCGCCGTGGCGGCCGCGTCGCTGCTTGTAGTCAAGTCTCCTTTTCCCCGCTACCTGAAACTGGCGCTGCCATTTACGTTCTTTCTCCTGTTTCAGTATGCCGTGGTTGCGCGAAGCTATGTGCTCGTGCCCCTGCTGCTGTTCCTCGTCGCCCTCCAGTGGAAGAGGAGTCCCGCGGCGATAGCTCTCCTGCTCGGGCTCCTGGCCAACGTCGCCCTCCATGCCTCGGTCATCTCCGCGGGACTGGCCATCGTGTATTTCCTGGAAAAGGTTCGCAGCGGAGGCGTCAAAGACCCTGGTCGCCGGCGCCAACTCCTGTTCTTCTCCATCATTCTCGTCTGCTTCTACGCGTTTGCACTCTGGACCGCCTGGCCGCCAGGCGACCTCCCGACTTCGAGCTTTCGCGGACCGTCGCGCCCACTTTTCATATTGGCCCTGGGATCTCTTTCCATGGGCGTTTGCCAGCCCCTGATCTTGGCCCTCCCATTCTGGATTGCCGTCGCCCTCTGCCTCCGCGCCCGGCACAGCCTCCTTTATCTCTTGCCGGTATTGTTTTTTGCCGCCTTTTCCGGAGCCGTATACGTCCATTTCTTTCATTCGGGAATCCTGGCGCCCCTCCTGATGTGCATTTTCTGGATTACCTGGCCGGCGCCTGGATGCGGGCACTCACGGCGCGAAGCGTTTGGCCGCGCCGCGCTCGTCTTCATGGCCGGGGTGCAGATTCTCTGGTCGGCCTATGCCCTGGGCTACGATCACTTCCGCGCCTATTCTCCAGCTCCCGCAACTGCTGAATTCCTCAGGCCTTTTGTCCGGGATGGAGACACAATCGCCGTCACCCATCTCGGCAAGATAGAAAACCAGGACTACGAGGATGTCGGGATTTTGCCCTACTTCGACCACAATATTCTTGCCAACCAACAGGATCCATTCTGGCGGTGGGGTCCTCAGAATAAAACCGAAGTTCGCTTCGACGCGCTCTTGCCGTCCCGTCCGCAAATCGTGCTTGTCGAAGCGCTCCCCGAGCCCGGTCAGCCCGTCAATCTGAACGATGCCAAGGCCGATCTGCTTTTCAAGTCAGGCTACCGGTTCACCAACCAATTCTGCGGAAGAATTCCGGCGCGCCTTGATTTCTTTGGAGGCCCTACCTGTTTCTTGATTTTTCAGAGCACCGGCAGCCCGCAGGAACCGCCCGCAAACAAGGCAAGCCAGGCTTCCGCGCCCAACTGACCGGCCTGACGCGCGAGAGGGAAAAAGGAGCCGATTACTTCCCAGCGTCCGGCTACGCAATTCGGGCGGCGGCTGAACGGCGATTTCAAATAGCATGGAAGCGGGACGGTTGAATGAACGCGACAGCAGTTCAACAAGAGCAGCCGATTGAAATCCGCGCCTGGCAACACGGCGCAGCCTTTCTGTTCGCCTGCGCCATCCTGTTCGCGCGCCGCCCAGACGCCATCCTCAACGCTCAATTCCGCGCCGAGGATGGGCACGTCTGGTTTGCCGATGCCTACAATCTCGGTTGGTGGCCCGCGCTGTTTCAAGCTCATACCGGCTACTTCCAGACCTTCCCGCGTCTTGCCGCTTCCCTTGCACTGCTAGTGCCCCTTGCCCTCGCCCCTCTGGTGCTCAATCTCATCGCCATCGCCATGCAGGCTCTCCCCGTCAACCTGCTGCTCTCCTCACGCTCCCACGCCTGGGGCAATCTCCGCTTCCGCGCACTCCTTGCGGGCTTATACCTGGCTCTGCCGAACTGCGCGGAACTAAGTTGCGGCATTACCGAATCGCAATGGCTGCTGGCGTTTTGCGCTTTCCTCCTTCTGGTCGCGTCCACGCCGCGGAGCCTCGCGGGCCGGCTGTTCGATGTCTTCATTCTGATCCTCTGCGGACTCACCGGACCATTCTGCATCGCGCTTTTTCCTTTTGCGCTCTTCCTTGCATTCAGGCAGCGCGATCGCTGGCGTTGGGTGCCGGCCGCTGTGCTTGCGGCCCTCTGTCTTGTTCAAGCCTGGGCACTGCTGATCGTGGACCCCGCCGGCCGCACCCATGCTCCCTTGGGCGCGAGCCCTGCATTGTTCACGCGCATACTTGCCGGCCAGGTCTACTGCGCGGCCCTGCTCGGCGCCAACAGACTTGCACTGCTCCCTGGCCTGCCGGTGTTCATTTTTCTCGTGTGCTTAGCCCTCGCCGGAACCGCCATTGTGTCATTCTGTTGTCTCAAGTCACCCTTGCAGTTAAGGCTCTTCATTCTTTTCTCCGCCGCCCTCCTTGCGCTGGCCCTCATTTCTCCCACAGGCTCCGTACCCGCCGGAACCACTTACTGGGAGAATCTCGCCGCCGCGCCCGGCGTCCGCTACTGGTTTTTTCCCACGCTTGCCTTCGCGTGGTCGCTCCTGTGGTGTCTTCTCTGCCGGACTGTCCTTCTCAAGGTCGTAGCGGCCTACCTTTTATTCTTCATGTGCATAGGAATCGTTCGCGATTTCAGGCATCCCGCCTTCCAGGACCTGCATTTCGCTCAAAATGCAAAGCGCTTTGAGGCGGCGCCTGCGGGAACCACGGTTACCATCCCGCTGAACCCAATAGGCTGGAACATGCAGCTAGTCAAACACCCGCCGGGATAGGTAGTCCGTCTGCCTTCGCGAGTTGGGATCGGAACTCTCGCCCTTCGCGTTCGACTTACTTGGTCGCGGATTTCCGGCCAACACCAATGGAGCAGTGGCCAGGCCCGGCTACAAGATCGGAGCTGTTCAATGAAGCGGATCGCTACCCTGGACGGCTGGCGCGGTATCGCCATCGCGCTGGTTCTGTTCGACCACGTCCAGCACGCGCTGCTCTATCGCTACATGCGCCCCTGGACGCAGACTGGCACGCATGGAGTAACAATCTTTTTCGTGCTCAGCGGATTCCTGATTACGTCGAACTTGCTCAAAGGCCCCGGCGATCTGAAGCGCTTCTATATACGCCGCTTTTTTCGCCTCATGCCGGCGGCCTGGACTTATCTGGCCGTGTTACTTTTCATTGACTCGCTCACCCACATCCATGCCACCTCTCTTGCCGAGGTCCTGGCTTGTGTGCTGTTCTACCGGAACTTCTTCATAGCGTCGGCCCCATCGCTCGCCGGTCACTTTTGGTCTCTGTCGATTGAGGAGCAGTTCTACATGTTCTGGCCCTGCATTCTGCTCTTCGCCGGCGCACGGCGCTGCCGTTGGATCGCGGCTGCCGGAGCTGTCGCCTGCGCCGCCGTCCGGTGGATCTTCTGGGCACATTACAACCACGATGCCATCGACTTGCAAACCCAGGTGCGCGCTGACGCACTGCTGGTTGGATGCTTGTTGGCCCTGCTGTTCTCTGAAGCCCGCATCCGCGCCGCGGCCGCGCGCTGGTCGAAGTTCTGGACGCTGCCCGCGCTCGCCGCGTTACTCTGCGGCATGGCGTTCTTCCACCGCATTCCGCCTCTCTTTGAATGCGTGGCCATTGCCGGGCTGATCGCAGCCTCTGTGCTGCATCCGCGCTCGATCTTCTCGCGGCCGTTGGCCTTCGCGCCGCTCGCGTGGCTGGGCACAGTTTCCTACAGCTTCTATCTCTGGCAGGAACTCTTCATGCCCTTCCGGAGCCTCTGGGCTCTGTGCCTTGCCATGCCGCTCGTTGCGCTATGCAGTTATTACCTCATCGAGCGCCCGTCCACGCGCTTTGGGCACCGCCTCACCAGCGCGCCGGCCCCAGGCATTTCCGGCAATGCGGCCCCGCCCCCGCTCGCGGAGCAAACTGAAGCAGCCGCCCCGGCAAGCAACTCGTGATGGACCCTGCCGATGCGTCTCCGTGATGTGTCTCCGTGTCCACTGCCTTAAGAACCGGCTCCGGTCCCGCCGCCGCTCTAACTCTCTAACTCACCCGTATAGATGCACCCGCTCGTGCAAGTCTCTTGCACCACAATCCTGCTCAGCCCCGGCAGCGCCGGCAGCAGCTTCTTCCATAACCACCGGGCAAGGTTCTCGCTGGTCGGATTCTCCAAACCCTCCACCTCGTTCAGGCAGCGATGGCCGATCTGGTCTTCGATGGCCTTGAAGGCCGTTTTGATCTCCCTGAAATCGATCACCCATCCCAGCCGCGGATCAACCGGCCCGCTCACATGCACCGCGATGCGAAAGCTGTGCCCATGCATCCGCCCGCACTTGTGTCCCGCGGGAACATGCGGCAGCCAGTGCGCTGCCTCGATCGTAAACTCCTTGAATATCTCCATCGGCTTTATTTTAGGCCCCCGCCGGCGTTGCCGACCCGCGAAGGGATGAAACTGCGTCCGGCGATGCCGCCGCTAACTTGCTAACTTGCTATCCCCGCTTCAGCGGGGGCCAACTCGCCGCATTTGCCCAAACACGCTGTTTCTGTTTGGATTTTTCAACTTGCAGCACAATCGAAATCCTGTTTCTTTGTAGCGCGCTGCCTCGATCGTAAACTCCTTGAATATCTCCATCGGCTTTATTTTAGCCCCTGCTCCCAACCCCTGCATTCCGCCATTCGCCCTGAAAGCCATGAGCCCCAACGGTTGGTTCTAGCGCAGCGCGCACCGGATGGCCACGTTGAATCCCACCATCAGCACCGTCGATGCGGGGATCAGAAGCAGCGCTTTCTTCAGGCGTCGCGGATCGCCGCCGGCGATGGCCAGAATGGCGGCAAAGATCAACATGCGGCTGACTTCCTTTCAATGACGGCTTCAGGATGCGGAAACTTCGATCCAGGAGGCATCACCTTTTCAGCTCGAATGCGTCAGAATTGTACCGCCCGGCGGTGACGCAAAACCAACCAGGCAATTCCTCACGATAAAGTGGATGAATCGGGAAACGGAGCACACCAGTGCGCGATCTCTGGAACGATGTCAAACATGCGCTGCACATGTTCATCAAGAACCCCGGCTTCACCATCGCCGCCGTCGCAGCCCTGGCGCTGGGCATCGGAGCCAACACCGCCATCTTCACCGTGGTCAACGCCGTTCTGCTCAAGCCGCTCTCATATCCCGACGCCGATCGCATCGTCGAGTTTGAGCTAACCTCGCCCGATGGCAACAATGCCATCGCCTCCATTCCCAAGTTTCACGTCTGGCAGCAGCAGACCAGCGTCTTCAAGGAGGTCGCCGCGTACGACTTTGCCGGTCCCGGCTTCAACATCACCGGCGACCGCCCCGAGCAGATCCACGGCATCCACGTCACCGAAGGTTATTTCCGCCTCTTCGGCGCTCCGGTCATGCTCGGCCGTACCTTCACGCCGCAGGAAGACGCGCCCAACGGCGGCAAGGTGGTGGTGCTGAGTTACGGCTTGTGGCAGCGCAAGTTCGGCGGCAATCCGAATGCGATTGGCAAGTCGCTCTCGCTGGGCAGTGAGCCGTACACGATCGTCGGAGTGATGGGCAGGGACTTCCTTTCCGATCCCGAAGCCGATATCTGGCTACCCTTCCAGTTCGAGCCCGTCAGCACCAACCAGGGCCACTTCTTTCAGGCCGTGGGAATGCTCAAGCCCGGCATCACGCTGGCCCAGGCCAACGCACAGATGAAGCTCGCGGCCGGTCAGTTCCATCGCGCCTGGCCCGAGGCAAATCCCCAGGAGAGTTTCGCCGTCGAGCCCTTGCGCGACTCCATCGTGAGCGATGTCCGCAAGTCGCTGCTGGTCCTGATGGGCGCCGTCGGCCTGGTCCTGCTCATCGCCTGCGCCAACGTCGCTAATCTGCTGCTGGTCCGCGCCACCGGACGCAAGCGCGAGTTCGCCATCCGCTCCGCACTCGGGGCCGGCCGCGCGCGCATCATCCGCCAGTTGCTCACTGAAAGCGTCTTGCTCTCCGTGACCGGCGGCATTCTTGGGCTGATCCTTGGTTTCATCGGAGTCCGCGCCCTGCTGGCCGTCAGCCCCGCCGGCCTTCCCCGCATCGGCGAGGACGGAGCCGCCATCGGCATCGATTGGCGCGTGCTCGGCTTCACGCTCGCCGTCTCGCTCTTCACCGGCATTCTCTTCGGACTCTTTCCCGCATTCAGCGCCTCGCGCTCCGACCTGAACTCCTCGTTGAAGGAGAGCAGCAACCGTTCCGGCACCGGATTCCGCCAGAGCAAAGCCCGTTCCCTGCTGGTCATCAGCGAAGTTTCCCTCGCCCTGGTGCTGCTGGTCGGCTCCGCGCTCCTCATCCGCACCTTTCTCGCCCTGCATGGCGTCCATCCCGGTTTCGATTCCCACAACGTGCTCACTCTGGAGATGTCGCTCACCGGCGCGCGCTTCCAGAAGACCGCCGGCGTGGCCGAGCTCTCGCGCGATGGCCGCGATCGCCTCAACGCCATCCCCGGCGTTGAGGCTTCAGCCTCCACCTGCTGTCTGCCCATCCAGGGCCAGTTTGGCCTGCCGTTCACGATCGTCGGCCGCCCGCCCGTGAAGGGCAATGACACACCTGGCGGTGGATGGATGAGCGCCTCGCCCGGGTATTACGAATTATTCAAGATCCCCATTCTGCGCGGGCGCGACTTCACGGAAAACGACACCGCCGCCGCGCCCGGCGTGGTCCTCATCAACCAGGCCCTCGCCAAACAGTACTTCCCCAAAGACAATCCCGTGGGCCAGCAGATCGTCATCGGCCATGGCGTCGGTCCGGAGTTCGAAGAGCCGGCGCGCCAGATCGTCGGCGTGGTCGGCGACACCCACGAAGGAGGCCTCGGCCGCGACCCCGGCTCCATGATGATTGTTCCCGACGCGCAGGTCACCGACGGCATGACCGCGCTCAATGCGCGCATCGTGCCACTCAGGTGGGTGGTGCGCACCCATGGCGACCCGCATCAGTTCATTGCCGCCATCACTGAGCAACTGCGCGTCGCCAGCGGAGGCTTTCCGGTGGCGCGCGTGCGAACCATGGATGAGATCGTCGCACGCTCCACCGCCCGCGAAAGCTTCAACATGCTGCTGCTCACCATCTTCGGCGCCGTGGCGCTGGTGCTGGCCGCCATCGGCATCTACGGCCTCATGGCCTACTCCGTCCAGCAGCGAACCCAGGAGCTGGGCATCCGCATGGCTCTCGGCGCGGACCGCTCCACCATCCGCAACCTCGTCGTCTGGCACGGCATGAGGCTCACCATCGCCGGAGTAGTCCTGGGCATCGCCGCATCCTTCGGCCTCACCCGTCTCATCGCCAGCTTCCTCTTCGGCGTCAAATCCTGGGACCCCACCGTCTTCATCACCGTCCCGCTGATCCTCGCCGCCGTTGCCCTGCTAGCCGTCTGGCTGCCCGCAACCCGCGCCGCCAAGCTGGACCCCATGCAGGCCCTGCGCGTCGAGTAGTCCGGCGAGCATCATGATTCGCACTCCCTCCGCAAAACCTGGGTGCCCCAGGTCTCGATTCTGAGACCTGGGAAACCACAAATCTCAACCCGGCGTTCCTTTCCCCAGCCCTAAAACCCACGCGCCCCATTTTGCGAGGCGCACGGTTCACTCCCACGCCGCTCCATTAGACTTCCAATAGAGTGACTGACAGCCCAATGAAGGTCGTTTCCCAAAGAGCCCTGCCCGCCGCCATGGCCCTCAGCGTGGCCGGCGCACTGTTCTTCACCGGCTGCGGCACGCCGGGCGCGCCTATGCCGCCCTCGCTCAAGCTGCCTGACCCGGTAAACGATCTGTCTGCGTCCCGCACCGGCAACCAGGTCTCGCTCACCTGGACCATGCCCAAAAAGAACACCGATAAGCTGCTGCTCAAGGGCAATCTCCCGGTGCGCATCTGCCGCAAGGAAGGCTCGGGAACCTGCGCATCGGTGGACGCCGCCCTGCAACTGGCTCCCGATGCCCACGGCGCCTTCACTGAGACGCTCGCGTCCGCGCTGGCCGCCGGCCCGCCCCGTTCCCTCACCTATTTTATCGAGCTGAAGAATCGCCATGGACGCTCGGCGGGCCTCTCGAATGCCGCCGTCGTGCTGGCCGGCGAAGCGCCCGCTCCCGTAGCCGGCCTCTCCGCCCAGGTACGCAAGGAAGGCGTAGTCCTCCGCTGGACTCCCGGCCCGGAAGCATCGCAACCATCGTCCCCCACCGTTATCCGGCTCCATCGCAAGCTGCTCACGCCCCAGCCCAAAGCCGAGTCCGCCAAGCCCCCCTCCCAGCAAGGCATTCTTGCCCCGCCGCCGGAGCCACTCGAGCAAAGCCTGCTGGTAGACTCCGGCGTCCAATCCGGCCGAAGCCCGGATCGAGCTCTGGACAAGGAAATCCGCTTCGGCCAGACCTATGAGTATCGCGCCCAGCGCGTCGCCCGCCTCACCGTCGGCGCCGAGACGCTGGAGCTTGCCGGCCCGCTCTCCGATCCGGTGCGCGTCGAGGCTCAGGACGTCTTTCCGCCCGACGTGCCTGCCGGACTGGCCGCCGTGGCCACCGCAGCCGGCGTCGCCACGGAGCCATCGATCGATCTGAGCTGGCAGCCCGTCACCGACGCCGATCTGGCCGGCTATCTTGTCTATCGCCGCCAAGGCGACGCGGCAAATGGAACCTGGCAGCGCATCTCGCCCCCGCAGCCGCTCATCGGCCCAGCCTTCCACGACGCCCACGTCCAGCCCGGCCACACCTACCGCTACGCCGTCAGCGCCATCGACCAGCTCGGCCATGAAAGCGCCCGTTCTCCCGAGGCCGAAGAGACAGTCCCCAACCCATAGAAATCCGAAAGGGAGCATGGGCCAATCGTCTCCCATCGAGCGAGGATCGTTGGTTTTGGTAGAATCAGTATGGCGCGGAGTGATGCAACACAAGAGCGATCGGCTCGGAAGAGGCACACGATGGATATTCTCTTAAACCCGGATCTGGAGCATCGAATCGCCTCCAAGGTACAAAGCGGACGTTTTCAGTCGCCCGCCGAGGTGATCCAGAAGGGACTTGATCTTTTGGACGCTCGGGACTCCGCGACTCAGACTCCGCCCGCCCAGAATGAGGATTCTATAAGCGAGATCTTTGTGCGGCTGGGGCAGCAGATTCCCATGGAAGAGTGGTCAAAAGTTCCCGTCGACCTATCGAAGAATTTGGACCATTACCTTTACGGATCGCCGAAAGACTCGGAATGACACACGTGTTCGCAGACACGGGGTATTGGATTGCTCTGCTCATGCCTCGGGATGCATTGCACGAAGAAGCGCACAGGCTCTTCGCAACACTGGCGGGAGTCGAGATCGTCACCAGCGATTGGGTTTTGATCGAGCTGTTGAATGGCTTCGCCACGAGGGGTCCTTACCTCCGCTCGCTGGTGTCAAATGCAGTAACTGCACTCAAGACAAACCCCAAGGTGACTGTGGAACCTCAGATGCGCGAGGCTTTCGCCGATGCATTCCAGCTCTATTGCGACCGACCCGACAAGGATTGGAGCATGACGGACTGCTCAAGCTCTCTCATCATGCGGCAGTACGGCATCGATGCCGCGCTCACGCACGACAAGCATTTCGAGCAGGCCGGCTTCAGCGCTCTGCTGCGGTAGAGACCGTCGAGAGTGCGCCTTGGCCCAACCAACGCAAGGATTTCCCCATGAAATACTGCCGTTTTCTCTTCGAAAACAAGACCCACTACGGCGCCGTTGAAGATCGCGCCGGCGAGCCGTGGATCGTCGATCTGACCCGCGCCCCGGAAGATGACCTGGCCTTCCGTCTGGAGCATGGCCGGGCCACTTCGTGGAGTTTCGACTTCGAACCCATGCCGCTCACCGCCGCCGACCTGCTGCCCCCGGTCACGCCCTCCAAAATCGTCTGCGTGGGCCGCAACTATCGCGATCACGCCAGAGAACTGGGCAACGAGATTCCCGCCGAGCCGCTGCTTTTCTTCAAGCCGCCCTCATCGCTGCTCAAGCCCGGCGGCGTCGTTCGCATTCCCACCGCCTCAACCCGCGTGGACTTCGAGGGCGAGCTGGCTCTGGTCATCGCCCAACGCGCCCGCAAGCTCAGTCCCCATGCCGGCTGGCGCGCCTTCGTCCGCGGCTGCACCCTGGCCAACGACGTAACCGCCCGCGACCTGCAAAAGAAAGACGGCCAATGGACCCGCGCCAAGGGGTTTGACACCTTTTGCCCCGTCGGCCCCATCGTCAGCGACGAGCTGGACCCCGCAGCCGGCCTCACCATCGAAACCCGCGTCAACAATGAGGTCCGCCAGCACGGCTCGACCCTCGACTTCATCTTTCCCATCCCCGCGCTGCTCGCCTACATCACCGCCGTCCTCACCCTCGAACCCGGCGACCTGGTCCTCACCGGAACCCCCGCCGGCGTTGGCCCGCTGGCCGCCGGCGACCGTGTCGAAGTGTCCATCCCCGGCCTCGGCGTGCTCGCCAGCACCGTCGAAATGGACGCCGGCTGAACCCGCAAATCGTTCGCATGCAACCGCGCTTCATCTCCTGCATCTGAAATAGCAGTACACTGGTGCCGAACGCGCTCCAGCCCTGAGCGCCCTTCCCCAGGAGGAATCATGCCGCAGAATCTGCTCGAACAGTTGCGCAACTACACCGTGGTGGTCGCCGACACCGGCGACATCGAAGCCATGGAGAAGTTTCGCCCCCAGGACGCCACCACCAACCCCTCGCTCATCACCGCCGCCGCCCAGTTGCCGCAGTATCAGCCCATTGTCGACGGCGTCCTCCTTGACGCCCGCAAGGAGCTCGGCGACAGCGCCACCGATCCCGACGTCGCCAAGCTCGCCTTCCAGCGCCTCGCCATCGCCTTCGGCAGGAAGATTCTCGCCATCGTCCCCGGCCGTGTATCTACAGAAGTCGATGCGCGCCTCTCCTACGACACCTGCGCCACCATCGTCCAGGCGCGCAGCATCATTGCCCAGTACGACCATGCCGGCATCGGCCGCGACCACGTGCTCATCAAGATCGCCTCCACCTGGGAAGGCATCCGCGCCGCCGAAGTCCTCGAAAATGAAGGCATTCACTGCAACCTCACCCTCCTCTTCGGCCTCCACCAGGCCGTCGCCGCGGCCGAGGCCGGCGTCACCCTGGTCTCGCCCTTCGTCGGCCGCATCCTCGACTGGTACAAGAAAGACACCGGCAAGGATTACCACGGCGCTGACGATCCCGGCGTCCAGTCCGTCACCAATGTCTACAACTACTTCAAGAAGTTCGACTACAAGACTGTGGTCATGGGCGCCAGCTTCCGCAACATCGGCGAGATCCGTGAGCTGGCCGGCTGCGACCTGCTCACCATCTCCCCGCAACTGCTGGCCGAGCTTGAAGCCACCCAGGACGACCTGCCCCGCAAGCTCTCGCCCGATGCCGCCAAGGCCCTGCCCATCGAAAGAATTGTCGTGGACAAGCCAACCTTCGACCGCATGCACGCCGCCGACCGCATGGCCACCGACAAGCTCAAGGAAGGCATTGAAGGCTTCTCGGCCGCCCTCGTCAAACTCGAATCCCTGCTCGCCAAGCGCCTTGCCGAGCTCGAGTCCCGCACCCCCGCAACCGTCTGATCGCCGCGCACCGATCGGCGCCAAGGGCAGCCCGCCGCGGCTGCCTTTTCGTTTTCAGTCTGCATCTCGTTCGCAATCGAGATGCCACTCTGCCAAGAAATTCGCCCTTCCCTGCTCAAAATTGATACTTATTCCGATAAGTTAAATGTCAAAGTACGATAAACAGGCAGTGGCTGGAGTCCCCGGCTCCACGCAATCGAGCAACCGGCCAATGCGCAAGGCAAGCCGGCAGCGCGTGCGCATGGGGGCGGGAGGT
>Ga0181527_1000249_pt1 | contig 62708 bp, 60 predicted proteins | sample PEATcosm2014_Bin_30_FD_119762 | JGI IMG/M metagenome (GOLD analysis project Ga0181527, IMG submission 119762) | Peatland microbial communities from MTU Mesocosm Facility, Houghton, MI, USA - PEATcosm2014_Bin06_60_metaG | ecosystem: Environmental > Terrestrial > Soil > Wetlands > Peat | place...
CCGGCGTCGTGCACAGGACGTCCCCGATGTTGTCCTTGCGGACGACGAGGATGCGCTGAACTCGGTCCGGTGCGAAGGCTGGCATGGCCCCGGGCCGACGGCGCTGCAGGCCGATCTCCAGAAGGAATTCGAGCAGTCGCTCCATCCACGTCCGTCTCGCAACGCGCTCAAGGAAGGACGGGCGGGCGACAGAGAACGGTGCCACCCGAGGGTATCCAGTCTGCAGATCGTACGGCTTCTCCATTGGTCGCTTCTCGATCACGAGGATGCTGTCATAGTAATGCAGCGAATATGCCGATCGCGTGAAATCGGTCACCGCCAGCCTTCCCGGCTGCTCCGAATGCCAGGCGTGAAGCAGATCGATGAAGTTCTTGCTGTATTCGATGAACGTCCCCCGCCTATGGTAGCCACCCCCGTGCCGCTTCCAGTAGGACGTATGCAGATCCTCGCAGAGATACACTCCGTACTTGTCCACACGAGGGAAGAGCACCTCAAAGGTGGTTCGCTGTTCCTCCATGCTGTGGCCGCCATCATCGATGAGGATATCAATTCTGGGAATCCGCTCCGCCAGCGAGTGCAGGAACCTCCGATCCGCTTGGTCGCCGATGAAGATGCGGATCTGCTCTTCCTCGAGCTGCTGGCAATGCGGGTTGATGTCCACCCCGTAGATTCTCGCGCCACCACCGAAGTAGTGCTTCCACATCTGCAAGGAGCCGCCATGCCTAACGCCGATCTCCAACACGTGCACTTCGGTCCCCCTGAACCGGGAGAAGTGTCGGTCGTAGATGGCGAAATAATGGGCCCACTTATGGATGAGATTTCGCGAGTTGCTAGCGAAGTACTTCTCCAGGTCGTTCATATCACTGTTCCTTCCTCTTGCACCACAGAGCGCATGCATGCCCCTACCTGCACCTTGCCCGCTCCGTCAGCCACGATCTCTTCCCCAGTCGCTAGAAATCTGCCGGGCCGTATGGCTAGAGGTGCGAATGCTCCGGGGTCTATCCCATCTCTGCCTGGCGATCTCCTCCCGCTTCCGATCATCCGCCAACAACTCGGCTGGCCTGTCCTTCATGTCGGCGGTATTCTCGCCGCTCACGAAGTGTTCTCCCGGCGTCATTGATAACTCCGCATCGCCAGCGTAATCGGTGAGGACAGACGCGCCGGACGGTCGAGGGCATCTGAAACGGGTCCTTCTTCATTCACTGTTTCTGACTTCCATCCCATCAGGACTTGCCAATTGCGGTTGCATACAATGTGACATATTCGTTCGCCATCCGCCTATGGTTGAATTCTTCTCTGATTCTATTCACGCAATCTATCGGCCTGATGCTGTCAACATGTTTTGCCGCGTTTGCCATCTCCTCCACATCTTTGCAGAGAAATCCGGTCTTCCCATGTTCCACAATCTCCGGCATCGCGCCGTTGTGGGTTGTAATAACGGGCGTTCCGCTCGCCAGCGCCTCTATGGTAACTATACCGAACGGCTCGCACCATTGCGTTGGAAATATGAGCGCCTTTGCCTTTGCCAAAAGCATGGCCTTCAGCTCTCCGCCTACAGGCCCGACATATTGAATCTTGTCGCTCAGTCTCTTCTTTAGATAGCCCCTCCAGTAGGAGTTTACAAATGTTTTCCTGTGCGCATTACCGGCGATTATGAGACGCACACCTGTCCTCACTGCCACCTCAATTGCCCAGTTAACGCCTTTCACATCCCAGTCAACCCTTGAAAGAAAAAGAAAATAGTCGTCTTTTGCCTCTCTGTAGATATACTCATCCTGGTCAAGGCCGATATGAACCACAGGGTTCTGAGCATAGCCCCAGTAGCGTCGCTGGGCATACGAGATGAAACAATATCGCTGATTCAATCCCCTAAAGTCTTTTAAAGCTCCATAGACAGTAACAAGAAACGGGATTCCGTAGTTATGTTCAAAAAGGCTGTCATTATTGAAATGCATTATGTCCGCACTCTCTGGAATGAAGCCCTTTATTTGTTCCGGCGGTGGAACCTTGACATCAACACATGGGAAAGAGAGGTTCTTGCAATGGGGCACTGCGCTACCATGCGGCCCGATAAAGGTCACCGTATGGCCAAGCTCCTGAAGGCCCTTGATGAGCCAAACTACCGCCCTCTCAACACCGCCGTATTCCTTTACCGGAAGCTTCTTGGGATAATAGAAAACTATGTGCATGCCCTTAGTCCCCCTGATGGATGCTGGCTGCTGCTGATAATCTGGACAGCAGTGAGACTTCGCATACTTTCAACCCCCCTCCCTTCGCTCCTTCGGGGTGAATTCACGACAGCCTTCAGCCTCCCGGAAAAATGCTCGCTACCGTTCTTAATCTTGCCGGCCCCTGGACGGCCCGGACAGCCTGCTCAGGCACCCCCAGCCCCGCCCCGCGAAAATTGAGAAAAAGAAATCTTCCACCCCATCCACCCTGCCGGAAATTATCAGGGGCTTCAGATCAGTCGATGGCATGCGTGCGGACTCGTAAATCTCATTTCCCGACATGTTGCTCAGGAGCTTCTCTTCCAGCCTTTGAACTGAGGACCCCGTGGTAGGCACTGCGTATCTCATCCACCATTGCGTCGTATGTATGATTGGCGACCACATGCTTGAAGCCACCCATAGCGATTTGCTCGCGGTCTGCCTGGCTCCGAATGTAGAGGTCCAGTTTCTTTCCGAAATCATCTACGCCTTCGTAGACTACCACGTGCTCCCCGGGAGTGACCACCTTCTCCAGATCCCTGGAGCCGTCCGTCAAGAGACAGGCCTTGCAGGCGGGCACCTCAAGGACACGCATGGTCAGCCCACTCCTCTGTTTCCCCCCGCCCGGACCCCAGCGCGTAATGTTCAACACGACCCGACTTTCGTTGTACAGCCTGACTAGGTCCTCCCCCGCTATATAGCGCCCCTTTACTATGTCGTGTAGCATCATGTTGAAGAAATTCTTCTTAAGCCACTTGGGCCCATATATCACACCATTTCTCGAAACCTGGAAGGCCCGTTCTATATAAGCCATCCTTCCTGGGGACCAACCTCCGACAAAGCACCAGTCGTACTTCTTTTCGGACTCGACCGGGTGGAAGGCCTTTGTGCTCACCGAATGGTGGAGAAGGCTAATGTTCCGGAACCCTCTCCTCTGGCCCTCCTCAACGCAGGCGGAGCTCATGAAGAAGTAATGGTCAAACAGGTCGAGCTCCCTGAAGGCCTCTTCCATCCTCTCTTCGCCCTCAATCCACCAGCCCATGAGAACTGACGTCTTCCCGATCTCCTTCAGCACCGTATCAGAGAACCTCCGCCCCCTAATTATGAGCACCGCGTCAGGCGAGACCTCTCGAACCTTCCCTAAGAGCATCCTGCTCCTATAGTGGAGGTGCGATAAGGGGTGGTCCCTGAAAAGAATCCTGCTCTTCGGGAGGATTCTAAGATTATGGGCCGTTTTGTTCACGTAATGGATGAAATACCTGTCAAACCAGTTGTTGACGTCCGAATAGAAGCCGTGGGCCTCAATGCCTTTTCTCTCGAACGCCTCCTTCAGATACGCTATTATCGGAGGCCTAGGGAAGTAGGCGACAAGGATCTTTCCGAGGTGCGTCATATCGCGTCTCCCGCCAATAAAACTCCTTCTCCCGCCTCCATTGAGAATGTGAGGTCAGATCCCAGTATCCTCTGCCCAGAGATCCGTGCGCGTCCTTCGGCACATTGAACCACCGCTGAAAGGCATCCATGCCCGCCAGCCGCGCCGTCCGGATGGCCTCCTCGAACTTGCGTTGATCCTCTCCATCCGACCCGATCTGGTTTCTCATGGCAGCCTTCCCTGACGGGCCGGGTCGCCTCCGTTGCTCCCCTCCAACTTCTGCAGCATCGTCCTGACCGCGGCCCAGACCTCTGCCACCGTGGTGTCCTCGATGCATCGATGGTGCTGGAGCGGGCAGGTGTAGGGCGCGGCAAAGGCCGAGACGCAGGGAACGCAAGGGAGGTCCGGCTGCACCAGGATGTGCTCCGTCCTGAGGTCCCGCTCGCTTAGGTCCGCCGGTCCGCCGATGATGACGGCCGGCACCCCCACGGCCTCGGCGATGTGGAGCGGCCCGCTGTCGGCGCTGATCAGGAGGGTCAGACGGGAGAGGAGGCCCGGTAGATCCTGGAGGCCAAACGCCCCCGCGGCGTCAATGGAGGCAGCGCGAGACGACGCCGCCATGCGCTCCAGGATTGCGCCCACCAATCCCCGGTCTGCCTCGGAGCCGATGAACACCACTCGCGCGCCTCCATCCGCCACGATGCGATCGGCCAGGGCGGCCACCCGCTCCGGCAGCCACTGCTTCACCGGGTTGCCCGCCGCGGGCGCGATGCCCACCAGGACCGCTCCCCGCGGCACGCGCCGGGCCTCCAGAAACTCCTGGACCCTTTCCCGGGCCCCCTGAGGCGGAAGCAATGTGCGACACCGCATGTCCCCCGCCACGCCGGCCGCGGCGGCCAGGCGTGCATAGGCCTGGGCCAGGGGCTCCCCCCGTCGGTGGCTCACCTGTACGGCGAGGCGGGCCAGCGCCCGGAACGTGCCTCCGGCCACATCGGGCACCAGCAAGATGACCCGGGGGACCAGGCCCCAGAGCAGGGCCACGGCCAGTCCCAGGCTGGGTGTGAGGCACAACGCCACGTCATACCGGCCGCGTCGAATCAGGCTGGTAAGACGCCATTTCCCAGCCAAACCCCGCAGCGCTACCGCCTCCACCGTGTGAATCTCATCCAGTTGGCCGTCGGTCGCTACCAGCGGCGCCGCCGCGGGATTCGCCAACAGGGTCACCCGCGCATCCGGACGCGTCGTCTTGATGACGCGCCAGAGGGGCGTGGTATACACCAGATCCCCGATCTTAGCCGTCTGGACAACCAGAAAGCGCGTCGCGCTCCCCGGCCTGCGGGCCGCACGACGGCACACCAGGGCCCGGAGGATCGGCCAGAGCAGCCAGGTCAGCAGTACATACAGCAAGGAGAAATCCCTTCTCCCCTACGCGGAGGGAGATGCGAGGACTCGCGCAAGCATCGCCTCGACTCCGGCGACGTACCGCTCGAGGGAAAACATGTCCACGACCCGTTGCCGTCCAGCGGCGCCCATTTGCTTTCGCAGCACCCCATCCGTTGCCAGGCGTCGCAACGCATCCAGCCAGGCCCTGGAGTCCCCAACAGGCAGGAGAAAGCCGGTCACCCCGTCTACGACAAGCTCGGACGGCCCAGTCACAGCCGACGCGACGACCGGCTTCGCCATGAGCATGGCCTCCAGGATCACCCGCGGCAGCCCTTCCCGCTCGGAAGGCAAGGCAAACACGTCAAAGGCATTGATGTACGAAATGGCATCGGGTTGAAAGCCCGTAAAGATGACCTTGTCCGCGAGCCCGCAGCGCCCCGCGTGCGCGGACAGATCTTCTCGCTCCGGCCCCTCGCCGACAATCACGCACTTGATTGACGGATGGCCACAGGCAATCAGGGCCGCGACAACGTGGATGAGATCGGCGATGCGCTTGCGGCGAACCAGAGAGCCCGCCGTCCCGATGAGGACCTCGCCCTCTGCGATTCCCCATCGGGCCCGGACGACCGCGGGCGGGAGGAGAGGTGCCGTATCGATCGCAATCCCGTTATGGATGACCACACACTTGGATGGCTCGATCCCCTGCTCCACTAACCCGCGCCTGACCCCGTCGGAGACGGCGATGATTCCGCGCAGCCCCTCATTGGCGGCCCGCACCTCGAAAGGATTCAACCTCGCCTCGATGCGCGCATGCTGCAGGGCGGGGATGCCGAGTGCCTGCGTCGCTAGAATGCCTTCCAGGTTGGAAGATGGCTGATTGTTCAAATACACCAGCCGCGGCGAACGGGCACGGAGTGTCTCCGCGAGACGCCTCGCATCCGGCCGGATGCGGAACCAGTAGTCGACGAAAAAGATCCCGAGCCGTTTGAGCCTCTCGTTGAAGAACAGGAGCCCGCGGAGGAATTCTTTCAGCAGCTTCCCCGGCAGCGACGGCGACCGGCGCGGCATCTGCTCGAAAGACACCCCCAGTCGCGCCAGTGTCTCGCTGATCCTCGGGCCGTCCTTCCCCTGGCGGTAGTCGTCATAGAAGACACAGGTGAACCGGTACTTGGCCCGATCCATCCTCCTGAGCAGCTCCAGAAGGCTGTTGGTCCCTCCCCCCCACTCCTTCCCGGTATCCAGGATCACAACGTGCGCCTGATCCATCGATCCGCTCAGCCTCGGTCCTGGAGCCCTGTCTGCATGCCCGGGTCCGTTAGGGGCGGCGGGCAATGAAGTACATCTGCCGTCCGCCCCGTGGCCAGAGGCTGCTGAACAGGCTTGGCCAGGTCCGCAATCTGCCGCTCACCAAACACACCTTGTCGATGAGGAAACCGGCTTCGCCCAAAAGGCGGGTCAATTCCCGCTCCGTGGGCTCGCCGGTCCGCTCTCCGTTCCCCGGCTTCCCCATGAGCAGCGTGGATCGGTCCCGCGACCAGGCCATCCGGTTGCGCTTCCGCAGGGAAATCCCGCGCCCGAACTCAGCCACGTGCGTCGTGCCCAGGACCAGCCTGCCGCCGGACGTCAAGACTCGCCGGCATTCCGCCAGGGCCTGGGGCAGACCCGATCGGAGATGTTCCCGCACCCGAGGCAACAGGATCCCCGTGAACGCACCGTCCTTCTCCGGAATGGGATCCCGATCCACTCGACACGGAATGATCCGGATGTCGAAGGCGGCCAATCGGCGAGTCAACCCCGGCGATGGACTGCTTGAAATCCCGGCCATGGATTCGAATCCGTACTCCCGCTTGAGCAGCATCTCAAGGAGGCCGGACTCGCACTCGACGCTGAGAAGGCGGCCATTCTTCGGACAGACAGACTCAAGATACCCGCAGAGGTTGAGGTAGTTCGGGACGCGCTGCCGGAGTTCCCGCGCCTCCGTCGGGCATTCGGGCAATGGATAGTCCCGGATCAGCCCAGCCAGGACGTCTCGGGCGGATGAGACGGTCATAATTTTCGGCGCGCCGGCCTCGGGATCATCCTGACCTGACACGGGATCCTATCCTCTGATCACCGGCAACCGCAGAGGCCTCCAACGCCTCCCACACGGCGGCCTCCACCTCATCCACCGTGATGTTTTCCATGCAGATGGGGAATGGGCAGGCCTTCCCGTAGCAGGGATCGCAGGTCCTCCACTTCTGAATGATCCGATAGCGGGGGTCCGCGGGATCGGGGCCCGTGATCCGCGAGTGCGCCATGGCGTACAGGGCGACCGCGGGCCGCCCGAGGGCCACGGCCATGTGGAGCGTCCCCGTGTCGGCCGCGACCAGCACCGACAGCCGATCCACCAGGGCCGCCACCTGGGGAAGGGTGAGATGTCCCGCGGTCACCAGGACGCGATGACTCTCTCCGGTCGCCTGGGCCACCATCCGGCAGTACTCCCGTTCCCCGGGGGAGCCGGTGATGGCGATGCGCAAGTCCGGGTGTCGTTCCAGAAGGCGGCGACCCAGCTCGGCGAACTTGTCCCCGAACCACATGCGGCTCGGCGTGGACGCCCCCACCTGGAAGCCCACGAGAGGATCCTCCGTCCGGACTCCCCTCCCCTCCAGGAATGTGGCCACGGTCCCGGCCGCCTCCGGATCGACCCGCAAGATCATCCCCCGATCGTCGCCCCTCACACCCAGGAGCCGCGCCACGCGCAGGCGCCCCTCCAGGGCGTGTTGACCCGGAATGGGACCGCTCGCCGGTGTCAAGTCTGAGTTAGACAGCAAGAACCGGAACCGGGTGGATTCGTTCGGGATGCGTACCACGAACCGGGCACCCGAAACGTATGCCAGGGGAATGATGTCCGGATCGTTGCCGTGAGCGATGGCCACCACGTCGAATCGCCCCCGCCGGAGCGCCGCGACGGTACTCAACAGTCGCCGATACTTCCCGTAGTATGGGATCACGGCATCCAGGTGCGGGTTGGTGCGGAAAAGGTCCGCGTGCCGATAGCGGAGCATGCCCGCGATGTAGGCATGAGGATAGGCCTCGCGCACCGCCCGGATGGCGGGCGTGGAGAAGAGGGTGTCTCCGATTCCCGTGGAAGAGATCACCAGGATCCGACGCACCTGAGCTGGGACGAGATCGGTCAGGTCCGTCCGCCGCCGATCGCACGCCTTCGCCACCCTGAGGATCCCTACCAGCACGCCCTCAAGCAAATCCATGATGGCCATCTACCCTCAGCGCTCGTCCACCCAGCCGGCCCTCGCTCAGTGGAGGACCCCTCAAAGGGGTTCCTCGTCACGCCCGCACGACCTGTTGGTACACGTCATAGAGGCCGTCGGCATTCCGGGACGGATCGAAGAGGGCCTCGGCCCGCACTCGCGCCTTCCCTCCCAAATCTTCCCGGAGTGCCCGGTCTGTAATGAGGCGCCGCAGCAGGCCTGCCAGCGCGTCGAAGTCGCCCGCGGGGAAGAGGAGCCCCGCGTCTCCCACCACCTCTCCGATCGCCCCCGAGTTGCTGGCAACCACCGCCTTGCCCGAGGCCATGGCCTCTACCAGGACGAAGCCGAACTGCTCTTGCCATGTCAATGTCGGATAGCTCGGCAGGACGAAGACGTCAGCAATGCTGTGGACTCGGTGGACCTCCTGGTATCCCAGGAAGTCGAGGAAGTGAAATCGGTCGGTGAGGCCCCAGAGGCCGATCAGCTTCTCCAGCGTGGCGCGCTGGGCGCCCCGCCCGGCGAGCACCATGTGCACCTTCGTCATGCCGGCGTCGGCAAGGAGCTTCAATGCGTAGGGCAGGACGTGCACACCCTTGTGCGATGCGAGCTTGCCCACGAACGTGACGACGAAGGCGTCCTCGGGAATGTGGAGCAGGCGAAGCAGCGCCTCGTCCTTGGATCCCGGCCTGAACCGCTTCAGATCCACCCCCGGACGCACCACGTGGATTTTCTTCGTCGGGATACCCTCCATGAGGAGCGCCTGGGCCGCCGCCTCCGTGTACGGAACGAAAGCATCCGCTTGCGGGATCACGCGATCGTGGTAGAAGCCGCCCCGCTCATCCAACACGGTCCAGTACGGGATGTTCTGCCACCAGCTCAGCACCAGGCGGAACCCCAACTCCTCCTTCAGGTCAGCCAGGGTGTAGGCCGAACGCAGGAAATCGGCCGAGTGCACGAGGTCAAACCCCCGCAGGTGCTTGCGCAGGGAGTGGTAGTAGTAATCCGCGCGGCGGAACGGCGCCCGGCGAAGCCGCGCCCAGGCCACCGCCGGGCTGCGGGCGGCCAACAGGATCTCTTCGCGGTGCGTGAGGAGTTGCTTCGGGATGCGGATCTGGCTGACATCATAGTCGTTTCGCTCACCGACGAAGAGCGTGACATCCAGCCGGCCGGTCAAGCATTCCTCCCGCTGGAGCGTCCACTGATTGATCTTGTTGTCACGGACGAGGCCGAGTTTCAGCACGCCGCACCCTTTCCGTCCGCCCTAAAGGACCATCCCATCTACCACTGTCGCGGCACGTGCTGCCCTCTCCCCTTGAGCCGCAGGTACACGCTCGCCAGCCGAGGGTGGGTATACAGGAACAGGCGAATCGCCAGCCATGCCGCCCCACCCCGCCGCACGTCAATTCTCCTCTCCGCAGAGCCCCCAGGTCCGGCCGGGGACCATTGGCGCCGGGGATGGTGCTGAAACAGGCCTCGTATCCCTCTTCTCGCGCGATGCGGATGGCGGCGTCGTTGAACCACCCCCGGGGCCAACACAAGTAGCGACAGGAGGTGCCCAGGTGCCCCTCGATCGCTTCCCGCGATCGGCGCAATTCCTCTCGCAACTTCGCCTCGTCAATCTCCTGGCCAACCCGGCAGAGCGGATGCGTGTGGGTATTGTCGTCTTCCTCCCGGATGACGCGCAAGATCGAGCGGACCGCCTGCCAGTCCAGGTTGTTCCGCATCGGAATGCTGCGGACTGCGACGGCCGGCTCCGCCGCCCGCTCTCCCAGCCGGCTGCCGGGCTGGCAGAGAACGATGACGCGCGCGCCCAGGGAGCGGAGACCGATGGATTCGTCCAGCGTCCGGTTTTCCTGGCCTCCCCAGCCGGTGGATGATTCGGTGTGAAGAATGACGAGTGGATCAGCCATGGCCGCCCGCGCGCGTGCGCTCCCACAGCTTGGCATACTTGCTGAAAGCGTAGCCCGCATACAGGCCGGACAGCACCAGGCCGCGCCACCCCTCGCGCCAGCCGCCCTGCAGAAGGAACATCCGGAGGAATGTCCACGCCGGGCGACCCACCAGGTCCCAGGCATGCGGCGACCGCCCGGCTCGCTCCAGCTCCTCGGCCGCCAGCGTGGAATACCGATCCATCCGCCGGAGGAACGCGCTGATGGAGTCGTAGGTGAAGTGCTCCAGGGGAGCCGTGAGGCGCCCCGGGGGGCCGTCGAGCACCACCGCCTCGTGGACGGCGCGCTCGGCAAAGCGGCCGCGGCCTCGCCGGAACAGGCGGATCGTCTCGTCGGGGTACCAACCGCATCGCCGGATCCACTGTCCCAGGAAGTAGCTCCGCCGTGGGATCAGGTACCCGTCCCTCGCCGCCGGATCGACGAGGACCGCCTCGATCTCCTCATGAAGGGTCGGTGTGACCCGCTCGTCGGTATCCAGGACGAGGACCCACGCATGACTGCAGCGCTCCACCGCCAGGTTCTTGTGGGCGGCGAATCCCCGCCAGGCATCCTGGAAGGTGCATGCGCCGTACTCGCTCGCAATAACCAGCGTCCGGTCGGTGCTCCCCGAGTCGCAGATGACGATCTCGTCGGCCCACTTCACGCTCTCGAGACACGCGCGAATATTCCCCTCTTCGTTCAGCGTGATGATCGCGACGGAGATCGGTGATCGCATCTGTCGTCCTGCCCCCTCACCTTTGTCCTCTCCCCTCCTGGGGGAGAGGTGAAACCTTAGATCCCCTCTCCCCTGGCGGGAGAAGGGACGGGTGAGGGGGAAAAGGCGCACCGAGGACTCGACTCAGGACAGGCTCCAACGCCTCCCATACCATCTGGGAAGCGATCGCCTCCAGGCAGTCGCTTCGCTTGCTGCCGAGGCACCCGTCCTGTCCGCAGGGGCGGCAGAGGTACGGGCTGGTGACGACCACGTGTCCATCCCCCCACGGCCCCCAGTTGTGTTCCCCCGACGGCCCGAACAGCGCCACTACCGGAACCCCCAGCGCCGCCGCCATGTGCATGGGGGCCGAGTCCACGCCGAGAAAGACCGCGGCCCGCTCCAGGACCGCGCCCAGCTCCGCGAGGCCCGTCTGGCCGATGAGATTGATGACCGCCCCTCCGGCCGCTGACGCGTCCGCCCGCGACAGGATCCGATTGGCCGCTTGCACCTCCGCCGCTCCGGGTCCGCTGGTCACGGCGACGGCAACTCCCGCGTGCCGGGCGAGACGGGAGATCACCTCGGCGCAACTCGCCTCCGGCCATGCCTTGAACAGCCAGCGCGAGACGGGATGGACGACGACCAAGGGGGCACCGGGCGGAAGTCCCGCCGACGCGAGCCGCGCCGCCATCCGCTCGCGCATCTCCGACCGGACGACCAGCACCGGCCGGCAGGCCTCGGCAGGGATCCCGCAGGCGCGCACGAGATCCAGGTTCGTCTCGACGACGTGCTGCGTCCCGTTCCAGGGCACCGCCTGGGTGAGGAGCGCGCGCCGCCACCCGCCGGACCCTCCCGGGGCGTAGCCCACGCGCCGGCGCGCCCCCGACAGCCAGCCGAGGACCGCTTCCCGATCCCCCTGCCCCATTTCCAAGACGAGATCCGGCGCGAAGCGTCGCAGGGCGCGGACGATCCCCCAGCTTCCCGGCCCCCCCGCCTCCCGCTCGAGGGTGAAGACCGCGGCGAAATCCGGATTGCCGGCCAGGACCTCCTCGGTCCCGCGGGGCACCAGCGCCGCGATGCCGCTCCCGGGCCACGCCTGGCGCAGAGCCCGGATGGCCGGAGTCACGAGCAGCACGTCGCCGATGTGCTTGAGCTTGATGCAGAGGATCCGCTGCGGCGGGCGCCCGTGGAGCATGGGCTCACGCCTCTTGAAGCTGGTTCTGGTAGAGGCGGGAGTAGGTGCCGCGGGCGGCCATCAGCTCGGGGTGGGTGCCGATCTCGACCAGGCGTCCGTCCTCCAGGACCACGATCTTGTCCGCCTGGATCACCGTGGAGAGCCGGTGGGCGATGACGAAGGTCGTCCGGTTCCGCATCAGCCGCTCCAGGGCCTCCTGCACCAGGCGCTCCGCCTCGGCGTCCAACGCCGAGGTCGCCTCGTCCAGGATGAGGATGGGCGGGTCCTTGAGGATGGCCCGGGCGATGGCGATTCGCTGCTTCTGGCCGCCGGAGATCCGGACGCCCTTTTCGCCGATCCGCGCCGCGTACCCACCGGTCAGGTCGCGAATGAACTCGTCGGCGTTGGCCAGGCGCGCCGCCTCGCGCACCCGCGCGGGGTCGCATTGCGCCGCCTGTCCGTAGGCGATGTTGTTGGCGACGGTGTCGTCGAAGAGGATGGTGTCCTGCGTCACCATGCCGATCTGTGCCCGAAGAGACGCCAGCGTGACCTCGCGCAGGTCCACGCCGTCCAGCAATATCCGGCCCTCCGTGGGATCGAAGAATCGCGGCAGCAGGTTCACCAGCGTACTCTTCCCCGCGCCGCTGGCCCCCACGATGGCGACGATCTCCCCCACCTTCGCCTGGAAGTGGATGTCCCGCAGGATGAAGCGGCCCGGCTCGTAGGCGAAGCCGACATGCTCGAAGGTGACCGTCTCCTTCACCGGCGGCAGGGCCCGGGCCCCGGGCCGGTCCGCCACCTCGGGCCGCTGGTCCATCACCTCGAAGACCCGCTGCGCCCCGCTCATTCCCCGCTGCATGTTGTTGTTCAGCGCGCTCAAGCGCTTGATGGGCACGTACAGCGAGGCCAGGGCGCCCAGGAAGCCCAGGAAGGCGCCGGGGGTCAGCTCCCTACGGACGACGAGGAAACCGCCCAGCCACACCGCCACCACGATCCCCACCGACTCCAGGATCTCCATCACGGGGTTCGATAGGGCGTCCACCCGCATGATGCGCATGATGGCCTGGAACAGCTCCCGGTTCTTGGCGCGGAACCGCTGGCTCTCGTATTGCTCCATGCCGAAGGCCTGCACGATGCGGACGCCGGTGATCCCCTCCTGGAGGATGGTGGACAGCTCCGCCCGCCGCTCCAGCACCCGCCTCCCCCGGCGGCGGATCTTCTGGCCGAACTTGACGATGGGGATCACCGTCATGGGGAAGATGACCAGCGAGGCCAGCGCCAGTTGCCAGTGGATCAGGAACAGGATTGAGATGAGCCCCACGATGGTGAACGGCTCCCGCAGCGCGTTCCGGAAGAGGTCGGTCACCGTGCCACTCACAGCGTCCACGTCCGCCGTGACCCGGGAGACGATCTCGCCCGTGTTCTTCCGCATGAAAAACCCTAGGGACAGGGTGTGCAGGTGGGCGTACAGATCGTCCCGCACGTCCGTCATGATCCGCTCGGAGACATAGCGCATCAGGTAAACGCTGACGTAGTTCACCAGGGCCTTCACGACCAGGACGACGAGGAGGAACCACGCCAGGAAGGTGAGGACCGTCATCTGGTGTGCCCACATGAACTGCTGGGCGTGAGCCGCCCAGTTCCCCAGGAGCGGCTGGAGGGCCCGCGGCAGGCTGAGCATCTGCCGGTTTCCCTCGCCCCCGAACAGGCCGTCGAAGGCGGGCTGGAGGGAGGCCACCGACACGGCATTGAGCAGCGAGGCGAGCAGGAGGCACCCGATCGAGATGGCGATCCGGGCGCGATAGGGGCTGGCGTACCGCAGGAGGCGCAGATACTCTGTCATGGTAGCTCGGGCGCCAGGGCGCGGGCGATCGCCGTCACCTCGGCTAGGAGCGTCGGAACCGCTTCCAACGGTAACATGGTCGGGCCGTCCGACGGCGCCCGGTCCGGATTCGGGTGCACCTCGAGGAACAGGCCATCGCAACCGGCCGCGACCGCGGCGCGGACCAGCGGGGCCACGAATTCCCGCTCGCCCGACGACGCCACGCCGGCCCCGCCGGGCAACTGGACGCTGTGGGTGCCGTCGAAAATCACCGGCACCCCCAGACCACGCATGATGGGCAGGGACCGCATGTCCACCACCAGATTGTGATAGCCGAAACTGGAGCCGCGCTCCGTCAGGAGGACCTGCTCGTTTCCCACGGACCGGATCTTCTCCACCGCGTTCCGCATGTCGCCCGGCGCGAGGAACTGCCCCTTCTTCACGTTGACGGGCTTGCCCGCCCGCCCCGCCGCCAGCAAAAGATCCGTCTGGCGGCACAAGAGCGCCGGGATCTGCAGGACATCCAGAACCTCGGCCGCCGCCTCGACCTGGGCGCTCTCGTGTACGTCCGAAAGGACCGGTACCCCCAGCTTCCTCTTGACCGTGCCGAGGATGCGAAGCCCTTCCGCCAGGCCGGGCCCGCGGTAGGAGCGGTGCGACGTGCGATTGGCCTTGTCGAAGGACGCCTTCAGGATCAGCGGGACCCCGGCCGTGCCGCAGAACTCCAACAGCCGCTCGCCCACGCGGAGGAGGTGGGATTCATCCTCGATGACGCAGGGCCCGGCGATGAGGGCCAGCGGGTTCCCGCCCCCGATCCGGACTGAGCCGACCCGCACCTCAGCGGTCATTCAAATCCCAATGACCAATGTCCAATGGCCAATGTCGGATAACGGATTCCTGGTGGCGATTCCGCATTCGCTTCAGGCCTGGGCCCTTCGTTCCCGGCCGGTCGTCTCCTGGTACGCCAGCGCCGCCGTTATGAACTCGCGAAACAGGGGGTGGGGACGCCTCGGCCGCGACTTGAACTCGGGGTGGAACTGGCCGCTCACGAACCACGGATGGTGGGGCAGCTCGACCATCTCCACCAGGCTGCCGTCCGGCGAGAATCCGCTCAACAGGAGGCCGTGGTCCTCCAGGATGTGGCGGTACTCGTTGTTCACCTCGTACCGGTGGCGGTGCCGCTCCGAGATCTCCTGAGCGTCGTAAGCGTCGCTCGCCCTGGAGGGCTTCACCAACCGGCAGGGGTACGCCCCCAGCCGCATCGTCCCACCCAGGTTGGTCACCCCCCGCTGATCCGGCAAAAGGTCGATCACGGGGTGGGGCGTGTGCGGGTCGAACTCGCGGCTGTTGGCGCCGCTCAGGCCGCACACGTGTCGCGCAAACTCGATCACCGCGCACTGCATCCCCAGGCAGATCCCGAAGAACGGGACCAGCTCCTCCCGGGCATAATTGATGGCCGCGATCTTCCCCTCGATGCCGCGGGAGCCAAAGCCCCCGGGCACCAGGACGCCCGCCACGTCGTACAGGTAGTCCTTGGGGCCGTCCCGCTCGATCTTCTCCGCGTCCACCGGCTTGATGGTCACCTGGCAGTCGTTGGCGATCCCCCCATGGGCGATGGCCTCGTTCAGGCTCTTGTACGCGTCCCGCAGATCCAGGTACTTCCCCACCACCGCCATGGTGACTTGGCGGGACGGGTGCGTGATGGTGTGGACTACCCGCTCCCACGCCGTGAGATCCTGGGGGCCTTCCGGCAGGCCCAGCATCCGGACCACGTTCTCGTCCAGCCCCTCGCGATGGAAGGCCAGGGGCACCTCGTAGATCGTGCTCACGTCCTTGGCGGTGATGACGGCCCGCTCCGACACGTTGCAGAAGAGGGCGATCTTCTTCTTCAGCTCCTTGGGCAGGTCCCGGTCCGCCCGACACAGCAGGATGTCGGGCTGGATTCCGATCTCCAGGAGCTCCTTGACCGAGTGCTGCGTCGGCTTGGACTTCAGCTCCCCTGCGGCGGTGATGAAGGGCACCAGACTCAGGTGCACGTAGAGGGTGTTCTCGCGCCCCAGGTCCGCCTTGAGCTGGCGGATGGCCTCCAGAAACGGCAGCCCCTCGATGTCCCCCACGGTACCGCCGATTTCCACGATGACCACATCCACGTCCTTGCCGACCCGCAGGATGCCGCGCTTGATCTCGTCGGTGATGTGGGGGATGACCTGGACGGTGCCTCCCAGGTAGTCCCCCCGCCGCTCCTTGGTGATCACCGAGAAGTAGATCTGCCCGGTGGTGATGTTGTTGTCCTTGGTCAGCCGGGCTTCCGTGAACCGCTCGTAGTGGCCCAGGTCCAGGTCCGTCTCCGCCCCGTCGTCGGTCACGAAGACCTCCCCGTGCTGGAAGGGGCTCATGGTCCCGGGGTCCACGTTGACGTACGGGTCGCACTTGAGCAGCGTGACCCGCAATCCTCGGCTCTCCAGCAGGCATCCGATGGACGCCGAGGCCAAGCCCTTCCCCAGGGACGAAAGCACCCCTCCGGTCACGAAGATGAACTTGGTGTCCATGCACCCTCCATCTCAAATGCGGAATGCGGAATTCGGAATGTGGAATGTTTGGTCAAGCCCGAGCCGTTGCTGCGCTTCTTCATTCCGCATTTCACATTCGCCATTCCGCATTCGTCTATCCGGTCATCATCCGCCGCACGTACTCCAGATCCTCGGGCGTGTCCACACCGAGACTGGGATGGTCGGTCATCACCACTCGGATCCGGATCCCGTGCTCCAGGGCCCGCAACTGCTCCAGCCGCTCCCGCTCCTCCAGCGGCGTGGGGGGCAGGCTGGCCAGCCGCAGCAGCACGTCCCGCCGGTACACGTAGAGGCCGATGTGAAGGAGATAGGGGCTCGGGCCGCCGGCGTGCCCGTCCCGGAGATAGGGGATGGGGGATCGGGAGAAGTAGAGGGCGAACCCGTTCGCCCCGACGACCACCTTGACCGCGTTGGGATCCCCCGCCTGCTCCACTGGCAGCGGGCAGGCCAGCGTTCCCATCGGGATCGCGGGATCGGCGAGCAGCGGGGCCACGGCCGCGTCGATCTCGGCCGGCACGATCAGCGGTTCGTCCCCTTGGATGTTTACCACCAGATCGCAGTCGAGATTCCGGGCCACCTCGGCGATGCGATCCGTGCCCGACGGGTGGCTGGCGGACGTCATCTCGACCTTGCCGCCGAACCTCCGGACCACGTCGGCGATCCGGGCATCGTCGGTGGCCACCACCACCTCGGACAGGCTGCGGGCCTGGGCCGACCGCTCCACCACGTGCTGCAGGAGCGGCTTGCCGCAGAGGTCCGCCAGGGCCTTGCCCGGGAAGCGTTTGGATGCCCAGCGCGCCGGGATGAGACCCACGACCCGCGGGCGAACGCCGTGCGCCTCGTGACTCATGGCGTTCGCCCAATGCGGAGAATGCGGAATCCCCGAGGGATGATCGACCCGCTCGTCCGCGGTGCGCGTTCTCTATTCCGCATGCCCATATTCCGCATTCCCAATTCCGCATTCCGCATTATATCCGTCCGTCCCGCAGGGCCTGCTCCAGTTCCGCCCGGGTCACCGTTGCGGTGCCGCGCTTCCCCACGACGACCCCGGCCGCAAAATTGGCGATCACCGCCGCCTCGCCCATGGTCGCCCCCGCCGCCAGGGCGAGGCTGAGCGCCCCCATCACCGTGTCCCCCGCTCCCGTCACGTCGTACACCTCCCGCGCCACGGTCGGAATGTGGACCACCGGCTTTCCCGCCTCGAACAAAGACATCCCCTGTTCGCCCCGCGTGACGAGCACCCCGCGCGCCTTCAGCCGCCGCAATAACACCTGGCCGACCCGCAGCAGGTCCGCCTCGCTCCGGATCGTGAGGTGGGCCGCGGCGGCGGCCTCGTGATGGTTCGGCGCCACCACCGTGACCCCTTTGAACAGCGGCAGATTTTGCACCTTGGGATCCACCGCCACCATGCGGTGGTACCGCGCCGCCAGGGCCAGGACCTCGCGCACCAGCCCGGGGCTCACCAGACCCTTGGCGTAGTCCGAGATCAAGAGCACGTCCGCCTCCGGCAACCGCTGCCGAACCGCCGCGATGACCTGTGCGCGGACCGCCCGCGACACCGGGGCGTCGCTTTCCCGGTCGAATCGGACCACGTGCTGGCTCCCCGCCACGACGCGACTCTTGATGGTGGTGGGACGGGAGCGATCCTCGACCAAGCCGTCGCCTTTCACCCCGTGAAGTTCCAGCTCGTGGCTCAGCCGCTCTGCCGCCGCGTCGTTGCCGACCAGCCCGACGAGGGTGGCCCGGCCTCCCAGGGCGGCCACGTTGGTCGCCACGTTGCCGGCGCCCCCGACCTTCACGCTCTCGGACTGCACGGCCACCACGGGCACGGGCGCCTCGGGCGAGATGCGGGACACCGCCCCCCACATGTATTCGTCCAGCATCACGTCCCCCAGGATCAGGACGCGACATCGCGAGAACCGCGCCACATGGTGCAACAGGGAGGTCCGAGACATCTCTCGCCCCGCTTCAGGATACTGATGGAGGGAAAATCCGCGTCAGATCGGCGCCTACGCTACCCGATTTCTGCCGCGAATTCAACCCGCTTCTTCCAACGAACCGCGTCCGACGATGCTTATCACAAATGACAATGCGCCGGGGGCCCGGGGGGCCCGCCGGCGCCGGAACGATCGGCCGGAGGGGCATCGCGACCGCGACGGCGCGTCTCCTGCCGCCGCGCCGCTCCGAGGTGCGCGTCGACGCGCATTACTTGGAGAGCCCAGGCCAAGGCGAGGTCATGCGCCTACCCCCTTCTCCCGGAAATAGGCGATCGTCTCCCGCAGGCCGGCCTCCAGATCCACCTTGGGCTCCCAGCCCAGGCATTCGCGCGCCTGCGTGATGTCGGGCTGGCGCACCCGGGGGTCATCCTGAGGCAGCGGGTGATAGGTGACCTCCAGCGCGCGGCCCAGGATGGCCTCGATCGCCGCCACGAGGTCGCGGATCGTGCGCTCGGCCGGGTTGCCCAGGTTGACCGGCTCCACCTCCGAGGACATGAGGAGGCGGAACAGCCCGTCCACCATGTCCGAGACGAAGCAGAAGCTCCGCGTCTGCCGCCCGTCCCCGTAGATCGTGAGGGGGCGCGCCGCCATGGCCTGGATGAGGAAGTTCGACACCACGCGGCCGTCGTTCGGCCGCATGCGGGGCCCGTACGTGTTGAAGATGCGGGCGATGCGCGTCTCCACGCCGTGGTACCGGTGGTAGGCCATGGTCATGGCCTCGGCGAAACGCTTGGCCTCGTCGTACACCCCGCGCGGGCCGACCGGGTTCACGTGGCCCCAGTAGCTCTCCGGCTGGGGGTGGACCTGCGGGTCCCCGTACACCTCCGAGGTCGAGGCCAGAAGCAGCCGGGCCCCCTTGGCCTTGGCCAGGCCCAGCGCCTTGTGGGTGCCCAGCGACCCCACCTTCAGGGTCTGGATGGGCAACCGCTGGTAGTCCACGGGGCTAGCGGGCGAGGCGAAGTGCAGGATGTGGTCCAGCCGGCCCTCCACGTACAGGTATTCGGTCACGTCGTGCTTGATGAACCGGAAGGCCTCGTTCCCGAAGAGGTGGGCCACGTTCCTCACATCGCCGGTGACCAGGTTGTCCACGCAGATCACCTCGTGGCCTTCCCGGATCAGCCGGTCGCACAGGTGCGATCCCAGGAAGCCGGCCCCGCCCGTGACGAGCGTTCGTGGCCTGTCGCTCATCGGTCCCCTCTCCCCTCTCGGCCACCCACCCGACGGGCCGTTGGCCCACGGTCGGCTGGGCTCCCGGCTCTCGTCTCCCAGCCCCGTTGCCTGCCCACCCCGATGTACTCGAACCCGAGCGCCATGAGCTGCTCCCCGTCCAGCGCGTTCCGGCCGTCCAGGATGAGGGGGCGGACCATCTGCGCCTTCACCCGCGCCCAGTCCAGTTCGCGGAACTCGGCCCACTCGGTGCAGAGGACCACCGCCTCGGCCCGCGCGGCCGCCTCGTAGGGATCCGCGCAGACCGCGAGCGCGGGCAGCGCCTGGGCCGCTTTGTGGCCTGCCTGGGGATCGTAGCCGCGCACCTCGGCCCCTTCCTCCAACAAGCGGCGCGCGATGGCGAGCGCCGGCGCCTGCCGGACGTCGTCCGTCTCCGGCTTGAACGCCAGCCCGAACAGCCCGATCCGCTTCCCCCGCAGGATCCAGAGGGCCCTCTTCAGCTTCTCCAGCACCATCTCGCGGCGCCGGTCGTTGATCCGCTCCACCTCTTTGAGGAGGGCGAAGTCGTAGCCGCTCTTCTCCGCGATCTTGACGAAGGCTTTGAGGTCCTTGGGGAAGCAGGAGCCCCCGAACCCGATCCCCGCGTTCAGAAACGCGCGCCCGATGCGCTTGTCCAGGCCCACCCCCTTCGTCACCTGGAGGATGTCGCCCCCCGCCAGCTCGCACACGTCCGCCAGGGCGTTGGCGAAGGAGACCTTCAGGGCCAGGAAGGAATTGGAGGCGTGCTTGATCAGCTCGGCGCTGCGGATGTCCGTGACCAGGAACGGCACGGCCCGATCCTGGCGGCAGTCGGCGTGGACGGGGCACCGGAACCGTCCCTCCACGATGGGGGCGTACAGCTCCCGCAGGATCTCTTCGGCCCGCGCGCTCCCGACCCCCACGACGATCCGGTCCGGGTGCAGGAAGTCCTCCACCGCCATCCCCTCCCGGGTGAATTCCGGATTGGAGGCCACGTCGAATTCCACGCCGGGCCGCTTGCCGTAGACGGCCAGCGTCTTTTCGATCCAGGCCCCGGTCTGGACGGGCACCGTGGACTTCTCGATGATGAGGGGGCTGCGGGTGGCGTGCTCCGCGATCCGTCGCGTGGCCAGTTCGACGGAGGAGAGGTCCGCCTCCCCATCGGGAAGCGGGGGCGTGTTCACACAGATGAAGATCGCCGCGGCGTCCCGGACCGCCTCCGCCACCTCGGCGGTGAAGTGGAGGCGGCCGGCGGCGACCGTCCGCTTCACGATCCCCTCCAGGTGTGGCTCGTAGATCGGCATGCCGCCGTCCCGGAGCACCCGGATCTTGCCGGCGTCATCGTCCATGCAGATCACCTGGTGCCCGACCTCCGCCAGGCAGGCGCCGGTCACCAGCCCCACGTAGCCTGTTCCCACCACGCATACCTTCATTGTCCGTTCCGTCCTGAACGATTTACGATTGGTGATTGCCGATTTTCGATTGCCCCGCAATCCTCAATCACCAATCGTCATGAGCCGGCGTAGCGCGCCATGTCCGCGTCCACCATCATCTCGATGAGCTGGCGGAAGGAGACCCGGGGCAGCCACCCCAGCACTCGCTTGGCCTTGGCCGCGTCGCCCTGGAGGAGGTCCACCTCGGCCGGGCGCACCAGCTTGGGATCGACCACGACGTGCTCCTCCCAGTCGAGGCCGACCCGGGCGAAGGCGATCTCGCACAGGTCCCGGACGCTGTGGGTCTCGCCAGTGGCGATGACGTAGTCGTCGGGGGTCGGCTGCTGGAGCATCCGCCACATGGCCTCCACGTAGTCCCCGGCGTAGCCCCAGTCCCGGCGGGCCTCCAGGTTCCCGAGGGAAAGCTGCTGGGCCAGCCCGCGTTTGATCCGGGCGGCGCCATCGGTCACCTTCCGGGTGACGAACTCCTTGCCCCGGCGGGGGGATTCATGGTTGAACAGGATCCCCGAGCAGGCGAACAGGCCGTAGCTCTCCCGGTAGTTCACGGTGATCCAGTGGCCGTAGACCTTGGCCACGCCGTAGGGGCTCCGGGGGTGGAGGGGGGTCCGCTCGGTCTGAGGGACCTCGTGGGCCTTCCCGAACATCTCGCTGCTGCTGGCCTGGTAGAACCGGATCTCCCGGTCCACCAGCCGCACCGCCTCCAGCATCCGGGTGACCCCCAGGGCCGTGAACTCTCCCGTGAGGACCGGCTGCTCGAAGGAGGTGGGGACGAAGGACTGGGAGGCCAGGTTGTAGACCTCCCGGGGGCGGACGGCCCGCAGCAGGTTGATGAGCGAGAGCTGGTCCAGCAGGTCCGCCTGGCAGATCTCGACCTGGCCCCGCAGGTGCTCGATGCGCTCGAAGTTTTCGGTGCTGCTCCGGCGCACCATCCCCACCACCCGGTAGCCCTGGGTGAGGAGGAAGTCAGCCAGGTAGGAGCCGTCCTGCCCCGTGATGCCGGTGATCAGCGCTGTTGGCGGACTCATGTCCCTGCCTCCCGCATCATGCGCACCAAGTCTTTCACCTCCTGGGCCCGCTCCTTGGGGCACACCAGGATCCCCTCGGGGGTCTCCACTACCACGAGGTCGCACAGGCCGATCGTGCCGATGGGCCGGCTGGTGCCATAGACCACGCACCCGTGGCTGTCGCGGCCGACGTGGCGCCCTACCACGGCGTTGCCGTGCTCATCCGGCGTGAGGATGCGACCCAGGGCGCTCCACGTGCCGACATCGTCCCACGTGAAGGTGGCGGGGATCATGTAGACGCCGTCCGCCCGCTCCAGGATCCCCACGTCCACGGAGACGCGCGACATGCGGGGGAAGGTCACCTCCAGGGCATGCCCCTCTTCCGGCGTTCCCAGGGCGGCCCGGATCGTTTCCAGACAGCTCCAGTGCTCGGGGAGGTGCCGCGCCATGGCCTTGAGGATCGTCGCCGCGCTCCACAGGAAGATGCCGCTGTTCCAGTAGTACCGGCCGTCCGCCAGGAAGCGCTCGGCCGTCGTACGGTCCGGCTTTTCGGTGAAGCGCTCACACCGCCGGGCCGCGGCGTGCTCCGGCGCCGCCTCGCCGGCCAGGATGTAGCCGTATCCGGTCTCGGGGCGGGTCGGAGGGATCCCCAGGGTCACCAGCCCATCCACCCGATCCAGGAGGGCCAGCCCGTGCCGGATCGTTTCTCCGAAGGCATGGAACGGCGTGATGTAGTGATCCGAGGGGGCGACCAGCATGCGGGCGCCCGGCGTGCGCCGTTCGATGACGAGGGCGGCCAGACCGATGCACGCGGCCGTGTCCCGGCCGACGGGCTCCAGGACGCAGTTCTCCGCGGGGAAGCCGGGCAACTGCTCCTGCACGACGGGGAGGAGATCGCACCGCGTCGCCACCAGCACCTGCGCCTCACCCACCAGCCGCGTGGCCCGCTCCACGGTGTGCTGGAAGAAGCTGCGACCCTCGAGAAGCGGGGGGAACTGCTTGGGGTGCGCCGGCGTGGAGAGCGGCCAGAACCGCTCTCCGCTGCCCCCCGCCATCACCACCACGTACAACCCGTTCACCTGCCGCCTCCTCCCGTCCAGGCTGTCCTCGGCGTACGGCCACCCGCGCTGTCACGCGGGCACCCGGCTCTCGGCTCGCGGCTCGCGGCTCTTTTTCTGGGTTCTACCCGCCCGTAATCGTCCTGCTTGCGGATGATGTCGTCCTCCCCGAGATACGTCCCGTGCTGCACCTCGATGATCACCACCGGCTGCCGCCCATGGTTCTCGATCCGATGCCAGGCCTGCCGCGGGATCACCGTGCAGCTCCGTCGAGGCAGCGTGAGGACCCGCGTCCCGTTGACGACCGTCGCGGTTCCGGAAACCACGACCCAGTGCTCGGCTCGTCGCCGGTGCTTTTGCAGGCTCAATCGTTGCCCCGGAAGGACCACCAGACGCTTGACTTTGTACCCCGGTCCCTCCTCAAGCGTGTGGAAGCTTCCCCAGGGTCTCTGTTCCTCTTCGATCGGCCGGCTCCTCACGCGGGCGGAGTCCGGCGCCTTCGCGCGCACTTTCGCCTTCGACATGCCGGCCTCATCCCTCCCCGGCGGCGACAGCCTGCCCCCATGCCAAAAGCGCCTGCACCTCGTCCTCTGTGGGGGCCTCGGCGTAGATTCGGAGGAGCGGTTCCGTGCCCGAGGCGCGCAGCATGATCCAGCTCTGGTCCGCGCGGGTGAGCTTGACCCCGTCCATCGTCTCCACGTGGCGGACCGGCACGGCCAGGATCCGGTCGGGCGGGGAGGCGACGACGGACGCGACGACTCGGTCCCGGGCCGAAAGCGATGCCAGCCGAAGGTCGAGGCGGCCGTAGCGGCGGGGGCCGCGCTGCGCTTCCATCTCGCGCACCAGGGCTCCCAGAGGCTTCCCCGTCATCGCCATGCATTCCAGAAGCAGCAGGCTGACCAGGGCCCCGTCGCGCTCCGGGATGTGGCCCCGCACGGCGAAGCCCCCGCTCTCCTCGCCGCCCACCACGGCGTCGTGCTGCCGCATGGCCTCGGCGATATGCTTGAATCCCACGGGCGTCACCACCAGGGGGAGGCCCAAGGCCTCGGCCTCCGCGTCCACCATGTGCCCGATGTTCACGGACTTCACCACCGCCCCGCGTTGCCCCCGGTTCGACACGAGGTGCCGCAGGAGCAGCGCCAGGGTCTGGTGCGGCGAGAGGACGTTCCCGTCTTCATCCACCGGCGAGACGCGGTCGCAGTCCCCGTCGAAGGCGAATCCGACGCGCGCTCCCGCCCCCTCCCAGCCCTTCACGCAGTCCATGAGGGCGCCCATATGGGCGGGGATGGGCTCCGGCTGCAGGCCGCCGAAGCCGGGATTGAGTTCCGCGTGCAACTCGCGCACGGTGGCACCTGCTCGCCGCAGGCGCTCCGACAGGAGGCCCTGGCCCGCCCCGTACATGACGTCCAGCGCGACGCGGATGCCGCTCCGCCCGATGCGCGAGACATCCGCCAACTCTTCGAGCCGATCCAGCCAGGGCCCGCGGGCATCAAATGTCCCGATTTCGCATTCCGCATTCCGCATTCCGCATTCGTCGTGGCTCTCGGCTCTCAGTCGGCAAATCTCTTCCTCTACCTCCTGCGTGAACGCGATGGAGGCCGAGCCGCCGAAGCTCGTCTTGAACTTGACCCCGCTGTACTCCGCCGGGTTGTGACTCGCCGTGATGACCACCGCCCCGGCGGCCCCTAATCGGACCACGGCGTAAGAAAACGCCGGCGTCGGCGCGAAGGCGGAGGCCAGACTCACCCGGGCGCCCTCCCCCGCCATGGCCTCTGCCACCGCCTGGGCGAACTCCCGGGACAGGAATCGGGTATCGTGACCCACCAGGATGTGGGGGCTCGACCGGTCATTCCCGTCGCGCCGGAGGCGCCGGGCGATGGCCCGTCCCGCCAGCCGGACGTTGGCGAAGGTGACATCCTCCGCGATGATCCCCCGCCAGCCGTCCGTCCCGAATCGAATGTCAGCCATGCAGAATACCCACCCAAAAGGCGTTCGAGCGTTCGACCGTTCGGCAGGTCGGTTGTTCTCGTGCCCCGAGAACCCCCACGTGCACCACAGGCGGAACCCCCGAACTGCCGAACGCTCCCAAGTTGGCGCGTATTCTGCGTGAACCGTCTGTGCCCGTCAAGAAAAAACCCGCCGCAGACGGCGGGTTCCTATCGAAGTATTGGGTTGCGCGCTCCTGGCGGCGCCACAGCCTATTTTCTCAAGCGGTGGAACTCATCTTCCGAAATCCCGAGCTACTTCAAGATCTCGTGGAACAGCCAGCCCCCAACTTCAAACGAGGGATGGACGGGGATCGTGGTTGATCGACCATCGGGGTGTTTCCAGCGTGCGTGACTCCCCTTTTGGCGGGCCTTGAGGAATCCGAGGATTTTCGCAACGCGCTCGAGATCGCCCGCCTTAGCCGGCACGGGCGACGAGCTCCCGGACATCGGGTGGCAAAGCTCGCCCTTCCTCTGCGTACTCTTCCGCGATCATCGAAAAGACATTGGCCAGCTCAGTCCTGGCCTCCTCCGGGGTCCTTCCCACGGCATGGCATCCCGGGATGGCAGGCACATACGCAACAAACGTCCCATTGTCATCGGGCCTGGTCACGACGGTGTACCGGCTCAAATCGGGCATACTCTTGTTCTCCGTCATCGAATGAACAGCCTAACTTCCCGAACCGCGTGGCATCCTCCGATGCTTTCCTAGCATGCAGGCCCAATGCAGTCAAGCAACAATGCGCCAACCACCTTCTTCCTTCATCGGCAACGGACCGCTTTCGCCCACGACAGCTTCTCCGGATGGAATCCAAAGAAATTATGTTAGCAGCAAGCTGTCGGGGGAATCAAGACGCATCCCCGCCATGTACTGCTCTCGGTTCGCGCACAGCGCTTTACTCTTTCGCAGGGTTGTGCCAGAATAAAAGGACACTGGGCGGCTCCAGGCCGAACCCTCGAGGGACGCGTCGGGGAGAGGGGTGCCGGGGGGCGGGCAGGTCAACCGCCTCTCGTCCACGGGTCGTACAGACAAGGAGTCAAGGAAGGGGGCGCGACCATGACGAAGCCCGAGGCTGGTGGACCCGCACGGATCCTGATCGTTGACGACGAAGCCCAAAACCTGGAACTGATGGAGGCGATGCTGGCCTCCGCGGGGTACGAGATCTTTCTGGCGCACGAAGGCGAGGAGGCGCTGCGGCTGGCACGCGAGAGGAGACCGGATCTCATCCTCCTCGATCTCATGATGCCAGGCCTCTCCGGATTCGAGATATGCGCCCGCGTCAAGACCGACCCCCAGACCGGGGGCATCCCGGTCCTGTTCGTGACGGCCCTGAACCAGATCTCCGACAAGGAGCGGGCCATGGCGGCGGGGGGCGACGACTTCCTCACGAAGCCCTTTCAGCGGACGGAGCTGCTCACCCGCGTCGAGGCCCTGCTGAGGGTGCGGCACCTGAATCGGGACCTGGACCGCGCCCTGGCCTACCTGCACGAGCTGGAGCTGACCCGTCATGCCCAGCAGCCCAAGAAACCCGCCGCACCCACGCCCCCTGCGGAGGGCGCCGGCACCATCCTGGTGGTGGACGATGAACTGCTCGCCCGGCAACTGTTCGCCGACGTGCTTCGAGAAGCCGGCTACATCACCCACGAGGCCGAGAATGGAGAGCGGGCGCTGGAGATCGCCAGGCAAGAGACCATTGACGTCGTCCTGCTGGACATTATGATGCCCGGCATGTCCGGTCTGGAGGTGCTGGCGCAGTTGGGGGAGCTCGCCCCGGACTCTCCGGTGGTCATCGCCACGGCCAACCCGACGTCCGACAACGCCATCGCCGCCCTTCGCCTGGGCGCTTTCGACTTCATCGTGAAGGGATTCAAGAACGAGGTGATGCTGACGACGGTCGCCCGCGCCATGGATCGCCGGCGGCTGGCCATCCGGAACCAGGGCTTGATCCGACAGCTCGAAGCCAAGATCCAGGAACTGCTGGCGATCCTCGCGGAACATTCCCAGAAGAACGAGCCGCCGTCTCACCTGCCCTCTCGCGCCTGACGCATGGCGCGCGGCGCATAGCCGATGGCTCATGGCCATCGCCAATGCGGAATGAGAATGGCTGATAGTTGATGGCCGATGGCGAAGAGTAGATTGCAGTTGCCATGAGCCAAGAGCTCTTTCGGTTCAGAGTGTGTGAAAATATCGGTGAATCGGCGCCAAGTGCATTTCTCACCTGCGGAGAATCAACGGGTTGCAGTCGAGCTCTCGGCCCGGCGACGATTTCTTCACACACTCTCAGCGTCCTGCCTTGACGAAGCCCACCACCACGTAGGTGCCGCTGGTCGGGTCGGTCCGCAATTCAATGAAGCCGTGCTTCCGGGCGTCCTCCAGGAGATCGCTGAACGTCCGGTATCCGTGCGCCCGTTCGGAGAAGGCCGGCCGCTTCCGCTTCATGGTGTCCTTCACCATCGATGACCAGAGGATTTCTTTGTTCTCACGGATGAGGCCCGCAATGGTGTCGAAGAGCAGTTCGAAGACCTCCCGCTTCTCCTTGGGGATGTCCCGAACGCCCGGCGTGGTGATCCGGTCCGGCTTCCCGAGGGACTCGTAGAAGATGAACTCGTCGCAGTTGTCGCTGAGCAGCGTGGACGTCGACTCCTTGATCCCCAACCCGATGACGCGCTTGCCGTTGGCCTTCAGCTTGCCCACCAGGGGGGAGAAGTCGCTATCCCCGGAGACGATCACGAACGTGTCGATGTGCGCCTTCGAGTAACACAGGTCCATGGCGTCCACGCACAACCGGATATCGGCGGAGTTCTTGCCGGTCATGGATCGCTTGGGGATCTCGATCAGCTCGATGGCGGCCTCGTGGAGCTGCTGCTTGTACTTCGCATAGCGGGTCCAGTCGGCGTACGCGACCTTGACGATCACCTTGCCCTTCTCCACAAGGCGCTCCAGGACCCGGAGGATGTCAAAGTCTTCCTTGCTGTGCTTGAACCCCTGTGCCAGGTTCTCGAAATCGATGAAGACCGCCAGCGTGTTCTCCACCTCAATCATCGTCCTCTCCTCGCTCTCGGCTCTTAGCTCATGGCGCATGGTGCTCTCCTCGAATCATGAGCGATCAGCTATGAGCCATCCGCCATTCCACATTCAGTTCACCTTCGGCACCAGACTGAGCGCCTCGTCAATGGCCGACTGCGGCAGCTCGTAGTCCTCCAGTTTCCCCGCCAAGTACCGCTGGTACGAGCCCAGGTCGAAGTGACCGTGGCCGCAGAGGACGAAGGCGATGGTCTTGGCCTGATCCCGCTCCCGGCACCGGATGGCCTCGTCGATCACCACGCGGATGGCGTGGGACGGCTCCGGGGCGGGCACGATCCCCTCGGCGCGGGCGAACTGCACGGCCGCCTCGAAAATAGGGTTCTGGTGTACGGCCACGGCCTCGATGATCTTGGCGTCGTACAGCGCGCAGACCAGTGGGGCCATGCCGTGGTAGCGAAGCCCCCCGGCGTGGATGGGTGCCGGGATGAAGGAATGCCCCAGGGTGTACATCTTGATCAGCGGGGTCGAGCCGGCCGTGTCGCCGAAGTCGTAGAGGTACTTCCCCTTGGTCAAGCTCGGACAGGCCGTGGGCTCGACCGCGACGATGCGCAGCCCCTTCGCCTTTCCCGACAGCTTGTCCTGGACGAAGGGGAACGCGAACCCGGCGAAGGAGCTGCCGCCGCCGACGCAACCCACCAGGACGTCCGGGTACTCTCCGAGGAGTTCGAACTGCTTCTTGGTCTCCAGGCCGATGACCGTCTGGTGCATCAGGACGTGGTTCAGGACGCTGCCCAGCGAGTACTTGGTGTCATCCCGGCCGGCGGCGTCCTCCACCGCCTCGCTGATGGCGATCCCCAGGCTGCCCGGTGAATCGGGATCCCTGGCCAGGATCGCCCGGCCGGCCCGTGTCTCGGTGCTGGGACTCGGCACCACCTTGGCTCCCCACGTCTCCATCATGATGCGCCGGTAAGGCTTCTGATCGTAGCTCACCCGCACCATGTACACCTTCGACTCCAGCCCGAAGGCGTTGCAGGCGAAGGCCAGGGCGCTCCCCCACTGCCCGGCGCCGGTCTCGGTCGTGATGCGCTTCACGCCCTCCTGCCGACCGTAGAAGGCCTGAGCCACGGCCGTGTTCGGCTTGTGGCTGCCGGCGGGGCTCACCCCTTCCCACTTGTAGTAGATCCTCGCGGGAGTCTGGAGCGCCCGTTCCAGCCGGTGGGCCCGATACAGCGGGGACGGCCGCCAGAGTCGGTAGATGTCCCGGACCGGCTCCGGGATCTCCACCCACCGCTCCTTGCTCACCTCCTGCTTGATGAGTTCCATCGGAAACAGCGGGGCTAGGTCGGCCGGGCCGATGGGCTGCTTCGTCCCCGGATGGATCACCGGTGGCAGCGGAAAGGGGAGGTCCGCTTGCAGGTTGTACCAGTGCGTCGGCAGATCCTTCTCCGTCAGCACCACCTTGGTCTCAAGCATCAAATGGCTCCTTCCCTTCTAGACCTGCTTTGCCAGTCCGAGGAATCGCTCATAGGGGATGAGTGTCCAGCTCTCCGCCGTAGCTGCGCCCCCGGCCATACTGATCAGAGAGACCTTGGCAGCCGTCTCGGCGTCCGGTGCCTCGTAGATGTCTAGAAAGTCGTAGGGCCCCAGCATGGCAAAGTGACAGAGGAACTTCACGCCCGGGCAGCGCTTGTGGATGGCCTGGATCCATTTCTTTCCCTTGGCCGCGCGGAGCTTGGGACGCTTTCGCTCGGCCTCCCCCAGCCTGGTTAGCAGCACGAATGTTGGCATGGCTCATCCTCCCCTCGGCTCTCGTCTCTCGGTTCTCCGCTCCCCTCCCTGTCCCTCCGTTTCACGTTTTACGTTTCACGTCTCACGGTTGTCCGTGCCCTCGTAAGCAAACGTGGGCGCCTGCCCGCCGCGGCAGAGAGTGCAACCCTCGACAGGCCTCCCGTCCCTCCTCGAATGCCGAATGATGAATCCGCATTCCACAGTCGCCAGTCCTGCGTATCTCAGATCGTTCTCCTGGTCAAGACTTTTTCGAACCGGGAAGCCGAAGCACCGTCTGAGGGCCCAAGCGGATGTCCGAGGAGCCTGAATGTCGGATCCGAAATCCGGCAATGCGGATTCCTCAGAGAGTGGCATCCCGGATTGGGGGGGGAGGCAAGAAAGGAAATGGGTTCCGGGGCGTCCGGCACGCGCAGATCCAAGAGTACAATTGGAGGGACGATCTACAGGGCGGGAAGGTCTGAGACGGCTGGCTCTGCCCACGAGTCTACCGCGCGGCGCATAAAGATCCGAGCCAGCTTGGGGTGCCGGAGTAGAAACACGACCAGCTCCCGGTGCCAGTCGAAGCTGACCTTCCCTGTGATCCGGGCGAGGAGGCCGTTCGCATGCAGCGTGCGAAACAGGTCGTCAATATCCCGGTCCGCCATCCGGGCGAACAGGCGGCGGAAGAGCGTCCCGACCCTCAGGTCGAATCCAAGCCGAGCCCGCCACCGCTTCTCATAACTCGACAGGCCCTGAGCAGAGAATGTCCCCCGTCTGAAGGCCTCGCACACCGTCTCGGCGGCTTCCTTGGCGCTGAGCATCCCGTAGTAGATGCCTCCGCCCGACGTCGGCTTCACCTGGCCGGCGGCATCCCCGACTGCCAGAACGCGGTCCCCATACGTGTTGGACAGCGGCAGGACCGGCACAACCCAGGATCGGTACGGCAGCGGGCCATCGCCCGGCAGAAGGTAAGGGAACTTTTCCTCGCAGAGCTTTCGAAGGTATCGCGGCGCATCGTGGTGGCTGTTCACCCCGATGCGCACGTAGGGCATCCCGCCGCGCGTGACGGGAACCGCCCAACCGAAGGCGCCCGGGGCCACGTCCCGCCCGAGATACACCTGGGCGTGCCCCAGGGTATTGCCCGGAAGTTCGGCGTGGGCGCTCCGCCACAACAGGGAAGACGCCGCGAGCCCCAAGCGTTCGTGGAACGCGAAGCGGGGCCCACCCGCCAGGACCAATACGCTGGCCGACACCTTTCGCGTTTCGCCCTCGGGGCGTTGGCACGTCACTTCGACGGACCGGTCGCTCCGGGCCACATCCACCGCCTGCGTGCTGAGCAGGAAGGTGGCGCCGGCGTCCCTGGCTCGTGCCGCCAGGGTCCGATCCAGCTCGGCACGATCCACGATATAGGCCAGCGGGTCGGTCCCACGATAGGTGGCAGGGATCCCCCCGGGCGAGTGGATGGTTATCGCATCCACGGCGCCGACAACGATCTCCCGGGGGAGGTCGAAGACCTCGAAGGCCTCAATCCCGACGACCCCGGTGCAGTCCACCGGCTCGCCGATGACCGCGTGCTCCTCGAGCACCGCCACGTCATATCCGGCGGTTGCCAGTCGCTCTGCGGTCGTGGACCCCGCCGGCCCCGCACCGATCACCAGCACGTCGTAGGTTCTTTTCATGCGCTGGAAGCTCTCAGCCTGGGAGGTCAGGTGACCCGTCGTTCTGCCAACCTGATACAACCAGACAGAATGAGAGGGAGGTGAAGGAATTCGTACGCCTCATGAAACGAAAAAAGGATGCATTCTATACCACATGACCTGCCACATCGTCAAACACTTCTTCTTCATTCGGCTTTTATTGCTCTCGGCCCTTGGCGCCCACGTTTCACGTTTCACGTTTCACTCGTTCCGCCCGCCCTCGTTCCCGAAACCACTGAAACGTGAAGCCCAATCCCGCCCGGAGGTCCGTCGTGGCCTGCCAACCCAGGACCCGCTTGGCCAGCGAGGCGTCGAGGACGCTCCGGCGCTGCTCCCCGGGTCGGGGAGGGCCGTGCCGCCAGCGGACGTCCATCCCAGCGATCTCGCGAAACAGCCGGACCAGGTCGCTCACCGACGTCTCGATCCCGGTCCCGACGTTGAGGATCGGGAACTCCTGCTGGCCCAGTGCCATCTCCGTGGCCAGCAGGTTGGCGCGCACGACATCCCCGACGTACACGTAATCGCGGGTCTGCCCGCCGTCGCCGTGTACCGTCAACTCGCGTCCCTCGAGGATCCCCCGGGAGAAGATAGCCACGACGCCCGCTTCACCGTGCGGGCTTTGACGCGGGCCATACACATTGCTGTATCGAAGCGCCACCGCCCGCAGGCTATGCATTGCCTCGTACGCGTACAGGTACCTTTCCACTGCGAGCTTCGCGACCGCGTACGGGCTCACCGGCTGAGGAACGGCCGCCTCATCCGTCGGCACGGCAACCAAGTCCCCGTAAACCGCGCCCCCAGTCGAGGCGAAGATCACGCGGCGCACCCCGTGCCGGACGGCCGCCTCCAGCAGGTTGAGTGACCCCAGGATGTTGATGTCCGCGTCGTGCCCTGGATCCTGCGCGGAGGCCGAAACGCTCATTTGTGCGGCATGGTGGCTGATCACGTCGGGCCGGAAGTCGGCCACGACCCGAGGAAGCTCGGCGCTTCGGATGTCCACCTGCCAGAACCGGACACGCGGGTCGAGATTCTCCCTGAAGCCGGTGGAGAGATCGTCCACGACGGTCACCTCGTGCCCGGCCAGAAGGTAGGCGTCCGCCACGTGCGATCCGATGAACCCGGCACCACCCGTAACGAGAATCCTGTTCGTGGTCAGAGTAGCCAACGCCAGACTCCGCCAGACTATTGAAGGTGAAACGTGAAAGGTGAAACGTGAAAGGCCAAGAACGAGAAGAAACGAACGCTGGACCTCATCTCTTCCGGCCAACTTTTAGGTCGGTTCGCAGGGAACGAATCAGTCCGGAGATAAGACTATCAATACGCTCAAGCGTGTGTACAAGGCTCGTGTGCAAATCATCCGGCAAGAAGCCTAGGCGGTTCGCCAACTCTAGCTCGGCATCAACTTCACTGACTGACCCCTGTGAAATGTGAAGGGAATTCAGGAATTCCTTCTTGGTTTGCCTCGCAGCGCCCTCTGCGATATTGCTGGGAATGCTGACCGCGCTCCGGCGCAGTTGTGAGGTGAGACCGAAACGCTCCTCGTGCGGAAAGGCCTCAGTAGCCTTATAGATCTGGACGGCAAATTCCATGGACAGACTCCACGCGTCGAGCCGCTTGTGCGGCTTGTTCAATCCCTTACCCATGTCTGGTCTCCCTCCCCGCCCCCACGTTTCACCCCTCACGTCTCACCTTTCACCTTTCACGCCCCGGTTCTCAGCGCGGCCGGGCAAAGTGGTCAAGCAGGAAGCGGGCGATGCTCAGCTTTGGCGGCAGATCCGGCAACTCGTGGACGGAGAACCACCGCGCGTCTTCCAGCTCGTCCGGGTTGACCGTGAGGTCGCCGTGCGCATACGCGGCCGTGAAGCCCACCATGAGCTGGCTGGGAAACGGCCAGTACTGGCTCCCGGCGTAGCGGAGGTCGCGAATCTCGACCCCGACCTCCTCGCGCACCTCGCGGGCCGCCGCCCCCTCCAGCGACTCGCCCGCGTCCACGAATCCCGCCACCAGGCCGTAGCGCCCCTTGGGCCAGAATGCTTTCCGAGTCAGGAGGACGCGGTCCCCATCCCGCACGAGCACGATCACCGCCGGATGTAGGTGCGGGTAGTGCTCGTAGTCACAATCGGGGCAGCGCTTGCCCCACTCCCCCCGAATCTGGGAGGTGGCGGCTCCGCATCGGGGGCAGTGCAGGCTCGTCTGCTCCCAGTGGACGGCCTGAAGGGCCAGGCCGCCTAGGGAAAGGGCGTCGTCGGTCAGCCGCGTCTCGCGGGGCTGGAGGCTCTCCCGACGAAAGCCGGCGGGCAAGTCGGTGCCCACCGGGACGGCGGCAGCCCAGCAGGGCTCGCCCCGGTACGTGCCAAGATGGACGATCGGGTCCAGCGTCCGAGCGAAATCTTCCGGGAGCGGTCCCTGGGGCAGGCGCCACCCGGGCTCTCCAGCCGCCTCGTGGATCAGCAGGGCATCCCCCTGCACGAGCAGCCACGTCCCGTGGCGGTCCTCCGGCGGGTCGCCATTCTTGGCCGGAACGAACTGCTCGGCTAGGCTCTCTCGGTTGAACGGAAGATATGCGGCAAGCGGATACATCACAGGCTCGCTGACTACCTGGGGAACATGATCACCTGCCGTCACGTCGTGCAAGATCCGGGCACGCTTGGGCCTTCTCGCTTACAGGCGGGGCTATTTCATCGTACACCCTCGCTCTGGAAACCGCGAGGCAAAACTCCCGGAAACTCAAAAGAAAGCGCCCGCCCTCCGACGGAATACGTCCCGAAGTCTGTACCATCGGATCCCGCGTTTGTCTAGGCGGGCACACAGCGGCCAAGCCCGGTTGTCAGGCCAGACCTATGGATCGGCCTGAGGAGCCGAACTTGTACGAGGAGAATGCGACGGCTACGCCGATTCGTCCGTCGAACCGGGTCACGCGCACGATCCGCCCCTCGCACTCGAGGCGGACCGGCCGACCGGGAGACACACGTTCCAGGAGCAGCGCAAGACTGATCTCCTCGCCGGGGGCAAACGATTGCTCCGTTTCGAAAAAGACCCCCGAGAGGCTGACGTCCCGGGTAGTGCCCGTCCCCCCTTCCAGCTCCACGGGGATGGCAATCTGGAAACGTGCCGCCCGGCGTCGGTCGCTGCGGTCCGGTCCGGTTCCTGGTGTCATCATCATTATCATTTAGTCTAGCGACTTCTCCCGGGACACACAATTTAGCCAAAGATACATTTTTCTATAACTTTCGATATATATCCAGGAAGCTGCGAAGCGGGAGGGAATGGTCTATCCGCCTGAAATGGGAGGTGAAATTCGGACAACCGAGACGGAAGACGGCCGGGGTGCCACGCCGACCGGACGGGGTGGGGCCGACGCCGTTCAGATGAGCCCTTTCTCCCCGGCGTACGCGGCCAGTTCCAGGCGGCCGTTCAGGTGGAGCTTTTCGTAGATGTGGTGCAGGTGAATTTTCACTGTGCCCTCGCTGATGGACAGCTTGTCGGCGATCTCTTTGTTGCGGAGGCCAGCGGCCACCATGCGCACGATCTCGATCTCGCGCGGCGTCAGGACCCCGGCCACCTCGCGCGCGCCCGCTTCTCGCCAGAGCAGTTTCTCCAGGGCGCGGCCCACGGAGCGCCGCTCCAGCCACTGCTCACCGGCGTGCACCTTGCGCACGCACTGCACCAACATCTGCGGCGCCATCTCCTTGAGGACCACCCCCCGCACGCCCAGACGCAGCGCCTCCAGCGCCTCCTCCTCGTCCAGCCCCACCGTCAAGAGCACGACCTTCGTGGGCAGATCGTCGCCCTTCATTTCCCGTAGGACCGTCAGCCCATCCTTCCCGGGCATCCGGATGTCCAGGATCAGGATGTCCGGCCGGTGCCGGCGGACCGCCTGCAGGGCCTCCTCACCGTTCACGCAGCGGGCCACCACCTGGATGTCCCGCTCCATCCGAAACAGGAGCTCCAGCCCGTCCAGGATGATGGGATGGTCATCGGCCAGGACCACGCGAATGGCCATCTCAATCTCCCGGCGGCGCGAGCGGCAGGGTAATCTCCAGCCGCGCGCCCCCCTCGCCCGAGTCGATGGCGAGCGACCCGCGCAGGGCCACAATTCGCTCCTTCAGGGTCACGGGCCCCAGCTTCATCCCAGTCAACGCCGCCTGATCATAGTGCCCGCGGAAGCGGAAGCCGCGGCCGTCATCCGCCACGCTGATCCGCACCGTGTTCGCCTGCACGGCCACCCCCACGCGCGCGGTCGAGGCCTGGGCGTGCCGGGCGGCGTTGACCAGCGCCTCGTGAACGATCAGGTAGATTTCCCGAAGCAAGCCCTCGGAGATCCGCGCTGCGGGGCGCTCCATGGTGAGCTCCACGCGCAGGCCCCAGTGACGCTCGATCCGCTCGGCGAGGTCCTTCAGGCGGGCGGCCAGGCCGGAATCCATCCCGGGCAGGCCGAGCGGCGCCGGCTTCAGCTCCTGGATGAAGAACCGGAGGTCGCGCTGCTCCTCGGCCAGCAGGCGCTGGATCAGAAGCAGGCGGTCCTGGGCGGCCTGCCGGTCCGTCTCCAGCAGGGGCCCGACCGTCTGCAGTTGCAGGGCGGCCCCCGTCAGGGATTGGAGCACGCCGTCGTGCAGCTGCCGGGCCAGGTGGATGCGCTCCTCCGTGGCCGCCGCCTGCTGCAGCCGCTGCAGCAGATAGAAGTGGTCCATGCGCGTGGCCACCTGGCGCGCCACGATCTCGCCCAGAACCAGATCATCCGCCGTCAGGCCCGGTTTGTCGAGGCAGAACAGGCGCCCCTTCACGACCTCCCCCTGCAGCCGCAGAGACAGGACGGAACCGACGGCGAACCGCGCCTGCAGGTCGGGATGCAGGGGCGTCCCCTGCACGCGTCGCAGTCCCGCAGCGGACGTGTGCAGGCACGTGGGGGCCGCGGCGCGGGCGTCCGGGCAGAGGAAATCGGCCCCGGTGAGTGGCTCCGCGACGAGTGGCTCGTAGGTGCCGGGGGGCTGACGGTTCCAATGGAACTCGCCCCGGGACCACGACGCCAGATGGAACCAAGGCTCTTCCGGCTCCTCCCAGCTCATCAGCACGCGCGGAGAGCCGAGGAGTTCGGCCGTGTGCCCCAGCAGGTCACGTACCAGCCCCAGGGCTTCCCGCGGCAGCGTGCGCGGCCACGACGCCAGCCGGAGGATCTCCTCGCGCGCCCGCTCTTCGTAGGCGCCCAGACCGCCCAGCAGGGTCGCCATCAATGCCAGGTACAGACTGCGGACGATGAGGGTGGCGGGCTCGATAGCGGGGCCCGCCACGATGTGCGCCGCAGCCATGCCCAGCCCATCGTAGGCCGCCAGGACCGCCACGGCGGTCCACAGCGTCCCGCGCCACAGCCACCGCAGCGTGGCGGATGCCAGGAGGAACGCGGCCGAGGCAAAAAAGGGGCCGGTGGCGCCTCGGGCGAAGACCACGACGAGGCAAAACGCGGCCAGGTCAACGGTGTGGATGATGAATGGCAGGCGGCCCAGGGGCGCGGGCGAGCGCCAGACCCGCAGGAGGACCAGCAGGGCGCATACCAGATAGCCGCCAACCAAGCCGAAGGCAATCCGCGGGGAGCCCGCCAGGCCGGCAGGCTCCGCCCAGATCGCCACCAGCGCGATCGCCGCCAACCCGACCCGCCCCGTGCCGATGAGCCGTTCCGCGCGTCGTTGTGGGGAGTAGTGCGCAGTCATCCTCGTCCGTACCCCGGCCGGTCCTTCACGAGACGGGGGCGACGTCGAGCGCATCCAGCTCGACGGAGGCGCCCTGGTGGATCAAGCTGACACCGATGACCAGCCGCGCGCGGGCACCCTTGCGCAGCAGCAGGCCCCGCAGCCCCGCCAAGGGACCGCGGATCACTTCCACCTGCATCCCCACCGTAAGGTATGGATGCGGATCATAGGGCAGGGTGCTTTCAACGAGACGGCGGACGGCCTCGACCTCCGCGTCGGGGACGGGGACCGGCCCGTCCTGGTTCCCCAGGACCTGGACCACGCCTTGGGTGGTCAGGACGGCGACCCGCTGGGACAGCGGGAATCGGGCGAAGCAGTAGCCGGGGAAGAGCGGAAAGGCGACTCGCTTCCGCCGGTCCTTCCAGTGCCGCCACCGCTCCACCAGGGGAAGGAACGGCTCGATCCCCCGGGTCTCGAGTTGCTCCCGCACACGCTTCTCGTGACGGGAACGGGTACGGAGCGCATACCAGTGGAGGGGCATGGGGGCCGTCTCTGCCCGCCCTCACCCGGCGTGAGGCCGGAGATCACTCCCGGTGGGGCTTGGCCCACGCAATGAACCCTCCCGGACTCCTCGTCGCAGGGGCGGGGCCGCTGGTGCCCGTGGCTCACATCTCTTTCGGATTAGAGTTAGCATGCGCGCCCTCGGGCGTCAACACGATTTCCCCGCCGGGGAGGGATTCCCGCGCCTCTCTCGAGGTGGTGCGTTGGCAGGCCCGGGAGAGCCGGGCATGGCGAGCCCTTGGGAGCGGAGACCATGCTTCAATACTCTCATATTGACAATGGTTAAATTTTCGCATATTAGTATTGCCACCTCTCTGGAGGCTCAGAATCCATGCGCGTGCGCCGGACGAAGAAGGGGACACAGGCAGCGACAGCCGAGCGGCTGCTCCAGGCCAAGCTGCCGGCGCGCCTGGTGAAGGCGCTCCGCATCCAGGCGCTGGAACAGGACACGACGCTGAAGCGGCTGCTGACCCGCCTGGTCGAGGACTACGTGGCGCACCCACGCCGCGCCTCAGGGGGGAGGGGATGAGGTCGCCGGGAATGCGGTGGGGAGATGGCCTGGTTGGGATCGGCCTCGCCCTGCTGATCCTCCTGCCGGGCCTGGGCTGCGGGTCGGCAGCCGTCTTGCTGGTGACGGCGGCGGGCGGGGCAGCGGCCGCCAGCGGAGAACCCCAGCGAATGGTGAACACCGAGGGTCAGGACTTTGACGAGCAGCGCATCCGCCTGATCCAATCCGGCACCCACACCCAGGAAGACGTGGTGCATCTCTTCGGGTATCCCCAGACTAAGGTCTTTACGCAGACCGACGAGGAGTGGGCCTACCGCTATCACGTCCCGCCCTCCCTCCTGCGGGCGGGGTTCGACAAGGTCCTGACCATCCGTTTTCGGGACGGCAAAGTGCAGGAGGTCCGCTACTCGGTCAGCGCCTTGTAGCTCACGGTTCATGGTTGATGGCAGCCAGCATGAACTATGAGCTATGACCCATGAGCTATTGGGAGAAGACCTTCTTGATGCCGCGCCCCAGCGACTGGATGTCCTCTCCCATCCCCCGCATGGTCGCACGCGCGGCCGTCCAGAAGAGCAGGACACCCAGAAGCAGCCACGCCGCTCCCCGGACGTACCCGGGCGTACTGAGATCGCATCCTGTCCAACCTCCTGGGACTTTCCGGCTACCGCGCCCCGGATCCCTGGAATTCCTCCTGCCCCCGGACCATCCCTGGCGTGATGAAGTAGGTCCCAGTACAGCCAACCCGCAGCAGGTATTCGGCCGTGTCCTTGTTGCCCCCCGTCACCGCCAGGCTGGCGCCGGATGCCAGCGCCATCCCCGGACAGATTGCCCCCACCTCGAACGGGATGTAGAAGAAGCTCCCGATGGCTCCTGCTAGGGCGGCCATGGCGGTGAGCCCCGGCGAGTCGCTTGCGGGAGGTGGTGTCGCCCCGGGCGGCGGGGCCGATGCAACCGTCTGTTGCGCCCAGGCGGTTCCCGCGGCAGCGACTCCGACCGCGAACGCCAGCACCCCCGCCATCACGACCCGGAGCATCCCCTGGTATCTCATGCGCGCCTCCTTCGGTTGATGGCTCACGGCTCATGGCTGATGGTCCTTGCCGTGAGCTATGAGCGAAGAGCCAGGATCGATCAGCGATGAGCGGTTCGGGGTCTTCGGGCAGCCGCCCTCACGTTGGCGACGATGACCTCCATGGCACGCCCGGCGTTCTCGAAGACCCTGGCGAGATCCGCCGCGCCGGCGCGACGGATGTGCACCCCCGCGATGACGACCGTCGTACGATCCAGCGTCCGCGCCAGTTCAGCGGCCAACGGCCGGGCGATCTCATCCTCCTTGTGGCCCACCAGGGTGAAGACCGACGTGGTGGCGCTCCGCCGCCGCGCATCCCTGCGGCTGGGGCGGGGGATGCTGACCGCCACCGCCCCGATGTGGGGCACCTCACCGCCCACGAGCGTCACGGCCAATCCCCCGTGCGAGAGCAAGGCCGTGCCCCAGACGCGATGGCGCCCCCGGCCGGCGCCGAAGTCGAAGTGCGCGGGCCTCCCCGCCTCGCGGCGACTCGGCCAGCGGGAAGAGGGCCGGGAGGTCATAGCGTCTGGCGTCGCGGGAGACGCGTCCTCGTCCACTCGGTGGTGAGTGTGTGCGGGATCCCGAAGCGATCCAGGACGCGGCCCACGGTATGGTTCACGATGTCCTCCACGGTCTTGGGGTGGTGGTAGAACGCCGGCACGGGAGGCAGGATCACGGCCCCCAGCTCCGCCAGGTGGAGCAGCTGCCGGAGGTGGCCGGCGTGGAGCGGCGTCTCCCGGACCACCACGACCAGGGGGTGCCCCTCCTTCAGGCTGACGTCGCCCGCGCGGCAGATCAGCGTGTCCGCGTAGGAGTTGGCCAGGGCCGACACCGTCTTGATGCTGCAGGGGGCGATGACCATCCCGCCCGTCCGGAACGACCCGCTGGCCAGCGCCGCGCCGATATCCCGGTTGTCATGGACGTGGGTCGCCAGCGCCTCCACGTCCTTGACGGTGTAATCCGTCTCCTCCAGGATGGTCCGCTTGGCCGCGGCGCTGATGATGAGGTGGGTCTCCAGGTCAGGAACGCCCTGCAGCACTTCCAGCAACCGGATCCCGTAGATGGACCCGCTGGAGCCCGAGATGCCGACGACCAGCCTCATGCCCTCCTCCCCCGTTCCCGCGCCACCGCCGACTCACTTCCGCCGGGCCATCAGGAAAAGGCCCACGCCCGAGGCAACGACCAGGAGGAGGCTCACGACCTGGGCCGCGCGGAAGCTGCCCAGCATCAGGCTGTCGATCCGCAGCCCCTCCACGAAGAAGCGGCCAATCGAGTACAGGCCCAGGTAGCAGAGCGTCAGGGCGCCCCGCCTCTCCTGCAGCCGCTTCCGGAGTCCGAACCACAGGATGCCGAAGACCAGGAGGTTCCACAGGGACTCGTACAGGAACGTCGGGTGGAAATACTCGAAGGCGGCCAGGTGCGGCGGCCGGTGGGCGGGGTCGATGTACAGCCCCCACGGCAGGTTCGTCTGGACCCCGAAGGCTTCCTGGTTGAAGAAGTTCCCCCAGCGGCCGATGGCCTGTCCGATGGCCACGCAGGGGGCCATGATGTCCAGCGTGAGCGGCAAGGACAGCTTCGCATGCCGACAATACAGGATGGTCGCCAGCAACCCCGCGATCAGTCCGCCGTGGATGGCCAGGCCCCCCTCCCACACGGCAAGGATCTTGGCCGGGTTGGCCGCGTAGTAATCCCAGTTGAACAGCACATAGTACAGTCGCGCCCCGAGCAGCGCGACGAGGACCGCAACGACGATGGCATTCAGCAGCCTGTCCGGGTCTATTCCCCGCCGGATGGCCTCACGGTGCGCCAGCGTGGTTCCCAAGAGAACCCCGGTGGCGATCAGCAAGCCGTACCATCGGATGGCCAGCGGCCCGATTTGCAGCGCAATGGCTCCAGGCGAGGAGAACATCAGCACTCCTTCAAAGGACCGCCCTGCCGCCTACCGCCGGTCGCGGGTTCGCGATCCCCGGGCCACCCCGGACGGCGGCCCCGACGCCGCCATCTCGCTCCGGGGCAGGATGTGGTAGGCCACCCCCTCGATCAGGGGCATCGGCTGAAACCCGAAGCTCCGCTTGACCGCATCGAGAGCGGTGATGGTTCCCACCTCGAGCAGCTCTAGGTGCCGGTACCCCAGGAACGGATTCAGGCCCAGGCTCTCCAGCAGTCGGGTCATCCAGGCCACGGCCCGCCGGGACAGGTGGACCTTCACCCGGGGGATGTTCAACATCTTGCCCACCTGGTCGGCGATCTCCTCGTAGCTGAGGTGCTGCGGACCCCCAATCGGGATGGTGCGGTCGAGCGCCTCCTCATCCTGAAGCGCCCGCACCAGGCACGAGACTACGTCGCCCACCCAGATCGGCTGCAGCATAGTCTTCCCGGTTCCTGGGATCAAGAGCAGCCCCGTCCGTTGCAGCAGCCGGATCATGCCGCTGATCAGCCGATCCCCGAGACCGAACATCAGGGAGGATTGAAGGATCACGAAGGGAACGCCGCTCTCTCGCAGTTGATCCTCGGCCCACCCCCGGCTCCGCAGGAACGACAGGCCGGAGGATGACCCCGTCCCGAGCGGGCTCACCATCAGGAATCGCTCGACGCGCGCCGCCCGAGCGCCCTCCAGAAGGAGCGCCATGCCCTCACGGTGGACCCGCTCCACCATCGCGTCCCGGCCCTCGTGGATCGGCGCCGCCAGGTGGATGATCCGTCGGGCTCGCTGGCACGCCGCGGCCAGGGCGTCCGCGTCCAGCAGGTGGCCCATCACCACCTCAACCGGATGCGAGTCCAGCCACTCGAGCCCTGGGGAGCCGGGCCGCACGAGACACCGCACCGCCTCCCCCGCGGCGCAGAGCCGCCGGACCAGATGCCGCCCCACAAACCCGGTGCCCCCGGTAACCAGAATCATGAGCTGCCCATCCGCCGACCCCTCGCCGCCTCGGGACGAGCCCGCCCGATCCGCAGGCCGCGATCACTCTGCGCGCCCCGGCCCCCCCTCCCCGCTCAGGCCGGAGCAGACCACTAGCTCTTGCGTGATGTCTTGGCAAAGAAAGAAGAAAAAACCGGTTCGGCCTTGCTGGACCCGCACTTCGGACACTTGATGCGCTTACGGCCCCGCTCGGAGATGGACATGGTCAGCGTGTACTTCTTCCGGCACCCGCCACAGCGGAAATCATACGTCGGCATCGGCACCCCCCGCGAGGATTTGAGATTTTGGATTCCGGGTTCTGGATTTAAGATTGACCAGCGAATGCGTGATCCGACATTCGCAATCGGAAATGTCTCAGGACACCTCCCGCAGCTTTCTGAGCCGCCGCTTCATTCGCTTGATCTTAAGTCGAGCCGTCGCCAGGCCTGCCCGATCCTTCGCCTGCAGCGCCGAGTCGCGGGTCTGCTTAAGGGTGCGAATGCCGGCCTTCAGCTGGGTGGCGCCCATGTCGGCCGTGGCCCGCCGTTCCTCCTCCTTGGGGCGGAGGCCGAGGCGCACTTCCTCGGCGATGATGGCTTCCACCAAGTCTTCCTTCTTCATCCCCGAGACGCCCGTCAGGTTCGGGTACTTCTCCAGCGCCAGCTCGCGAAGCTTCGGCGTTGTCAGCTTTTCCAACTGGGCGCGGCTCGTGGCCATCCGGCTTCCTCCAGATGCGGGTGATTGAAGTGGGGTCGTAATCTTGCTAAGGTTCAGCAGGGCTCGTCGTCCGCAGGAACACGCGGACACCGTCATTATATCGTGGGGCGCCAAGGAAGATCAAGAGGCTTCAGCCGTGCACGCATTCCCGAGTCACCGGGCGAGCCTTCCCATCCTTCTGACAATCCTCGCCATCAGCGGCTGCGCGGGCCCTCACCTGGAGGTTGCCGGCGCGCCCACTCGACCCAGCGTCAGCCTGGCGGAGGCTGATATCCAACTGACCATCCTGCCAAACGCCTGGAATGGCTATCCCAGCGATCTCACACGACAGTACACGCCCGTACAGGTTCAGATCGAAAACGATCGGACGGACGAGATCCAGGTCCACTACAGCGACTTTCTCGCCGTGGACGATGTCCGCCATCAGTACCGGGCCGTGGCGCCCGCCGAGGTGGCCCGGGCCCTCTTCGGCGCCCGCCCTCCGGACGGCGATCCGCCCGCTCAGGACGGCCGACGCCTGCCGCCCCGCCCCCCGCTCCTCGCCGGGCCTGGACCCTGGTGGCCATCCGGCTACTGGCCGTATCGCCCCTGGTACCCGTACTATGGCCCGTTCTACCCGGAGCCCTTCTATTCCGACTACCCCTACTGGTGGTACCGGCCGACCGGTTACGACATCTTGGCGAGGGGCCTCCGCGAGGGGCGGGTCCTGCCCGGTGCTCGCGTCCAGGGGTTCCTTTATTTCCAGCTCGCCACACAAACGGGCAGTCTTCTCACGCTGACCTGGACCCCTGTCTCCGCCGACGGCAAGTCTCTCGCCCCGTTCAGTGCCCTGTTCCGGATCGTCCGCTGACTGCTCGTGAAACGTAAAACGTGAAAGGTGAAACGGAAAGCGCAGGTCACGTCTCACGTTTCACGCCTCACGCCTCACGTTTCACGCTCAAACCGCCTGCTCCACCGGCAGCACGAAGGCCTTGACCCCCCCGTGCCGCTTGGCCCGATCGGCGAGCCCCCGCTTGAATTGCGCGAGCTCTTCGAGGAGGACCGACAGTTGCTCCTCCGGCACCACGGTGAGGAGCATCGTGTCGTGGCCCGGGAAGGCGTGGGTGCCGAATCGCTTCCCCGACTCCCCGGTGCCGAAGACCTTGGGCACCTCCGTGAATCCGGGGATCCGGAGCCGCTCGATCATGGCCCGAATCGGTTCGTCGTAGATGAAGTTGAAGACGATCAGGACGAGTTTCATGGCGGCCCCCCGAGAGAGACAGTCTCCCCGCGACCGAGGGATGGCACGGGCGACGGAAGAGCGGTTCGATGCCGAGTCCAAGGCGCCGGCGATCCCCCGCGCGTTGTTTTTGGCGCGGCGGATCAGTCGGCAGCCGTGGGGCGCTCGAACGGCGGGCTGGCCGGGGCCTCCGCCGACAGTCGCGCGACCCGGCCGGGTATCCAGCGCAGCCGTTCCCAGAACCAGTCGGGCAGCTTGAGGAGCTTCCCGACCCGGAGGGACTGCCGGTCGTCAAAATAGGTGTAGATGACGGGAGTCACGATGAGAGTGGGCAGAATGATCGAGATCGTCGTCATCAGGATCGGGCGATACTCGTCCGGAGTGTGTTGGAGTGGGCTACGGACGCGATGAGTCCGGCGCCGGCACATGGCCCTTTGACGCCGAGAAGGGCCGCCAGCGCCACGTGCGTACCCAGTGACTGAAAGAGTCCAGATAGATATAAGTCACCGGCGTGATATACAGCGTGAGGAGTTGGGAGACCACCAGGCCGCCGACCACGGCGAGACCCAAGGGGCGCCGCGACTCGGCTCCCTGCCCAGTTCCGAGCGCGATGGGCAGCGTCGCCATCAGGGCCGCCATGGTGGTCATCATGATGGGGCGGAATCGGATGAGGCACCCTCCGAAAATCGCTTCCGCGGCGCTCTTCCCCTGCCGCTGGGCGGACAGGGCGAAGTCAATCATCATGATGGCATTCTTCTTCACGAGGCCCACCAACATGATGATCCCGACGAAGGCGTAGATGTTCAGGTCCTGGCGGAAGAGCAGCAACGTGATGAGGGCACCGACACCCGCCGAGGGAAGACCCGACAAGATGGTCAGGGGGTGGACGAAACTCTCGTAGAGGATTCCCAGGACGATGTAGATGACCAGAACCGCCAGGGCAAGGAGAAGCCCCAGGCCCCGCACCGATGATTGAAACTCTTGGGCGCTCCCCTGGAAGGTGGCGCTGATCGTGGCGGGTAAGGTCGCCCGCCCAATTCGCTGAATCTGGGCAACGGCGTCACCCAACGCGACCCCGGGCTTGAGGTCAAAGGAGATCGTGACGGAGGGGAGCTGGCCGAGGTGATTCACGGTGAGCGGCGCGATTCCCGGGATTAACGTGGCCACGGCGTTCAACGGGACGAGTTGGCCGTTGGCTGACCGGACGTAGAGCATGGAGAGGGCCACCGGGTCCTCTTGGTAGGAGGGGTCCAGTTCTAGAATGACCCAGTATTCGTTCGTCGGCGTGTAGATGGTCGAGAGCTGCCGGTTCCCATAGGCGTCGTACAGGGCGTCCTCGACCTGGTTCGCGGTGATCCCGAGGGCAGACGCCTTGTCCCGGTCGATCTCCACATGCACCTTCGGGCTCGTGATTTGTAGGTCGCTGGTCACGTCCTGCAGGCCGGGGAGGGCCGCGATTTTCCCCTGGAGGTCCTGCGCCACCCGGTAGAGTTCCCGCGTGTCCGTCCCTTGCAGGGTGTACTGATAGAGGCTCTTGGTCATCTGCCCCCCAACCCGAATGAGGGGAGGGTTCTGCAGGAACACCCGGATCCCGGGCACGCTCGCCAGCTTCGGGCGCAACTCCTGAATGATCTCGTCGGCGGAGAGTTTCCGCTGAGACCGCGGCTTCAGCATGAGACCGAGGCGCCCCGTGTTCCCCGTGGGGGTGGCGCCGCCGATGGCGACGCTGGACATGAAGGACGCAAGGTTCGGGTTCCCGCGAAGGATGGCCGCCACCTGCTGCTGGTGCCGCACCATGCTATCGAAAGAGATGTCCTCGGCGGCCTCGGTGAAGCCGACGATCTGCCCGGTGTCCTCACTCGGAATGAACCCATACGGGGCCACCCAGAAAAGCACGATCGTCATGACGAGGAGAAGGGCGGAGACCACCATGACGGCGGGGCGGTGCTCCAGGCAGCGTTCCAGCGTCCAGCGGTAGGTGCCCAGCATGCCTTTGAAGAAGCCCTCGGTGAGGGCGTAGAGGCGGCCGTGGTGTGCTTCGGCGGGCGGGCGCAGGAAGCGGGAGCAGAGCATGGGGGTCAGAGTCAGCGAGACGAAGCCGGAGACCAGAATGGCCGAGGTGACCGTCACGGCGAACTCATGAAACAGCCGGCCGACGATACCGCCCATGAAGAGGACGGGAATGAACACCGCAGCCAGCGAGAGAGTCATGGACAGGATGGTGAAGCCAATCTCGCGCGAGCCGATCAGCGCAGCCGCATGGGCCTCTTCTCCCGCCTCCATGTGGCGGACGATGTTCTCCAACATGACGATGGCGTCGTCCACCACGAAGCCCACGGACAGAGTCAGGGCCATGAGCGAGAGGTTATCCAGGCTGTAGCCCAGCAGGTACATGACCGCGAACGTGCCCACGACGGACATGGGCAACGCCAGGCTGGGGATAATGGTGGCGGAAAGGTTTCGCAGAAAGAGGAAGATCACCAGGACGACGAGCCCGATGGTGAGCAGCAGGGTGAACTTCACGTCGGCGACTGAGGCCCGGATGGTCTGCGATCGGTCGTACAGCGTGTCCAAGGCGACCGCCGCCGGCAGTTGGGCACGGAACATGGGCAGGAGGGCGCGGATGGCGTCCACCACCTCCACGGTATTCGTGCCCGGCTGCCGCTGGATGGCCAGGACGACGGCGCGGGTGTCATTGCGCCAGCCCGCGACCTTGTCGTTCTCCACGCTGTCGATGACGCGGCCGAGTTCCTCCAGGCGCACGGGGGAGCCGTTGCGGTAGGTGACGATCAGCGGGCGGTAGGCCGCGGCATCGAATAGCTGCCCGTTGGCTTCGATCAAAAATGTCTGATGGCGCCCGTCCAGGTTCCCCGTGGGCAGATTGACATTGCCCTGCAGGATGGCGTTTTCGACTTCGTCGATCCCGATCCCACGCGAGGCCAGAGCTGTTGGATCGACCTGGATCCGGACCGCGTACTTCTGGGCACCCCAGACCAATACCTGCGAGACGCCGCTCACCATAGAGATGCGCTGGGCCATGAGGGTCTCTGCGTACTCGTCCACGGTGGAGAGGGGGAGCGTGGGCGAGCTCAGGGCCAGGAAGAGGATGGGTGAATCGGCGGGGTTGACCTTGCGGACGGTGGGCGGGCTGGGCATGTTCGGCGGCAATTGGCGCTGGGCCGCAGCGATGGCCGCCTGGACGTCCTGGGACGCGGCGTCGATGTTCCGTTCCAGGGCGAACTGGAGGGTGACCCGCACGGCCCCTTGCACGCTGCTGGACGTCATGTTGTCGATGCCGGCGATGGTGGAGAACTGCTTCTCTAGGGGGGTGGCCACGGAAGAGGCCATGGTCTCCGGGCTGGCCCCGGGCAGACTGCCGGACACCTGGATGGTTGGGAAGTCCACGTTCGGCAGATCGCTCACGGGCAGGACACGGTAGCCCATGAAGCCGAAGATCAGGATGCCCGCCATGACGAGGGTGGTCATGACCGGCCGGCGGATGAAGAGCTCGGGGATGTTCATTGCGCCCGCCCCGAATCAGTGGCCGCCGCCGGCTTCGCCTCCACGCGGGCGCCAGGGACGAGCCGGAGCTGTCCGTCCGTCACCACCTTCTCCCCCGGCGCGATTCCTTTCGCCACCACGGTCTCGGCGCCGAGCGTCATGCCCACGGTGATGGGGCGCGACTCTACCGTGAGATCCGATCGCATCACGTATACATACTGGCCCTGCTGGCCGGTTTGAATGGCCTGGGAGGGGATGACCACCACGTCAGGCTGGACGGTGAGCGTCAGGATCACGGTGACAAACTGCCCCGGCCAAAGGATACCCCGCTGATTCGGGAAGGTGGCCTTGAGCTGGATGGTTCCCGTGGTGGCGTCGACCGTGTTGTTCACGAACGTGAGCGCTCCCGTTGCCGGCGAGTCGTCCTGGCCCCGCGGGAACGCCTGGACGCGAACGCTGCCGGCCGCCAGATACTTTTTGACGTCCGGTAGATATTGCTCGGGGATGGAGAAGCTGACATAGATCGGATGGATTTGGTTCAGGACGAGCATTTGTGCGGTATCGTCTCGGGCCTTGACGGCACTGCCCACGCGCACCAGGAGGTTCCCCGCGCGCGCATCCATCGGGGCGCGGATGGTCGTGTACCCGAGCTGCACCTGCGCGTTCTCCACCACCGCCTGATCGGCCTTGATGACCGCCTTGATGTTCTCCACCGTGGCCTGTGCGGCCCGGATCGAGGCCCTGGCGTTCGTCACCGCGGCCTGGTCCGCCTGGATCGTCGCCTCCAGGGCGGCGGCGGTGGTGCGGACCTGATCGTATAGTTCCAGTGAGATGGCCCCGTCGTCGATCAGCCCCTTGTAGCGGCGGAGTTGAGTCGTAGCATTCTCGAGCTGCGCCGCGTCGCGCGCGAGGTTCGCCTCCGCCTGCTCTTCCGCCGCCATGCTCTGCGCCACCGCGGCTTCCGCCTGCTGGAGCTGCGCCGTATCGCGCCCCAGGTTGGCCTCGGCTTGGCGGAGAGCCGCCTCGAAGGGGCGCTGGTCCAGCGTGAAGAGCAGATCGCCCTTTTTGACCTCCTGGCCCTCCAGGATGTGGATGCGGGCAACCTCTCCATCCAGCTGGCTCTTGAGCGTCACGCTAGCATACGCCTGTACCGTGCCGACCGCGCGGATCTGGACCGGGGCGGATTTGCTGACCGCGGTATCTATGGTCACCGGGACGGCCTCCCCCGCCGCAGGGCCCTTGGCCTGGGCTTTCTCGGAGGCTCCGTCGGAACAGGCCCCGAGGACGGCGGCGACTAACAGCAACGCTGCCCCGGATAGAGCGCGAGGCCTCAGGAGAGCAGTCGGCTGGCGGTATGCCCCGGCATTACTATTGGCAAGACTCAAGAGGTTCCCAATGTCCATCCGCGTTCTCCGTATTGACTATTGACCTGACAGCCCGGCTCGGTCCCCCTCGCCCTGCCGCCAGTTGTGCGTTCAGATGGGTTGCCCTCTTCATCTTGGCCACGCACGATCAGGGACGGCATGATCGGCTCGATGTTGTCCTGAGGAATAAAACACCTAATTATCCCTACAATTCCACTATTCTGTCAATGGTCATTGCTGTCCGAAATGTCCAGTGGCTCACAGCACACAATGGATGAACACTCGTTCAGCGTAGCGGCGCCCACGGGGAGGGTCAAGCGAAATCTCGGACATCCGCACCGGTTCAGTACATTATGGTCGTCTCAATCCGAAATCCCCAATCCTCAATCGCTGTCAGGGGCTACGGCGTGACCTTCAGGACGCTGTCCCCCTTTCGTACCCGTTCCTTGACTCGGATCCCTACGGTCTGTCCCGGCTCTCCACGCTGCACGCCCTGGTGTTCGAGCTGGATGGACTCCACCACTTGAGTGACGTCCGTGGTGTGCCCCTTGATGCGGATGGTGTCGCCGACACTCAAGAAGCCCGCGGTCACCTGGACTCCCGCCACGCCGATCTTTCCGAAATAGTCCATGACCCTGCCAATGACCTCTTCGCCCATGGCTGCACCTCCCGATCGCATGCGAAGTGTGAGTGCGACCGCGCATTCCCGCGCCGTCAGCCATGGACGTTACCACCGGCCGGGAGATGGGGGCAAGGGATTTCTCCCGCGCGCGGCGGCGCAGCGATTCTGTGCGATTGACAGCCTCTGCCGCATCGGCTATAAGGCATTGTCTATCTCCCGTCGTCCCCGAGGAGACCCCGATGCTACCGCAATCCTTGATCGGCCCCATCCTGATCGTGTTCGTCATCCTGGGCGTACTGGGGCAGGCCCTTCCCCTCTACACCGACTACCTCTGGTTCCAGGAGGTGAAGCTGGCGTCGGTCTTCACCACCATCCTTTGGACCAAGCTTGCTTTGGCCCTCGCGGCCGGCCTCGCCTTTGCCGCCCTCGTCTACGTGAATGTCTACCTGGCGGCCCGCTCCACAGCCAGCGACGTCCTGGTGGAGCTGGACGATCCCTTCGGCCTGCCCAGCCGCCTGGTCATCGAGCCGCTCTTCCGGAAGTTCTTGCTGCCCGGTGCCTTGGTCCTGGGCTTCCTCGCCGGGTCCCAGGCCACCGGGCAGTGGGAGACCTTCCTGAAGTTCTTCAATGCGCAGCCGTTCAACATGCAGGATCCCCTTTTCGGCCGCGACATCGGCTTCTACGTGTTCCGCCTGCCAGTCCTGGAGACGCTCTACGCCTGGGCCATGACGGCCCTCGGCCTCACGTTCCTCTTGGTCGTGGCCACGACCCTCCTCCACCGCGGCATCCAGATCACCCCCCGCGGGCCGCGGGTGGCCGCCCACGCCCGGGCCCACCTCCTAGCCCTGGGCGCCCTGATCCTCCTGGTGAAGGCGGGCGGCTATTACCTGGACACCTACGATCTTCTGTTCTCGCCCCGGGGCGTGGTCTTCGGCGCCAGCTACACCGACATCAACGCGCAGTTGCCGGCCCTCCGCATTCTCACCATTCTGTCCCTGGTCTGCGCGGCGATTTGCATCTGGCAGATCGGCCGCCGCGGCATCCGTCCCCTCTTCATCGCCCTAGCGGCGCTGCTGGCCGCCAACGTGGTGGGGCTGGGGATCTATCCCAGCCTCCTCCAGCGGTTCCGGGTGGTGCCGAACGAGATTGCGGCCGAACGGCCGTACATCGAGCAGAACATCAAGTTCACGCGCATGGCGTACGCCCTGGACCGCATCCAGGAGCAGGAGTTCCCCGCCGAGGAGACCTTGACCGCCGACGACCTGCGGAAGAACGACGCCACCATCAAGAACATCCGCCTCTGGGACCACCGGCCGCTCTTGGCGACATACGCCCAGCTCCAGGAGATCCGGACCTACTACCGCTTTGTGGACGTGGACAACGACCGCTACGTGGTGGACGGCCAGCTCCGCCAGGTCATGCTCTCGGCGCGCGAGCTGTCCTACCAGAACCTCCCCAGCCGGATCTGGATCAACGAGCGCCTCACCTACACCCACGGCTTCGGCGTCGTCCTGGGGCCGGTGAACCGGATCACCCCCGAAGGCCTACCGGAGTTCTGGACCAAGGACATCCCCCCGGCCACCACCGGCCCGCTCAAAGTCACGCGTCCCGAGGTGTACTACGGTGAGATCGGCAACGACTACGTGTTCGTCAAGACGCGCGCCCAGGAGTTGGACTACCCGGCCGGCGACAAGAACGTCTACAGCAACTACGCCGGGGAGGGAGGGGTCCCGGTTCAGTCTTTCCTGCGAAAGCTCCTCTTCGCACTGCGCTTTGGGGACGTGAAGATCGTCCTGTCCAACGACATCATCGGCGAGAGCCGGGTGATGTACTACCGGGAGATCGGGGAGCGGGTGAAGAAGGCCGCCCCCTTCCTCCAGTTCGAGCGCGACCCCTACCTGGTCATCGGGCAGGACGGACGCCTGTTCTGGATCATCGACGCCTACACCACCAGCGACCAGTTCCCGTACTCGGAGCCGGGGGGTATGGGGAATTACATCCGGAATTCAGTCAAGGCCGTAGTGGACGCCTACAACGGCAGCCTGGCCTTCTACCTCAGCGAGCCGGATGACCCGGTGGTCAAGGCCTACGCCCGGGCCTTCCCCGGTCTCTTCCAGCCGCTCTCGGCCATGCGGGCCGATCTCCGGCCCCATATCCGGTACCCGCAAGGGCTCTTCGCCATCCAGGCCCGGATGTTCGCAACGTACCACATGCGGGATCCGCAGGTCTTCTACAACAAGGAGGACCTGTGGAACATCCCGAAGAAGACGGAGGACGGGCAGGAGCGCGAGATGGAGTCCTATTACACTATCATGCGGCTCCTGGGAGAGAAGACCGAAGAGTTCATCCTGCTGACCCCATTCAACCCCAGCAAGAAGGACAACATGATCGCCTGGTTGGCGGCGCGAAGCGACGGGCCGCATTACGGGAAGCTGATCGCCTACATCTTCCCCAAGCAGAAGCTGATCTACGGCCCTCGCCAGATCGATGCCCGCATCGACCAGGACGCCTTCATCTCCCAACAACTCAGCCTGTGGAGCCAGCGCGGCTCCCAGGTCATCCGGGGGAGTCTCCTGGCCATCCCCATCGAGCAGTCCCTCCTCTACGTCCAACCCCTCTACCTGGCCGCCGAGAAGGGCTCGCTTCCCGAACTGAAGCGGGTTATCGTGGCCTTCGGGAATCAGATCGCCATGGAGGAGAATCTGGAGTCCTCCCTGGCCCAGATCTTCGGCGGGCCCGGGAAACAGCGCGTCGTGGCCCGGGCAGAGGCGCCCCCGGCGGCGGGATCCGCCCCGGGACCCCCGGAAAACGTCCGCGGGCTGGTGGACCAAGCCTGGCAACAGTACACTCGCGCCCAGGATATGCTACGTCAGGGGAATTTCGGGGGCTATGGAGATGAGGTCAAACGGCTGGAAGGAACGTTGAAGGCGCTCCGCGAGCGCGCCCGGTAGTGGCTCTTGGCTCATAGCTCATGGTACTTGCCATCAGTCACGCGCTATGAGCTATTCGCAGTCCGGTCGGCCTCACGGCTCCGCTCGGCGTACTCATCCACGGTGGATCCGATCCACTCGGCCCCATCCGTCCAGACTTCTTTCTTCCAGATCGGGACGATCTCTTTTACCCGCTCGATGGCATAGGCGCACGCCTCGAGCGCTTCGCGCCGATGGGGCGAGGAGATGGCGATGGCGATGCTCGCCTCCCCGATCCTGAGCCGGCCGATCCGGTGCACCATGGCAATGTTGTCCACCGGCCACCGATTCCGGATCTCGTCGCCGATGTGGCGCATGGTGGCCGTGGCCATCTCGGGATAGGCATCGTACTCCAGGTAGCTCACCCGGCGACCCCGAGCGAATTCCCGCACGACCCCCAGGAAGCTGGCCACGGCCCCGGACGTGTTCTGCGCGACGGTGGCGACCAGCGCGTCCACGGACAGCGGCCCCTCGGTAATCTCGTAGAGTTCGATCCCGCCGCTCACCGGCGGGATGAAGGCCACCTCGTCGCCGTCCTTGAGTGCCCGGGTGGCCTCGACGTACTCTCGATTGACCGCCAGGAGGAGCGACGGCAGGAGCGGCTGCAGGCGCGGATGATCCGCGGCGACTCGCTGCAGCAATTCCGATGCCGTCGCTCCCTCAGGAAGCTCCAGCACCACCTCCCGCCGGCCGACAATATCCTTGACCGAGGCGAAGAGCCGCACCCGAATCTTCATCCCTCACCCGCTCTTCCCAGTGCCTTAGCTTTCTCCTTGCGGATTTCTGATTCGACGTCGTCGAAGCCACGCTTTCTCATGTCAGACAAATAGTTCGAGGGTCTGCAACAACATTCCAACCAGAACCAGGACTTCACAAGTCCTTATGGATTGCAATGTCTCTGCAGCATCGAGTGCGGGCCCATTCTTTCGGTGTGAAATCACTGTAACTCTCGGTAGATACGTGAGAAACTGACCGCACGGTATCACGGATGGGATATCTTGTCAACACGCTTCCATGGCCGCAACCCCATATTTTTCTGTGAGTTTTCGGGTTTCGGACGCGACTTCTGCCTTGACGCCCCCTTCTCTACCGTGTTACTAAACGCATGAAGGAACAGGGCTATCTTGTTGCCGTTGCAATTGAAAATGGCAGCATACATCTCCCGAGCGTCCATAATTTTATTTTCGTTGGGCCCTCACCTTGGCCCTGACCTTCGAGACGGCGTGGCGTTGACGCGCACGATCACCACGGTGCGCATGCGCCTCGTGATAGGCAATAGTTGATCCCTGCTTCGCCTGTATGTGGTGAGCGGGACGGTCCCGGCGTTCACAGCGCGGAAACAGCGAGAACGCGAGCGCGTAACGTCTCGAACCATATCGTGAACGCGCTCCTGGCATGAGAGCGAGTATGCCGCCTCGGGAAGGCCTGGACTAGGAAATGAAGGCTCGCGCGACGAACCGACCGGTCCTCGGGGCGGATGCCCGGCGCCTTGGGAACCGGCGCCGGCGGCGTGTCAGTCGTTCGGAGGCTGCATGACCATCAAGGTGCTCGCCGCGTCCCCCAAGGACAAGGGCCGACTGGTGGACCAGCTTGTCAAACGGTTGCTTGATGAGTTGGGGTACGACGATTTCCGCGTCCGGAGCGCCAGGGCGGGAACCGATCTCGAGGCCAAGGCCAGGCACCGCGCCACCCAGGCCCCCATCCTCTGCCGGGCGCGCGCCCTCCCGCGTGAGATCGGCCCGGACGAGCTGAAGCGGTTTCTTGTGAGCTACACGCGAGACAAGAAAAATGACCGGCGCCTCGTTGGCCTGTTCCTGGCCTTCTCGGGCTTGAGCCGGCCCGCCCGCGAGTGGTACGCGCGCATGGAGGAGAAGGGGAAGGGGGAATTTCACGTCTTCCCGCCCGAAAAGATCTTGACGCTGCTGCGCCGGGCCCGCCTCATCGGCCCGCCCGAGGTCGTCGAACCGGCCATCAAGTCGCGCATCCGGACGGATGTCGGCCCCCGCTTCCTGGCCTATCACGAGGGCCACATGTACTGGATCCAGATGACCCTCACGGGACGGAAGCCGACGGGATATGCGGCCTTGGCCTCCCACGGGGATCTGGTATCCCGCGTCGTAGCCCGGGAGCTGAAGCGGCTCGACCCAGCCCTCCAGGGCAAGCGGCTGGTGGACGTGTACCTCCGCGACAAGGTGTTTCTCACGCTGCTCGATCTGGTCCCCCGCAACCTCGAGGCCATCGCCAAAGAGGTGCGGGAGCCGCTCGCCGACGTTCGCGAGGTCATGCAGGACCTCGTGCGGGAGACCGTGGTCGTGGTCGAGCCCGGCGGTCAGCCCCGGTGGAAGAATGACCGGTACAGCCTGCGGGGCGACCTGGGATTGTTTCTCTCCCTGGCGCGACAGTATCTAGAGAGCGGAAACAAGTTCCGCTTCCTGGGCTCGGCCTTTGCGATGCGTCTCCTAGCCACCGACGTCCCCGGCTACCTGGAGGCCCGGTGGAAGTTCCGCGGGCCCGAACAGGATCGGGCGGGCCTGTACCGGTTCCTGGCCCTCACGCCCAGCGGGCTGAACCACGCCCTGTTTACACCCACGGACCGCTACGCCGGAAGCGACGGCGAGGCGCGCGCGGGCTTCGCCGAGCGCGAGCGGGGCCGCGGCCCCCAGATGTCCCGGCTGCTGGCGGACCTTTTGGTGCGGATGGCCGACGACATGGATCACCCGCAGTTCCAAGAGCTCCTGGCCGCCAAGGGGATCAAGGTCCATCTGTACCGGGCCGCGGCCAAGGCGGCCACTGTCCAAGACTTGGCTTTCAGTCTCCAGGCCGACAGCCAGCTTTCGCTGGGTCGTCCAACCACGGCGCCCCGGTCAGCCCAGCCTGCCCGAGGCGAGCCGGAGATGAACATCGAACTGGGAGCGGCGCTCTTGCACATGGAAGAGTACGAGCAGGCGGTGGCCCAGTTCGACCGCGGGATCAAGGACCTCAGGGATCCCAGCCGCCTGCTGACCGCGTGGAACCAGCGGGGCATCTGCCTGCTGCACCTGAAAAAGTTCACCGATGCCACGACCTGCTTCAACGAGGCGCTGCGCTACAACGGGAACTCCAAGCAGGCCTGGTATTACAAGGCCGTCTGCCTGAAGGAGCTGGGGGACCTGAACGGCGCGCAACGCTGCTGCAAACGCGCCCTGGAGATCGACCCGAGTTACGCCGAGGCGCGCGAGCTGATGCAGGTCCTCTGACCGCCCGTGTCCCCCACGCTGGTCTGTGCCGCCTGCCAGCAGGCGGCGCCCCCCGACACGGTACGCTGGCGCTGCGCTTGCGGCGGCCCGTACGACCTGGTCGCCCCGGCGTCCTTTCCCCGCGACGCCATCCGGAGCCGGTTGCAGACCCTCTGGCGCTATCGTGAGGCGCTCCCCCTCCCGCCAGCGTGCGACGTGGTGTCCCTGGGGGAGCCCCTGACGCCCCTCCTCCCCTGGCCGGCTCTTCCGGGGTCTCGCTTCAAGCTGGAGTTCCTGCTCCCCACCGGCTCGTTCAAGGATCGCGGCGCCTGCGTGATGCTGAGCCACATGAAGGGCCTGGGCGTCCGGGCGGCGGTGGAGGATTCCTCGGGGAACGCGGCCGCGGCCGTAGCCGCATACTCCGCGCGGGCCGGCATTGCGTGTCGGATCTTCGTCCCCGCCTCGACTTCCAGTGGCAAGCTGGCCCAGATCGCGACCTACGGCGCCGACCTGGTCCCCGTCCCCGGGACGCGCGAGGACGTGGCTGCCGCCGCCCGCCGGGAGGCGGAGCAGACCTATTATGCCAGCCATGTCTTCAACCCGTACTTCTTCCACGGAACCAAGACCTTCGCCTTCGAGGTGTGGGAGCAGTTGGGTTTCCGCGCGCCGGATCAGGTGATCCTCCCCGTGGGGCATGGGACGCTGTATCTGGGGGCCTATCTCGGGTTCCGCGACCTGTTGCAGGCCGGGGAGATCGCACGGCTGCCGCGCCTGATCGGCGTCCAGGCGGAGCCGTGCGCCCCCCTCGCCGCCGCCTGGCGGGGCGAGGTCGCCGCCGCGCCCAGGACGACGGTCGCCGAGGGCATCCGCATCGCCGCACCCGACCGCGCGGGGGCGATCCTCCAGGCGTGCCGCGAAAGCCAGGGAGAGTTTCTTACCGTGTCCGAGGACGAAATCGTCTCGACCCTCTTCCGGTTGGGTCGCGCCGGCCTGTATGTCGAGCCGACCGCGGCCGTGGCGCCCGCGGGCGCCTTGCGGCTGGCCGCGGCCGGTCGCCTTTCCGCCGGGGAAACCACCGTGATCCCCCTCACCGGCTCAGGTCTGAAGGCCGGCTATACCATCGCAGAACTGCTCAAGCAGGAGCCGCAGTAGCGCGCGTTGGACTCCCTTAATCGCGTCCCCTCTTCAGCGCGCTTCACCCCCGTGACCGATGCGTCAGAGATGGCGCCGGCCCTCAAACGCACACAGGCCGGAGGCGACTGCCTCCGGTCCCGGTTGGCGATCGATCCCGCCTTCTCGTTTACGCCATCTTGCGGATCTTGAGAAACATCTGAGCCATGCCCGCCTGGTCCAGGTCCGAGACCAAGAGACAGGCGAGATTTCGCTGCTTCCACAAGAGCAGCTCGCGGCCCGAGGTCACCCGGTGGTATGGCTTGAACGTTTCAATGGGCATCCACCCCTCGTCAGGAATGACGATCCCGGCCTCCGGCATGAGAAACAGCGTCGTGTAGCGACCCGAATTGTCGCGATAGACGAAGGTGGCAGCGCGCCTTCCGCGGAGATGGGTGACCATGCCGGCGACCAACGCTACCTGGGAGTCGCCGGGAAAGATCGGCTCGAAGGCAAAGCCGACCCGGTCTCTCACCTCGCGCATCACGGCCAGCGGGTCGGCCGCCGGACGGGTCATTGTGGCCTTGACGTACTCTACGTGCTCGGCCACGGCCCCATCGGCCAGCAGGGACACGGGGTCCCTCGTCAACCAGAGCCAGCCCGCCCACACCACGAGGAGGAGGGCCACCGCGCCCGCCAGGCCCCCGGCGGTCCAGGGAATGCGAGGGAAACGCGTGTCAACGAGTTTTTGGCTTGCGTGACCCCGTCGTTTTGGGTACCGTATCTCCGGGCGTCGGAGCACCGACGCGGGCGCGCGTCCGGGGGGTGATGTCCCTCGGCTGCATGCCCGAAGGCAACGGAACGGAACCCGGGCAGCAGGAGGAGAAACCGATGGCCGCTGCGTATGTCCTCATCGAGGCGGCACCCAAGAAGGCGCTGCGGGCCTGCGCCAAGATCGCAAAGATCTCCGGCGTGAAGTCGGCCCATCTGGTCACGGGGCCCTACGATATCATTGCCTTCGTCGAGGCGAAAGACCCTGGCGCCATCGGCAAGCTGGTGATGGCAAGAATCCAGGCGGTGCCCGGCGTGGGGAAGACCATCACCTGCGTCGTGGTCTAGCCCTTCAGGCAACCTGGCGATCTGGCAACCAGGCAATCTGCAGTTCCGCGTTGCCGGCTACCTTCAGCATGCGCCCAGTTGCCGGGTCGCCTGATTGCCTACCCTGAAAGGAGTTCCACGGCCAGGTTCACCAGCGTCCGCACCATGACGCCCGTGGCCCCCTTCGGCTGGTACCCCTTCTCCTTGTCCGTCTCGAACGTCCCGGCGATGTCCAGGTGCACCCACGGGGTGTCGCCCACGAAGTGCTGAAGGAACTTCGCCCCCGTGATGGCGCCGCCCTTCCGACCGCCCGTGTTCTTGATCTCCGCGACGTCGCTCTTGATCAGCTCGTCGTACTCCGGGTCCATAGGCAGGGGCCAGATCTTCTCCCCCGCGGCCCGGCCGGCCGCCAGGACCTTGTCCAGCAATCCTTGGTTGTTGGTGAAGGCCCCGCTGTTCAGCGTCCCCAGGGCCACCACGCAGGCCCCGGTCAGGGTCGCCACGTCCACGAGGTGGCTGGCCTTCCGAGTGCGGGCGTAGTGCAGGGCATCGGCCAGCACCAGCCGGCCCTCGGCGTCGGTGTTGATCACCTCGATAGTCTTCCCGCTCATGGCCCGGAGGATGTCCCCGGGCTTCAGCGCCGAGCCGCTGGGGAGGTTCTCCGTCGCGGGCACGACGGCCGTCACGTGGATGGGGAGGTTCAGGCGCGCGATGGCGGAGGTGGCGGCGATGACTGCGGCCGCTCCGGCCATGTCCCCTTTCATGGCCTCCATGTTCTCGGCCGGCTTGATGGAGATGCCCCCCGAATCGAAGGTGATGCCTTTACCGATCAAGCCGAGGTGCGGACCGCCCCGGCGACCCCCCCGGTATTCGAGAACAATGAGGCGTGGTGGCTCCTGACTCCCTCGGGCGACGCCCAGCAGGGCCCGGGCCCCAAGGCGCCGGAGCTCCTGGAGGCCTCGCACCCGGCAGCGGATTCCGGACCGCCGGGCCGCCTCCTTCGCGCGCCGGCCCAGCTCCGTGGGGGTCAGCGTGTTCCCGGGCTCATTCACCAGGTCTCGCGCCGCATTCGTCGCCTCGGCGAGGAGGCGGCCGCGACGGACGGCCTCGGTCATGGCCCGCAGCTTCTGCCGGTCCCGCTCGACGATTGTGAGGGTCTCGATCTCCCTCTTCCCTTCCTCGTTGTTCCGCTTGTATCGGGTGAATCGATACAGGCCCAGGAGCGCCCCCTCGGAAAGCGCCTGGGCCGCCTGCGCGGCGTTGAAGCCCCGGGTGCCCATCCGGGCGCCGGCCCCGTGGACGATGGTGCCCACCCGCCGGGCCCCGATCTTGCGCAGGTGCTTGAGTGCTTCGGCCGACACGATCCGTGCGCGGTCCAGGGTGAAATCCTCCCGCTTCCCCAGGCCCATCACCAGGATCCGGTCCACCGGCAGTTTCTCCAGGGCGTGGACCAACGTCTGCTCTCCCCACTTCCCCGTCACCTCGCCCATCTGAACCAACTTCCGGATCGCGCCGCCCAGCGCCGCATCCACCGCCGCCGTGGCCCCACCCGGGGCCTTGACCCCCTCGTAGAGGTTCACCACCATGGCGTCGCCCCGGAACTTCGTCACGTCTCCGATCACGAGTCGGATGTCCAAGGCCTGCTCCTTTCGCAAGATAGATGCCTTCCAGCAGGATGGAAGATGGCTGGATAATCGCACCCCCAGCGGTCAGCAATCAGCGATCAGCACAGAATGACCACAGGCGAGCGGCTAGAGCTTGCCCGACGCCGGAGCTGAATCCTGACGGCTGAAGGCCGACCGCTTCCGTGAAGACTTATAGCGCACGAAGTCAAACCATTCCAAGCCGAATCGCCAGGAGGACTGGACATACGGAGCAAGGTCGGGCTAGTATGAGCGTCGTTCGGCCACACCTTCGCGTGGACCGGTTCGAAGAAGATCCGCTCACCGAGACACCTGCAGGAGGGAACCCGTCATGGCCAACTGGGACGTCCCCGCGCTGCTCAGCGAGGATCGGCAACATCTCCTCCATCCCCTGTGGCACCCTGCAGACCATGCGGAACCGCACGTCTGGGTCCGGGGCCAGGGGGCCGTCCTGACCGATGCCTCCGGGCGCGAGTTCCTCGACGGCCTGTCCTGCCTCTGGAACGTGAACGTCGGCCACGGTCGCCGCGAGCTGGCCGAGGCGGCCGCCCTGCAGATGGAATCTCTCGCCTTCGCGACCAACTATGCCGGGTCCGCCAATGTCCCGGCCATCCAACTGGCGCGCCGACTGACCGAGATCGCCTATCCGAACCTCAGCGCCGTATTCTTCACCAGCGGGGGCGCGGAGTCCAACGAGAGTGCCTTCAAGACGGCGCGCTTTTATTGGAAGGCCAAGGGCCGCCCGGAGAAGGTGAAGGTCATCGGCCGGGAGTTCGGCTATCACGGCGTGACGCTGGCGGCCATGAGCGCCACCGGCGTCGCCGGCTACGCCAAGATGTTCGAGCCCCGCGTGCCCAACTTCGTCCACACGGCGGCTCCCTACGCCTATCGCCTCGCCGGTGTGAAGCCCGGGGAGACCGTGGGGCAGGCCGCCGCCCGGATGCTGGAGGAGACCGTCCTCCGCGAGGGCCCCGACACGGTGGCGGCCTTCATCGCGGAGCCTGTGCAGGGCGCGGGCGGGATCATCGTCCCGCCGGACGATTACTTCCCCCGGGTGCGGGAGATCTGCGCCAAGCACGACGTGCTCTTCATCGCCGACGAGGTCATTACCGGCTTCGGCCGTACCGGCCGGTGGTTCGCCCTAGAGCGCTGGGGGGTGCAGCCCGACATCCTTGCCTTCGCCAAGGGGATCACCAGCGGCTACCTCCCCCTCGGGGGCATCATGGTCTCCGAGCCCATCCGCCAGGCGATGCTGTCGGTCCCCTATGCCGACCGCTGGATGCACGCCTACACCTACTCGGGACACCCGACCTGCTGCGCCGTGGCCTTGCGGAACCTGGAGATCCTAGAGAAAGAGGGGCTGGTGGAACGGGCGGAGAAGATGGGCAAGCGCCTGCTGGACGGGGCGCGGAGCCTGCTCGACCTCCCGGCCGTCGGCGAGGTTCGCGGACTCGGATTGATGGTCGCCGTGGAACTCGTGGCGGACCGTGCCACCAAGGCGGCCTTCGATCCCGCCAAGAACGTCATCGGCCGGGTGCGGAAAGAGTTGGAGGCGCGTGGGCTCTTCACGCGGGTCGTGCGCGACATCATCCTGCTGGCGCCGCCCCTGGTCATCACCGAGGCCCAGGTGGATCGGATCGTGCAGATCCTGCGCGAGGGCATCCGTGCGGTGCTCCCCGACCGCGCGTAAAATCAACAGCCCGCCGGTACCAACGGTGCAACCGTTGGTGCCAACGGCAGCGCGTTGGTGCGCCATGATCGCCAACATTACGTGGCAATTGGGCAACCAGGCGCACCCAGGGGGCCGGCAACCTGGAACCCCTGATTGCCAGATTGCCAGGTTGGCCGATTGCCTTCCCATGGTGGTCTTGGCGCCTTGGCGGTTGAAACCTCGGATTGAATCGTGCGACGCCTATCGGCCTTTCGCCTCCGGCGCTTCTTGACGGTGACCGAGCGCGAACAGATCGCGGCCGCCCTGGCCGAGGCGGGACGCCACACCCGGGCGAGGATCGGACTCTCCATCGACGAGCAGGCGACCAGGGACCCCCGGGCCCGCGCCCGTACCCTGTTCCAGGAGTGGCAGCTCCCCGAGGGCGAGCGACCCACCGCCGTCCTGGTCTACGTCTCCGCTCCCAGCCGGACCTACGCCATCGTCGGCGGCGAGGATGTGCACCGCATCGCGCCCCAGACCTTCTGGGAGCTGTTGGACCGGGATCTCCACCACCACTTCGAGGAGGGCCGCTACTGCGACGGGATCTTCAAGGCGATCGCCCAGGTGGCCATCCAACTCGAGCGCCACTTCCCCCGGGAGCCGGAGACAAGGCCTGAGGCACCTTCCGACCCCTGAGGAAATCCCATCCGGACCTCCGATCAAACACGCCTGCCCGGATAATTGAGGGCAGAGACCACACCCTCCAGCTTGGGGGCAAGGATCCAAGGCCGCACGGTTCCACTCTGTCCCGTTCCCTTCCAGACTCTTTTCCGAGCGTTTTGACAGACTGTTCCGCTGAGTCGGGCGGGACGGGCGGGGCGGAATCCCTCAGTACGAGTTGATCATCTCCTCGACGCGGGGGTCGGTGGGCTTGAAGGGGTCCTTACACAGGATGGTGCGCTGGTAGCGGTCGTTGAGTTTGAGGTAGGACCAGCCCACGTCGTAGGACTTGTTCCGCTCGTTGGCGAACTTGATGAAGTCGGAGCGGATCTTGGCCCGCGTGGTCTGGGGGGGCGTCAGCGTGGCCTCGTCGATCTCCTCGTCGGTGAACAGCCGCTCCACGTGCCCCTGCCGGCAGAGGGCGTTGTACAGGCCCCGGTCCCGGCGGATGTCGTGGTACTGCAAGTCCAGCATGCTGATGCGCTGGTCGTCGAAGCCGATGCCCTTCCTCCCCATGTAGGAGGCGATGAGCTCCTTCTTGATGACCCAGTCCAGCTCCCGGGCGCAGGCCAG
>Ga0181527_1000252_pt1 | contig 62505 bp, 59 predicted proteins | sample PEATcosm2014_Bin_30_FD_119762 | JGI IMG/M metagenome (GOLD analysis project Ga0181527, IMG submission 119762) | Peatland microbial communities from MTU Mesocosm Facility, Houghton, MI, USA - PEATcosm2014_Bin06_60_metaG | ecosystem: Environmental > Terrestrial > Soil > Wetlands > Peat | place...
ACTTGAAAGCCGTTCATAGCCAGGTTGGTCTTGAGGCTCATCAGCATGGTGACTGAGTCATCGACGACGAGGATTGTCATGGCCATGAACGCTCCTGACTGGCACGGACTTATCCCTCATGAGAGCCGCGGCGTTCCAGGCGCACCGGCCGGGGAGAAGGACGGACAAGGGCTTGCGCATGACGTGGATAGTCTCGCGGAAGCCGTCGACCAGCAAGCCCAGAAGGTCATCGCCCGCCTGAACAAGCAGTACAGGTAGTTCATCGTCAGCATTTGGCCGAGGGTTAATGGAAACTGACGGTAGGGGGTTGAACAGAGGTCGCGAACTGAGGATCGGCGGCGAGGGGACGAGAGCATGTGCAGGAGGCGCTGGTGGAGATGCGCGAACATCTGCAACGGGCTCGCTGAAAAGCCTGACAATCTGGAGTGGGACGCGCAGCTCGATCAAACCTCCAAGACCCTCCAGGCGGCTCACCTCGCTCAATACAGAAAGACCAGCCAGACGAATACCCACGTTGCCGTCTCCGGCGTGGCGGCCAGCGTCGACCACAGCCGTCCGGCTATCGAACTGTTCCAGCGCGGCTCCGGCTCCTTCGCCAATCTGCCCAAGAACGAATAAGCCACATTCTTCTTAGAGAAATCCAACCCGTACCTTTCCAAACCCCACTCATCAACTGCTTCATCAAGACCGATGACATAGGAAGTGGCACAGACTGTCTTCGTTCGCCAAGAGCCGTTTGAGCCAGGCTTCAAATCGCGATGCACGTGGGAGTCAGGTGTGGGAATCACTCTGGAGCAACGAGATGAGTCGAGCGTGGTTTGCCTTGAGGGCGTGATCGACATCTCCTCCGCCGCGGAATTGAAAACCACTCTTCATGACGCGCTCAAGTCGGGCAAAGCGATGCGCCTCTGGCTCGATGCGAACGCCGATCTGGACGTGACGGCTTCCTCATCCATTTGACCCAATCACGCGTGAGGCGAATACCATGCTCGAAACAATTCTGAACTCGAGCACCATGGAGTTTATTCCTCAACTTGCGGAGCCGGTGGAGCGTGCCTGCGCCCTGTCTTCCGGGCCGGTTCTGCGTCTCGGCGACCTGCCGACGCAGCTTCAGCAGCAGGGTCTAGAGGCCCGGCGCACCGCCGCGACATCCGCTGAACCGGCCGCGGAGGGCAGTGTACCCGAGGTGAAGATACGGGCCGATCTCGAGCGCCAGGCCATCCCGGGGGCCATTCGCCCCCTTAACGGCGACAAGTTGCAGGCGGCGAAGCTGCTGGGAATCGGCAAGACCACTCTCTACCGCAAGTTGAAGGAATACGGCATCGCCGATCCTCTGCAAGAGGAGTAGCGGGTCCGGACTGGAGCCGGAAGGGGTTGCGCCGATTGGGACAATTACGGGAAAAGCCACTGGCTTGTGCGGAAATGGAATCCGCGCAGGCCGGAAGAACAAGCCCGGATCATGAAATGGCCGGGGGAGCGAACGAGGAGCAGGGGATGAGCATTCTGATTGTGACCGGTATTGAAGGCGCACGTAACTGCGCCGCCGTGGTAGGCGCGCAACTGGGCATGGAGGTTGAACTGGCGGAGGGACGCAAGACCGCGCTGGCGGCGCTGCGCCGCCGGGAGTTTAACGCCGTGGTGGTGGATGAAACCCTGGCCGAGTGCGACCCGTCCGCCGCCGAAGCGATCTGGGAGCGCGCCGGACTGGCGATTGCCCTGCAGATCAACTTCGCTCTTTCCGGCTCGGCCCGGCTGATCCGCGAGATTCGCGCCGCCCTGCAGCGCCGCGAGCGGGAGCAGACGCTGGCCCGCCGCGCGGCGGCTGCCGCCATTGAAACCGAGCTGAAGACCACGGTTGCCGGGTTGTTGCTGCACTCGCAGTTAGCCCTCTCCGGCAGCGAAGTGTCTTCTCCCATCGCCGACAAGTTGCGCATGGTGGCCGACTTGGCCGGCAACCTCCGCCAGCAGTTGAGCGCGCCATTACAAGTGCAGCGGGATACGGCCGCCTGACTCACTCGACGAAAGAGCTAAATGCGTTGCACGCGCATCGACGGGGCCGAATTTGGCCCGGCATCTTTTTTCCCGCCCCGACCAAATGCATTGGACTCGGTAGGGCCGCGTGGATTGAAACGAGAGTGTGCAAAGTTGTGGGTGGTCATGCTGAGATAGCGGATTGGAGTCGGTCTACGATAGGCCCAAGGCATGGTACCAATGGCGGAAAGCTTTTTCCAGGGTGGTATTCAGATCATGAACGAGAACGTGGGAGAAGGGCCACCCCACAACTTTGCACACTCTCCAATACCGCTCTCCAATGACTCGCAGGAGGAGGACGCATGGAAATGCCTGAGTATAGGGCATACAACCGGACCAGGGACTGTTATCTTGGCATCGACATAGTCGTTGGCGAATTTGTGCATGCCACCCGCAGACAATGGCTGCCCGAGCTCAGGTCTGGCTCAGGCATTGGCCTCTGGATGAAGCCGTTTCGAGGTATCAATCCTGGGGAAGCGCAGATCCTGATCGATCTGCTCTACCTGGACGAAGATTGTCGCGTCATTGAAGCAGTTGAGTTGTTCCCCACCTTCTGTGTCTCTCCTTTCAGTGCTTTGGTTGCCAGTGTCCTTGTGTTGCCCTCCCGCTCCATCAATTCGTCGCAGACCAAACAGGGCGATCAGCTCATTATCTGTTCGCCGGAAGAAATGGCTGGGCGGCTGAAGCAGTTCCCGCTCGCCGAAGCTGATGCCGGCAAGAGGATTGCAGGCATATCCAGCGCCACAGAGAATCCGGTTTTCTTCGGTGAGGCACTGCCCGTCATCGACAGTTCCGATCAGACGCCGTTGGACGATCGCCTCCGGGAGCAGGACGACCACAAGCGTTACTCGCCGAAGCAGGAGTTGCATGCTGAACCGGGCAGGGAGGGGTCGGCAGGAAAAAGGAGCTGGTTGGATCGATGGTTATACCCAGATCCCCCGGATCCGAGAAAAGCGCCACGGCAACCGGCGCCCGGTATTACCGCCTCCTTCTGGACCGAATGCAGTCCGAACGTCTTCGAAATTCGGGATCTCAGCGCCACCGGATTGTATGTGGTGACTGAGGAACGTTGGTATCCGGGCACGGTCATTCGGATCACGCTCACAATGCCAGACGCCAAGGAACCGCATGCTGAACCATCGATCACCGTAATAGCGAAAGCCGTCCGCTCTGGAAACGATGGCGTTGGACTTGAGTTTGTCTTGTAGGATCTCCTGTCTCATCCCACCAACGTTCGCGAATTCCAAACAAAACGAGATGGCGCTTACATAGCGCTCACTTCCGTGGAGTGTTGTTCGACAGCTGCGAGCGGGAGCTGTTGTTGGCCATGGCAGAAGGTAGGCAGACAGTTCAGTTCTTCGCACAGGTAATTGGAGACTTGGGCCGATGTCATCAATTGCAATTCGAACACAGGAGAATCGAATCTCCGCTTAGCGGAATGAGACCACGTCGGGGACTGTCCGAAAGGTGTGGACACTCCCGCATTGATGCGATCACACAGGTACAGAGGCTAGTATTTCAACCACCCACTCGCTGCCAGCACCTTGGCAACGATGGTCAGGGGCAGGGGTCTGGATGCATGCGGCGACTACGACGCCTGCACGGCCAATTGCCGCAACTCGGTCAACATCGCGATGAAGATCCGGCGCCTCAAGGAGATTGCGTCCAGCGGGATGCTCAGCGCATAGCCCGAACGCAGCTTTTCAAGTGCCAGCTACAGAGAGGCGGCCCAGTGAGAAGAGCCGCCTCTCCTTTCTTGCGACCGTTGCGCATGTCATCGTTCGCTATCGCGCCCAGGTTACAAGTCAAGGCGGGAAACGGCGCCAACTAGACCAACACGTCCTCCATCCAGCCGATGCGGTTGATCCCTATCTCCTCCAGATTGCTGGTTCCCAATCCGTAGCGCTTGTCGGCCATCTCCACAACCATCGGCGGCGGGGAGAGAGGCCATGGCTCGCCGCGCAGCGCCTGGCGCTTCTGCATGATGACCTTCAGGCAGACCGCCTCGACGGCGACGGGATCGGTGCCGGCGATCAGCCCCTTGTATTGCCACATGTAGCGCGGATCCGGTTGCGGTCCCTTGTCGCACAGCGGCCGCAGCGCGTCGACCAGCACGAGCTTGGTCTTGCCCTTCACGTGCGGCATGTTCCAGATCTCGCCCAGCTTCGCATTGTTCGCGTCGTGATAGCTGGAGGGCGAGCCGGTGAAGGTGATGTAGTTCTTGAAGACGGTGCCAATGCCAGTCAGCCAGTGTGCCTTGAGGGCCGGCAGCGAGATCAGTGCGTTGCACTGCTTTACCTTGTCGGGGCTGCCCTGGACCATCCAGATGTTCTTTTCGGGAATGCCTGCTTCCTTCAGGGTTGTCTTCACCAGTTCGACAAGTTCCGGGTGAGTCTTGTTGAGGTGATCGGTATGCACCAGGCCAACGATGTCGCTGGTTCTCACCAGCACCCGCCACGCGGAGGCCGCGTCGCTCTTGCCCGTCACCGCATTGAGAGCCTGGGTGAGCATTTCGCGCAGGACAGGCTCGTTCACCTGATTGCCGGGATCCAGGGCGGCCTGGTTGCGCACCACGGCGACGTAGCTTTTGATGGCCGGCGCTGCCTCGGTCTCGAGCGGAGTTCCCAGTAGAGAAGCTGCCACGGCGGTCCCTACCGTTCCGCGGACGAAATCGCGCCTTGTCAGAGCATTGCTTTTCTCACTCATGAAATGCCTCCACATTGTCGAGGGCCTGTTTCGAGCTTTCAAGAAACAGGTTCGTTGACGATTCGTCGGGAGCTTCAAACACCAGCCCGATCCCCCTTCCCGACCGGATGAATCCCGCCCATCCATCCTCGATGGACACTGCTCCGCGGTCCCCCGCCGCGGACAACTTCCCAGACAGATAGACTTTTTGGAAATGAGCCAACGCTTTGCGCGCCTCTGCTTCCCCTGGATAACGGATCAGCAGAACGTGCACCGGTTTCGGCGAGCCTGCACCGGCACTCCCGCGATAGACGGCCGCCGCCATCTCGCAATCCAATCCCAGGTCGAGGAGGTTTTCCGAACTGAGAAAGTACGCGGAATTGAGCACAAGGTGGGAGCGAAGATAGACCGCCCGATCTGCCCGGAGCGCAAATTGCTGCCCGACAGCCTGAGGCAAAGACTGGATCAGACGAGGCGCCAGCAGCTCCGGGCGGCCTGCAACAATCGCCTTTCCTATGGCGAGGACAGCTTGCTTCGACGCGTCCGACTCCTGGTACGTCAGCACGCGAGCGTAGAGATCGCCGGACCAGATGCGCAACAAGCCCGCGCCATACAACGCTCGCACAACCGATGGGGTCGCGTGGCCTGGGTCTGAAGCAAGATCGACGGCGTCGCCGCCCCAATCGCCGGAGAGCAGACCGTAGGCATCGCCGGAAGAATCCATCAAGTAGAGCTCGACCAGGATGTCGCTCTCGCCCGGCTTCGTGTACTCGTAGACATCGAGAAACTTGAACCGATAGCCGAGGTAGAGCTCTCCGGCGCCGTCCATGTAATCGAAGATCGCGTTCGGCTCGACCCTCTTTGCCGGTCCCGAGAGAGTCCAGCCGCCAACCAACTGAGGAAGAGTCACATTCATGGGAGAAGCCTTCGGGTTTTCAGCCAATGTAACGGGGGCAATGGCCGGCGTGGTTGCCGCCAGCGACCCGACATACAGCAACACCACCAAGCTTAGTCTCTGCCGCACCATTCCGAGTCCCTCAAACGGATCGATCGGTCCTTTTCGATTTTGTCCTTTTCTGACAATTCCTGCAGTTTGGAGAACGGCGCTTGCCCGGAAAGTGCGCTTTCTGAGCTGCTAAATGTCAGCCACACCCACAAGCTGGCGCGCCCTGATGTCGCGCATGGGCGGCTGCCCGAAGAAGCGGCTGTACTCGCGGTTGAACTGGCTGGCGCTCTCGTAGCCGACCTCGAAGGCGGCGCTGGCTGCGTCCAGGCCCTCGGTCAGCATCCGCGCGCGCGCCGCGTGCAGGCGCAGCCGCTTCTGATATTGCAGCGGGCTCATCGCGGTCAGCGAGCGGAAGTGATGATGCAGCGTGGAGACGCCCATCTGCGCAATGGAGGCCAGTTCCTCCACGCGCAGGGGCTTGGTGAAGTTCGCCTTCAGCCAGCCGACCGCCTTGGCCGTGCGGTTGCTCTGCTCGCCCAGTGTGGCGATGGAGCGCAGATGCCTGCCCAGCGGCGAGCGCAGCAGCCGGTAGAGAATCTCCCTTTGCAGCAGGCTGCCGAGAAAGGGAATATCCTTGGGCGCGTCCAGCAGATCGAGCAATCGGGAGCAAGCCCCCAGCAGTTCGATCGGGGTCTTGCCCACCACCATGCCGCGCACGCCGAAGGAAATCTCCGGCGTCAGGAACTCCTCCTGGCTGAGAATCTCGCGCACCACGGGCATCTCCAATTTGAGAACCAGGGCCAGGTACGGTTCGCTTTTTGAGGCCTTGATGATTTGGCTCTCTACCGGCAGATCAACCGAGGTCAGCAGAAAGGAGGAGCCGTCGCAGAGGTGGGTTGTGCCGCCGACGCTGATGCGCTTTTCTCCCTGCGCAAAGACCACCAGCTCGGGCTCGTAAGTGGTGCAAAAGCACTCGGAGGGCGCGGTCCTGCGCGAGAGGATCAGGCCAGGCAAAGCGGTGGCCGCCGGACTCTCCGTATGGACGTGCGCGGCGATTTTGTGCGCCAGCTCAGCCCGCATCTCCGCCAATTCCGCCTTTGCGTCTCCGGTTGCATCCAACTCTTTCGCCATATGGGCCTTCCATTGCTTCGATAATTCCAGCCTACCGCCGATCCGGCTCTCGATGCACAAAAAATCACTGTTCGACAGGAATAGGCAATCATTAGGAAGAATCTGGATACCGCTCCGGACCCGCTTCGCCCTAGTATCGAGTTGCGGTCATCCCTTCCGGCCAGCACCACTGAACGAAACCCATGACAGCGGGAGAGCAAAGTGAAGACAAACAAGATCCGAGCACGAAACATCATCATTTCCTTTATTTATCTTCTAGTTGCGGTAATCGGCACTCAGGCCCAAACCAAACCCGAGGCCCAGAATCCGCCTGACGTCCCCCAGCCCGCAGGCCGCTCCATGGAGGATCTGAATTACGTCGGCGGCGACACGGTGATGCCTCCTTTTTCCGAGAGCCTCATCGATATGCATTCCCGGTACCGCCAAGCGCTTTTGAGCAAAGGGATCGCCCTGCGCGTCATTTCTTCGGAGGTCTACAACCAGAATGTTCTCAACGGCCCGATCCCTGCCGATGACCAAGCCTATGTCGGGCAGCGGCCCTTCGAGAGCGCCATGGTTCAGCCCATCCTCACTGCGGACCTCCGCCAAATGGGCCTTCAGCACGCCCAGTTTTATCTCGCCGGCGTCTGGAACTGGTCAAGCTGGAACCCTGCCAATCCAAAGGCCCTACAGCTTTGGGATCTTTATATCTACAAGGAGCTCGGCAAAGACCGTGTCGAACTGAAAGCCGGCTACGTTTCCAACAGCCTGGACTTCGTTGGTCTCTTCGTCGGAGGTTCTACCGCCACGGCTGCACAGGGCGTCTATGCTGTCCTTCCCTATGAGCTCGGCATGTCTTACTTCCCACTTACCTCCCCATCCGCCAATATCCGCATGCGGGGTCCGCAAAATACCTACCTGAAGACCGGCTTCCAGCGCAGTCTTGACCCAAACGGAGGCGCCACCGAGGTTGCCCGCAATCATACCAGCTTTCGTTTTGATCCTCATGGCGACGGTCTCCTCCTGATTGAGGAGGCAGGTTTCCAGCGGGCTGCCGCCGCTTCCGCTCCGGATGTATGGCTCCGCGGCGGCTACACGTACAACAGCACTGCATTCACCAGCCTCGTCAACGGCAAGCAGCAGACCGGCAACCACCTCGCATTTGCTCTTGCCGACTTCGAGATCCACCAGCCCAATCCGGTTCAGCCCGTGCAAGGCCTCTACCTTGGAGCAACCGCCCTGACCGCCACCGCCTCCCTTAACGCCTACGACCGCTACTACGAGGCGCGTCTCTACCAGAAGGCACCCTTCCACTCCCGGCCAGCGGATATGGCCTCGCTTGTTGCTTCCTACACAGGACACGGCAAATTCTTGACGGACTCGCTCGCAACCGCCGGCAGGTCCGTCTGGCGCAGTTCGGCCTCATTGACCGCAAGCTACGCACTTCACGTCCGTTCCGGGAAATACCTGAACGCCGGCCTCAGCTACATTCACGGCGCAGCCATCACTCCGCGCGTCAACGATCCACTTATCTTTGCGGCAACGTATACCGTGTTCTTCTAGGGCGGAATCATAAGAATCGCGATTTTTGGCATGATTCATGCACCATGACGCAAACGGGATCATCAACTTCAGCAGGAAAGATTGAGGTACCCCATGTACAACGCAAAAGCTTATTCCGTCGCCAGCGCAACATCGCCGTTTGTTTCCACCACCATCGCGCGGCGCGATCCAACCGAGAGCGATGTGCAGATCGAAATCCTCTTCTGCGGCATCTGCCACTCCGACCTCCACATGGCTCGCAATGAGTGGAGCAGTGTGATGCCCACGGTGTATCCCTGCGTTCCCGGCCATGAGATCGTCGGGCGCGTGACCAAAGTAGGCTCTGCCGTGACCAAATTCAAGGTGGGCGACCTGGCAGGCGTGGGTTGTCTGGTGGACTCTGACGGCACCTGCCCGGAGTGCAAGGCCGGATTCGAACAGTTCTGCCCGCATCAAGTGCTCACCTACGGTTTTCCGGACAAGCACACCGGGGGCATTACCTATGGTGGCTACTCGGACAGCGTGGTGGTGAGCGAGCACTTTGTGCTGCACATTCCCTCAAACCTCAACCTGGCTGGCGCGGCGCCGCTGCTCTGCGCAGGCATTACCACCTACTCGCCAATGCGCCACTGGGGCGTGACCAAGGGCAAGAAGGTTGGCGTTGTGGGCCTGGGTGGACTCGGCCACATGGGCATCAAGATCGCGCATGCGCTGGGAGCCCACACCGTGGCCTTCACCACTTCTGCCAGCAAAAGGGACGACGCCGTCCGCCTCGGCGCGGATGAGGTCGTTCTCTCCCGCAACGCCGATGAGATGGCCCGGCACGCCGGCAGCTTCGACTTCATCCTCGACGCCGTCGCCGCCGAACACGACATCAACGCCTACATCAACCTGCTCCGCCGCGACGGCAACATCACCATGGTGGGCGCGCCGGAAAAGCCACTCGCCGTCGCCGTCTTCGGACTCATCTTCAGACGCCGCAGCTTCTCCGGCTCTTGCATCGGCGGCATCGCGGAAACCCAGGAGATGCTTGACTTTTGCGGCCAGCACAACATCATTTCCGACGTCGAAGTTATCCCCATTCAGAAGCTGAACGAAGCCTACACCCGGCTGGCCCGGTCCGACGTGAAGTACCGCTTTTCCATCGACATGGCTTCGCTTAAATCCGAGTAACCACCCAAAGCAACCCTGAACACGCAAGAAGGAGAAACAATGCAAAAGCGCAAGTTGGGAAAGAGCGGCCTTGAGGTTTCTGCTCTGGGGCTTGGTTGCATGGGTTTGAGCTTCGGCTACGGCCCGGCAACAGAAAAAGAACAGGCCATCAAGTTGATTCGTACGGCCTACGAAGGCGGCGTCACATTCTTCGATACAGCGGAAGCCTATGGTCCATTCCTGAACGAAGAACTCCTTGGCGAAGCTCTCGCGCCTGTCCGCGACAAGGTCGTCATCGCCACCAAGTTCGGGTTCCGGGGTGGATTGACCGACAAGGGATTGGACAGCACACCAGGGAACATCCGGAACGTGACCGAGGCAGCGCTGAAGCGGCTGAAGACCAACGTCATTGATCTGCTCTATCAACATCGCGTCGATCCGAATGTCCCCATCGAAGACGTCGCCGGGACGGTGAAGGACCTGATCGCGGAAGGCAAGGTCAAGCATTTCGGCATGTCCGAGGCTGGTGTTGAGAGCATCCGGCGTGCTCATGCGGTTCAGCCAGTCGCCGCTCTGCAAAGCGAATACTCGCTGTGGTGGCGCGAACCGGAGAAGGAGATCCTGCCGACGCTCGAAGAGCTGGGGATCGGCCTTGTTCCATTCAGCCCGCTGGGCAAAGGATTCCTGACAGGAGCTATCAACGAGAACACAGCGTTCGACAGCACCGACTTCCGTAACATTGTTCCCCGCTTCTCTGCGGAGAATCGCAAGACCAACCAGGAACTGGTGGATGCGCTCGGCAATATCGCCGCGCAAAAGGGCGTAACCAAGGCTCAGATCGCACTGGCTTGGCTGCTTGCGCAGAAGCCGTGGATCGTGCCCATTCCAGGCACCACAAAGCTGCATCGTCTAGAGGAAAATATGGGAGCGGCTGCTGTCGAACTCACCTCAAGCGACATTCAAACCATCGAGAGCGCACTCGCCAAGATCGAGGTGCAAGGCGCTCGCTACCCGCAGCATCTCCAGCAGCGAGTCGGCCGCTAGGAGATTTCAAAGGGTGCCTTCTGCGTCAGGGCACCCTCAACCTCTTCATCCGCAATCTTCGAGCGAGCGGGACAAGAGGCGGTGTTTGGTCCCAACAACGAAAGACAACAAGGAGAACTGCGATGGCAATCAGTGAACAGGCGCGCAAGAACCACGATGAGCTCTTTCCCGATCACGTCTCTACGTTGGCGGTGACCGATCCCGAACTTATCGAGGTATTCGACAACTTCGCCTTCGACGAAGTGCTTAAGCACGGCAGCCTCGATGCCCGGACGCGTTTGATGGTTCAGTTGGCATCGATGATCGCCTGCCAGGCTTTGCGCGAGTACCGGGTAATGCTGGGCGCGGCGCTCATCGTCGGCGTGACTCCGGTTGAGATCAAAGAGATCGTCTACCAGGCGGTGCCTTACGTGGGCATGGCAAAGGTCTATGACTTCATCCACGCCGCCAATGAAGTGCTCGCAAAGCGAGGCGTCCAGCTGCCACTGCCGGGCCAGTCCACAACCACGCCGGAGAACCGCGCGGAGAAGGGCCTTGCAGTCCAGAAGCAGATCATCGGCAACGATGTCGTCGAAAAACTCTACGCGTCCGCGCCCGAAGACCTGATGCACATCCAGCGCTACCTGTCGGCCCACTGCTTCGGCGATCACGTTGCGCGCGCCGGAATCGACGTGCCTACGCGCGAGCTGCTCACCTTCAGCATGCTGGTCTCGCTGGGTGGATGCGAAGCGCAGGTCAAGGGCCATGTCGCCGCCAACCTCAACGTCGGCAACGACCGCGCACGGCTGATCGATGTCCTGACCCAGCTGCTGCCATTCATCGGGTATCCCCGCACGCTCAACGCGCTACGGGTCGTCGATGAGGCCACCGCGTCGTGAGCCCGACGGGCTCTGCGACGCCGAACAGAGAGGAGACGTTATGACCATTCCCCGCATGACTGTGCTGGTCGTTGGCGCGACCGGTAGCATCGGGCACCTCGTTGTCGAAGAAGCAATCAAGCAGGGCCATGCTGTTCGCGCCCTGGTGCGCAACCGGGGCAAAGTCGGCCAGCTTCCGCATGAAGCGCAAGTAGTCGTCGGCGACGTCACCCGGCCCGAGACGCTTCCTGTTGCGGTGGACGGTGTCGACGCTATCGTATTCACTCTCGGCTCGGACGGCGCAGGGAAGGTCGGAGCGGAGACTGTGGACTACGGCGGCGTGCGCAACGTGCTGGCCGCGCTGGGCTCGCGAAAGGCGCGCATCGCTCTGATGACCTCCATCGGAGTTACGAACCGCGCCGGCTCCTACAACCGCTCAACCGAGTCCCACGACTGGAAGCGGCGTTCCGAAAGGCTGGTCCGTGCCAGCGGATTGCCGTACACGATCGTGCGACCTGGATGGTTCGACTACAACGGCCCGAACGAACACAAGCTTGTCCTGTTGCAAGGCGATGAGCGCCAGTCCGGCACTCCCGGCGATGGCGTCATTGCGCGACGCCAGATCGCCGAGATTCTTGTCCACAGCCTCTGTTCGGAACACGCTTTACGCAAGACATTCGAATTAATCGCGACCACTGGCCCAGCGCCGGACGACTTCGACGCTCTCTTCGTCCCTCTCGATGCGGACCCGCCAGGCGCCCTGGACGGCGTGCGCGACAGGTCGAACCAGCCGCTCGAAGACGAGCCGCAGCGCGTGCGTAGCGATCTGGACGCGGTGCTCGCGCGCCGATCTGCCGTCTCGAACTGAGATGGCGCTCACAATTTCAACTGGAATGGAGAATTCACAATGCCACAACGCACGTGGTTCATCACAGGCGTCAGCAGCGGCTTCGGCCGTCAGCTCACCGATCAGCTCCTCGAGCGAGGCGACTCCGTCGTCGGAATCGTCCGCGACACCGGTAAGGTTGCCGATCTGATCGATCGCTATCCCAGGGCGTTCCACGCCGAAGTGCTCGACGTGACCGACACAGCGGCGGTCCGCGAGGTCGTCGATCGGTCATTCGCCCGGTTCGGGCGCATCGACGTCGTCATCAGCAACGCCGGCAAGCCACGTACCCAGCGTGCTGATCGTTGTCAGGCATGCTTCATCGCCGGCGCCGGACTATTGTCGACTCGCAGGGTGACCAGCAAGTTCCCAAATTACGAGCCTTTCTTGCCGGCAGGGCAGGGAAGGGAGGGGAACTCAAGGTTGCCCGCCAACCCTTGCAGAACGCGATAGAGCATACAACGCAGTTCGCCGGTTCCCGCAAGAGCGCCGCAAAGGTCCAGATCCGTGAAAACATCCTTAAGGTTTCGGCGGCGAGCCCCGAGTACGGCGAAGCCAAAGAGTGCATCGAGGTTGATTCAGCGACGAGCCTTTGCCGCTGCTTACAACGCATTCTTTCTCTGTGACCTTTCGAGAGCCACCGACAGCTCGCCCAGGATATAGATTCAGCGTTCTGACCTCCGGAGCACTACGGACATGTTGCCGGCACCGGAGAAATCGGCGAAGTCTATGGATGGATCGGAGCCGTCGGGTGCTGGGCCGATGACCGGCCCGTTGGGGTCCTGCTTTTTCGGTGTGGGGAGGCTGAACGGGATGTTGACGGTGCGCTGGAGTTCAAGCTCCGCGCCTTTGATTTTGCCGTCGAAGACATTGATGCCGGATTTGAAAGTGACATGATCCCCTGCGATGACGCCGTCACGAATTGGCGCAGGTGCATCGTCGCCGCCAAACCAACCGCCGGGGCCTTCCACGGTGCCGGTGAGTTTGCCGCCCTCCTGCGTGAGGGTGAAGATGCGCGGCGAGCCGAGCGCCGAGGCCGCGAGCCCGGTGCCGGGGGCCGACACCGCGACCCATAGACCGGTGACTCCCGCACCTTTGGGAATTGGCCGCTGCCAGATACTGACTTGCGGGCGAAGCTCTATCGGCTTGCTCGGGACGTTGGCGGAGGCGGCGGTGAGTCCGGGGGATGTGACCTCCACGGTGATGGCACCAGGTGTCTTTTCGGTTTGGACGAGCGCCATGCAATATCCCGAGAATGCTTTGCGAAACGTCCCCTTGTCGGGCGACTGGTCGGTGGGGTCTCCGTTGCCGACGCCGATGAGTCTGGCCGGGCCGGTGACCTTGAAGGTAACCAGGTTGTCGGTGATGGGCACGGTGCGTCCGTTTGCATCCTGCACCTCGACGGCAAACATGGCCACGTCCTCGCCGTCGGCGAACAAGGAATCGCGATCGGGCCGCAGCACCAGTTTTGCCGCAGCGCCTGTGGTATCGCGGTGCGCGGTCATCACCTGCTTGCCGTCTTTCCACCCACGGGCTTCGATGGACCCGGGTGCGTATTCCACGTTCCAGGCGACGTGCGCGTCCTTCTTCACATCCTTGGCGCCGAGGCTCTGTCCGTTGTGAAACAGTTCCACCTTCTCGAGGTTGGAGTAGACCCAAACGGCGATCTTCTTGCCTTCGTAGCCGGGCCAGTTCCAATGCGGGAAGAGGTGGAGCACGGGCTTGTCAGTCCACCACGACTGGTAGTAAAAGAACGTGTCCTTGGGAAACCCGCAGATATCGATGATGCCGTATTGCGAGCTGATGTTGGGCCATCCATTGGGTGACGGCTCGCCGCGATAATCGAAGCCGGTCCACACATAACCGCCGCCAAGCCACGGGCGTGCGTTGCAGAAGCTCCACCAGCCTTCAGCAGAGGCGCGGCCTGACGTGGTATAGGGATCGTAAGAGCTGACGAAACCCTTGGATTTGTCAGTAATGTAGATGCCGCGCGTGCAGACCGCGCTGACGGTCTCGGTGCCCAGCACCAGCTTTTCAGGGTGCGCCTTATGGAAGGCTTCGGCCTGCGGGTCGGCGTAGTGATAGCCAATCACGTCGCAAACCGCGAGGCCCCCGGTGCCGCTGCCCGCCGCCTCGCCGTTGATCATGCCGTCAATGGTGGTGAGGCGCGATCCGTCGTGGCGCGTGGCAACCTCCTTCATGGCGGTGACGATGTTGGCGCCTTTGGCGTTGGTGGCCGTGGGCTCCTCATTGCCCAGCGACCACAGGAAGACGCTGGGATGATTGCGGTCGCGCCGGACGAGATCTGCAAACTGGCTCTGGCCTTCGGGGTTCGACGACATCATGCGCGTCTCGTCCATGACCAACATACCTAACCGATCACAGGCGTCAAGGAGTTCGGGGGTGGGCGGGTTGTGCGAGGTTCGCAGCGAGTTGCAGCCCATCTCCTGCAGCTTGCGGACGCGGTAGTACTGCACGGCGTCGGGCAATGCGACGCCGATGCCGGCGTGGTCCTGGTGGTTGCAGGTGCCCTTCAGTTTCACGGGCGCGCCGTTGAGCAGAAAGCCGCGCTCTCGATCGAACTGGACGGAACGGATGCCGAACGGCGTTTCGTAGCGATCGACCGCCTTGCCGTCAACCTGCACCTCGGTGAGGAGTTTGTAAAGGTTGCGCTCTTCGAGGGACCACAGAGCCGGACGGCTGACAACAATGTCCTGCGTGAAGTCGTGTTGATCGCGCGCCGCGATCGCGGCAGAAGTTGAAACATCCTTGGCGACGGCTGAGCCCGAGGGATCGACGATGGTGGAGATGACGCGCACATTGCTCGACGCATTGCCGTGATTCTCAACCTCGCTCAGGATCGAAAGCCTGGCTGCATTGGAGCGAATCTCCGAGCGAACCAGCGTTCCCCACAGCTTGATGTGCACCGGATGGGTCTTCACGAGCCACACGTGCCGATAGATGCCCGCGCCCTCATAGAACCACCCGTCGCTTCCGGTAGCGTCCACGCGCACCAGCAGCACATTGGGCAGGCCGGGATTCGCAAAGTCTGAGACGTCAAAGCTGAATGAATCGTATCCACCGCTATGCTGGCCGATGTAGAACCCGTTGAAGACGACGGTGGTCTCTCGGTACGCGCCATCGAATTCGATCGTGATGCGTTTGCCCTGGTCTTCGGCGGACAGCTCGAAGATGCGACGGTACCAGCCGACACTGGTTTCGGGGTACTTGCGGCCAAGAGGATAAAAACCCTTGCTTTGCAGATCGGGGTCATTCTTGAAGGGCAGCTCGACCGTCCAGTCATGGGGCAGATCGATGCGACGCCAGTCAGCGTCGCTGAAGGAGGTGGAACCGGCCGGCATGAAATTTCCGGTCTTCTGGAAGTTCCCCGCGTCCGCACTGCCGTAGCCAAAGTCCCGGGCCGGATCATTGGCATTCCCGAAATGGAAGGACCATCCAAAGTCGAGCAGGAGGCGTTCGCGGCCGGCGCCGGGTGTGGGAGAGGCCAGAGTAGCGGGCGCACTCAGCGGGCCGGAAACCTCTCCGGCGGCGTGCACGGCGGGATTGATGGGACCGATGGCGTGGGCCGTAGCGGCGACAGCGGGGGCTAGCAGGCTGGTCTTCAGGACATCGCGGCGGGAAAAGGATTTCATGGTGCCTCCGGTTGAGAATCTGACTCGCAACTGCATTGAATCTGTGCAGGAATCAGTTCATTGACGTTATACACCTTATGTGAGGCGGTGCATCTCGAGAGCGTCCCATGCTAAACAACAACGTCTGTAGAATCCGCATCTTAGCCACATTTTCGGGTAAGGACCTGCACCGAAAGCGCGGAAGAACCGATTTAAGTGCCGCGCGACAAAAGCGAACTCGGCAAGGGCACCTCGATTCGGATTTCCCTGCCGCTATCCATGGCGGTTACGCAGGTGATGGTCGTCGTGTCCGACGGGCAACTTTTTGGAGTACCCATGGACCATGTGGTAGAGACAGTACGCATTCCAATGGCTCCAGGATGCTCGATGCGCACCATCTGAAAATGTGGAATCGCACCTGTGCCTCGCCAAAATTCCACCTGGCGCAACCAGGACACGAGTTTTGAATTCGGATCAGTCCGGCATGGATTTCTGACTGAGGAGACGGGTGCTTCGGAGACCTCGGCGAATCATGAAGACACCGCCAAGGGGGCGGCGAAAGATTGGCGGCCACACCACTCACCGCAGTTCATCTTCTCCTCATCTAGTCGCGGATTAAGGGCACGAATAGTTCATCGACCACCTAGGCGCGAAGGTTAGCGGAGTTCCCCGTGCAGGCTGCCGAGAACCAACAACAGGATCATGTGTCCGAGCGACGGAGCCTTAAGGTTCTCAAGAATGCGCGTGGCCCTCAATCCGGGAAGCCAATTGTGATTCGATATCATGAGCCTTCGTGGTGCTCCAACTCCTCCGCCCATCATCTCCGCCAGTTGCTTGGTGATGGCGAGACCTGGCCCCGTACCTCCAAACTTGCGCGTAGTCGCAACCTCTACCTGGCTGAATTTGTTGAAGAGTCTGCCGATCTTGTCTTCCGGTATTCCGATGCCCGTATCGCGCACCGAGAAACGCAGCAGGCAATTGGACTCTCCTTCTTCCTCCAGCGCGACGCGGGCCTCTTTGTGCGGAAGTTACCTGGTCACTTGACGCTGGCGGCGACGCCTAGAATTTGTCTGCCGATTGAGTCCTTGAGGTCTTTGGGCAGGGCGTCCGCCTGTTCAAGTGCTTTCCAGGATTCAGCAGTGCGCTCGGCCGTTTCGACGGCGATCTTCCACAGCGGGCTTGCCGGAATACGTGCCGTATCGGCAAAGCGGAGCATCTGGCCGGGTGTGATTTCGGAAAGACTGCGGCCGTCGCCGAAACTCAACGCCAGTGTGTCGCCGGGAATATAGGGGAGTGTGGCCACGAAGTCGTAACCCGGAGAGAGCGCGGGCGTGCGCCTGTCGGGATAGAGAGCGGCCGAGGGCCTCGGTGCCGGTGCAGGAGCACAACTTAACCGGTGACTCAGAACATGAAGGGGACGTCGGGGGAGAGCCACCCCACAACTTTGCATGCTCTCGAAGCTGTTCTGTCGCGCTCCCACGCAAGAACACCCCCGCAAGCGCCGGATGCGCATGCCGATGTTACCGTATACAGACCGAAGAGTGGACCGATAGTAGCCCTTCGTGCGGAACGCCTTTCCGCATCCCGGACACGAGTGAACCCTGGCCCCATGATGTTCAACCTGCGCCGTGACCATCTGTTTCTGCAGGCCAGCCAAAACTGCTCTTCCCTCGCTGATCGTCATTCCAACGGTAGACGGAGAGAAATCCTCCACACGCTCAATCGTGGCAACCTCGTACTCAGTGGGCTTCCCCGGAACCACCCCAGCAACCAGCTTCAATGTCCATTTCATCCCAACAGCTTACGCCACCCCACAACTTTGCATGCTCTCACGCGATCCCCAGCATCCTGGGAGGCTCCCTGAGTGTGAAGGCGATTCTGTAAGAGTTGGATAGTTCGCCGCGACAATCCAGACTCGGCGCCATCAGGCCGGCTCGTTGGTTCCGCTGGTTGGCGTTCCGAAGCCGCCGCAACGTGAGCGCAAACCTTGGCGGAACTTCTCACGCTCCTCGGGCGTCATCCGCTCCCAGCGCTCGGCCGTTGGCCGCCGCCATCGGGAGCGATCATGGCCATGACCACCAAAACCCCCGAACAGAATCCGGCAGAGAACCAGCAATCCGAGAGCCTGCCAGAAGGTGATTTGGCGCCATCCGAACAGCATGGGAGTGAGCCAGTTCCAAAGATGCATCACCACTTCGCCGAAAATCGCGACGAAAACCGCGATTGCCAGTGGGGCCACAAAAAAGATCCATTTGTTTCTCTTGATCCAAGTGTTTTCCATGTGTGCTCCTCATTTCCTCATAAACTCATCGTGAATGGCCTGCAATCGCTCGCGGAGATGAAGCACCGCGTAGCGCTTACGCGAGAGCAGCGTGTTGACGTTTGCGCCGCTTTCTGCCGACAACTCTTTGAAGCTGCGCCCCTCCAGTTCGTGCGCGACGAATACTTCACGCTGCTCGTCAGGCAGTTCGCAGAGCGCAAGTTCCAACTCATCGAGAAGCACGTTGCGGGCGTAGAGCGCTTCTGGCCCGGCGTCGCCCGAAGGCAACAGATCTTCAATCTGCAGCAACTCGCCCTCTTCATCCTCCAGCGCTGCATCGGCGAAGGTCTCTGGCTTCTTCTTGCGGAAAAAGTCCGTGATGCGATTGCGCGCAACCCGAAAAAGCCAGCCGGTCACGTAGTCAATCGGCATCAGCAGGCGATTCGCTTCCACCAGTTCGCAGAAGACTTCCTGGAGGAGATCCTCCACGTCGGCTTCATTTGGCACCCGCTTGCGGATGAAGTTGCGCAACCGGGGTCGTTCTTCCGCGATGATTTTGGAGATTTGACGGTCCTGCTCGATCATCGAGATGCTGCTCAATGGCTCATCCATCCATTCCTGTAGACGAACGGCGGCCGCAAATATTGTAAAGGTTTGAATCCGCGAACCGGGGGTGGGCGCCTCTGGGAGGCGGCGTGAGCGCACCCTTGCGCCACAGGTTGGCTTTCGTAATCGGTATCACCAAGCTCATCCCGGCAGCACCGGGTTTCGCGGCGAATGAACGAAAGCCCCGAAACCGACACGCGCAGCACGGAGATTTTCGGAAGCCCGAGCCACAATCGTGCAGAGCCGGAATCGAGTAATCTTGATGAGCCGACTGAATTCGGCTGGTCGCTATCCCTGCAAGAATCCTCATTCGCGCCGGGTCGCACCGAACAGGAGCGTCGCCACCATCATGCCCAAGAAACGTACTGGTTCCTCCTCGGTTCTTCCCGATCGATGCTTTGTCATGGAACTTGCGGGTGAAACTCCGCCGTCATTCTCAGCCATGGAGAGGCTTTATGGATTGGCCTCCAAATTGTATGGGCTGCGCCCCTGGTTGGTGCTTGACGAAAGCCAGCTTATTCTGGTTCGCGACAGCGCCAGCGGCGAGCTTTGCTACTGCTCAGTCATGGGCATGCTCGGCGAGGTCTATTCCATGCACGCCTATCTCGGCACGGAAAGTTTCCGCCTGTTTCGCAAGATAGAGACCAAAGAGATCACTGACGCGGGTGAGTTCTTTGCTTCGCAGCACACCGTGTACGTGGAGTTCGTGCCCAGAGCGGAGCTGGAACGGCAGGACCGGGAGTTGCTCGCCGCGCTGGGTCATCCTCATGGCAGAGGCCTGGCCTCGCCCATCTTCCGCGCCATCCGGCCCGGCTTTCACCCCTGGTTCGTTACCGAGCAAGAGGCCCGGACGCTGGCCGAGTGCATCCGCGCTGTGATCGTGGTCTGCTCTGCCGTTGCCGGCCGGAAGAGAGTGAAATTTTGGGACCTCGCCGATACCTATCCGATGGTCTCGCGCGTGGAGGGGGCCGGGCCTCGATACCAGGTGGATCTGGTCAAATCGATCCTACCCGCCGAACCGCCCGTTACGCCGGTTCGACTGGAGGAAGAGACCCTGCGTCAGTTGCGCAGCCGGGACTATGCCATGCGGGGAGTGATGGAACTCGACCACATTCTCAGCGGCGCCGCGATTGGCAAGACGGGCGAGCGCCGGGCCTGCGCCGCGATAGCGCTGGCTGTGGATGCAGACAGTGGATTGGTTCTTGTGCCGGAAGCAATCGATTCCAGGGTTGCGGCCGGCGACGCGCTGGCAAGAGTGTTTCTCAAGGCGATTCAATCCAACCGCACGTTGCCCAAAGAGGTCAGGGTGCGCAGCCAAAGGCTGAAGGACTGCCTTGCCCCGCTCTTGGAATCCTTCGGCGTGGAGGTTCGAACTGCCAGCCGGCTTCCGGCCGCAGACGAGGCTCGAGCCCATTTGCTCAGCTTCTTGCAAGGAGGCTTTGGCGGCAAATAGAACGCACGTTCCGATCTGACCGGTGGAGGTCTCCGGCAGTCGCATGCAGGGCGCAAGGAATCGGGGATCGAGAATCGGTGTCGCGCGGTAGTTAAATCCCGGATTTTCAGAACCAGGGCCGGTTAACTGCAGTTGAATCCCGGACAACGATGGCCTCGCTGCGGTTAAATCCCGGACAACGATGGCCTCGCTGCGCTTGAGTCGGCTCTTCCGCACTTTCGGTGCAGGTTTTCGCCCGTAAATGGTGGCTAGGATATTGATTCTACAGACGTTGTTGTTTAGCATCGCAGGTCTCGGAGAGCCTGCCTCACAACCTTTTGTGATCGAGGATACATCCCACAGCATTTCAATTACTTGCGGATCTCCGGAGGGGATGAGCTTGCACCGAAAGTGCGGAAGAGCCGTTCCAAGTGCAGCGCGACACCTGCCCTGTCGGCAAGACAGCCTCGTAATTTGGGAAGTTGCTGGTCAACGACCTGCGCCTCGTCAGTTACTTTCCAGTTAACAGTTGGCGTGAGCCGGGACCGCAATGGACCAGCATGGGAGGGAGTGCCAGCGTCCCGATACCCCAAAATCAACCAAAGTTCAGCCCGTCAGGCAGGATCGTTAACGGCAAACGCCGCAGGGTCCGGGATCGGGTTTGTGCCTGGTCGGCAATGGGAAAATTATTACATCGTTAACACCTATATAACTATTAACCAGACAATAACTTCCGAGTAGCCGGCGACTCAGGCGTGTTGCACAAACGGGAGCCAGAGCGTCGGTCTCCCCATTTGGTCTGACCCTGATGACTCATCTGTGTCATTGAGGGTTCCGCAGTCAAGTGTCAGGATTCGCATATGCGAGTCAATCTCATCACTCAACTGTCCAACCGCTCCGAATCAGGCGCAGGAACGATTCCGATTTCGCTGACAATTCGCCCAGCATGCGGCTTGCCCGGCGACTACAAATACCGTACCGATAGCATGGCGCTACTGCAATTGCTTCGGCAAGAAACGGATTTGCCTGCAGACGTACTTCAACGCTTTGAAAAGAACCTGCGCGCATCACTCGGTGCGCGTCTGATGGGCGTGGAACTGAGTGATAGCGTCCTCACCGACATTGGCTACTTCATCGACTAGGTGCGACCCTGCTTGTCCCTTGCGGTCGGTCGCGCGCTTGGATTCTGCTGAACCGCCCCTGGGAGAGTTCTGTCCGGTTTGGCGGTGATACATCCAGAAGGCCGGCGATGCGATGCTGGGTGCCCATGTCTCGATTTTGGCACATGCGAGTGGCATGGACCTCAATCGACCGCTTTTCGTCTCTCCGACGGTTTTGACGGATGTAGGATGTTGCCATGGCGAAGAGGCTGGTTCGTTATCCGCAATGCGTCTGCTTCCACTTCATCGTGTTCAGTTGTTAACCGAAATAGAATCAATAAGCTACAAATCAAGGATTGCCGCGCGTGCAGCGCCAGTACGCCAGTATAGGCGCTGTGACTATTCTGAAATCAATGTATTACAGCCAATTCAAGAATAGGCGTACAGGGACTGTATGCCAGTATGCCCGTATACTTTACCGCCGGGCGCCCCGGGGCCTGCCCTGAGCTTGTCGAAAGCCTGCCCTAAGCGGGATCGAAGGGGGTCCCGTCCGCGGCGGCGGAGGACCTGGGCTAGCAGGAACCTGCGTTCACGCCGCCGCTCCCCCAGGCATCCAGCCGGACTTCGCGAAGACGTTCTACAATTCCGTCAGCCCACATCCAAGCCCCCAAGCGAAAGCCCGGAGCCGCATGCCAACCAATCTTCGACTTTTTGGACCAGTGCACCTTGCCATCCTCGCCGCGGTCCCTCTTCTTGCGGCCATTCTTGCGGCGGTCCAGCGAAAGCTCTCGCCCGGATCGCGTGGCCTGCGATATGGCCTGGCTGTAGCTCTTTTCCTGGACGGAGCGGCGTATTACGGAGACTTTGCCTTGCACGGCCAGCCGCTGTTTCCAGATCACCTGCCTCTGGAACTCTGCGATGCCTCGCTGTTTCTGATCATCATCGCGTTGGTCACCCTCAACAAGGCGATCTTCGATCTGGCTTATTACGGTGTAATGGCTGGAGCTACGATGTCGCTGCTGACTCCCAACCTGGGGGAACCCTTTCCCTCCTTCATAACCGTGCAGTACTTTGTCAACCATGGTCTCATGGTGGTCTCCGCTCTCTTCCTTGTCTGGTCCAGGCAGGCGCGGCCGCGGCCGGGGTCGGTGATTAGGGCCATGCTGTACCTGAACATCTTTGCCGCCTTCGACGGCGCATTCGATTTCATCTTCAAAACAGACTATATGTTCCTCTTCGCCAAGCCTCAGCCTGAGACGCTCCTCACTATTCTTGGACCATGGCCCTGGTACATCGTGGCTTGCGAAGGCGTCGCCTTCGTCCTGTTCCTGCTGCTTTATCTTCCCTTCCGCCAAACCACGGCGAATGCATCGTAGCTCCATCAAGCCCAGCTAAACCCGCTCCGTTGCAGCGGCAGCATCCGAATCCGCTTCCCTGTCGCCGCGAAGATCGCATTCCCCACCGCCGGCAGAATCGGCGGCAGCGTCGGCTCGCCCAGCCCCGTCGGAGCGTAGTCGGTCTTGCGCCAGTACACCTCGATCTTCGGCGTTTGCCTCATGCGCATCAGAGGGTGGTTATGGAAGTTTGACTGCTGGATCTTGCCGTCCACCAGCGTGATTTCCTGCGCCAGGTGGCCCATACCTTCCATAATGCCGCCCTGCGCCATGCTCTCGGCCGCGCGCGGATTGATGATCTGGCTGCCCACGTCCCCGGCCGCCCACACGTGGTTCACCGTCACCTTGTTGTCCTTGTCCACGCTCACGTCCGCAACCTCGGCAAAGTAGCCCAAATGGCAGAACCAGGCGGCGATTCCCATCCCGCGGCCACGCTCCTTGCTGCGATGAGCCCAGCCTGACTTTTCCGCGACTAACTCAAGCACGCCTTTGTACCGCTCCGGGATGAGCACGGACTGTCCCGAGGGCTCGTGGTCTCCAACGGCGTCGAGTTGGCTCGCGGACCAGGGTGATCGCGTGTTGCTTAGTAGATCCAGCTGAAACTCGAGCGGGTCGCGGCCGGCGGCATGAGCCAGCTCGTCCAGGAAGGACTGCGCCACCCAGCAGTAGGCGTTGTCCCCGGGGGCGCGGAGCGCTCCGGTGCGCAGCGTGAGCGGCTGCGCGGAGGTGTAAAGTGCATAAGCCGGGGGAAAGCCTGATGGGTAGGTGTCGGCACCGATGCCGCCGCCGGACGTCGAGTGCTTCCCATCGCCGAAGGTGACCAGGTGATGCCGCCAGGCGGTGAGCTTGCCCTGCGCATCGAGACCACCCTTCAAGCCGACGGTTGCACCGGGGCGGAACGGGTCGTGGGCGATGTCATCTTCCCGGGACCAGAGCAGCTTGACCGGCGCGTTGATCTGTTTTGAAATCCACGCTGCCTCGGCCGCGTAGTCGTTCTGCAACCGCCGGCCAAAGCTGCCGCCGCCGCGAACCATGTGGGTGGTGATGTCATCTGGCTTGATGCCGAGCGTCTTCGCAACCAGGCCGCGGCCGTCTTCGGGCAAGGTGCTGGTGGTCCACATCTCCAGCTTGCCGTCTTTCCAGTGCGCCGTGGCGCCTTGCGGCTCCATCGTGACGTGTGCAATGAACGGATACTGGTAGGTGGCCTCCACCACCTTGGCCGATGACTTCAGCGCGGCGTCCACGTCGCCATATTTGCGGACCGTGGTGGCGGGCGGAGCCTTAAGAAGTTCATCCGCCCGCTTCTTGAAGCCCTCCGTGCTTTGCGTGGCTGCGGGGCCCAGGTCCCAGTCGACCTTGAGCTGTTTGCGGGCCTGCTGCGCCTGCCACCAGGTGTCAGCCACGATCGCGATGCCCGGTTCCATGCCAGGCTCCCAGGGCGTGAAGGCGGCGGGAGTGATGCCGCCGTCAATCACCAGGACATGGCGCACGCCCGGCAGCGTTTTGATCTGATCTATGTTGGCCGTCTTCACCTTTCCGGCGAAGACCGGCGCCTTCTCAATGGATGCGTACAGCATTCCGGGCAGCGTCACATCGATGCCGAAGAGGGGCTTGCCGGTGACGATGGCGCGCGTGTCCACGCCCGTCTGCGAGTGGCCGATAATGCGGTAATCCTTGGGGTCTTTGAGCTTGACGCTGCTGAGCGCGGGCGGAGGCAGTGCGGCGGCTTTGGCGGCCAGCTCCCCGTAACTCGCGGAGCGCCCTGAGGCGGCATGAAGCACCCGGCCGGATTGCGTGGTGCATTCAGCCACCGGCACGCCCCACGTTTGCGCAGCGGCGGTGATGAGCAACTGGCGGCCGGCTGCGCCTACGCGGCGCATCGGCTCCCAACCCATCGGGGTGTTCGCGGATCCGCCGGAAAACTGCCGGCCGTATTTCTTCTCGTCCAGATCGGCCTGCTGCACGCGGACGTCTTTCCAATCGACATCCAGCTCCTCGGCGATGAGCATGGGCAGCATGTTGCGCATGCCCTGGCCGGTCTCAGAGGCGCGCGCCATGATGGTGACCTGGCCATCCGCAGCGATGTGGATGAATGCCTGTGGCGTGAGGTCGGGCGGCGTCCCTGGTCCCTGAGCGGCGGCAAGCGGTGAGCGATAAAGATCCAGAGCGAGGCCGCCGCCCGCAAGGGCCGTCAACTGCAAAAACAATCTACGATTCATGCGCATCGGGTGGCCCTCCTTCACTTGGCGCGGGTTGCTGCGCCCGCTGCTGCTGCTTCATGAATGGCTTGACGGATGCGCGGATACGTCCCGCAGCGGCACAGGTTGCCGCTCATGGCCGTATCAATCTCCGCATCCGTAGGATGAGGCGTGTACTGGAGCAGCGCGGCGGCAGACATGATCTGGCCGGCCTGGCAGTAGCCGCATTGCGGCACGTCCACCGCCTCCCACGCCACCTGCACCGGGTGCAGCCCGTCTGGCGAAAGGCCTTCGATGGTGGTGATCGGCTCACCCGCCGCCGCGCTCACGTGCGTCATGCAGGAGCGCACCGCCCGGCCGCCCAGCAGCACCGTGCATGCGCCGCAGACACCCATCCCGCACCCGTACTTGGTGCCTTTGAAGTTCAGAACATCCCGCAGCACCCACAGGAGCGGTGTATCGGGCGGAACGTCCACCGTCGCAACGACGTTGTTGACCGTCAGTTTCAGAGGCATGTCTGCACCCCGCTGTTCGCTCAAAAGAATCACTTTCAATTGGAAAGAACTGACCGCGATCGGAATCTGGCCCGCAAGCGGGCAGGGAAGAGAATCTCGCACCCGGGCAGCGCAAAGCCGGGTAACTATCAATATAGACGAAGACCGGGCTTCCCAGGTCTCTAATTGAGACCCGGGATTCCGGGCACAGGCAACGGACATCTGTTCGCTGCCAGTTGAAACGCCTTACCGGCTGAAAATCACATACTTGCGCCCGGCATAAAGCCGAAAGCCGCCGGCCGGGTCGACCACAACCTGCAGAGGCACGGGCCGCTTGAGCCCGGCATCCTCGCCCGCGTTCACCGTGAGCACGTCATGCGCGCCCACGTCGGTCACCACAAACTTGTTGTCCGCCACGAACCCTACGCCATAGATCCCCGCGGGCAGGTTCTCTCCACCCAGCTTGAGCGGAACCTCGGTGATGAAGTAGGCCTGGTACTTGGTCTGCACATCGCTCGCGTAGCCGCTGGTGTCCACCAGCGTGGCCAGCACAAAGAACCCGTCGGCAAGCTTTACGCCGGAAGAGTTCCGCAGTTGCGTGGGCGCCGACATCCCCTTGTAATACACGCTCGCCGGCAGCAGTTTCTGTATATCCGCCGGCTTCAAAATCGTATCGCTGCCCTGCGCCTGGATCGAGCCCGGCGCCGCCATCACTGCCACGGCCAGCGCTCCGGCCGCCATCGCCTTCAAAACTGCCTGTAAACGCATCGTTAATCCCCCTTCTTCTGCTGCGCCTGGAGTATATCGCACCCCCCGCCGCGCTGGCTCGTCCCTATAGCGGTTTTCCCGTTGCTGTTGAGGGAAACCAATGCTGCCAAGTGGTTCTTTTCTCAAGAAAAAGCCGCTTTGAACGAGGTCACAAACGAGACGCAAACTGGAGAATCGCTCCAATTCTCCGTCGCCAGCACGTCATAGTAGTAGTTGATGGATACCCGCTTCACCGGGGACGGCAGTTTGGATAGCGGCAAGGTCCGCTCCATGATCGTCGAACCGGTTATATTCACCGTGCCCAGATGTGCGACCTTGCCATCGGCAAACTCCAGATAAATCGACACCAGCATCTTGAAGCCGCTTGAAACTCCCGATTGAACCAGCTTGAAGTGCAGGCTCGCAGCATCGCCGGTCTGCGTAACCTGGCCTTCAAAGTGATAAGCCGGAAGCTCTGTGCCGTAAACATACTGGTTGAAGAACCAATCCATGCGGTGGTTTCCATCCAGGTCCATCGCCTGGCTCATGTGCTTTTCCACCGCTGCTTTGAAATCCTCGGTGGTCGCGGCCTGCAGCCGATGGCTGTCCACAAGGTCGTGCATGGTAGCGCGGAAGCGGTCGTCTCCTGGATCGATTTCGTGACCCCAGTATGAAGGATGGGAACGGATTGCGCGGGGAAAAGCGATCGTTGACCGGCCCGGCGACGCTCTTAAAGCGCGTACAGGTCCACGTACTCATGCACCGGCATCGACTCCAGCCGTTCCCGGTCGAGCGAGGCCGCGAGAATCTGCCGCTGCCGCTCTTCGACGTAGCGCCGGCGCAGATTGATCCTGAACTTTTCCAGCAGCAGCGGCAACCCTTCTTCGCGCCGCCGCCGGTGGCCGATGGGATACTCAACCGTCTCCTCGATCACCGTCCCGTCGTTCAGCTCCACGCGCAGCGCGTTCGCAATCGACCGCTTCTCCGGATCGTGATAGTCCGCTGTGAAGGCCGGCTCCTCAACGCATTCCATCTTCGCGCGCAACTCGTCGATGCGCGGGTCCGTCGCAATCCAGTCCTCGTAATCGGCTGCCGTCAACCTGCCGAAGATGAGCGGAACCGCAATCATGTATTGCACGCAATGGTCGCGGTCGGCGGGGTTTTCAAGCGGCCCCTTCTTGTCGATGATGCGCAGGCACGCCTCGTGCGTATGAATCGTGATCCGGCGAATGTCCGCAGCGGTTTTGCCCAGTTTTTTAAGCCGCGCCCGCACCGCTATCGCGGCTTCCACTGCTGTCTGCGCATGAAACTCCGCCGGATAACTGATCTTGAACAGCACGTTCTCCATCACATAGGAGCCATAGGGCCGCTGGAAACGGAACTCCCGGCCCGCAAACAAGACGTCGTAAAAACCCCACGTTTTTGCGGTCAGCGCCGAGGGGTAGCCCATCTCGCCGGCGCGCGCCATCAGCGCCAGCCGCACCGCCCGGCTGGTCGCATCGCCCGCGGCCCAACTCTTGCGCGACCCGGTATTCGGCGCGTGGCGATAGGTGCGCAGGCTTTGCCCATCCACCCACGCCAGCGAGAGCGCCGCGATGGTCTGCTCCCGGCTCAGCCCCAGCAACTGGCTCACCACCGCGGTCGAAGCCACCTTCACCAGCACCACGTGATCGAGGCCCACCCTGTTGAACGAATTTTCGAGCGCAATGCACCCCTGAATCTCGTGCGCCTTGATCATCGCCGTCAGCACCTGCCGCATCTTCACTGGCTGCTGCCCGTTGGCGACGGCCGTCCGCGACAACCAATCCGCCGTGGCCAGAATGCCGCCCAGGTTGTCCGACGGATGCCCCCACTCCGCCGCCAGCCAGGTGTCGTTGAAGTCAAGCCAGCGAATCATCGCGCCAATGTTGAACGCCGCCTGCACCGGATCGAGCTGAAACTCTGTGCCCGGCACCTTGGCCCCATGCGGCACCACCGTCCCCGGCACAATCGGACCCAGCAGCTTGGCGCATGCCGGGTACTCAAGCGCCTCCAGTCCGCACCCCAGCGTATCCATCAGGCAATGCTGCGCCGTGGTAAAGGCGAGTTCGCTCTGGATCTCAAACTGAAGCGCATAGTCAGCGATATCCGTTATGACTTTATCCGCCGGTCGTTCATTGCTGATCTGCGAGGACAATCGATCTCCTTCTCTACGCCCGCTCTTCAACTGGAACGAACTCCAGGTTCTCCGGCCCCGTGTAATTGGCCGACGGCCGGATGATCTTCCCATCCTGCCGCTGCTCGATCACGTGCGCGCACCACCCGGCAGTCCGCGCCATCACAAACAACGGCGTAAACAGATCGACGGGAATGCCCATCTGATGATAAGCAACCGCGCTGTACCAATCGAGGTTGGGAAACATGCGCTTGGCGTCGCTCATCACGCTCTCGATCCGCTCCGCAATCGAGAGCAGGCGCGTATCCTCCGCCGCAACCGCCAATTCCCGCGCTACCTCCTTCACGATCTCGCTGCGCGGGTCGCTGGTGGTGTAAACCGGATGGCCAAAACCGATAATCACTTCCCGGTTGGCCACGCGCCTGCGAATATCCACCTCAGCCTCATCGGCAGATCCGTAGCGTTCTTGAATCTCCAGCGCCACTTCGTTCGCCCCGCCGTGCTTGGGCCCCTTCAGCGCACCGATCGCCCCGGCAATGCACGAATAAAGGTCCGACCCCGTCCCCGCAATCACCCGCGCCGTAAACGTGGACGCGTTGAACTCGTGCTCCGCATACAGAATCAAAGACGTCTGCATCGCCCGCGTCCACTCCGGCCGGGGCTTTTCCCCGTGCAGCAAATGAAGAAAATGCGCCGCGATCGAGTCCTCGAAGCGCTCCACCTCAATCCGCCTTCCATTGCGCGCATAGTGGTGCCAGTAAAGCAGCATCGATCCCAGCGACGCCAGCAGCGTATCCGCAATGGCCCGTACTCCCGCATCGCCGTGGCCCTCGCTCTCAGGCAGCACGCAGCCCAGCACCGAGACGCCCGTGCGCAGCACGTCCATGGGATTCGTCGAGGGAGGGAGCAGCTCCAGCGCCTGCTTCACCGCCGCGGGCAGGCTGCGCAACGGCCGCAGGATCGCCTTGTACGCGGCCAGCTCCGCCGCATTGGGCAGCTTGCCGTGCACCAGCAGGTGCGCCACTTCCTCATACTCGCAGTGCGCGGCCAGGTCCCGGATGTCATAACCGCGATAGTGCAGATCGTTGCCGCTCTGCCCCACCGTGCAGATCGCCGTCGAGCCCGCCGGCGTGCCCGACAAAGCCACAGACTTCTTCGGCTTGAACGCCGCCGCGACGCGATTGCATTGCGTTTCGCTCATTGAGACCTCCTGGAGAACATCGAATCAACGGGTATTTGGGGATCCTGCCGACTCTTAGCCCTTGATTTTGGCAAATAACTCGTCCAGCTTCTTTTCATACGCGTGGTAGTCCAGATACTTGTAAAGATCGGCGCGCGTCTGCATGAGCGGAACCACGCTCTTCTGCGTTCCCTCGGCGCGAATCGCCTCATACACCTTCAGCGCCGCCGCGTTCATGGCCCGGTAAGCCGCGCAGCAATACAAAATAATATCGACGCCCGCCGTCTTCAACTCCTCGCGCGTAAACAGCGGCGTCTGCCCGAACTCGGTGATGTTGGCGAGAATCGGCACACCCACCGCCTTGCGAAACTCGGTATACACGCCCAACTCCGTCACCGCCTCGGCAAAGATCATGTCGGCGCCCGCGGCCACATACGTCTGCGCCCGCTCGATCGCCGCCGCCAGCCCCTCATTCGCCAGCGCATCGGTCCGCGCCATCACCACAAACTGCGCGTCGGTCCGCGCGTCCACGGCGGCCTTGATCCGGTCCGCCATCTCGCCCGCCGCCACCAGTTCCTTGCCCGGCCGGTGACCGCAGCGCTTGGCCCCCACCTGGTCCTCGATGTGTACCGCCGCCGCGCCCGCTTTCTCCATCGACCGAATCGTTCGCGCAATGTTGAACGCCCCGCCCCAGCCCGTATCGATGTCCACCAGCAGCGGCAGGCTGGTCGCGTCCGTAATCCGCCGCACATCGGTCAGCACATCTTCCATGGTGCTGATCCCCAGGTCCGGCACCCCCAGCGAGTTGGCCGCCACGCCGCCGCCGGAGAGATACAGCGCCCTGAATCCCGTTGCCTCGGCCAGCCGCGCCGTGTAGGCATTGATCGCCCCCGCCACCTGCAGAGGCTTTTCCTCCTCCACGGCGGCGCGAAACCCGGGCCCCCGCGGACAGGTCTTCGTCCGTGGGGTGGGAAACCGGGCCCCCGGCGAACCCCGTTTGGAATGGTCAACCATGCGTTTTCCTTGCGCTGCATCATAACAGCCTCATCGCCCCAGTTTCCCGCTCCCGCTGCCGGCCAGATTCCAAGTCCCGCTTCCCAACCGGCCCGCTTGGTGCGACAATCATCGCGTCGGGGCCGTCCCACCATCAGCAAGGGGCTAGCCCGCAGGAGAAAAACCACATGAACCGTCTTCTCGTCTGTACAGGCCTTCTCGTCGCCGCCACCGCCCTCTTAGCCCAGCCAGGCCCGCCGAAGAGCCCGCCCGCCACTGAGTCCGCCACCATCGCCGGCAAGGCCATCACCATCACCTACAGCTCGCCCGGCGTCAAGGGCCGCGCCGGCCACATCTTCACCAAGGACGGCCTTATCGGCAAGGATCCCCAGTATCCCGTCTGGCGCGCCGGCGCGAATGCCGCCACCAGGCTGCACACCGATGCCGACCTCGACATCGCCGGTCTGGCCGTCCCCAAGGGCGACTACACCCTCTTCGTCAACATCGCCGATCCCGACAACTGGGTCCTGATCGTCAACAAGCAGGTCGGCCAGTGGGGCCTGGCGCATGACCCCGCCCAGGACCTCGGCAAGGTGAAATTCCCCACCACCACCACCCCGGACCTGGTCGAAAACCTCAAGTACACCCTCAAGGATCTGGGCGGCCAAAAGGGCACCCTCACCCTGGCCTGGGAAAACAAGAGCGCCACCGTGCCCTTCAACGTGCGTTGAAACCTGGCGCTTCGCATGCAACAGACGGCAGGGCGCAGTTTGCGGTCAATTGCCGCCCTGCCGATACAATAGGCAAAGTGGGTCATTTCTCCGCGGAGGAATAATACCTTGCCGTTGTATGCGTATCGCTGTACCCAGTGCGGCCATCTTTTTGAGAAAATCCAGAACTTTTCGGCCGAGCCGGAGCTCTTTTGCCCCAGGTGTGGCGGCGTACTGGAGCGCCCGCTCACCGCTCCGCTCCTGCACTTCAAGGGCGCCGGCTGGTACGTGAACGACTACGCCGCCAAGAGTACTGCGCCCGCTTCCGAGTCCGCTCCGCCGGAGACCAAGACGCCCTCCACCGCCGGCGCAACCCCATCCACTGCTCCCGCCTCCACGCCCGCACCGGCGCCTAACTCCTCACCGGGTTCCTCAACTCCTGGCTCAACCTCTTAAGACAACCATCCCCATCGAGTCACTCAGCCCCCCGGGACCTCCAGGAGACCGCTAAGATAGGGTCTGGGTATGCCGCTGCTCGATCCCATCCCGTCGCCGGTGGAACACGCCGACTATGCCGCTGTCGAGTGGGAGCCGCTGTTGGCTCTGGTCGGCGGCTTCGCCGCGTCGCCTGTCGGCCGCCACGCGATCCTCTCGCTTCAACCTTCCACTGACGAAGCCTGGATCGCCGGCCAGCACCAGCTCACCGCTGAACTCCGCCTGGTCCTGGCCGAGCAGGTCTCCATCCCCCTCGGCGGCCTTTTCGACCCCACGCAACTGGCCGCCAAGGCGCAGATTCCCGGCGCCGCCCTCGAAGCCAATGAACTCCAAGCCATCGCCCGCCTCGCCAATGACGTTGCCTCCTGGCAATCTCTGCTGCATGCGCCCCCAGCCCGCCTCGCAGGCAAACTGCCGGGTCTCTCCGCTCTTTCCGCCTCGCCGACCACCAGCCTGCGCCCCTTGGCAGAAACCATCGAGCGCACCATTCAGCCCGACGGCTCGCTGGCCGACAACGCCTCGCCCGAGCTGAGCCGCATCCGCCGCGATCAGGAGCGCCAGCAGCGCCTCATCGAAGAGACCCTCCGCGCCGCCCTGCGCAAGCTCTCCCAGGACGGCGCAACCCAGGAAGACCTCATCACCATCCGCGGCGACCGCTTCGTCATCCCCGTCCGCTCCGAGCTAAAGCGGCGCGTCTCCGGCGTAGTCCACGGCGCCAGTTCTTCCGGCCAAACCGTCTACGTCGAGCCGCTCGAAACCATCGAGCAGAACAACGAACTGGTCCGCCTCATCGAAGAGGAGCAGGCCGAGATTCACCGCATCTTTGTCGCTCTCACCGGCCAGGTGGGCGGCTATGCCCATGGCCTGGTCGAAGGCGCGCGCGTCCTTGCTCTCGTCGATAGCCTCCAGGCCCGCGCCCGCTTTGCCCGCGACTACGACTGCGCAGCTCCCGCCATCGCGCCCCATCTGCTGCGCCTCGAAGCCGCCCGCCACCCGCTGCTCGAAAGGCACCTGCGCTCAACCGGCGGCCGCATCGTCCCTTTGACTTTGGAACTCACCGCAGCCGAACGCCAGCTAATCGTCAGCGGCCCCAACACCGGCGGCAAAACCGTCACCCTGAAGACCACGGCCCTGCTGGCCATGATGGCGCAAGCCGGCCTGCCCGTTCCCGCCACGGCAGCCAGTTTTCCGGTCTTCACCGCCTTCCTGGCCGACATCGGCGACGCCCAGTCCATCGAGGCCGATCTCTCCACCTTTTCCGCGCACATCACCAACCTCGACCGCCTCTCGCGCCTCGCCGGCCCCAGCTCGCTGGTTCTGCTCGACGAGCTCGGCTCCTCCACCGATCCCGAGGAAGGCTCCGCGCTGGCCGTCGCCATTGCCAGCCACTTTCTCGTGGCCGGCGCCTGGTCGCTCATCTCCACCCACCACACCTCGCTCAAGGTCTACGCCGCCAACACCCCCGGCGTGCTCAACGCCGCGGCCGGCGTGGATGAAGTTACCCTCGCGCCCAACTATCAGCTTCGCCTCGGCGTCCCCGGCGCTTCGGCCGGCATCCAGACCGCCGAGCGCCTCGGCCTCAACGCCGGCATCGTCGCCGCCGCCCGCCGGCGCCTCGGCTCGCAGCAGGTGGACATCGCCCGCTTCCTCGACAAGCTGCACAACGAGCTGACCCAACTCGAAGAGGACCGCAAAGCCGCCCGCGCCGAGCAGTACGCGCTCAACCAGGAGCGCGCCAAACTGGCCCGCGAGGGCGACGTCGAACTGCGCAAGCGCACCCGCGATCTTGAAACCAAGCTGGCCTCGCTGCTCAAGGACTTCGAGTTCCAGATGCGCGAGACCGTGCGCGCCATCGAGGACCGCGCCGCGCAGCAAAAGCTGTCGAAGGAAGCCGAACGCCGCATCCTGCGCCTGCGCCGCGAGTTTCAGGAGAGCTTCAACCAGACCGTCGTCGCCCATCGCACCGGCGCGGATCAAGGGGACTTGAACGCCCAGCCGCACGTCGTCAAGCACGTCGCCGCCGGCGACCACGTCCGTCTCAAGTCGATCAACAAAGTCGCGGTGGTGCAGCGCGAGGTCGAGAAAGACCTCTTTGAAGTCGCCCTCGGCCCCATCAAGATGCGCGTCAAGCGCGACGACATCGCGGAGGTCTTACGTGCGGCAGAGCTTCAAACCACCGAACGCGCCGACCCGCTTGCCGCGGCCCGCCAGCAGAAGAACGTCCACGTCACCGTCACCAGCGCCTCGACTGACGACATGCGCATGGAGATCAACCTCATCGGCCGCACCGTGGACGAAGCCACCGGCGAGCTGGAGAAGTATTTAGACCGCGCCTTCCTCGCCGGCCTGCCCCGCGTTCGCGTCATCCACGGCCACGGCGCCGGCATCCTCCGCCGCGGCGTCCGCGAATTCCTCAAGAGCCATCCCCACGTTGCCACGATAACCGAAGCCCCCCAAAACGAAGGCGGGCAGGGAGCAACATTGGTGGAGCTGCGCCAGTAGTTGACAAATAGCTACGATGTAGCTACATTTAATAAGCGGCAAGCATCGGACCTTCGAATTCCTCGTGGATCCCTGAAGTAGGGATATTCTTAAGGATCGAAGGTGACCGAAAACCTTGGATCGTAGAGATTCCTGACCTCTTCTCTCTGAGGAGAATAATCAAGGCCTCGACAACAAGATAGAGTTCAGCGAACGCTGACTTGTCAATGATTGTTGGAGAGACCATGGACAATTCGATTTTTGATTGGGACAGTGAGAACATTGGGCATATTGCCAAACACAACGTGGCGCCGGAAGAAGCCGAGGAGGTCATTCTCGGCGATTTTCTGGATATCGGGTTCGACGTCGTTGACGGTGAAGAGCGTTGGTCCTATCTCGGCGAAACAAATGACGGACGAATTCTGTGGACCACAATCACTCTCCGACGCAAGCGAATGCGGGTAGTCACGGCGTTTGAGCCGGAAAAGCATTGGAAGGTCTTCTACCTCGAAGAAACGGCGGGACTGCAATGATCGAATCAAAGACCTACAAGAGCGATTTGAAGATTCCTAAATTTGCCTCCGAAGCCGAGGAGGCGAAGTGGTGGTATGAAAACGAGGACCTGATCTTCAAGGAGTTTCAGAAGGCCGCGAAGGAGGGCCGGCTTGGCCGCGGTGGAGCGAGACGGCTATTTGCCGAAAAGGGGATTCCTTTTCCCGAGTTGAAGGCAACACCTACGCCCACCACAACGATTCGCCTCGATCCGGAAGACATTGCGAAAGCTCGTGTGCAGGCGGCCGAGCGCGGTTTGCGCTACCAGACCTATCTCAAGATGATCATTCATGAGGCGCTGCGCATGGAGGAAGAGCGCAAATCGAAGGTTGCATAGCCCAAGCTGAACATTGCTTCCGACACACCAGTCAAACGCAAACAGGCTCCGCGTTGCGGAGCCTGTTTGCGTTTGCGCTGACCTGCTGACTTGCGGCCCTCACGCCATCGCTTCCCGCCCCATCGGCTCGAAGCGCAACTGGTTCGACTTGCGGTCCACATCGATGCGCACATGCGCGCCGTGCAGCACTTCGCCGTTGAGGATCTTGATGGCCAGCGGATCCTGAATCATGCGCTGCAAGGCCCGCTTCAACGGACGCGCGCCGTACGCCGCATCCGACCCCGAAGCCAGAATCAGTTGCCGCGCCGGCTCGGTCAGCTCCAGCGAAATCTGCCGGTCTTCGAGCAGCTTGCTCACTTCATTCAGCCGCAGGTCGAGAATCTTGCTCATCTGCGCCTGCCCCAGCGGGCGGAAGATCACGATGTCGTCCACGCGATTCAAAAACTCCGGGCGGAACTGCTCGCGCAGCACACGCATCACGGATTCACGGGCCATATCGAAGTCGTGCTCCGTCTTCAGCGTATCGCCGGTCAGCAGCGCCGCGCCCAGGTTCGACGTCATGATGAGCACCGTGTTCTTGAAGTCCACCGTGCGGCCCTTGGCATCCGTCAGCCGCCCGTCGTCCATCACCTGCAACAAAATGTTGAACACATCCGGGTGCGCCTTCTCGATCTCATCGAACAAAATCACCGCGTACGGCCGGCGATGCACGGCCTCGGTCAACTGCCCGCCCTCGTCGTAGCCCACATACCCCGGCGGCGCGCCGATCAGCCGCGCCACGGAGTGCTTCTCCATGTACTCGCTCATATCAATGCGCACCATGGCCTGCTCATCGTCAAACAGAAACTCCGCCAGCGCGCGCGCCGTCTCGGTCTTACCCACGCCCGTCGGTCCCAGAAAAATAAACGACCCGATCGGCCGCCGCGGATCGCTCAACCCCGCGCGCGAACGGCGAATCGCATTGGCCACAATGGTCAGCGCCGCGTCCTGGCCGATGACCCGCTCCCGCAGCCGCGTCTCCATTTCGACGAGCTTCTTGACCTCGCCCTCGAGCATCCGCGAAACGGGAATCCCCGTCCACTTGCTCACAATCCCGGCGATGTCTTCCTCATCGACTTCGTCCTTCAGCATCCGCGCCACGCCGGCATTGCCGTCCTGCGCGGCGCTCAACTTCTTCAGCTCGCCTTCGAGCTTGGGCAGTTCCCCATATTTGATCTGCGCCGCGCGATCGAGCATTCCCTTGCGCGTCTGCTCCTCGGCCTCAAAGCGCAGCGCCTCAATTTTCTTCTTTACCTCTCCGATGCGGCTGCTGGCTTCGGATTCGCGAGCCCAGCGGGCGCCCAACGCGGTGATCTGCTCCTGCAGAGCTGCTATTTCGCGCTCCACTTCATCCAGGCGCGCGACGCTGTTCGGATCGGTCTCGCGCTTCAGGGCCTCACGTTCAATTTCGAGCGAAGTTTTTTCGCGCTCCCGTTGATCGATCTCCGTCGGCTTTGACCCGATCTGAACCGCCAGCGACGCCGCAGCCTCATCCACAAGGTCGATGGCCTTGTCGGGCAGGAAGCGGTCGCTGATGTAGCGGTGAGAAAGCGTTGCGGCGGCAACGATGGCCGCGTCCTTGATGCGCACGTTGTGGTGCGCCTCATAACGGTCCCTCAAGCCGCGCAGAATGGCAATTGTATCTTCAACATTGGGCTCGCCGACGTAAACGATCTGGAAGCGCCGTTCCAGCGCCTTGTCCTTTTCGATGTACTTGCGATACTCGTTCAGCGTGGTTGCGCCGATGGCCCGCAGTTCGCCGCGCGCCAACGCCGGCTTCAGCATGTTGCTGGCGTCGATGGCTCCCTCGGCCGCGCCTGCGCCCACCAGCGTGTGCAGTTCGTCGATGAATAGCACGATCTCGCCGTTCGCTTCCTCAATCTCTTTCAACACCGCCTTGAGCCGGTCCTCGAATTCGCCGCGATATTTCGCCCCCGCCAGCATGGAACCAAGGTCCAGCGCGATCACCCGCTTGCCGCGCAAACTCTCCGGCACGTCGCCGGAAACAATGCGCCGCGCCAACCCCTCGACAATGGCCGTCTTGCCCACGCCCGGCTCGCCGATCAGCACAGGATTGTTCTTGGTCCGCCGGCTGAGCACCTGGATCACGCGCCGAATCTCCTCGTCGCGCCCAATCACCGGGTCAAGCTTGCCGCGCCGGGCCAGTTCGGTCAGGTCCTTGGCGTATTTTTCCAGCGCCTGGAACTTGCCTTCCGGGTTCTGGTCGGTCACGCGCTGCGAACCGCGCACCGCGGTCAGCGCCTTCAGGATCGCCTCGTGCGTTGCCCCCAGCGCCACCAGCGCATCGCGCGCCGCGTCACCCTTCAGGTGCGCCGCGCTCAACAAAAGGTGTTCCGTCGAAACGTACTCGTCCTTGAAGTTCGCCGCCTCGCGAAAGGCCTGCTCCAGCACTTTGTTCAGCGCCTGGCTCAGGCCCGGTTGGCTCGCGGACCCGGCCACACGAGGCAGTTTCTCCTCGATCTGGTGCAGGTCGTGCTCCAGCCGTTCGGTGGGAACGCCGATCTTTTCAAGTACCGCCGGAATCACGCCCTCGCGATCCTCGACGAGCGCCAGCAACAGGTGCACCGGCTGCACCTCGGGGTTGCCCAGTTCCGCGGCCCGCGCCTGTGCCTGCTGCATCGCCTGCTGCGACTTAACGGTCAACTTTTCCCAGCGAATTGCCATGTTTAGCTCCTAGAAGTTAGCTTCCAGCTTCCACCTTGGTCCCATTAGCCGCCAGAATCCAGCCCCATATTCGAAATGATTGCTCTTCCACGCTTGCTCTTCACAAAAAATGTGAAATGCACAAAAACATGCGCCGGGCAGGCAAATTCTCATCTACCTTCCCGGCGCATCCAGGTTTCGCGTAAAGTCCAACGCTGCCACTCAGCCACAATACCGCTGCCGGCTGCAAGGTGGCAGCTACAGCGTTTTCGATCCTGATCTTTACAGAAACCGCACAGCAAAGTGGCATTTTCTCAAGGAAATGCCACCTTCAATGCCGCCGAAACGTAAACACGCGGATCGAAAATGCTCTATGAGTCCCCTTTGTTACCGCACGCCCGCCAGCTCCGGCTCTTCCACCTTCTTCTCGCCGCTTTCCACGTTGATCTTGATCTGCTTGGGCTGCGCTTCCGGCTTCTTGCTCAGCTCCAGCCTCAGCACGCCCGCATTGTAGCTGGCGCCGATGTGCTCCGTGTCCACCGTCGTTGGCAGCGTGAACGCGCGATAGAAGCTGCCATAACGCCGCTCGATGCGATGGAAGTTCTCTTCCTTCTCTTCCTTTTCGAACTTGCGCTCGCCCTTGACCGTCAGCGTGTTGTTTTCCACCCGCACGTCCAGGTCCTTCTCTTCGATCCCCGGTACCTCCAGCTTCAAAACAACCTTCTTGGGGTCTTCATAGATATCGACGGCCGGCACAAAGCTGGCGGTCGTCAAAGGGCTCTCGCCCTCGTTCATTTCGCGGAAAAGCGAATTGACGCGATTCTGCAGTGCTACGACTTCCCGGAATGGGTCCCAACGAGTGATTGCCATAATTGTGTTCCTCCAGATGGTTTCTCGAATGATGGGGCCGGAACCTGAGTCCCAGCCACTCAATCAATCTGATGACACTATAGCACAAGTGATTCAGAAAATGTGCGTGTAATTCGCTCATGTTTAGATGGATCAAATATCATATTTATTTTCAATGATTTATGAGACATTAGGAGCGGAAGTGACTCGTGTTTTCCCCAAACTCCGCCCGCTACTGCCGCTTCCCGCTCCACTCCAGGTAGCTGGCGAACTCCGTCTGGCCTGGCATTTGAAGTTGAAATTTGCCGGTCATCACCCCGTCAACAAGTTCGTAGCTCAGGCGGAATCGCGGCCCTGGCTGGGCAGGATTGGAAAGGAAAAACACCGTTCCGGGCTTGGGCGTGGAAACGTCATAGTGAATGACGTGGCCCTCATTGTCGAAGTAGATGGCTTCAAGCGTTTGCCCGTTGCCCGCGGGATAGATGTAGAGGAGATCGCCGTGCTGGCAATCGAAGTCTTCCGGACCCTTGCAGGCGCCGCTGCTGGAGTGCCGCGCCAACACATGGTCGCGAAGCTCCAGTCGGAAGGCGTAAGTGGCTGAGGATCGTGCCTGAGCCAATCCGCCGGTGGTCCTTGCCTCCCATGAGCCGATCAGAAAGCGAAGCCCAGCCCAAGGATCAGCCGGGGTGGGTGTCTGCGCGCCCAGAATGCAGGCAGTCAGCAGGGCCATTGCGGTCAGCGGTGCGAAGCGTCTCTTCATGGGCATCCTCAGTCCTAAGAGTTTACTCGAACGGCGCAATCGGGAGGCGCTCAACCCTGAGACGCCCGCTTCCAGTGACGTACGCTCTCGTTCTTGCCCATTCGGCAACTCCTTCTCGTGCTTGGCTATGCATGCTCTTGAGTTGCTTCGATGGATTCCCTGACATGTCAAATTCAGACCAGCGCTCCGGCAGAAGCGGGCGCAGCCAGGGCTAAGCAGGCAAATGGAGAATCCCCGGCACGGTCGAGCCCGTGGCTTTACCCGCTTGCAGCAGGGCTTGGCCGCACGGACCCGCCGCCAAATACGTCAGAGCTGTCCCGGATTCTCTGCATCCCCATGTTGTTTTCGTATATCTCAGGGAAATTCTTCATGACCGCTGCAATCAAAGCGGCGTGTTCAGGCATTCCGATTTTGCGGGCTAGGGCCTGGCGCATGTCATCTCCGTAATCGACGGGAGAGCGCCGCGGTTTCGGAATTGGAGAATCGGCTCTGGACACACCTTCGGACTCTGCGCTCGCGACCTTTGTCATTTTTAGACCTCCGGCAATTCGGCTTCTCAACCCTGCTGTACGACAGTATCGCACTGACGTGCCCGGCGTTTTGCAGCGGGCAATTATAGTAACGTGAAAATCCCTTCGCTTCCTTCAATGGGAAAGCTCTTGGCCCTGCCCGCTTCGCCGGCGGACGACCGCCTTTTACAATCAAACGCACATGACGCCGCTTTCCAGCCTCGTCCATCTCATTGACTGGCACTGGCTCTGGCTTTCCGTGGCTGCCTTTCTGGCCGGAGTGCTCAACGCCGTGGCCGGCGGCGGCAGCTTCCTGCTCTTTCCCGCCATGCTGGGCATGAAGATGCTCCCTGTCCAGGCCAACGCCACCAACACGGTAGCCCTGTGGCCCGGCCAGCTCACCTCCATCGCCGCCTACCGCGACGACATCCGCAAGAACTTTCGCCTCGCCCTGCCCATGGGTCTGGCAGGCCTGCTCGGCGGCACCGCCGGCGCCGTGGTGCTGCTCAACACCCCGCAGATGACCTTTCTCCACCTGGTCCCGTGGCTGCTGCTGTTGGCCGCCTCCATCTTTGCCTTGAGCGGCCCGGTCTCCCGCTGGCTGGTGCGACGCAGAGGCGCTATCGTCGGCGCCACCCATCCGCCGCGACTGCTCTATGTCTTCCTTTCCACCATCTTCGTCTGCTTTTACATCGGCTACTTCGGCGCCGGCGCCGGCTTTCTTCTTATCACCCTGCTTTCCCTCTTCGGCTTCCAGGACCTGAACGAGATCAACGCCCTCAAAGTCGTTTCCACCACCCTGGCCAACGGCATCGCCTTCGTCATCTTCACGGTGAATGGCCAGGTCGTCTGGCGCTACTGCCTGCTGGCCATGGTCACCTGCGCCGTCGGCGGCTATTGCTCGGCCCGATTTGCCCGCAAGGTCCCGCAACAGGTGCTCCGCGGCCTGGTCGTCTTCATCGGCTTTTCGATGGCCGCCTGGTTCTTCTGGCGTCAGTAGTCAGCTTCTGCTTATCTGGCTGCTTCAGCAAACCACCAGATGTTGTGTTTAATCACGAACGGGCGACCCTACCGCTCGGGGTCGGCTGAAACAACCAGATAAGCAGAAGTCAGCTGTCAGTGGTCAGTCGTCAGGCCTCCGTCGTCCGGGTTCACAACAAACAAATGGACCCTGATCCCTGCTGCCCAAAGACTGGCTGCTGACAACTGACCACTGACAACTAAAATGGACTCATGAGCCACGAAGGCATTCGCTTTGTCGACAAGGACCACGCCACGCGCGAGACCGAAGAAAACCGCCCTCTCCCTCGCATCGCCGTCACCCCGGAGAAGGTCCGCGTGCTGCTCACCGAGGGCAAGGGTCTGGAAATCGACTGGGTCGACGGCCACCGCAGCGCCTGGAGCTTCGCCTGGCTGCGCGAGGCCTGCCCCTGCGCCACCTGCGTCGAGGAGCGCGCCCAGGAAGGCCGCAAGCCCGGCCAGCCCAGACCCCGGCCCACCGCCGTCCTGCCCATGTACAGCCCACCGCCCAAGCCAGCCAGCGCCCACGCCGTTGGCCGCTACGCCATCCAGTTCAACTGGCTCGACGGCCACAGCGCCGGTATCTACTCATGGGACTACCTCCGCCGCGTCTGCCAGTGCCGCGAATGCACCTTCGCCGCCGAAGAAACCAGCGGCACGCCGAACTAGACAGAGCGCGGTTCCGTGTGGTTTTTCGTGGTAATCCACTAATTCTGCTTGGATTGTAAAAGAAATATTGCGCAGTTTCACGGCCATACCCCTGGGGGGTAGGGGGTACCGTTTTGCTCTTCGGATGGCTGGTAAGTCATTGATTATGGTGTTTTTATGGGTGATTGCGCGGGTTCGCGCCAGAACAATTCGATCCAGGGCTCTTGTGGGGTTTGCTTCTGTAAGCTATTGATTATGCGTTGGTTATGTATGATTCACGGTCGCCCGGTCAAAAAAAACGGATTTTCTCGAATTTTAACCGTTGGTGCAAACGTTCAGGCCGGCCTTGGCGGGGTGCGGGGACGATTGCCAGTCCACTCTTGTTCTCCATTCCAATGGTGCGGCGGCGGCGGGGTATTTTACGCGAAGGGCGGAGGGGAAGGTTGAGGTTTCCCAGGTCTCAAAGGCGGGAACTGGGCTAGCTCACCCCGCCAACCACCACCCCCACCGCCTCTTCCGCACTCCCAGCCACCCGCAGCAACCCCCGGTTCTTCTGCTTCAAGAACCCCGCCGCGACTGCCGTATCCAAAAACGCCAGCAGCCCATCCCAGTACCCGCCCGTATTGATCAGGATGCAAGGCTTGTCATGCAACCGCAACTGCGCCCAGGTCACCACCTCCAGCAGTTCCTCCAGCGTCCCATAGCCGCCCGGCAGCACCAGAAACGCATCCGCCAGTTCCGCCATTCGCGCCTTTCGCTCGTGCATCGTGGTCACCAGCTCCAGCGAACTCAACCCCGCGTGCGCAATCTCCTTGCCCGCCAGCACATCCGGCAGCACGCCAATCACCTCTGCCCCGCTCTTGAGCGCCGCATCGGCCACCGCGCCCATCAGCCCCACGCTGGCCCCGCCATACACCAGCCCCAGCCCGGCCGCGGCAATCGCCTCGCCCAGCGCCACGGCCGCGCCAAGAAAAGCGGGATCGTTCCCATGGGCCGATCCGCAGTAAACGGCCACACGGCGTACAGGCTTCCACTCCGGCGGCGAGGACTCGTCGCCGGAGATCCCTGGTTTGATTGGGAGAGTCATGGTTTCTTCAGAATAACTGGTCGCCATCCAGACCTATTCCAGCTCCAGGTACGCCTCCGGCGTGAGAATCGCAATCCCTCGAAATGGATGCAACTCCAGCAGGTCCCGGTCGCCCGTCACAATCAAATCCGCCCGCCCATGCACCGCCACCTCCAGAAACTTGTCGTCCTTCCGGTCCCGGCAGGCGCGGATGGGAAAGGGAATCTCGACCGCCACGGTTGCTTTTAGATATTCAGCGACCAGCCGCCGCCGTATCTCTCGCTCGACATAGCGATCGAAGCGGCTTCGGTCCATAACTTCCGTCAGTTCCTGCTGCGTGACGTCGGAGGCCAGGACCACGCGTTCTTGCGCCTTATAAAGCGCGCGGCTGGGAATAGAGCCTGGGAAGAGGAGTCCACTTAGCACAACGTTCGTGTCCAACACCAACCGTTCGAGGGCAGCCATTACTCAGCCAGTATCTCAGCCAGAATCTCTTCGGTCAGGCCGTTGGCCTTGGCCTGCTCAGAGGCAATTGCGGACAGGCGATTGAACTCCGCCCAGCGTTCCCTGTTCATCCGTTCGTATTCCTCGGCCGACACCAGCACGGCTACATCCCGTTGGTGACGCCGAATGCGTACCGGCCCCCGCTGGGCCGCGTCCAGCAGCGCTGCGAATCGTTGTTTCGCTTGGGTGGCGGAAATCTCAGTCATGCGTGCATTTTACTCCTGCAATGACCAAAATAGGCAAAATAGTTATTTTGACTAAGATGATCATTTTGTCCATTATCCGCTCCGCAGTCCGGCTTTCCGCCGGTCCCATCCGCAAACCTGTTCTCCATCCATCCACCGCCTCAACCGGTACACTAGACTCAGGACCCTTCCCACCTGGACTTGCCCCGTGCAGCCGCTCGTCGACAACCTGAATCCCGAACAGCGCGCCGCCGTCGAGGCCACAGAAGGTCCCCTGCTCATCCTCGCCGGAGCCGGCTCCGGCAAAACCCGGGTCATCACCAGCCGCATCGCCTGGCTCATCCGCGAAAAAGGCGTCGCTCCCGACTCCATCCTCGCCGTCACCTTTACCAACAAGGCCGCCACTGAAATGGCCGAACGCGTCGACCGGCTGCTCGGTCACTCGTCCCTCGCCAAGCCCCTCATCTCCACCTTCCACTCCCTCTGCGTCCGCCTGTTGCGCCGCGACATTGAGGCCCTCAAAGTCGGCAGCGAAGGCCTCACCCGCGCCTTCGCCATCTACGACGAGAACGACCAGCAGGCCATCGTCAAGCAGGTAATGCGCCGCATGGGCCTGGACACCAAGCAACTCACCCCCCGCAGCGTCCTCGGCCGCATCTCCTGGGCCAAGAACCACATGGTCGATCCCCAGGAGTATTACCTCGCCTCCAAGGATCCGAACAGCGAGCGCATTGCCCACATTTACCAGAGCTACAAGGCCGAACTGCGCAAGAACAACGCCCTCGACTTCGACGATCTGCTGCTTGAAGCCGTCCGCCTGCTCAGGGTCTCCAGCGAAGCCCGCGAGCGCTACCAGCGCCGCTACCGCTATCTCCTCGTCGACGAATACCAGGACACCAACCGCCCCCAGTACGAGCTGATGAAGCTGCTGGCCGGCGAGCAAAAAAACGTCTGCGCCGTGGGCGACGAGGACCAGAGCATCTACTCCTGGAGGGGCGCCGACATCCGCAACATTCTGGAGTTTGAAAAGGACTTCCCCAACGCCCGCATCGTCCGCCTGGAGCAGAACTACCGCTCCACGCAGATCATTCTTGAAGCGGCCGGCGCGGTGGTCGCCAACAACATCCGCCGCAAGGGAAAAAAGCTCTGGACCGATCGCCAGGGAGGCTCGCTGATCGGCTACTATGAGGCGCCCGACGGCGAAAACGAGGCCCTCTTCATCGCCGACCGCATCCAGAAGTTCCTCCGCGAAGCTGAGGCTGCGGGGGGCGAGGCCTACGGAGGGGCGCATTGCGCCGTCCTCTACCGCACCAACTCCCAGTCCCGCCTCGTCGAGGAGGCGCTGCGCCGTTACAACATCTCCTACACCATGGTCGGCGGATTCAGCTTCTACGAGCGCGCCGAGATCAAGGACCTCCTCGGCTACCTGCGCCTCATCCGCAACCCCCACGACTCCATGGCCCTGCAGCGCGTCATCAACACCCCCGCCCGCGGCATCGGCAAAACCACCCTCGAAACCCTCGAGCGCCTGGCCCTTGAAACCGGCCAATCCACCTGGGACGCCCTGGCCGCTGCCCTGCAGAATCGCCTCATTCCCACCCGCGCCCTCCTGGCTCTCGAATCATTCCGCCAGCTCATCCTCGACGCCCAGGCCATGATGGACCCCGATTTCGCCGGCAAGCTTTCCGCCGACGTAGCCGCCAGCGCGGAATCGGACGCCGCCGACACCGATTTCGAATTCGGATCGGCATCGGCAGCATCATCCAGCCCCGACGCAGCCAGCGCGGACTCGGCAACCAACTTCGACTTCGGCGAATCGAGCAACCATCCCCAGCTCCCGCTCCCCGGCGCCAGCAACTTCTCTCCTTTCGCTGCCGCGCCCAAACGCCCTTTTCTGACGATGCCCAAACGGACACCCGAGCCCCGGGTGCCCCAGGTCTCGCCTCTGAGACCCGGGAGTCCAACCCCGCCTAACCCCGATTTCAAATCCGATGCGGAAGAAGTCGGCAAAGAAATTGCCGAAGAAAACCAAGAGCGCGGAAGTGCATTCCGCGCTCCCGGCGATGCCGCCACCCTCCCCGAGTTGATAAAGTTCCTCATCGACCGCACCGGCTACATCAAGGCCCTTGAAACCGAAGGCTCCCCTGAAGCCTTCAGCCGCATTGAAAACCTCAAGGAGTTGGCCAACGCCGCCCACGACGCCGAAGCCCGCGGCGAGACGCTGGCCGAATTCCTCGACCACGCAGCTCTCGCCTCCGACACAGACCAGTTCGACCCCGACGCCCGCGTCACCCTCATGACTCTCCACGCCGCCAAGGGCCTCGAATTCCCGCTGGTCTTCCTCGCCGGCCTCGAGGAGGGCCTCTTCCCCCACTCCCGCACCCTGTCGAATCCCGACGAGCTCGAAGAAGAGCGCCGGCTCTGCTACGTCGGCATGACCCGCGCCATGAACTCCCTCATCCTCACGCGCGCCCATTACCGCCGCCGCTATGGCAACGATGCGCCGGAACCGACCACCCCCTCCCGCTTCCTGGAAGAAGTCCCCAACCAGTTGGTCGAAAACCTCGGTGGCCGGAGCCCCGCCTGGTCCACCCCCGCCTACAACACGTATGCCACCGGCTACGGCCCCGCCCGCCGCCGCAGCCAATTCAGCGAATTCGCCGACCAACACTACAACTACGAAGACGAAAGCCAGGAATCCCAGCGCACCGCCGCAGCCGGCGGCAAGGGATTGGGAACCGGCAGCAAAGGGTTCGGAGCCAGCGCCGAGCACTCCCCTACCAAACCCTTCGTCGCCTCCTGGATGACCGGTAGCGCCAAAACCCCCTCATCCGGCCAGGGAACCAACCCAGCCTCGTCCAGTCCCGCAGCCGGTCCAAAGGGTGAAAGCGCGGAAGCGCCGCAAGCGCCCAACTCCATCGACAACATCGCCCGCTTCTTCGGCGGCAAGCCGGGCCTCGGCAAACCCGGCGCATTCCCCCGCCCCGCAACGTCCCGTCCGCCCATGGAGATTCCGCAACCCAGCGGCGTCGCCGGCCTCAAGAAAGGCCAGCGCGTCCGCCACTCGAAGTACGGCGAAGGCACCGTCCTAATGCGCGAAGGCGACGGCGAAGACGCCAAGCTCACCGTCCTCTTCTCTCGCCACGGCATGAAAAAGCTGATGGAAAAGTTCGCCAATTTACAGAAAATCTAGCCTTTTGACCACCACAAAATCCGGGTGCCCCAAGTCTCGACACTTGATTTTGAGACCTGGGTGATCCTGCAAGATTGCAAGCGGAAGTCCAAAGCCGATCCTTCAAACCGCGCCTTCCGCCGCTGACCGCGCACCTAGCCTCTTCGCCGTCTCCTCACCGTCGAGCACCCGGAACACGCCCTCGGCCAGCGCCTGCAGCTCATCCTCGCCGGGATAAGCCCTGATCGGGGCAATCCATTCCACGTAGCCGCTGAGCAGCTTGACCGCTCTCTCCGAGTAAGCCATTCCACCAGTCAGCAGCACCGCATCCACCTTGCCCTGGAGTACCGCAGCCATCGCTCCGGCCTCTTTAGCGATCTGATAGAACATCGCTTCGAACACGCGGGCGGCCTCCGCATCTCCTGCGTCGATGCGCCGTTCCACTTCGATCAGGTCGCGCGTGCCCAGGTAGGCGAAGAGGCCGCCGTCGCCGAAGACGTGGCGATCAAGCTGAGCCTGCGTGAACCTGCCGCTGAAGCAGAGCTTGACGAGCGCCCGCACCGGCAACCCCCCGGTACGGTCCGGGCCGAACGGGCCTTCCTCGATGGTGTTGCTGTCGATCATTCTTCCGTCCCGGTGCGCTGAAACGGTGATCCCGCTGCCCATGTGCACCACAATCAGCCGCAACGCCTCGTACGCCCGCGCCTGCTCGCGCGCAAACCGTCGCGTCACGGCCTTGGTGTTCAGCGCATGGCCGATCGAGGTGCGCTCCACCAGCGGTGAGCCAGTGAGGCGCGCGCACGGCTGCCACTCGTCCACCGTCGTCGGGTCCACAACGTACGCGTTCACCCCCGCCGCCCGCGCGAACTTGAGCGCCAGCAAGGCCCCCAGGTTCGACGCGTGCTCTCCGCGCCGCGCCAGCTTGAGCTCTTCGACCATCGCCTCGTCCACCAGGTAGGTCCCGCAGGGGAGCGGCGGCAGCAGCCCTCCCCGCCCAGCCACCGCGGCAAACCGGGCCACGCCTAGCCCAGCCTGGTAGTACCCGGCCGCTTCCAGTTCGCGCTCGATCAGCCCCGCCCGATACTCCAGCCGCGCCACCATCGGCCGCCCACGGAAGCGCGCCAACTCTTCGTCTCCATGCCGGAGCGTCCGCACCAGCTCGGCGCCCGCGCGGGTGTAGACCCCCAACTTCGTCGACGTCGATCCGGGGTTGAGGACCAGCACCCGGCTGCTTTCGTAGGTCAAAGGTTTCACCCCTCCAGGCCAGAAAGAGTTTACCCTGTCCTCCGCGCTCCCTGCCCATTGCCGGCTGCTTCCAGGCAATCTTCAGGCCCAAAAACGGAACCTTCCCGGCCAACCATTCGCTCCATCCGGTCAAATGGTGCGGGGCGCTTGGCAATTCCGTGTTACACTGAATGCAATCGTAGAATTCGATCTGAAGTTCTTGCCTGTTCCGGTTACCGCCTGCACGCAACACTTCCACATTGCGTTCGGACGGTAATTCAGTATCAGAGGAGCAACACACAATGGAAACAGGCACAGTCAAGTGGTTTAATGATGCCAAGGGTTTCGGGTTTCTGAGCCGTGAAAACGGCGAGGACGTCTTCGTCCATCACACTGCCATCCAATCGAACGGTTTCCGTTCGCTGCAGGAAGGCCAGAAGGTCCAGTTCAACGTGACCAAGGGCCCCAAGGGCTGGCAGGCTGAGAACGTCCAGGTTGTCTAAGGATTAAGTCCGAGCAACTTGAATGGAATCAACAGGAAGAGGGACGGCAGCGATGCCGTCCCTCTTCTGCTTTATGGGCCCAAACGCGGCTCCGAGCTCTGCCAATCGGGAATAGTGCTATGCGGCGGGCTTGAGGCTCCTGACGCTGATTTGCGGGATTGCCGGGTGAAGATCTTCCCTTGGCGTGTCGTGGGTGCCCAAATAGTGCAGCACATCGTTAATCGAATCTTCAAAGCGCGCGCCGGTCTTGTGGGTGGCTTTTACGCCTTTGGCCACAAGCTGGCAGACTTCAAATCGGTTCATTCCGTGCGCGAGCGCGCGGTGTATCTGGTTGGAACGCATGACGAACTCCGGTGAACAGGTTGATTGTTGCGTGCGGTGCGGAGCTCGTCAGGAGCGGTAGGACGGCCGGAGCCGAGCAGGCTGGTTTATTCCAGGTGCGGGTCTATTTCCATTGTACGCTGGAAATGGCAGCGATGCCGTCCTGAATCCGGCTTAAGGGCGCGGGTAAATGCGCGCGGATGCCGCTTTCGCCCCGGCGAATTCCCTGTTATCCTATAGGTCACATCGACCCGATTTGCGGGAAACCCTGAACAGATTGCAGCGAAAGAGGTTACACGTGGCCGACACCACCAAAGTCGAAGACAAGCTGGAACGCAAGAAGCTGAAACGCATCGCCCGCAAGAAGGCCGCCCCCAAGGCGAAGCGGACGACTCCGCGCGGAGCAAACAAGAAGAAACTGAAGAAGTTGGCACGCGGAGTATCGAAACGGTAACCAGCCGCTCCAGCACTGAACAGGGTTCCGGCACGGCCCAATACGGCACACCCGGAGCCCCTTTCCCTAAAACCAGATAGCCTCTCTCCTTGCGTGTTTGTGCGGAGCTGGCTTGTCGGAACCCAAACTGCAGAGGGGGCGTTCCATGGGGAGTTCTGATCCTGTACACTGCTGCGAAGGCATCCTGAACCAGGCAACAAGCCCGCAACCGGCGGAAGTCCGCCATTGACAGGACCCCACAGCCTACGGGATGAGGAGCACTGCCCTGGCCAGCCAACTGCTTGCCCGCAAGTCGATCGATAAGCTCATCCGGGACTCGGAAGAACCCGGGCATCGGCTCAGAAAAACTCTGGGCCCGTGGTCCCTGACCGCGCTGGGCATCGGGGCCGTCATCGGCTCGGGCATTTTCACGGTCATCGGCACGGCCATCTCCGGGGAGAAGTTCCCTGACCCCAGCATCCGCAATACGCCGCTGATCCACTACATCCTCACCCACACAGAACTGGCCGGACGGCCGGGCGCAGGTCCCGCGATCGCTCTTTCGCTGATCCTGGTGGCCATAGTCTGTGCGCTCACCGGGCTGTGTTATGCCGAACTCGCGTCCATGATCCCCATCGCCGGTTCGGCCTATACCTACACCTACGCCACCATGGGAGAGCTGATCGCCTGGATCATCGGCTGGGACCTGATCCTGGAATACGCCGGCTCCAACATGACCGTCAGCGTCGGTTTTGCCGCCCATGTGGTCGACCTGCTGGACTGGTTCGGCCTGCATCCCTCGCCCATATGGATCTCACCCGCATATCTGCCGGAAGGCCTACAGGACCTGGGCGGCAACTGGCTCTATCATCCCGGCTGGCACTTCGGCTTCAACATTCCGGCGTTTCTTGTCGTTCTCGTGCTCACGGTCATCCTGGTACGCGGCATTCGCGAGTCGGCCAGCACCAACAACACCATGGTGGGGCTCAAGCTCATCGCCATCCTGATCTTCGCTTTCGCGGTCATCGGCTTCATCCATCCCGGCAACTGGCATCCGTTCATGCCCAACGGCTGGTCGGGCGTGCTGACCGGCGGATCGATCATCTTTTTCACCTACATCGGCTTCGACTCGGTCTCCACCGCGGCCGAGGAGTGCCGTAACCCGCAGCGCGACCTGCCCATCGGCATCATCGCCACGCTGGCAGTGTGCACGGTGCTCTATGTCGCCGTAGCCGTCTGCCTCACCGGCCTGGTGCCCTGGCATTCGATGGTGGGCGACGCCGCGCCGGTGGTCAACGCGCTCAGGAAGCTCTCCATCCTCCCCGGCGGACATCCGCTCCACTGGATCAGGCTGGTGGTCCTGTTTGGCGCCATCATGGGCATGCTCTCCTCGATCCTGGTCTACCAGCTTGGCCAGTCGCGGGTCTGGTTCTCCATGTCCAGGGACGGCCTGCTGCCCAAAGTCTTCAGCAATGTGCATCCCGTCTTTCGCACGCCCGCCTTTTCCACCTGGGTGGCCGGGATCGTGGTTGCCATCCCCTCCGGCCTGTTCGACATCGGCACGCTCGCCGATCTTTCCAACATCGGAACCCTGTTCGCCTTCGTCCTTGTCTCGGTCGGGGTGATCATCTTGCGCTATCGCGAGCCGGAGCGCCGCCGCGGCTTTCGTGTTCCCGGCGGCCCCATCATTCCAGTGCTGAGCGTGGTCTTCTGCTTCCTGCTGATGGCCGGATTGCCCATCATCACCTGGTTCCGTTTCATCATCTGGCTGGGGATCGGCCTGTTCATTTACTTCCTCTACAGCCGCCACCGGTCGGAGTTCGCCAAACCCCGGTAGACTTTGAAAATGTTGGACATAGAAGAATTCATTCGCCGGCTGCCCAAGGCCGAGTTGCATCTGCACCTCGAAGGAACCATCCTTCCCGCCACGCTGGTGGAGTTGAGCGCCCGCCACGATGCCGACCCCATGACCCTGGCCGAGGCCGAGTCTCACTACCGGTTCGATGACTTTGCCAGCTTCATCGAAGGTTTCAAGGCAGTCACCCGCCGGCTGATCGACCCGGAGGACTACGAACTGGCCGCCTGGCGCATGATGCAGCGCCTGGCCGAGCAGGGTGTGGTCCACGCCGAGGTCTACGTCTCCGTCGGCGTCATCTACATGTGGCGCAACTTCAACCCACGCGCATTGGAACCTATCTTCGTCGGGCTCGAACGAGCCAGAGAGCGCGGCGAACGCGAACTGGGCCTCTCGCTCTACTGGATCTTCGACGCCGTCCGCCACTTTACCGTCGAGGAGGCGGAACGGGTCTTTCGCAAGGCCGCCGCGTTGCGGCCGCAGTTCCCTTCGATCATTGGAATCGGCCTGGGCGGCGACGAGCGGCGGGCCGGCTCCGAACCTTTCCGGGCTTTGTATGCCGAGGCGGCACAGGCTGGTCTGCGGCTGACCAACCACGCCGGCGAGACCACCGGCCCCGAGGCCATCTGGGAGGCGCTCGCCATAGGCTCGGAGCGGATCGGGCACGCGCTTTCCGCCATTCAGGACCCGACTCTTGTCCAGGAGTTAAGAGTGCGGAGCACACCGCTGGAGCTGAACCCGACCTCGAACGTCCGCACCGGGGTTTGCGCCTCGTTTGCCGAGCACCCGCTGCGGCGCTACTTCGATTTGGGGCTCCTGGTCACGCTCAACTCCGACGACCCGGCTTTCTTCGGTTCCGATGTGGCCAACGAGTACCTGCTGGCCCACACCGTGCAGGGGTTTTCCCGCGTGGAGTTGCGCCAACTGGCCGCCAACTCCATCCGCGCCAGCTTTCTTCCCGAGCAGGCAAAAGCCGCGTGGCTCTCCCGAATCGGCTCGACAGCATGAACGAAAGTGGTACAGCCACCGCCCGCGTGGGATGCCTGTTGGAACGAATCTGCGGTATCATGCATGCAGGAGGCTGCCGCCATGTCCACTGAACACGAAGTCCTCGAAACCGAAGAAGAAGCACTCGCGGAAGAGAAGAAGGAAAGCAATACTCTCCGTGTGATTGGCTGGTTCTCGGTGGGACTGGCAGTGGCCGCGCTGGGCATCTTCGTGGGAAACGAACTGCGCAGCCGCTACAAGTTCAAGCGCCGCACTCCCTACGACTTCTACGCCAACGCCGGCGAACGCCACGCCAGCGAGTTCGGCATGGGCATCTAACACCGCTGCCTCAATTTAGATCGCAAGATGCCGCCAATGGTGCGGCATCTTGCATTTGTGCCGCTTTTTCAACCGTTGCCGTACTCATCCTGCGCGTTACTCTAAGCTCTTATGGGCCGCATCCGCATTCTCCCCGACCAGGTTGCCAACCAGATCGCCGCCGGCGAGGTCGTAGACCGCCCGGCCTCCGTGGTCAAGGAACTGCTGGAGAATGCCCTGGACGCCGGCGCCAACCGCATTCGCGTCGAAGTCGAGGCTGGCGGTCGCCGCCTCATCCGCATCACCGACGACGGCCAGGGCATGAACCGCGACGATGCCCTGCTGGCCTTTGAACGCCACGCCACATCCAAGCTGCGCACCACCGACGACCTGCTCTCCATCGCCACCCTCGGCTTTCGCGGCGAGGCGCTGCCGTCCATCGCCTCGGTAGCGCGCGTGACCCTGGAAACAGCTACCGGAGAAGAATCCGCCGGAACCCGCGTCGAAATCGCCGGCGGCAAGATTCTCCACGTGGACGACGCTGCCTTGCCCCGTGGAACCACGCTGGCCGTAGCGGATCTCTTCTTCAACACCCCGGCCCGGCGCAAATTCCTCCGCGCAGAGTCCACCGAGCTGGCCCACGTCACAGCCCTGGTGACCCACTACGCGTTGGCCCACCCTGAGAAACACTTCGAGCTGGTCTCGGCCACGCACACCATCGTCTCCGCGCCGCCGGTGGCGCGCACCGCAGAGCGCATCTACCAGATCTTCGGCAAGGACACGCTCGCCCAACTGCTGCCGGTGGCCGCCGAGACCCCGCTCGCCCACGCCGGTCTGCCCGACCCGCCCCCCTGGAAACGAGATTCCGCTCAGCCCGCCCGCGACCCAGGCGTTTTGCGGCTGGCCGGCTTCTACTCCAGGCCGGAGCTGCAAAAACTCAATAGGAACTCGATCTATATCTTTGTGAACAAGCGTCTTATCCGCGACCGGCTGCTGCTTCACGCAATCACTGAGGCCTATCGCAACGTAATTCCTCCCACCAGCTTCCCGGTGGTGTTGCTCTTCCTCGAAATGCCTCCCGAAGAAGTGGATGTGAACGTGCATCCCGCCAAGACCGAGGTGCGCTTCCGTCAGCAGAGTCTGGTCCACGACTTTGTGCGCGACAGCCTGCGAACGGCGTTGATTCAGGCGCGCCCGGCGGCCGGTTTCCTGGCTGCGCTGGACAATTCCCCTGCCGCCAGCCCCTCGCTGATGCCCCCGGCCGCCTCGCCACTGCCCGGTCTTCCAGACAGTGCACAGCCGACCGACTCCGATCCGGGGGCGTTCCAGATCGCCGTGGCGGAAGCCGAGCCCTTCCAACTCACGCCGCGGCTGCCAGCGCCCGTTCCCGGCAGACTACCCTTTGACGCCCGGGCCTTGAATCCCGGCGGATGGGGGGATCAAAAAGCGTGGGGCGAGGCTGCTGCCGCGCTGTTTCAGCCGGCCGATCCATCCGGCATGGACGGTTGCTCCCCAAGTCCCGGCAGGGCAACGGCGAATGGGCCAGGCCCGGCGACGGCGACCGCCGCCGCTACAGCCCAGGTGGAAGCCGAGCAGGCAGCCGCCAACCTGAATCACCTGGGCTCGCTGCGCCCGCTGGCGCAGTTGCGGGAGTCGTTCATTCTGGCCGCCGGCGACGACGGTTTGTGGATCATTGACCAGCATGTGGCACACGAACGGGTGCTTTTTGAAAAAATTTTGCGCGACCGCAAGGTGGAGCAGGTGCAGCGCCAGAGGTTCCTGATGCCCATGCTGGTAGAACTCAAGCCCTGGCAGATGATGGTCTTTGCGCGTATCGCCGAGGAGCTGGACCGCAACGGCTTTGAGGTGGAACCCTTTGGCCCACAAACACTTGCGGTCAAAGCGGCACCGGTGGGCCTGGAGGGAGCGGCCTTGGAGCGGATGCTGGCCGAGGTGATTGAGCAATCCGGCGCTGATTCTGACGAACCCAAGCAAAATGAGGATCTTACAGCTCTGCGCACGCGCATTGCCGCCTCCATCGCCTGCCATTCCGCCATCAAGGTCAATACTGCTCTTGACCCGGCTCGTATGGAGTGGTTACTCTTGGAACTGGCAAAAACTAGCCACCCAACGAGTTGCCCGCATGGACGTCCAATAGCTTTGTTGTATTCTTGGAAGGAGATCCAGCGGGCCTTCCATCGCACCTAAAACACAGGTAATATTAGGAAGGTGGCAACCCTCCCCCTCTCAGGAGCAGGGGTTGCCCGGCGACAACGCCAGCCTGGAAGTGAGGTTTTTCTTTGACAGCAGAGCAATTGGAAGCATCGCGCGCCGAGAGGATGCGCCAGAACGGACACGGGGCACTCACACTGGAGGATGCCCGGACTTGGATGGAAGAAACCGGATTGTGTCTTTTCTTGCCCCGGAGGCAGTTTTCCTCTTCCATCGCACCTTCGTTTGTGGAGGCCGTAGCCGGACAGCGGGACGCGACCCCCGATCCCAGCCATATTGCTGTAGCCGAAGAGCTACTGGTGCGCCTGGAGACGGACGATGTGGCCGTCCGGCTGAACCTGCTGGGACAGCCGGGTGAGCTGCAAGATTTCGTAGTGGCAAGCTGGGTTCTGCCTTATGTGTATGCGCTAAGGGGCGACCGCGACTGGCGCCGCAGCCCGCAACTGACCGGCTCACGCCAGGTTTCGCAACTGGCCGTGCAGGCGTACAAACAGTTGGAGACGGGCGACGCCACCATCGCCGATCTGAAACATGCACTGGGCCGGGAAGTGACCGAAGGCGCGGTTTTGCGCGCCATCACCGAGCTCTGGCAGCAGCTTCGCATCATCCCGGTTGTCTCAGCCCCCGGCCAGCCTGCCAAGTGGCAACTGCTCCGCACGCGTTACCAGAAAGCCATTGCCGAAGGCGCCTCCACCTCGCAGGTCACAGCGATTTCGGTGCTTGCTTCCATCTATCTGCAGGCAGTGATCGCGGCCAGCATGGAAGAGGTCGAGCTGTTCCTTGCTCCTCTCACCGCGCGCAGCAAGGTGCGCGAAGTGCTTCGCGGCCTGGTTGCCACCCGCCAGGTACATACCATCTCGCTGGGTCACGCACCGCACTTCTACGTCGCCGGCACGCTGCCGGAGTTTGCCGTTCCTCCCACCGTCTATGCCAGCTCGTCCATGCCGGCCTCCGCTTACTTCCTGCGCTCACGGGACCATGAGGAGGACGCACCGGAGTTTGAGGCGCCGAAGTCTGCTTCACCCGCCTCGCCAGCCCCAATTGAACTGTGCAACTCCGCTGAACCCCACCCTCCCCGCAGTTCCGCGGCGCGCAAGCCTGCTTCCAGCGGGAAGTCCACTGCGGCCCGGCCCCACTTCAGCCGGCCAGTCACGCACTCCCGCGATCGCAAACCGGCGTTCGCCGCGGCGAATTCCACCAGCAGCCGCCCAGGCCGTCGCACAAGCATCGAAGCGCGTACTGCGGGTGCGCGGCCAGCTGGGTCACGTTCGGCGAGCGGCTCCCGGCCGGTCTCCGGGACGCGCTGGAGCCAGAATTCGCCCACCAGCGCCAATGAGGCTCACGCGGGTACCGGTCCCGCCAACGGCGCACGGTCCAATGGAAGCCCCACTCGCCCGGCCAACGGCGCCTCTGGCGGGCGAGCCACCAAGTCTTCCGCTCCGGGGTGGGGCCAGCGCATCGGCCATGGCAACTCCGCCAAAGCTGCAGGCAAGCCCGGTGCTTCCGCGCGTGGCGGCAGCCTCTCCCGCGTCGGCAGCGCCAACCGTAAGGACGCGCGGCCCGATACGCGGTCGGCCCGCAGCAGTCACAAATCGGCTTTGTCGGCCGGCACAAAGGCGGGAAACAGCAAACGGTTTGGCTTTACCGCCCCACCCAGTCAGGAGACGAAGAAGCGCGGATGAGTGCGGATGAAAGCCTCTTGCGCTCCCTTGGGCCTGCCCGAAAGATGATCGTCGCCATTGACGGCCCGGCCGGCGCGGGAAAGAGTACCATTGCCCGGCATCTGGCCCGGCATTATGGGCTGCTGAACCTGGAAACGGGCGCCATGTATCGCGCCTTCGCCCTCAAGGCGCTTCGAGCGGCGCTGCCTTTGGATGAGAGTAAGAGCCTGGAAGGCCTTGCCGCTACCACCACCATCCGCCTCGAGCCCGGCGAAGAGAGCAATCGCGTCCTGCTCGACGGCGAAGACGTAACCGGCCTGATCCGCAATCAAATGGTGACGGACGCAGCCTCCAGGGTGAGCGTCTTTCCCGCTATTCGTGCCTGGATGGTCCGTCTGCAACAGCAACTGGGCGCCGAGGGTGGGGTGGTCATGGAGGGCCGCGACATCGGGACCGTCGTCTTTCCACACGCCGAGGTCAAGATTTTCCTGGATGCCGCACCCGAGGTGCGGGGTCTGCGCCGTTTCGACCAGCTTGGACCCGCGCCGGCTGTGCCACCGGAAGAAGTAATTCGCGATCTGCGCGCCCGCGACGAACGGGACCGCAACCGCGCCGATTCGCCACTCAAACCGGCGCCGGACGCCGTGGTGCTGGATTCGACGCACATGACGTTGGAAGAGGCCATTCAGGCGGCTGAGGCCATCGTGGCTGCGAAACTGGACCAGCCTTCTCAAGGACAATGAAGGTCCGTGGCGCCGAGGTCCCGTCCTGAGCTTGCCGAAAGCCCGCCCTGAGCGAAGCCGAAGGGGGCCCCGTCCGCCGCGGCGGGAAACCTCGAAGACCGGTCTGCCCACACCGCGGCGAAATGCTATAGGCTCTTAGATGTATGGAGATTACCTGCACTCGCTGCCACCAGACCGTCCAGGCCGACAACTGCTACTGCCCCGCCTGCGGTTTGCCGCAGTTGCTGTACGCGGCGGAAGGCATCCCCGGACAGCCCCCACCGGAGCGGTGGAGCGAGCCCGTGCGGGATGCAAGCACCGTGGACTGGAAGCAGGCCATGCGCGCGGCCGTGGCGCTGGCGGTTCCGGCGGGACTGCTTTGCTCCTTGTTCTCCCCGGTAAGCATCTTTGGCTTGCTTTGGATGTCGGTGGCTGCCGCCTGGGCGGTGGCTTTGTACATGCGCAGCCAGCGACCGGCCTGGATTACGATCGGAGCCGGGGCCCGAATCGGTTTGGTTACCGGCTTGCTGGGCGGTTGGATGGCTGCGGCGGCCACAGCCATGACCTTGTTCGCGATGCGCTTCTGGCTCCATCAAGGCAAGACGCTTGACGACACCTGGCAGACGATTATCACCGATCAGGTTAGCCGGCAGTGGGAGGCCGCGGGTGTAGATGCACAAAGCATCACGATCTACAAAGCCTGGCTGCTCTCCCCGGAAGGGCGTGCCGGCTCGATGCTGGGCGCCATTCTCTTGCTTGTTGCAGCGCTGGTTTTCTTTGCCGTCGGCGGTGGCGCTTTGGGGGCACGCTTCCAGGCGCGCACCCGGCGGCCCGAAGTCTAGGACCTCTTTTACCCTTCCAGGGAGCTGCTGCCGCCGCGGAAGCGAGCCATTTTCCTGGCCGCGCAAGACCACGCTTTGGGTCCCACTTCTCCACAACTTGCCCCGGAGCGGCAACCCCTCGTATCATCCTGCGAGAGACAAGCCGCGAAAGAGTACCTATGAGCGAAGCCCAAAACAAGCCTAGTCTGCGCGTGAAGGGCAGGCTGATGTCCGCCTCGGAGATCGAGCGCACCCTGGTGCGCCTGGCCCATGAGATTGTTGAAAAAAGCAACGGCAGCGAAGACCTGGCGCTGGTAGGCATCAAGCGCCGCGGCATTCCGCTGGCCGAAAGGCTAGGCAAACTGATTTCCGGCATCGAAAAGCGTTCCGTCGATACAGGCGTACTCGATATTCAGTTCTACCGCGACGATCTTTCCACCGCGGACGTGCGCCCGGTGGTCACCCCAGGGGCCATCGGCTTCGATGTCGAGGATCGCGACGTGGTGCTCTGCGACGATGTTCTCTACACCGGCCGAACCGCTCGCGCCGCGCTCGACGCGCTCTTCGACCAGGGCCGGCCGCGCCGTGTGCAACTGGCCGTACTCATTGACCGCGGCCATCGCGAACTGCCCATCGAGGCCACGTACATCGGCAAACGTGTGCCCACCAGCAGCCGCGAGATCATTGAAGTGAAGTTCCGCGAGGTAGACGACGACGAGCAAGTGCTGCTGGTCGAGCGGGTGGACTAGCTCTTTCTATTGCGGCCGGCTCGCCGCGCATCGGGGCTGACAGGCCCCAGGCAACGACTCTGAACCGGAACGGAGCCCGGTGCTCCGGTGTGAATTCCGTATGAACCCAACCGCAACCCCCGTCCGCCGCCAGCTTCATCTGCCGCCAGTTCCCGCCTCGCCGTTCCCCTACCATCCCGGATCGCTGCTCTCGGTCGGAGACCTGAGTCTGGACGGCGTGAGCCATATTCTCACCCGCGCCACAGCTCTTGAAAACCAGGACCCGCTTACCCGGGACCACATCCTGTCCAAGCGCCGCGTGGCGCTGCTTTTCTACGAGTCCTCCACGCGCACCCGCACCAGCTTTGAGCTGGCCGCCAAGGGCCTGGGCGCGGATACCACGCTGGTTTCCAGCCTCTCGTCGAGCATCGAGAAGGGCGAGTCGCTGAAAGATACCGGCCTGACGCTGCGCGCCCTCGGCGCCGAAGCGATCATCTTGCGCCACAACGCCTCCGGCGCTGCCTGGCTGCTGGAGGCCGAGACCCGCCTGCCGGTCCTCAACGCAGGCGACGGCATGCACGAGCATCCCACCCAGGCGCTGCTCGACCTGCGCACCATCCTGGCCCATCTGCGGCCGGGCACTCAGACGGTGAACGCCGAGACGCTTGCCGGCGTCACGGTCAGCATCGTGGGCGACATTCTGCACAGCCGCGTAGCCCGCTCCAACATGCTCCTGCTGCCCCGCCTGGGCGCGCGCGTGCTGCTCTGCGGCCCCAAGGAGCTGCTGCCGGACCTGGCGGCCCATGCGGGACCCGGCATTGCCATTGAGCGTGACTTCGAGGCCGCGCTCCGCCAGTCTCAGGCGATCATGATGCTGCGCATCCAGGCCGAGCGCTTGGCTGGCCTGCAACTGGATCTCGAAGAATACAAAGCCAGATACCAGCTCACCGGTCAGCGGCTGGCGGCACACGCCCCGGAGGCCGTCGTCCTGCATCCGGGGCCCATCATCCGCGGCCTCGAGGTCACTGCCGGCGTGGCCGACGGCCCCCAGTCGGTCATCCTCGAACAGGTCCGCAACGGCGTCGCCATCCGCATGGCGGTGGTGGAGCGGGCGCTGCTGGCCGAAACCGCAAAAGGAGGCCGCGCATGACGGCGCTCGCGATTCGCGGAGGTCATCTGGTCGACCCGGCCGCCGGCGTCGACCTCCCCAAGGACATCTTGCTCAAGGACGGCCGCGTGGCCGAGATCGCCGCTCCGGGCAAGTTGAAATCGGCCAACGGCGCCGATGTTCTGGACGCAACCGGCCTTACCGTGGCGCCGGGGCTGGTGGATATTCACGTCCACCTGCGCGAGCCCGGCCACACCCACAAGGAGACCATCGCCACCGGCACGGCCGCGGCGGCGGCGGGCGGCTTTACCGCCGTGGCCGCCATGCCCAACACGCTGCCGGTCAACGACTCGCCCGAAACCACCCGCTGGATGCAGGCCCCGGAGCGCGGCGCCGTCATCCGCGTCTTCCCCATCGCCGCCGCCACCCGCGGATCGAAGGGCGAGGCGATCAACGACTATGCGGCGCTCAAGTCCGCCGGCGCTGTGGCCGTCACCGACGACGGCCTTCCCATCCTCAAGGACAACATCATGCGCGAGGTCCTGGCCGCCGCCGCGCGCGTCGGCCTCAGCGTCATCCAGCACGCCGAAGACACCCGCCTCACTCAAGGCGCCGGGGGCGCCGCCAGCATGAACCTGGGACCGGTTTCCTTCAGGTTGGGCTTGCGCGGCATGCCCCCCGAGGCCGAATCCAGCCTGGTGGAGCGCGACATCCGCCTGGTCACCGAGCTTCGCGACACCCGCGCCCATCTCCATGTCGCCCACATCTCTACCGCCGCCGCCGTGGCCGCCGTCCGCCAGGCCCGCCGCAACGGCCTCCGCGTCACCTGCGAGGTCGCCCCGCACCACTTCCTGCTTACCGAAGAACACGTGGGCCTCTACAACACCAACGCCAAAATGAACCCTCCCCTGCGCTCGGCCGCCGACCGCGACGCCATGATCGAGGCCATCCTCGACGGCGTGGTGGACGCCATCGCCACCGACCACGCGCCCCACGCCGTCCACGAGAAGGAAGTCGAATTCGAGAACGCCCCCAACGGTATCATCGGCCTCGAGACCGCTCTCGGCCTCTGCCTCCGCTGGCTGCACAAGGAGTGGAAGATGCCGCTCGGCCGCGTCCTGAGCCTCTTGAGCGCCCAGCCGGCAGCTTTGCTCGGCATGAAGGGCCGTGGCACGCTCACGGTGGGCAGCTTTGCCGACGCAGTCGTCTTCGACCCCAAAGCCGAGTGGACCTACAACGCCCGCGAAGGCAAATCGAAGTCCAGAAACACCCCCTTCGACGGCTGGACCATGCAAGGCAAAGTCCGCTGGACCATCAGCGAAGGCCGCATCGCGAACGAGAAAGCCTCTTGACGCTTAAGTTCTATCCGGATAATATTGTTTTACCCGGATATAAATGGATGCGAGGCTCCCATGGATCTGAATCTCATTAGACTCTGCACAGCCTTTGAAGGAACAAAGCAGATTGCCAGCGGATACCTGTGGCAGGTAGCGAACCAGGTGCGGTCGAAGAGCTACGTCTTCAACCTCCAACCGGTGCTAATCTTTGACGATCTCACTGGCCAAGTAATCGACCTGGACCTGCGCGGCCCCGTCGCCGCCGAAGCACCTTCGCGCACCGAACCGGCCCTGCCGGAAGAGCCCACCCGCAAGTCCGGCCGTCCAAAGCTGGGCGTCGTGCCCCGCGAAGTCACTTTGCTGCCCCGCCACTGGGATTGGCTTGCCACTCAGCCTGGCGGAGCCTCGGTAGCCCTACGCAAGCTGGTCGAAGAGGCCCGGCGGGCAAACCAGGACAAAGATCGTCTGCGGCTTGCGCGCGAGGCAGCCTACAGGTTCATGTCAGCCATGGCGGGAAACGAACCAGGCTTTGAAGAGGCAACCAGAGCTCTATTTGGGGGAGACCAGGAACGATTCGCAGAACTCGTCGAGCCTTGGCCGACCGATGTGAGAGGTTATGCGAAGAAACTTGCCGCACGGGCATTCGAATGTCCCGCCGCCGAGCAGATGCCGCGAACCAAGCCCCGCTACCAGCTGGACGACTTGCTGGCCAAATGCGATGCTTCCCAGCCACAGTCTCCGGAAGATAGGGAATGGGTCGACGCTCCTTCCGTTGGCCATGAGCTGCCATGAGCCGCGTGCCCTGTCGACACGAGATGAGAAACCTGCGTTTACCCCTTGCGCCGGTAGAGAATCTGGAACTCGTAGCCGGGATTGGCGGGAAAGAGGCTGGCGACGTGGCGCAGGCGCTCGGCCAGGGCCGGGGCGGCCAGCAGCGGGTACTCGCGTTCGCGCAGGTCGTGGTAGTCGAAGTCCACGGCCATAGACAGCATATAGACGGCCAGGGAGTCGGAGAAGGCCGACTCGTAGTAGCTGTTGCGGGAGCGCTCGTCGATGCCTTTCTGGCCGGCGCGGCTGTCCTGGGCGCGGCGGCGGGTCTCCCAGGCGTCCTGGCTGGTTTCGCCGCGGACCTGGGCCTCGGCCTGCGACCAGGCCAGGGAGGCAAAGCTATCCGGAACGCCCGCGGCTTCAACAAAATTGTGGGCCACGTTGATGAAAAACTCGAAGGCCAGGCCGAAGCGATCTTCAACCAGCCGGGTAGAGAGAAAAACCGCCTCGGTCGAGCCGAAGGTCGCATTGCGGTGGCAGATGGCGCGGTCGCCAAGATCGACGGTATAGGCCGGGGCGATCATGGTTTCGCCTGTGTCTGCAATGGCCAGCGGAACGAAATAATAGGCGCGGTCATTCAGCGCGGCAGAGAGCGTGGCCGGCACGGCGCCCACCAGCCGTTCCAGGTCGGCATCGGAGATGCGGGTCTCGCCCCAGGCTGCGTAGTGGATGCCGTTAGGGGCCTGGACCACGGCCACCAGCGTGGCAACCTTTTCCGCGTGCCAGAGTTCGATTTGTGTGCTGTTGACCATCGAACTGTATTCTAGACGACGGAGGCCATGTTGATGGAAAGGGCAGAATCCGCAAGGTCGCGACGCACGGGCAGCGGGACCGTGCTTGGCTTCCCGCTGGAGGGCTTCGGACTGTTTACCAGTCATCTGAGTTGTTCCAGTCAAGTGGGAAGACGGACTGTTTTGCGGATAAGCATTGGGTTTCCGGTTTACGGCAGTACTGGTTTGGCAAGGGCGGCTATCAGCGGTGAGCCGCGCCGG
>Ga0181527_1000255_pt1 | contig 62375 bp, 42 predicted proteins | sample PEATcosm2014_Bin_30_FD_119762 | JGI IMG/M metagenome (GOLD analysis project Ga0181527, IMG submission 119762) | Peatland microbial communities from MTU Mesocosm Facility, Houghton, MI, USA - PEATcosm2014_Bin06_60_metaG | ecosystem: Environmental > Terrestrial > Soil > Wetlands > Peat | place...
CATGCGAAGCGTGTTCACCACGCCGATCAGAATGATGAAGAACAGCACCATCACCGCGCCCACCGTGATCAGATTGATGGCATATTCGAGATTGACCACCATGCTCGCACTTTCGTACATCGACTGCACGTTCACGGTGAACGCGTGCGTTCGCATCCTCGTAATCTCCTTGGTCTGTTTCTGCATCTCGGTAGTGGTCCTGGTTCGCGCAAGCAGGATGTATTCCGGCGCAAGCGCCCCGTAGAGCGGGCTTGTCTTGACAGGCAGGAGCGCCGCGTCCGCGGAATCGAGGGGCCGGGGCCAGTGATCGTAAAAGAACTTGTAGAACTTCGTTTCGTTCACAAGCACCACGTTCCCGGGAAGGGTATTCGACGGCGCAAGCACGGTAGTTATCGCAAGCTTTTCGGTACAATCGCGGTCCTCGTACTTCGGCCGGTACGTAAACAGGCATGTGTCGCCGGCGCGGGCGGCCAGCACGCGGGCAAGGTCGGCGCCGATTGCGATGCTCTCACGGCCGAAGGGCTGTTTGCCCGGCGCCACGGCGGCCGTCTTTGTCGAATCGGAGAAGCGCGTTCGAACCAGCGAATCGTTCTTGAAACAAAGCACGATTGCTGCTGCGCGTGCCGCTCCGATCTGCGCGGTCCCGCTTGCGGCGGCCACCGAAGGCTCCAGCGCGGCATGCAACCTGTCCGCATCCAGTTTCGCATATTTCTTCGGGTCGCGCTTGAGCATGATGTACAGTTGTCCGATGTCGTGAGGGCCGTAGCCGGCCAGACGCTTCAGGTCGTGAATGTTGAGGAATATAGGCGCGGACATAAAGACATTGGCGGGCTTGAAGATGCCCGCCACGGTGAGTCGTGCCGCTTGGTTCTGGCCGTTTATATCCTGGAACCGCACGCGAAGAACGTCGTTCTTCTTAACATTAAGCGACTTGGCCTTGGTTTGCGCCAGAAGCACCGGGTTCTCCACGTCGGCGCGTGAGAGGTCGGCAAACGACCCTTCAAGCATCTTGAAATTCTCAGCCGCGTTTTGCTTTTCCTCCTTCGTGCCCGAAGCATTGGGGTCCATGCCGACCATGATCACGTTGTCGTTGGCGCCGTTGCCGATGGCGCGCGCCATCACGCCGATCGCTTCCTGAATGTGCGCCACGTCAGGGATTTCCCTCTTGGCAATTGCCAACATCCGGTCGCCGTCTTTAAACAGCATCCGGTACATGTTGCCGTTCTGGGAAAAACTCACGCTCACATGGCCGGACGTATACTGCAGGATCTTGTTGAAGATCACGTCGGAAATTCCATGCGAAAATGCATTGGCAAGCACAAGGATCATCATGCCGAAGGCAATGGCCGTACCCAGCAGAATGTTCCTGCGTTTCTGGCGCACCAGGTTTCGCAGGGCGATGGTGGATATCAGGTTCATAATACTCCGGAAAGAGAAGATTCAGTCTCTCGTCACCGCATCCAGAGGGGTGATGCTCTGGGCAACCTTGGTCGGGTACACCACCGCGATAAGCGTCACGATCGCGAGCTGGACGATGCTCAGACCGATGTCGACGGACGTGAGCAACGGATGAAACGTGTCGCCGCCGAACAGCAGCTGCACCATGTCGTTGTCCGAGGTCCAGCCACAAAGCGCGAGCACATTGACGCCTGCGATGCCGCACAGTATCCCTGCGCCCCCGAACACAAACGAGAGCATGGCTGTTTCCGCAAGGAACATGATGGAAATAAACCCCTTTTTCGCGCCGACCGCGCGCATCATGCCGATTTCGGTGGTGCGCTCGATGGCAGCCATGCTCAGGGTATTCACAATAATGATGATCGCCACGAAGAACAGGAACATGACAAACACGAACAAAGCGCCTTTGATGATGGTGGCCATGCTGCCCACCGGGCCCAGGGCCCTTTTCCAGGAAACGGCGCGCACCCCGAGTTTTTGCTCTTTGAGGACCGCGTTGAGCTTCTTGATCGACGACGCTTCGTCCTCGCCGCTCTTGAGAAGCACGAACACCATGTTGTACGCACCGGCGTCAACATCAACGGCGGCGGGGGACGGCGCGGCCGCGGTCTTGTGGGCGGAAACAGGCTTCAAGCCCTTCTTTGCGGTATTGTGCACCATAAGGGATTCGGACGAAAACATGGCATCAAGGTTTTCGTCCGCCATGGTAAACAGCTTCTGATCGGACGCGGGTATGGCGATCTTGTCGGCCGCCGCAAAATATCCCAGGCACCGGCGGTACGATTCGATATCGATGACAATGAACCTTCCCCACAACGAATTAAGCGCCCGGTACTGGATTATTCCCTTGATGCCGAGACGGATGTCGGTGGTGGAATTGTCCTCGTTGAATCCCATGAGAACGGCATTCGTCTTTGGAATCAGGCTCGCGTAATCGGGCTTTACTTCTTTCGGAAGACGGGAAGAGTCGAGCGTCGTGCCCTCGGGCATGAACCAGATATTGGTATAGGCCTGGAATTCTTTGCGTGCTTCCGCGGGCACGAGCGCACCGTGTTCGTTGTCGCCTACCATTTGGCCGTCAATCACCTTGCAGTTTCCGGGAAACATGCTCCGGTATTTTTTCACGTCCACACCCAGAAGAAACGCATTGCCCGGGGTGCCGCCTTCTTCGTTGAGCACCATGGCCATGTTCTTTCCGGCAGGCAGGGCCCTTTCGACGTACGGTTGCTTTTCAAGCACTTTCTTTATGTCACTGAAGTTGTAAATGGGGGCCACGGCCTTGCCCAAAAACTCGAAGAACACATTGTCGGATTCCTGTTTGTCGGAGATCAACACGATATCGCCCGTAAAGCTGTGCACGATGGTCTTCTGCAGGCCCGCATCCATGCCCGATATCACGCCGTTGCCCATTGTCATGATGAGCGCGCCCACAAACAGGATCGCGCCGATGATCAGGCTTTTCCCCCGGTGCCGCATGATGTTGCGCCATGCGATTTTTGTGATAAGGTTCATGCGCTATTCCTTGGTGACAAGGCCGTCTTTTATCTTCACAACGTGGCTGGCATACTTGAGCACGTTCGCGTCGTGCGTGGAAAAAATGAACGTGGTGTGTTCGCGTTTGTTCATTTCCCGCATCGCATCGAGGATCGACGCCCCGGTGACGGAGTCGAGGTTTGCCGTCGGCTCGTCGGCCAGGATGATGTCCGGCTTGGTCACAAGGGCGCGGGCAATGGCCACGCGCTGGCGCTGGCCGCCCGAAAGTTCGGCCGGTTTGTGCTTTATGTATTCCCCCAGTCCAACCGCATCAAGCAACTGCTCCGCCTTTTTTTTGACGTCCATTTTGGAATGGTTCTTCATGAGAAGAAGCGGGAACTCGACATTCTCAATCGCGTTGAGCACCGGAATAAGGTTGAAGGTCTGAAAAATAAACCCGATCTTGTGCAGGCGAATGTCGGTGATCTGCCGGTCGGACAGCGACGTGATGTCCCGGTCCCCGACCCGCACGCTTCCCTCGGTAGCGAAATCGATGCACCCGATGATATTGAGAAGGGTCGTCTTGCCGCTTCCGGAGGGGCCGACGATGCTCAGGAAATCTCCTTTTTCGATGGCGAGGTCGATTCCACGAAGGGCGTGGACGGTGGTGGTGCCGAGCGCGTAGTCTTTCTTGAGACCACGTGTTTCAATGATATTCACGAACGCCTCCGATCGTTTCTTGTCGGGATTGACGAGCGGAATAAAATAGTATGTTCCGGGAATTTACGCCACCGCCCTACGCTGAAATCATATTTTCTTTACGGTGCTCCCTGAACTTGGGAACCGACGTTTTCTCTTTTCCGAGGACATGCGTATGCCCACCTTCCATTTCATCGAAGGCGGCTCCGAACTCCTTGACGCTATCGGCCCGTTGTGGAAGAAGCTCACGCTCCATCATTCGGGCATTTCAAGGCATTTCTCCGGCCAGTTCGCATCCATGGAATTTCCCGAACGTAAACATGACCTGCAGGAAAAGGCAGCCGCGGGCAAGGTGCGTATCGCGGTTGCCCGCGCGGCGGGCAACAAAAGCATAGGCTATTGCGTCGCTGCAATCGATGCAAAAGGCCGTGGCGAAATAGAATCGCTGTACGTTGAGGCGGTCTATCGCTCGCAGGGCATCGGCACGGCGCTCGTGCAAAGAATCCTGTTGTGGTTCGACGCGGAAAACGTAACGTCTGCTTCTGTTAATGTTGCGGTCGGCAACGAATCGGCGTTCAGGTTCTACGAACAATGGGGATTTTATCCGAGGGTCACGGCACTGGTGCGGAAAGACAAAATAGGTACTCCAAACAGATAATCACCGGGCTGCCGGCGTCCCGCTGAAACCTTCCGAGAATGATCTCTCTTCCTCTTTGGTATCCAACAAACAGACAAAGCTCTTCGTGAACGGACACGGTTTGTCTTGCAGAACAATAACATGCAGTTATTAAGTGAATAAAGTCACATATTGCACATACAAGTGCCATTTATTGTGAAAATATGATTATTAAAAAAATCACAGATAAGCAACTGTTCATGGGTGATATATTTATTTATTGTGATTATTGTCACTTTTTTTATTGACTTTAGTACTTTTGATGTGTATATTTATTGCATATTAATGTGAATGAAGGTGCAAATGAAAGCAAATCACAGATCGGTTTCGAGACTCTCGCGCTACCGCAACGTGCTGTGCAGGTTCAAGTCCTACAATGTGAAATGGGTGTTTTCCGAACAGATCGCTTCGGCGCTCGGCATTACAGCCGCCCAGGTGCGAAAGGACTTTTCTCATTTCGGGGTTACGGGCAAACGGAAGATTGGCTATCCTGTAGATCCTATCATAGAGCATCTGAACAAGATTCTCAGGAGAAACGAGCGCAACGCGGCGATCATCGCCGGGTTCGGGCCGCTTGGAAAAGCGGTATATAAGGAATACTTTCTTGGACACAAGGGGTTCGACATTTTGGCCGCATTTGATAGTAAGCAGGGTGCCGCGCCGAAACGTGACGAAGAAACCGGACTCGCGGTGTTCCCCTTTGATCACCTCATCAAATATGCGGCGGACAACGATATCCGTTTCGGGGTTATTGCCATTGCAAACAAAACGGCCCAGACGGCCCTGGATCTGATGGTGCTGGCCGGCATCCGGGGTATCCTCACCCTTTCGCCCATCGATCTCAAGAGTCCAAAAACGTGTTTTGTCAACGCCATCAACGTGGTGCGGGAATTTGAAAACGTGGTCTTCTTTGCCGGCGCTCACGGCCGCGGGAAACGGAGCGCAGGCAATGCCTAAGACCAGCATCAGAACAAGGCTATTGCTTTCCTTTCTTTTGGTAATCCTGGTACTCGGGGCCGTAAGCGCATTGTTCGGGTACAGCATCATCAAGTCCAACGTAATCAAGCGCGCGCAGAACCAGGTGAAGAACGACCTGAATGCCGCACGGGCCGTCTACGACGGCGAAATCGGCCAGATGGAGAAATCTTTCCAGCTTATTTCCGCTATCGACAACCCCGCTCGTCTTAAATCGCAGCTTGGCCTCGATTACCTGTACGTGATCGATTTCGACAAGAAAGAATTCGTTCATAGCGACATCGTGCGTCGCGCGTTTATGGGAAACCCGAACGGCGGCACGCGCACCATCGACAGCGGGGAACTTGCGGCCATGGGCAACAACGTGTTCTCCAACGCGCGCATCGAGCTCAAGAGAACGCCCATGGCCTACCCTACCTCGAAAACCGCCCTGGAAAGCGCCATTGCCATGGAATACGCCATGCCGTTTTTCGGTGAAAACGGCACCGTACGGCGCGTTATGTATGGAGGGAAGCTGGTCAACCGGTATTTCGGGCTTATTGACAAAATACATGATATCGTATACGAATCGAAACTGTACCATTCCAAGCCCGTGGGCACGGTCACCATTTTCAAAGACGACGTGAGAATCGCCACCAACGTGCTCGACAAAAACGGTCAACGGGCCATCGGCACGCGCGTATCGGCGCGGGTGTACGACAACGTGATTGGCAAAGGGAAACCGTGGCTCGACCGAGCATTCGTCGTCACCGACTGGTACCTTACCGCCTACGAACCGATCCGCGACGTGAGCGGCGCAATCGTCGGCATCTTCTACGTCGGGATCCTGGAACAGCCGTTTACCGACATGATCCGTTCGGTTCTCATGAAATACCTCGTCATCATGGGTATAGCCGCGGTATTCGCGGGTGGTGTCGCCTTTATGCTTGCAGGCGCCATCGCACAACCGCTCACCCATGTGGTCACGGCAACCGAAAACCTTGCCAAAGGCGACCTCTTGCACCGCATTGAAGCATGCTCGTCCATCTCCGAAATCAACCGGCTTGCGGGTTTTTTCAACGTGATGGCCCACAAGCTTCACGAACGAGAGCTCGCGTTGGTAGACAAAAATGAGCAACTGGCCGTTCTCAACGGCAGGTACCTCGACCTTGTCGGTATGGTATCGCATGAACTCAAGGGCATCCTCTCGTCCACGGTGCTCAATACCTGCACGGTACGGGACGGCCACCTCGGCGACATAACGGCGCCGCAGAAGAAGGCGCTTGATTCGGTGGTGAGAAACCTGGAATACTTCGACCATACCGTGCGCAACTTTCTCAACCTCAGCAGGGTTGAAAAACAGGAGCTCACGCTGTCCCGCACCCGGGTGGCGCTTCGGGAAGACATCGTGGACGTGTCGGTGGACGCCTATCTGCGCCAGGCGCACGAGAAGGAGATCAACATCGAGAACCGTGTGCCGGTTTCCTATTCCGTCAACGTTGACGCTTCGCTTATGCTCATGGTGACAAATAACCTGATCGGAAACGCCATCAAGTACGGATGCAAAAAGGGGGAAATCCACATCAGCCTGACCCCTGGTGAAACAGGCGCGGTTGTTGAGGTGTTCAACACCGGCCGGCCTCTCACCTGCGACGAAGTGCAGCGGCTCTTCAAGCGGTTCTCGCGGCTCGATTCGTGTGTTGACGGCAAAAAGGTCCGCGGCACCGGGCTTGGCCTGTTTTTGTCAAAGGAGACCGTGGAGCGCCACGGCGGAACCATGTGGTGCGAACCGCGCGACAATGGAAACGCCTTCATCTTTACCATACCAAAATGCGAGGCGGAGACATTCACGACCGCCTCCGACGTAAAGGAGTACAACTATGCATGAGGCCACCGCCTGCGCGTGCGGAGCAACGGCAACCGAGGAGCAGCTCATGACGCGATTCCACGAGGTGCTTGCCGAATACAGGTTGAAACCCGGCGCACTTATTCCTGTTCTGCAAACCGCGCAAACCATGTTCGGGTATCTTCCGGAACCCGTGTTGCGCAAGATCGCCAGGGAACTCAACAAGTCCTATTCCGAAGTTGCGGGAGTCGTCGGCTTCTACTCGTTCTTTTCCAGATACCCGCGAGGCAAATACCTGGTGCGCGTGTGCCTGGGAACCGCGTGCTATGTTCGCGGCGGCAACGAAGTGCTGGCAGCCATGAAAAAAACGCTCAAAATAGACATCGGGCAGACCACCCCGGATCGCCTGTTCTCGCTTGACATCGGACGCTGCTTCGGCGCGTGCGGGCTCGCGCCCGTCATCATGGTAAACGACGACGTGCACCAGCGCGTGAAGCCGGCCAAGGTGGTGGAATTGCTCGACGCATACCGGGCGAAAAGCAAGGAGGGGCCGAACGCATGAACGACGAAACCGTGGTTCTCACGAATAGAGCCGATCTTGCCGCCCTCAAAGACACCCTGATCCGACAGGACGCGGCGCATGAGAAAAATGTTCCCTACCGTATCCTCGTCTGCACCGGCGGCGGATGCCTCGCGTCCGGTTCGCTTGGCGTCAAGGAGGCCCTGGAACGTGAGCTGGCTGCGCAGCACTGCGACGCCAAGGCCGTGGTGGTCCCCACCGGATGTCTGGGGCCGTGCGCCATCGGACCGGTTGTACTTATTGCGCCCGACCGGGTACTGTACCAGAATGTTCAACCGCAGGATGCGGCCGACATCGTTTCCATCCATATCAAGGCCGGCCGCATCGTGGAACGGCTTGTGGTTACGGAGCCTGTCTCGGCCAAACCTCTACCCCTTCAGGACGACATCGCGTTTTTCAAGCGCCAGACAAAAATCGTGCTCCGCAACTGCGGCATCATCGACCCGCTTGACATTAAGCAATACATCGCCCGTGACGGGTATGCAGGGCTCGAAAAGGCTCTCGGCATGAAACCGGACGCCGTGATCGACGAAATGCTCGCATCCGGCCTTCGCGGCCGCGGAGGCGCGGGTTTCCCAACGGGCATGAAATGGAAATTAACCGCCAGGGCGCCGGGCGAAGTCAAGTATGTGCTGTGCAATGCGGACGAAGGCGATCCGGGCGCGTTCATGGACAGGAGCGTGCTGGAAGGCGATCCGCACAGCGTGATTGAAGGCATGACCGTTGCCGCGCATGCAATCGGCTCGCATCAGGGATATGTGTACGTTCGGGCCGAATACCCGCTTGCGGTGGAACGGCTCGGAATCGCGCTCAGGCAGGCACGGGCCCTGGGCCTGTTGGGCCACAACATCCTTGGCACCGGATTCTCGTTCGATCTGGAAATCCGCATGGGCTCGGGCGCATTCGTCTGCGGCGAGGAAACCGCGCTCATGACGTCCATAGAGGGCAACCGCGGCGAGCCGCGGACGAGGCCGCCGTTCCCGGCGGTAAAGGGCCTGTGGGGAAAACCGACGCTTCTTAACAATGTGGAAACGTATGCCAACGTGGGCGCCATCCTTACTCGTGGCGCCGCGTGGTACGCGTCGCACGGCACCGAAAAGAGCAAGGGCACCAAGGTCTTTGCGCTGGCAGGCGCAGTGCGGAACACGGGCTTGGTTGAAGTCCCGGTCGGCACTCCGCTCGGCGAACTCATCTACGATATCGGCGGCGGGATCCGCAACGGCAGGAACTACAAGGCTGCGCAAATCGGTGGACCGAGCGGCGGGTGCATTCCCAAGCAGCATCTCAACGTCCCCCTGGATTACGAAAATCTCAACAAGCTCGGCGCGATCATGGGATCGGGCGGGCTCATCGTGATGGACGACAACACCTGTATGGTCGACATCGCGCGCTATTTCCTCGAATTTGTCCAGGAGGAATCGTGCGGCAAATGCGTGCCGTGCCGTGTAGGCACCAAACGGATGCACGAGATTCTTGATCGTATATGTGAAGGAAACGGTGCGGAGGGCGACGTGGAACGTCTCATAGAGCTTGGCGAGCAGATACGCGATACCGCCCTCTGCGGCCTGGGGCAAAGCGCGCCGAATCCGGTTCTCTCCACCATCCGCTATTTCCGCCACGAATACGACGCGCACATCCGCGACAAATATTGCGAGGCAGGCGTCTGCGCCAGCCTGGTGCGCGCGCCGTGCCAGAGCGCGTGCCCGGCAGGCGTTGACGTTCCGGGATTCGTTTCGCTCGTAGCCGAGAAACGGTACGGCGAGGCAATCCGGCTTCACCGCGAGCGTAACCCGCTCGCGTCCGTCTGCGCACGCGTGTGCTTCCACGCCTGCGAAGGCAAATGCAGGCGCGCGTCCCTCGACGCGCCGGTGTCCATCCGGGCGGTAAAGCGGTTCATGGCCGACACGGAAACCGAACCCGCGCTGCCGAAGGTTATTGCAGACGACAAGAATGCCGCGCGTAAAATTGCGATCGTGGGAGCAGGCCCGGCCGGCATCACGTGCGCGTATTTCCTCACACGGCTCGGGTACAAACCCGTTGTGTTTGAGGCGGAAAAGAAACCCGGCGGCATGCTGGTTCAGACGATACCCGCCTATAGACTCCCGCGCACGGTGCTCAACAAGGAGATACGGATGATCGAATCGCTCGGCGCAAGGATGACAACAGGAAGACGCTTGGGCAAAGACTTTACTCTTGCGAGCCTCAAAGACGACGGCTACGAGGCCGCGTTCGTGGCCGTGGGCGCTCAGGTTCCGCTCAAACTCAATGTTCCCGGGGAAAACAGCCCGGGAGTCACCGAAGCCCTGGCATTCCTTCGGCAATTCAATCTTACCGGAAAAGTGCCGGTAGGCGAAAATGTGGTTGTTGTCGGCGGCGGTAATGCCGCGATTGACGCGGCGCGCACCGGGCTGCGGCTTGGCGCGAAAACCGTCACTATTTTATACCGCCGCACGCGAGAGGAAATGCCTGCCTGGGCCGAGGAGATCGAAGAAGCGAAGAATGAAGGGGCGCGGCTCGTACTCCTCACCGCGCCGGTGGAACTGGTGTCGGCAGACGGAAAAGTGACGGGCCTGAAATGCAGACCCATGCACTTGGGCCAGTTCGACGGCTCCGGCCGCCGCAAGCCGGAACCTGTTGACGGAAAAGACTACATCTTGGAAGCCGACCAGGTGATCGCGGCGATAGGCCAGCGTGTTGACACAGCGGAAGTGTTCGACGGCATTGCCCTGGCCACCACACCGTGGGGCACCATCGAAGCGAACCGCGCCAACGGTCAGACATCGGTGCCGTGGATATTTTCCGGCGGCGACGCCGTGAGCGGCCCGGCAAGCGTGGTTGAGGCAATAGCAGGCGGCGAACGCGCCGCTGTTGGTATCGACGCGTTTCTCACGGGGGAAAGCCACGCGTTCTGGCGGCACGAAGCGGAGACCGCAACCGCGTTCGACCCCGATGCCGATCCCGTGCCGTACGGACGCGAAAAACAGCCCGCGATCAGTATTGGCAAACGGCAACACAACTTCGACGAAGTTGAACAGAGTTGGACCGAAGATGTCACTATTTGCCAGGCAAAACGCTGCCTGCGCTGCGACTACGGCAAGAAAACGATGCACGAAAGGAGATAAAGGCCATGCCGGCCATAACCATCAACACTACTCCGATTACGGTTCCGGATGGAACAACCATTCTCGCAGCTGCAAAGCGCGCGGGAGTTTACCTGCCCACGCTCTGCTATCTTGAGGGACTCGACGCAATCGGCGCATGCCGCATCTGTGTCGTGGAGGTTGAAGGCGCAAAGAGCCTTGTCGCCTCGTGCTCGGTCCCGGTAACAGAGGGAATGAAAATCAAAACCAACTCCAAGCGCGTTCGCGAAGCGCGCCGCACCGTGATGGAATTGCTGCTTTCCGAGCACGACGGAGACTGCCAGACCTGCGAGCGCAACGAGGACTGCGAGCTGCAGAAAACAGCAAGCGACCTCGGCATCCGCTCGGTGCGGTATGCGGGCGAGAGGACCGAGGCCCGTCTTGATGAGAGCACGCCGGGGCTGGTGCGCAACAACTCCAAGTGTATCAAATGCAGGCGCTGCGTTGCCGTTTGCAATCAGGTCCAGCGCGTTGGAGCCTTGTTTCCGCAGGCGCGGGGGTTCAAAACCGTGATCGGTCCCGCCTTCGCTTCCGACCTTGGCAGCGTGACATGCGTTCAATGCGGCCAATGTGCCGCCGTCTGCCCTGTCGGCGCAATTGTGGAGCACAGCCATATTCAGAAAGTCTGGGACGCGCTCGAAGATCCGAAAAAAACCGTTGTGGTGCAAACAGCCCCGGCGGTTCGCGCCGCGCTCGGCGAGTGCTTCGGGTATGAACCCGGAACGCTTGTTACGGGCAAAATGGTGTCGGCCCTGCGGCGGCTCGGGTTTGCGACGGTATTCGACACAAATTTCACTGCAGACCTTACCATTATAGAAGAAGGAACAGAACTCCTCACCCGTCTCAAGAAAGCCATTCTGGACAAGGAACCGGTAGCGCTTCCGCAGTTTACAAGCTGCTCGCCGGGATGGATCAAATACGTTGAGCATTTCTATCCGGAATTGCTCCCCAACCTTTCCACCTGCAAATCGCCGCAGCAGATGTTCGGCGCACTTGCCAAAACGTACTGGGCGCAGAAAGTAGGAAAGAAGCCTGAAGAGATTTTCGTGGTGTCGATCATGCCGTGCACGGCCAAGAAATTCGAGGCTGCCAGGCCCGAAATGAATGACAGCGGGTCGCAGGACGTTGATGCCGTGCTTACCACACGCGAACTTGCTCGCATGATCAAACAGGCCGGCATCGACTTTGCGGGGCTGGAAGACGACACGTTCGACCGCGTGATGGGCGTTTCCTCGGGTGCGGGCGACATTTTCGCCAACACCGGGGGGGTCATGGAAGCGGCGCTGCGCACCGCGTACGAAATTGTGACCGGCAGGCCGCTCCCGTTCGATCTCCTGCACGTGCAGCCGATCGCCGGACTCGAAGGCATAAAGGAAGCACGGCTCACCATCACCGGCACCGTGCCCGAATGGTCGTTTCTCGAAAACGTGACCCTGAGCGTTGCCGTATCCCACGGCCTTGGAAATGCGCAGAAGGTGATAGAGCGGATCACGTCCGGTAAAGCCACGTACCACTTTGTCGAGGTCATGACCTGCCCGGGCGGGTGCATCGGCGGCGGCGGCCAGCCTCGGCTCACCAATGACGCCAAACGGAAGCAGAGGATCAAGGCAATTTACAAAGAAGATGAAGGCAAAAGACTGCGCAAGTCGCATGACAACCCGAAAGTGAAGCAGGTATATGGTGAATTTCTGAAGATTCCGCTTGGAGAGAAATCGCACCACCTGCTGCACACGACATACACGGTGAGGGAAAGAATATAAAACTTCACCACGGAGACACGAAGCGCACAGAGAAGACAAGAAGAGTCTACTGCAAAGTTTTTTTCGGATCTGATCGGAGTATCGCAAAAACGCAGGAAAATAAACGTCACGAATAAAGGCCACCCTAACAAACGAGGTGATTGTATGAACAACAAAATTCTTGTCGTCGACGACGACGTCGATTTCGTCGAAGCCACCACAACCCTGCTGGAAGCCAAAGGCTACAGCGTTGTGAGCGCGGCAAACGGAGAAGAAGGCTACGCAAAAGCGAAGGCCGAAAAACCGAATGCCATGCTGCTTGACGTGATGATGACACATGACAGCGAAGGGTTCGACGTTGCCAGAAAGCTCAAGGAAGATCCGGCAACCAAGGGGATCCCGATTGTCATGATCACCGGAATCCGCAAGAGCAAGGCGCTGCCGTTCTCGTTTGAACCGGATGACGACTGGCTGCCTGTGAAGGTGGTGCTGGAAAAACCGGTGAAGCCGGATGAACTGCTCAAAACGGTGAAGGACGCGATTGCGTGCTGAGACTGCGATGAGGGAAGAGTTGCTTTTCGCATCAGGAAAAGATAGTTTTTTGAGGGTGCGCAGGTTTATGCGGTTCACACTGATGTTCGCGCAAAAACAGTAGCTTGCAAAGATAGTGCACGGTAGTAGTCCGGCACCGTACCATCGGCGCTGCCCCGGAACAATTCCATGACCAACAAAAGGATCATTTTCATTGTCGTGTCACTCCTGTTTATTTTTTGCCACTGGTACTTTGGGACAAGGGTGTTCACTTTCTATTCCTACCCGATTTTTAACAAGCAATACTGGTATGCCGAACTGTTGAAGACATGGATTCACGATGAAGACAAGAAAAGGTTGCATGTTTGGAAAGACACCATTCCCGTCTTCATGTATGAAAGCAATGTTACGTTGCCGAATGTGGAGGGCTTTGCCGTCATTTCACTCAATCCAAGATCGGCATTATGGAACAGGTATCGCAACGGAAGATTTTGTCAAATAATTCAGGAAAAAGTCCATAGTACCCTGATCGGAAGAGAAATCAAATTAAGAATACGGGATAATTACAATGAGGACACATCCGCATTCGACATCACGAAATCGCGTATTTCCGTGCCGAGAGATTTGAAATTCTTGCTCATCGGGACTAGGTACAAATGGTCTATCCTGAAAGACGAAAGGCCAAAGGCCGGCCTGCCATCGCTTCATTCTTGACGCGCGGGCGCCTATCGGACGGCAACACGCTCGCAGCATGCCTGTTCTCTCTGTCTCTTGCATCGTACATCCTTGCTCCGCTTGCATATTCAGAGACATTCTTTCCCCCGGGCCGCCACAAAATAACCTTCAAAAGCAGTTACGATTCCACTTCGCAAACCGCGTACATCATTGTTCCTCAAAGCGCAAAACGGTCATCGGCGGCGTTTCCGGTCGTCGTTGCTTTGCACACCTGGAGCGCCAACGTTGAACAGCGCGACATGTACGGCGAACTTGAACGCCAGGCGCAGAAACGCGGCTGGCTGTACCTGTTCCCGGACTTCCGGGGCGCCAACAACCACCCGCTTGCCTGCGGGTCAAACGCCGCATGCCGCGACGTGATTGACGCGCTGGAATGGACCGTTGCGCATTTCGCGGTGGATTCCAACCGGGTCTACCTTGCCGGAATGTCGGGCGGCGGGTACATGGCAATGCTGCTCGCCGCCCGATATCCCCGGCAATGGACCGCGGTGAGCGCGTGGGTGGGGATATCCGACCTGACGTCCTGGTATGCGATGCATGCGCACCGGCAGTACGGCGACGACATGCGGCGCTGCTTTGGCGGTGCGCCGGAAAGCGGCCCGGACATTCGCGCCAAGTACGAATCGCGCTCTCCGCTTGCCTCCCTTGCAATCGCCAGGAATGTCCCCTTCGATTTCGCGGCGGGCCGGGACGACGGCCACGGGAATAACCCGGTTCCAATTCGTCAAACGCTGGCCGCATTCAACGCAATTGCCCGGGCGCAGGGTGCGGACACCGTTTCCGACCAGGAGACCGCGCAGCTTTCCACGTATGGCGGGAGGCTCTCTGCTCCGCACTCCGACGATACTGCGCAGGACCCTGTCTTTGCCCGGCGGATTTTCCTGCGCCGCTTTGCGGGTAACACCCGCGTCACCATTTTCAACGGCGGCCACGAATGGATTCCGGCCGCGGCTGCGGAATGGCTGGGGAACCATGTCGGGCGGGCACCGGGCGGCAAATAACAGTTGAGAATTGACTTGACTCGTACTTTCATTTTCCGTCCGCTGTGTGCAGGGTGAATAGTACGCTCGCCTCACCTACTCCGTTATCGCCGGTTCAATCACCCGAAACCCTTTCCACTTCCCCCCTGCAAACCTCACCCACCACACAACAGCCTGAATCACGACAAACGCGGTCGCAATAAACCATTCCGTGAACAATGTCCGATTGAAAACATCTGCCGCTGCAAGCGCGGCGATGAACCCACCGTTCAGCACAAGTGAGGCAACCAGCGTCCACCGTGTATCTCCCGCTGCAACAAGCGCAGCCACGAGCACGTAGTTCAACGCATCAAGCAGGCAGTACAGCGCCACAAAACGCAGCAGCATCACGCCAAGCCCGGCAAACCGAACCAGCGATTCATGCGGTACCGCGTCGGCCGACACGAAAATGCCGAACAACTGCCGGGGAAACACGACGAAAACGATGGCAAGGGCGATCATCCACACCTGCGACAGAATGGTCCCGCGCAAAGTAGCTTTCGCCGATATCTCGGGCTGCCGGGCCCCCTGGCCGTTTCCCACCAGAATGGCCACTGCCTGCGACAGGCCGATAACCGGAAAAAACGCAATGCCGTTGATCCGCCAGGCAATGTTTGTGGCGGCAAGCTCTATTGCGCCGATGCGGCCTACAAAAAAAACAAAGACCGTCCATGCCGCCATTTCTACCGAAAACCGGATGCCGCCGGGAAATCCGAATCTCACCAGGCGACGCAGCAGATGCCAGTCCAGGCCGCGCGACCGCCACGTTGCCCATTGCCTGCGATTGGCCCGGCGCAGAAAGGCAATACCGAAAATCAACGTGATAAGCGCCTGAGAAAAGACCGTTGCCAGTGCGGCACCGGTAATGCCGAGCCGCGGCATGCCGAATTTGCCGAATATCAACACATAGTCGAGCACGCCGTTGACGACGAGTCCCGCGATATTCACGATCATCACCGCCCGTGTTTCGCCCCTGCCGGAGAAAAAGCCGGACAGCGCGCTTCCCGCGACAAAGAAGAATGCACCACAGCTGATAATGGTGAAGAACCTGACCTCCATGGCCTGAATGGGCGCGCTATGGCCAACCAAGGCAAAAAGCGGCCTTGCGCCGAACGCGACGAGGGCGAGCACAACGCCGGAAAATACCGAAAAGTAAATTCCCTGCCACACGGCGGCCGCCACCCGTTCCACCCGTTTTGCGCCAACATACTGGGCCACGAATGTGGAAGTGTACCCGGCCGTGCCGGTGAATGCGCTTGACAGAAGCATTGCCGGCATGAACGCCGGCACAACAGCGGCAATGGCGTCCGACGAGTACCAGGAAAGGAAAATGGCGTCCATGAACTGCATGAGCACCACGCCGCTCATGGAAAGAATGAGCGGCGTAGCGAGCTTGAGGATGCCAAGGTAGGTGACGGAGGCGTCGGTGCGGGGCACTATTTTGGTTTCCCGTTGATGAGGTTCGAATGACAGGCATTCTTGGGTAGTTATTACTCCGGCGGCACAAAATGCCCAAAATTAGTGGCTGCTGCACCATGAAATTGATGTCTTGTCTTGTGCATATTTAATTGCCGGAGTAATAATATACGTGCGGAGAAACCGCCGCGGCGCATCGTGCCGTAAAATGTCTCGGATCGCCCCAAACATTCGGAGTGATGTTCCTGCCCAAGGACCGTATCCTTTGTTCAAGACAGGTCCTGCAACGATCCACGTTTTCATCCAAACACGGTTTTCCCTCATAAAGCTGGTATTCCCTGCGTACGCGGGGCGGCGTGGCCTGCGGCATCACGACGTTGGCGCCGTGCTGCAAACCCAGTTCCCTTCCGAGCGGTTCCATCGCCTGCAACGCGGTTGTGGATGCAATGTTCACATCACGGCATACGAGCCTCGCGACTGCGATCATTCGCAGCGCGAGATCGAACACCTGATTCCTGCGACCGGCCGCTTCCAGCTCAAGTCCGGCCATGGGGGTCTGTTTGTGAACGATGTACGGCCCCATGCCGATCATGTCAACGTCCTGTTGTTTAAAAAAAAGAACGTCGCACGCAAGATCCTCGATGGTCTGACCGGGCAGGCCGATCATCACCCCCGTGCCGACCTGATATCCGATGTCCCGCAGATATATCAGGCTTTGCATGCGCGCATCAAAGGTTTGCCCGGCCGGATGCAGGCGCGAAAAGAGTTCGGGCGACGACGTTTCGATTCTCAGCAGGTACCGGTGCGCGCCGGCCGCAAAGAAGCGCTGGTACGTTTCCAGCGTTTGTTCGCCCACGCTCAGAGTGATTCCAAGTCCCTGCGGCAGGCCGGCGCTTACCGTTCTTGCCTTGATCGCGGCAACCACATCTTCCACAAACGCAACGAATTGACCGTCACGGCGTTCACCGGACTGCAGAACGATCGATCCGTATCCCGCTTCTGCGCAGAACAGAGCGGCTTCAATAATTTCCTCTTTGGACAAAGTGTACCGGGCCACCGCCGCGTTGCTTCTCCGTATGCCGCAGTAGTGACAGTCGCACCGGCACTCGTTGGAAAATTCCACAAGGCCGCGCAAATAAACGTTGGTTCCGCAATTATCAACAAGAGCATGGAACGCGGCCCGGCGGATAGCCTCGGCGTCCAAAGGGTCGGTTGCGGACAGCAGGGCGATGATGTCGTTTTTGTCAAAACATGGCTTGGCAAGGATTTGTTCCACGGTTTCGGCAGTCATTGCCATAGTTCCTTCATCTTCACAGATGTTCGTTGTCACTTTCCGCAAAGGGAACGCCTGCCTGCATATTCCGCGCCAGGACGGACCGGAGCGGTGCGCCCGAGCGCAGTGCCGGTCGCCCTCGGCCGCGCGGTTGTCGAGTGCCGCTCCCCTCGATACGTACCTGCGGTACACTCGGGGAGCGATATACCGAGACAGCGCGGCATAGGGGGCGATCCGGCACCGAGGCCGAACGGCCGAGCCCGGAGGGAGGGCCGCCGCCGAAGGCGGGGCGCCCATTCACTTTGATTTATGCGTGAGTCCCATCATTCCTAAAAATACAAATCCCTCTCCCCGGCCTTCGTCCTCATATAATTCTTCATAAATGCATCATACATCTTCGGATTATTTTCCCGTATTTCCGCTATTTCTTTGTCAATCACGGCTTCCCCGGCCGCCTTTGTCTTGTCGCTTGCAAAATCGTCCAGCCATTCACGGAAGGTAATCACCGCGTTCAGCTTGCAGAACTTTCCTTCCTGCCCGCTGCGCAACAGATCCATAATGCATTTGCCTGTCCTGCCGCACCGGTACCCGGCCGTGCAGAACGAAGTGATGCAGCCCTGGTTTGCTAAATACCCGATGAGTTCGTCGAGCGAGCGGGTATCGCCCAGGATAAACTGCTGGCGATCCGGCTGCTGCTGGGACCTCGCGTCGCTGTACGCGCCAAGCCCCACTTTCGAAGACGCGTCCATCTGCGTGATGCCGAGGGGAACAAGGTTGTTTCGCATGCCTGCCGATTCCCGCGCAGTGAGGATCATGCCGGTATGGGGAACCGCAAGCCTGAGCACGGTTATTGCCCGTCTGAATTCGGCGTCGGCGGGCGGATGCGGCAAGGCCGCGGTGAACGGCGTATTCTGCGCAGGCTCGATCCGGGGGAACGAAATGGTGTGCGGGCCGATGCCAAAAGTCCGTTCGAGCTCAATGGCGTGATAGAGCAGCCCCATCACCTCAAACTTCCAATTGTAAAGTCCGAACAGGGCGCCTATTCCGACATCGTCGATTCCGGCTTCCATGGCGCGGTGCATGCAGTACAGACGCCATTGGTAATCTCCCTTGAGCGTATTGGCCGGATGCATTGCACGGTATGTCTCGTGGTGATACGTCTCATGGAACACCTGATAGGTGCCAAGGCCCACTTCGTGAAGGACCCGCAGGTCTTCCACGGTCATGGGCGCGGCATTCACATTGACGCGGCGGATGGAACCGACGCCGTTCCTGGTCCCGGTCCGCACGCTGTAAATTGTCCGAAGCGTCTCGGCAATATAGTCGGTATCGGACGCAGGATGCTCGCCATACACCGCGATAAGCCGTTTGTGGCCGATCTCGCCTGCCAGTACCTCGGTTTCGCGGCGAACTTCATCCTGCGTGAGAACGCCGCGTTTCATTTCGGCATTTTCGCTTCTCAAGCCGCAGTACCGGCAATTGTTGACGCATTTGGTGCTCATGTACAGCGGCGCGAATGTCACGATGCGGTTGTCGTACACTTTTTTCTTTATGGCGAGCGCCGCCTCTTCCATTTCCGCAACAAGCGACGGATCGCGCACGTTAAGCAGCGTTGCGGTCTCGGACGGGGTGAGGGTCCGAATCGCGAGAGATTTCTGGATGATCGCGCGAACCGCCGCGACGTCGTCTTTTGTGTTCTCGACGAGAGCGCGTTCAATTGCGCCGTCGTCGACGAAATCCGTTGTCCCGGCCATGTATTTCACGCGCTGGTCACGGGGAATTCTCTTCTCGATCCACGACCCGATTGTTGCGGCGATCATGACGCTTTTCCTTTGTTAAGCCGAGCCCGGTTGAACGCATCCAGCGCGGCCGGAAACGGCTGCAATACTCGCTCGACGACTCCCTGAACAAACGAAATGCACAAACCGTAATTCGTAACGGCCACGCCTGCCTCAACGGCCGTCCTAATACGCGCCAATGTTTCCCTTCGTGTCAACATGCACGAGCCGCAATGCACCACAAGCTTGTAGTCGGCAAGGTTCGCCGGGTAGTCGCGTCCGGTGGACACCTCGATGGAAAGATCGGCGCCGGTGTACTGCCGCAGCCAGCGCGGTATCTTCACCCTGCCGATATCGTCCTGCAGTGCGTGGTGCGTGCATGCCTCGGCAATAAGCACTCTGTCGCCGTTTGCAAGCGAATCGATGGCGGCCAAACCTGCGGCCTGGACAACAAGATCGCCTTTGCTTCGCGAAAACAAGATTGAAAACGTGGTGCACTTCACGGAAGCTGGCGTGTCCGCCGCCATTTTCATGACCGCCTGGGAATCGCATACGACAATGTCCGGCCTCACCGACAGCTTGCCGAGCAGCGATGCATACTCGCGTTCTTTGACCACAATGACCGTGGCATCGTTGTCCAGCGCGTCGCGGATGGTCTGCACCTGCGGAAGAATGAGCCGTCCCCTGGGCGCTCCAAGGTCGATGGGCACAACCAGGACTGCAATGCCGCCCGGTGAAACCAGATCGCCCACCAACGGAAGCTCCTTGGGTTTGGAACCTGCGGCAAACAAGGCCACGTGCTTCCCGAACTCGTTGACGCATGCGTCTCGTCCGGCACTGTCAAGGCAGGAAGAAGTTATCACGGTGCCGCCAGCGCGCGCGCACTGCTCCAGAAATTCCGAAGATACAGCGTTTATATCTGCCTTGTTCGCAACGATCAAACATCCTGCACCGCGTTTGTGTGCCTCGGCGCAAACCGAATCCTCATACCGCGTCCACAGACCGTTGTCGGTCACAAGCACAAACACATCCGCGCGATCAAACACCGCCCGCGTTTTTTTCAGCCGCGCTGCCGAGAACGCGGATTGATCGTCCAGGCCAGCCGTATCGAGGAACACCACGGGTCCAACCGAGCCGAGTTCCATGGCCTTTTCCACCACGTCGGTAGTGGTGCCGGGGATCACGCTTGTCACGCTGATATCCTGGCCCGCAAGGTAATTGAGAAAACTGGACTTCCCCACGTTGGTCCTGCCGAATATCCCGATCTGCAGCCGCATCGATCTCGGAGTTGTTTCCATGTGTTATGCCTTGTTTTCCCCTGCTTCCGGGCCGGGCGCCCGGTGCCCGAGCGCCATCAGGCGCTGTGGAGACAACACATCGTCAACAATCGTTTTCCCCAATTTCCTTTCGAGAAAACCACGGAACGACCGCTCGCCGGACGCGACAAACTCAGTCACCAGGTTTTGCCCCGCCTCGTAGTCTATTTCCGGCAGAAACGCAGTCACGATAGCAGTGCTCTCCTCGACATGTTTGCCGCACACGTCGGGTCGAGCAGCGATACCGTCAACATGCTTCGACAGCATCCGGTCGGCCGCAGCGCACAAATCTATTGCTTCCAGCAAGTCGTGACCCAGCAGCGGAAGGAATTCGTTGATCTGGAATGTTCCCATGGCGGCCGTTTCGTTCACCACGGCGACATCGGCCTTTGCCTGAACAGCAGCGTTAATCACCGCCTCACATATCACGGGATTTACCTTGCCCGGCATCGCCGACGATCCTGTCTGGACCGGCGGCAGCAGGATCTCGCCGAAATAATGCAGCAACCGGAGGTCGCCGGCGATCTTCTGCAGATTGACGGCATGCGCAGCTATCATTCCCGCGACCTCCACGAACATGTCCGCGTTTGCGGTGTGGTCTATGGCATTTTCCGCCCGCGACAGGCCCAGTCCCGTGGACTCCCGCAGTTTTTCAATTACCAGAAATATGTAGTTCGTCGGCGCAGCCAAACCCGTTCCGATGGCAGTGCCGCCGATCGTGACGACGCGCAACCGTTCTTCACTCTTAAAAGTCCTCCAACGGTCACGGCCGATTGCTTCGGCAAAGCACGCAAACTGGCTTCCCAGGGTCATGGGAACTGCGTTCTGCATCTCGGTGCGGCCAATCGTGACGATGCGCGAAAACTCATTCTCCTTCTTCTGAAATGATCCCTGCAGCAATGCCGCTGCTTCCGATAATGCACGAAGCCCCTTGATTGCCGCGACTTTGAGCGCAGTAGGATAGACGTCGTTGGTTGATTGATGCAGATTGACGTGGCGGAGGGGGTGGATCGTTTCGTAATCCCCTTTGGGCTTTCCAAGGAATTCCAGGGCGCGGTTGGCCACCACTTCGTTGACATTCATGTTGGTCGACGTGCCGGCCCCGCCCTGAAGAGCATCCAGCATGAACTGCCCGGCCAGACCTCCGGCGATAATCTCGTCGCACGCCGCCGCAATCGCGCCCGCCTTCCGCGCCTCCAGATAGCCGAGCTGTGCATTGGCTGCGGCGCACGCCTTCTTGACATTCGCAATTGCCGCGACAAGCCCGGGGTGCACGCGCCGTCCACTCTGCACGAAGTTCTCGTGCGCGCGAAGCGTGTGGATTCCCCAGTATGCATCGGCCGGGATTTCACGTTCGCCGAGAAGATCATGTTCGATGCGGGTTTTCATGGCCTACTCGATCCCGTTCTGTTTACCGAGCATCGATTTCACCGAAACACCGGTGAGCGTTCCAAGCTTCCCCGTAAGCGCGCCCACCTGGTCGGTGGTTGCGTCTACCACGAGCATGATCACGGAATACTGGTCGCGCACATGCGGCACTCCCGTGCGCACCACGATTATGTCGCCGAATGCCGACAGGATCTTGTTGACTTCGTCCGCCCACTTCTTCCGGTCATGGATGATTATGCCGACAAACCCAACACGCTTTTCCATTATTCCTCCTTCGTACGAGACACCCGATAAAAAAATCCCGCCTTCGGCTCTCCGCGAGAAGCCGAAATCGGGATTGCTATCTGAAATGGGAAAATTCTTTTCATCGGTAACCCTTGGCTTTAGAGCCGCGCTCCGCATCCTCAGGAAATTCTTGCTAGCGAGGCCTGCGCCTCAGAAGCGTCACAGTGCGTTCAATCCAGGTTATATGTGACTATTTTCACATATAATACGCCGGCTATACACACTGCTTCGTTAATAATATACCGCTTTTTTGGCATGAAGTCAATATTTATTGTGAAATACATAATATTACTTCTTGATCAATCGTGAGAGCCGTCGCAACGGTCTGCATTCCCCGCATTCGTGGAAGACCCGTAATCACCGGCTTTCACATATTCCTCTATGATCCGTGGCGCGCTGCTATTATGTGAAAATTGTTACGACAAACTTGACTGTCACGGTATGTTGACCTATATTACATCGGAATGAGAATTCAGCAACTTTTGTGAGAAGGGGAACATAATGATCAGCAACAAGAACTGCATTATTCGCCTTTCCCGCTACAAGAATGCCCTTGTCCGTTTCAAAACCCTGGGGTTTATCAAAATCTTTTCGGAGTATCTCGCCGATGCGGTGGGAGGAACTTCCGCCCAGGTACGCAAAGACTTTTCTTTGTTCGGGATTTCCGGAAACAAGCGCGGCGGGTACCAGATCGACGCGCTCATCGCGAAACTCAACGACATTCTTGGAAAGAACGAGATCCAGAAGGTCGTGCTTGTGGGAGCGGGACAGCTCGGATCGGCCCTTATCCGGTACAACAGTTTTGAAAAGGAAGGCATCAAGATAGTCGCGGCATTCGACATCGATCCGGCGAAGATCAATGCCAAGAGTCCGACGCCGATTCTGGGTATTGACGAAATGGCAAGGTACGTTCCGAAGAACGGCATCCGCATCGCCATTCTCACCGTTCCGGACGTTGCGGCCCAGCAGACGCTCGATATGCTCATCAAAGCCGGAATAAAGGGCGTACTCAACTTTGCGCCCATTGAGCTAAAGGGCGCTCACGATTGCATCATCAACAACGTGAACCTTGCCGTGGAACTGGAGAACCTCATCTACTTTGTGAATGTGACCGCCAAGGCTTCAGCATAGGGACATTCCGTCCTGTCCATCCGCTCTCTCTTTTCGTCCGCAATGGGGAATGCCGGCACTGTGCAACACAAGAACTGGCAAAGGCCCTTAGAGGCCTTTATCCTCAATTGCCTTGATCTGCGCATAGCTGAACACGGGCCCGTCCTTGCAGACGTATTTGCTTCCCATGTTACACCTGCCACATTTGCCGATGCCGCAACTCATCTTCCGTTCCTGGGACGTGATGATGGTCTCCGGCGAAAAGCCGAGCGTCAGCAACGGCGGGATAGCGAATTTGAGCATGATGGGCGGTCCGCATACAATGCAGTAGGCATTTGCGGATGATGGAGCGACCTGGCTCACAACCGCAGGGACAAAACCCTCGCGGCCTTTCCACGATGCATCGCCTTTGTCGACGGTAATGTGGGTCTGAACATCTTTGCGCTGCTGCCATTGCCGGAGCTCGGGTTTGTACAGGAGCTCGCCCGGACTGCGCGCGCCGTAAATAACGGTAATGGCGCCGAATTGCTTGCGAACGGAATCATCCAGCAGGTAACGGATGGTCGCCCGCAACGTGGTGAAGGCAAATCCGCCGCCGACGATCACGATGTTCTTGCCGGTCAGGTCTTTGAGCGGAAAGCTGTTTCCCATTGGGCCGCGCAGGCCGATGATGTCGCCCTCCGACAAGTCGTGCAGGGCATTTGTCACCAGGCCGGTCGGGTAGCGTTTTACCGTGAATTCAATATATCCTTTATCAAGTGGTGACGAGGCTATTCCTATGGGGATTTCGCCCGCGCCGGGCACCGACAGCATGGCAAACTGGCCGCACTCGTGGCTGAAGCCGTTGCCGTTGCAGAAAACAAGGCGGAACGTCTTAAGGTCTCTTTCGTCGTTTTCAACGACTATTGTCTCGATGCGCGCCTGCACCGGGACATAGGGATTGCCGCGTGCGCTCATGAATTCACCTTGGCTATGGTCTCTCTTATATCAATATTACTGGGGCAATGAACCACACAGCGACCGCACCCGACGCAAAACACCGTGCCGAAGTTTTCGGGCGCATACGAGAACTTGTGCATCACTCGCTGGCGCATGCGGTCGCCTTTCCCGGCCCGCGGGTTGTGACCCGAGGCCTCGCGCGTGAATGAAGGGAACGTGCATGCGTCGTGCAGGCGGATTCGCGCGCTTGCGCTCCCCCGCTTTTCCTCGTACAAATCGAAGCAATGGCAGGTTGGGCACAGGAAGGTGCATGCGCCGCAGCTCAGACAGGTTTCGGCGATCTCGTCCCAGAACCGGGAGTCGTTTCTCTTCTCCAAAGCTTTGGGGGCTCCGCTCACGTCAACGCGGGAAAGCCGTTTGGCATATTCGGACCCCTGCGTCTTCTTATTTTGCAATTCCTTCTTCGTCGGCTCGCGAAAAAGGCCGGTGTTCTTCTTGAGAAAGGATTCTCCTTTTTTTGACACCGCTTCAAGCAGCACAGACGCAGATTGACTGAACGCCGCGATATCCGCTCCCGTTGTCGCGCCGGGGCCTCCGCCCGTGGCGGTGCAGAAGCACGCTTCTCCGGGTTCGCTGCAGGCCAGGGAAATCACCAGCGCACCGTCCCTTCTGGTCTGATAATACGGATCTGTGTACGTTTCGTCGCTAAACACTTTGTCAAGGTACGCAAGCGCCTGAGCGTCGCAGGGACGCACGCCGAAAATTACGCTTGCCTGGCCGCGGACCGGTTCTTCGGAGACCTTTGTTCCGTCGAATCTCGTGATCACTTCGCATTGCGGAAAGAATTCCCGCTTCGGGGGCAGCTTGAAATTGCCGTAGTCCAGCACGATGTCGCTCTTCGCAGTCAACTCGCCCAACACCGTTCCGTTCTCGGTGGCCACCGGCCCCAAAGCCTTGCCCTGCTTGAGCATGGCCCCGACGAATTTCTTGAGGTTCTTCTTGTCCAGCGCGACAGAAACCACTCTATTTTTCCTCCGGATCGGTAATGAAACACTGGCTGTCATCCTGCGCGAACGTGTTGAGCATCGGTACTTCGTCACCGGCGATTCCCGGCGTGCTGCCGAACAGGTCCAGCGCATCCTGCGCCAATTTTTGGGTAAACAGACGCAGGTCTATTCCCATGGGGCACGCATTGACGCATGCATCGCATTCAACGCATCGTCCCGCCTGATGGAACATTCTCCCCATGTGGAACACGATGGTTTCCGAAAGCTCGTTGGCCGGAGACACCCACGACGGCTTTCTCTGGTCCGCAAAGCATGTTTTGCAATAACAATTCGGGCATGCTTCGCGGCATGCGTTGCAACGGATGCACTTCGAGATTTCTTTGACAAAAGCCTTCCACCGTTCTTCGGAAGACTTTCCCGCAAATGCCTTCACGCGCGCGTATGCGGTCTTTGCAGGCTTCCGGCCTTCACCGTCTATGGTGATGTCGGCATCTTTGACGGTTGGACTCACACATTCCTGGCAGGCGCGGGCGACTTCTTCCTTTTTGGCCTTTGCACCTTTGTTCGAGGTGACCATACCGTGGCACGGCACACCGATGACAATGAGATTCGACCTGGGCACCTGGTTTTCCTTGATAAGGCCGGAAACAGATCGGCCGTCGCATCCCTTGGCAATGACGGCTATGCGAGGCGGCTTGTACCCGTCTTTCGGTCGTGCCGGTTTTTCAAAAAGTTTTGGCAGAAATGCGGCCAGATTCGCCGTGCAGAAGCCGTTCCAGACAAGGTGCTCCGCATCCGCCGCGCTGCGTGCGAAATACGGCCGCGATGAATTGGGAAGGGACCCTTTTCTGAAGCCCACGACCACGTCGACTTTCTGGTCGTCGAACAGCCTCTTCGCCGCTGCTTTCATCTTTCTTTCTTGGTCCTGCATCCTTACTTCTCTCTTGCTGTCAATGTTACGTTACCACACGTTCGCTGCGGTTCTTTCTTCCCTGGCTATTTTCTTTGATGTCGTGAGGCCGCGAACGTCCTTCACCACCTTCTCGATGAGCGAAGCAAAACGCCCGCCTTCCGAGGCAGACACCCATGAAAACTGTACCCTTTCGGGCTCGATTCCCAGATATTCCATAAAGCTCTTGAGCATTGCGAATTTACGGCGCGCCACCAGGTTTCCGGAAATGTAATGGCAATCCCCGGGATGGCAACCGGACACAAGCACGCCGTCGGCCCCTTCCTGGAGCGCCTTGATAATGTAAAGAGGATCGACGCGGCCAGAACACGGCACGCGGATCACGCGCACATTCGCAGGATACTGCAGCCTGCTTACGCCGGCAAGGTCCGCCCCTGCATAGGAGCACCAGTTGCACAAGAAGGCGACGACGGTCGGTTCTCGAATTTCCGTTGATTTAGTCAATTACTCTCTCCTCAAAAAAGGCTTCACCACGGAGACACGGAGTACACGGAGACAAACATCTAACATGCTTTCGCTCTTTTTCTTCTCCGTGTTCTCTGTGTCTCCGTGGTGATTTTACTTTATATCGTTGCGAGCATGCTCAATATCTGCTCGTTCCTGAAGCCATTCAGGTCGATCGCGCCCGCCCTGCACGACGCCGCGCATGCCCCGCACCCTTTGCACAGGGCCTCGTTGACAACAGCAATGCCCCTTACTGCATCCAACTCCACTGCGCCGTACGCGCACACCGCAACGCAGGTCCCGCACCCGCTGCACATGTCCGCCCGGATGCTTGAGATTTTTCCCTCGGACTCAATTGACTTCTTAGAAAGCACGGTGGCTGCCCTCCCCGCTGCCGCGCGCGCCTGCGCAATGGTCTCGCCGATGTCCTTGGGATAATGGGCCAGCCCGCACACAAACACGCCGTCGGTCGCGAAATCGACGGGACGCAACTTGACATGAGCTTCGAGAAAGAAGCCGTCCTGTTCGAGCGGTACCTTAAAGAACTGGGACAACGCCTTGTTGTCGGGATTTGCAACGATACCCGCGCTGAGGACAAGGAGGTCGGGCTTAATCTTGACGGTTCTTCCAAGGATCGTATCATTGACCGACACGACAAGATCGTTTCCAAGCCTCTTCACCTCCGGTTTGCCGGCTGCATCAAACCGGATAAATATCACGCCCTTTTCGCGTGCAAGCCGGTAGTATTTCTCCCGCAAACCATAGCTTCGGATATCCCTGAACAGCAGGAAAACCGCAGTTGCGGGACTCCGCTCCTTGATCGCTATGGCATTCTTCAGGGCGTTGGAACAGCATACACGGCTGCAGTAGTCGCGTGTGTCATCGCGGGAGCCGACGCATTGAATCATCACAACTGATTTCAGATTGCGGATTACGGATTGCGGATTGTCAGCCGCGATCTGTTCATTGTCCGATTCCTGGTATATCATCGCTTCGAGCCGGCGCTGAGTAACGATCCGCTCATCCTTGCCGTAAAGATAGTCTGACGGCTGAAGCTCGTCGGCCCCGCTGGCGACAATCACGACTCCATGATCGATCGGCGCACCGTTGCCTTCGAGCTCGGTGCGGAAATTACCGACATAGCCGGACACTTTCTTTATCTTCGCGTTCAGGTGCGTTGTGATCTTCGGATGATGATTCACGTTCCCCATCAGGCTCGCAAGTGCGGGTTTCGTCGCCTTTCCGGAAAGCGTTGACCGCACGTGCAACAGGTTGCCGCCGAGTTCGCCTGTTTTCTCCAGCAGGGTGACGTTGAAATCCTGGTTTGCGAGGTCGAGGGCGGCCGTCATGCCCGCAAGGCCGCCGCCGATCACAAGCGCGCCTTTGGTCACACCCATGCTTTTTTTGTACAGCGGCGCGGCAAGTTTGACTTTGGCAACGGAGGCGCGAACCAGATCGCAGGCCTTGCGCGTCGCGTTGGCGGGCTCTTTTTGGTGGACCCACGCACAGTGTTCGCGGATATTGGCGAAGTCAAAAAGATACGGATTGACCCCGGCCTCTTCGAGCGTCTTCTGGAACAGCGGCTCATGGGTACGCGGGGTGCACGCAGCAACCACAAGCCTGTTGAGCCTGTGCTGCTCCACCGCGGCCTTGATTGCCTTTTGTGAATCCTGCGCGCAGGAAAACATCAGCTCACCGGCGAATTTCACGCCGGGCAGGGTTCGGGCGTATTGCACAACGGCCGGGACATCCACAACGGAAGCTATGTTGATGCCGCACCGGCACACGTACACGCCTATCCGCGGCGGCTCGCCGCGCACATCTTTCTGGACAGGGAGATCTGCCTTTATCTCCTTGACCGGTGCGTTGCCCAGCGCCGATGCCGCCGCCGACGCAGCGCCGCTCGCCTCGATTACCGATTCGGGAATGTCCTTGGGCCCGCTCATGCTGCCGCACACAAAGATGCCTGCACGGTTTGTGGTGACCGGTTCCATTGTGTCAACGCTCACAAAACCGGCCGCATCGAGCCGGACCTTCAGGTTGCCGGCAGCGGCCATGGACGATACCGAGGGTTGAATGCCAACCGACAGCACGAGCATGTCGAATTTCCTGGTCGAAACCTTTCCGTCCTGCGTGATATAATGAATTGTGAGGTCGTTGGTGACAGGGTCGCTTTCCACGGACGCGATGCGACCGTTGATCAGCGTGGTGTCGTGCCGATCCCTGGCCTTGTCGATAAACCGGTCGAAACCCTTGCCGTATGCGCGTATGTCCATGTAGAAAATGGTGGATTTCGCTTTCGGCAGGTGCTCCCGGGTGATGATCGCATCCTTTGCAGCCTGCATGCAGCAAATTGCCGAGCAATGTTCGTTTCCGGCTGAGATGTCTCTCGAACCAACGCACTGAAGTATGGCTATTCGTGCCGGCTCTTTCTTGTCCGACGGCCGCACAATATGTCCACCCGTCGGGCCGGACGCGCTGAGAAGCCGCTCGTATTCGATGCTTGTGACCACGTTGGGAAACACGCCGTATCCGTATTCGCCCTTGAGCTTTGCGTCGAACTCCGTGGTTCCGCAGGCAAGGATCACCGATCCCACATCGATTGCCATTACTTCTTCTTTTTGCGTAAAGTCAATGGCATTGGTGCCGCACGACTTCTGGCACAGGCGGCACGTGCCCTTGGTGAGATACAGGCATCTCGCGGCATCGATAACCGCAACCGCGGGAACAGCTTGCGGAAAAGGAATTCTTATGGCCCGGGTCTGGGATAGGCCTTTGTTATAGGGATCGGGAACCTTGACGGGACACTTGGTTACGCAGATGCCGCATCCGGTGCATTTGCTTTCGTCAATATAGCGCGGCCGCTTGCAAACATTCACCGTGAGCCTGGGCGGCTCTCCCTCGATCCCGGTGACTTCGCTGTTGGTTATAATGTGCAGATAGGGATGGCCGCCTGCCTGGACAAGCTTGGGCGAAAGGATGCACATGGCACAGTCGTTGGTGGGGAACGTCTTGTCGAGTTGCGACATGCGCCCGCCGATGGATGGCCCGCTTTCCACAAGAAACGTTTCAATGCCCATGTCGGCAAGATCCAATGAAGCCTGGATCCCCGCTACGCCTCCGCCGACCACCATCGCCTTTTTATGCATAGGTTATAATCCAACCTTCGACTTAGTTTTCTTCGCAACGGGTTTCTTTCCCGCAACCGCGCCTTTCACCAATTCACGCCTCAGCGTCTGCGCTTTGCGGTCGAACTCATCTTCTTTCGCAAGCATTTCCGCCGGCGCAAACCCGTCCCGCACGGCCATGTGCCGGAGCGCCCGCATGACATCGGTGAAATTCACCTGCTGGGGACACCGCGCATAGCACCGGTAGCACATCATGCACAGCCAGATCGCGGGCGACGCCAGAACTTCCTGACGCATGCCGTACAGCACCTTGCGGATGATTGTCCTGCAGTTATATTCCTCGTCGATGTTCGTGACAGGACATCCGGCTGCGCACGTGCCGCAGGCGAAACATTTCGTGATGTTCGCCCCGCCGGGCATGAGTGCCACTTCGTCCCGGAAACCGGGATCCAGTTCTTCTACGACTATAACGTCTGGGTTACTTTTTGCCATGGTGACCGTACCCCTTGTATTGCACCAAATTCCGTTTTTCAATCGTCAATCTACAATCTGCATTCGTCAATTCTAGGCTTTGGGCCCCATCCCCGCAATGCACTGGTCTTCGCGCACCACTTTCCGCGCCCCGCCGTCGTTTGACGTGGACCAGTCCTGCGGAACCGCGAGCGACTCAAGCATCGAAACTTTGTCCAGCGACTTTGCCCGATCGTAGATGAGCTGCCATGCGCAATCCGTTTCGTCGCTCACTTCGCATTTGCCGTTTCTGGAACTGCCGCACGGGCCGTTCAACTGCCGTTTGGAGCAACGGGTGATGGGACAAATTCCAAAGTACTGGCCCAGCCGGCAATTGCCGCAGCCCGCGCACTTCTCGGCCCACACTCCTTGCGATTCAAGAATCCCCATGAACTGCGTGTTGAGGCCGGGATACACCGCGGTTTTGGGAAACCGTTCGGCAAGCGCCTGGACCCCTGCCCCGCAGCCAAGCGACAGAACGGCGTCGTAGTCGCCGACGCGCTGGCTCAACACGTCGATGAACGCGTCTTCGCACTGGCGCTCGATGGTACACTCATGCACCACGACGCTTTCGCGTCCGGCAAGCTTGAGCGACATGCGCAGCGCAGACCCGATGATGCCGGTCTCGCGTTCGCCTCCGGCAAGACATACGGTCACGCAGGTGCCGCAGCCAACCACGAGCACGCGATTGTGGTCCTTTACCATGTCACGAATTTCCGGAATCTTCTTACGGTCGGCAACGATCATCAGTTTCCTCCTTGGACGGCCTTTTCGGCCTGGACCGCCATTTCAGCGATACCGTTTTCCATACGCGTTTCGCTTGTGCGCAGGGGACTCGCCCCGAGCGGCGCCACGCGGTCGTTCATTTCTTTTACGATCTCCGCAAACCGCGGACCTTCGGCGGACGAGAGATTGAACATTTCCAAACGCTCCGGCTCGATTCCGATTTCCGCAAGGATTTGCTTTACACGCTGGATCCGCTTCCTGGCCCGCAAGTTTCCTTCGAGGAAATGGCACCCGCCCTCGAGGCAGCCCGCCACCAAGACGCCGTCCACGCCTTTTTCAAACGCGGCAAGAAGGTAATTCTCCTCGATCTTCCCGGTGCACGGGAACCGCAGCACGCGCACGTTTGACGGATACTGCAGGCGCATGGATCCCGCCATGTCGGCCGCGGCATACGCGCAGTAGTGACAGCAGAAGGCGAGGATTACGGGTTGCCGGGTCATTTTCGTATTTGTCCTTCAATAAAAACATTCACCACGGAGAGCACGGAGAAATAAAGTGGTGAGTCTTCTCTATTTATTTCTTCCATCGCGGTTGGGCTACGCCAACCTGTTCCAGATACATAGTCTCCGCCGGCTTCTCCTCAAACGATCCGGCAAGCAGGCCGTTTATGGCCCCAAGTATCTGCACGTCGAGATAATGATGCAGCGTGATCGCCTTTGCGGGACACGACGATGTGCAGCTTCCGCAGCCCATGCACACCGCGCCCTGAACTTCCGCCTTGTTGTCCTTGCCGATCTGCGGCGCCAGGTACGGGCACACGTGCACGCAGGTCATGCAGGCGATGCACTTGTCCGGGTCCACCCAGGCGGTCTGCGCGCCAACGGGCATTACTTTACGCGAGAGAATGGAAGCGGCCCGTCCGGCCACGGCATTCGCCTGGGATATTGTTTCGCTGATGAATTTAGGCGCATGCGCCGTGCCGCACAGGAAGAGTCCTTCGCTGGCGAAATCAACCGGCCGAAGCTTGACATGAGCTTCCAGGAAGAATCCGTCGGCGTTGAGGGGCACGCGAAGCAGTTCGGAGAGTTCCTGACGGTCGTCGCGCGCAACGACCGGCGCGGCAAGCACGAGAAGATCGGGAGTCATGATGAGCTCGCGTCCAAGAATCTTGTCCGTAACCCGCACCGTGAGACCGGCATCCACACTCACGTCCGGAAGTCGGTTGTCGTCGTAGCGGATGAACATGATACCTTTTTCGCGCGCCTCGCGATATGCCGCCTCGCGGAACCCGTAGGTCCGCATTTCGCGGTACAAAACCAGGATCTTCGCCTTGGGATACCGCGTGCGCACAAGCAGCGCATTCTTGACGGCCGTGGTGCAGCAAACCCTGGAGCAGTACGGCCGTTCGTCGTTTCTCTGCTCAACGCACTGGATCATCACAATGGTCGACTTGTCCGGCAAAGCAAGTTCGTTTCTCGCGATGCGGCCGGACAGTTCGAGCTGTGTAATGATCTTGTCGCTTTTCCCGTAACCGAACGATTTCGGTTTGAGTTCTCGTGCGCCGCTCGCAAGGATCACAACCCCGTGTTCCACCTTGAGCGTCGCTTCCGGCGAGACGATGTCCGAGGTGAAGTCACCCACGTGGCCTTCGACCTTCTTTATTGTCGAGCGCAGATACACCTTGATGCGCGGATGCGATACCACCCGGTCGATCAGGTGTGACACGAACGCCGACACGTCGTTTTTGCCAAGCGTCTCGTGAATTTCCAGCGCCATGCCGCCCAGTATATCTTCCTTTTCCACAAGGTGCACCTGGTATCCCTGGTCTGCAATCGAAAGCCCTGCGGTCATGCCGCCAACGCCTCCGCCGATAATGAGCGCGGCGTTCTTTACGGGCACCGTTGATTCCACGAGCGGCAGAAGTCCCACGGTGCGGCCCACGGTCATGCGGACCAAGTCCTTGGCCTTCTCGGTTGCCTTTTCAGGTTCGGCGGAATGCACCCACGAGCATTGGTCGCGGATGTTCGCCATTTCAAGCAGGTACGGATTGAGTCCTGCATCGCGGAGCGTGTCGCGGAAAATCGCCTCATGCGTGCGCGGGGTACATGATGCCACGATCACGCGGTTGAGGCGGTGCTTGATGATCTTTTCCTTGATCTGGTCCTGTGTGTCGTCTGCGCATGTGTACACGTTGCGCTCCGCAAGCACAACATACGGCAGTTTCCGGGTGCGCTGCACCACCGCTTCCACATCCACCACCGAGGCGATGTTGCTGCCGCAATGGCAGATAAACACGCCCACGCGCGGCGGTTCGTCGGTAACGTCGCGCTCCGGCGGATAGATTTTCGTCTTTACACGCGTTCCGCGGGCCGGTGCAAGCAGCGCCATGGCCTTGGCGGCAACGGCCGACGCCTGCATCACGGTGTCGGGAATATCCTTGGGCTCGCTCAGCGCGCCGCCGACAAATACCCCGGGCCGCGATGTTTCCAAAGGAGAAAGCTCGCTGGTGCTCACAAATCCCCACTGGTTCACCATCACGTTGAACCGTTCAACCTGTTCCTCGAGGCTTGCGCTGGGTTCGAGACCCAGAGACAGCACCACAAGGTCGTGCTCGGCAGTCACGCAGCGGTTATCCTCGCTCATGTACGTTATCGTGAGGTTCTTTGTGTCGCCTGCTTGTTCGACGGACGACGGACGGCACCTGACATACGAAACGCCCATTTCTTTTGCGCGGTTGTAATAGCGGTCGAAATCCTTGCCGTAGGCACGCATGTCCATATAATAGACAGTGGCCGCGGTGCCGGGCTCGTGCTGTTTTGCAAGAATGGCTTCCTTGGTCGCGGCCATGCAGCATACCGAGGAGCAGTAGTCGTTGCACATCTTGGAATCGCGCGATCCCACGCATTGAATAAACGCGATGCTCTTCGGGGTTGCGTTATCGGAAGGCCGGCGCACGTGGCCCTGTGTGGGACCTGCGGCAGACAGCAGCCGCTCGAATTGCGTATTGGCAATTACGTTCGTGTCGAAAGCCGACCCGTATTCGATGCGCCGCATCGGGTCAAAAGCGGAAAATCCCGGGGTGAGCAGGACTGCGCCTACGTCAAGTTCCCGGATTGTTTCTTTCTGCTCGTAGTCGATTGCGCCCGCGCCGCACACTTTCGCACACAGCCCGCACTCGCCCGTGGTAAGGTGCACGCAGGTTTTGCGGTCTATCACGGGAACGCGGGGCACTGCCTGCGGATGCGCCATGTCGATGTTGGGACGCGCTTCGAGATATTGATTATACGCAGTATAATGTTTCTTTGCGGCAATCGTCGCAACACGTGCGTGGTCCGACGCCCCTGTGGGGCACACGTAATCGCACGCGCCGCATACCTGGCACTGCTCGCTCTTTTCATCGTACGCGGGCAGCACTTCCCGTTTTGCTCCACGGCCGAACATGCTGATGGCGCCCCGGCCCATAAGATCGCCGCACACTTTGACGCACAGCCCGCACAGGATGCATTCACCATCGAGCTTCTTCTCAAACGGCGTGGATGTCACGCCGAGAGATGCTGCGAATTCCGCGAGTTTTTTTGATTTCGGCGCTTCGGCAAGAAGGAGTTCAAGGATGATCTTCCGGTTTTCCCGGACACCGGACGTGTCGGTTCTTACCGTCATGCCGTCTTCCACGGGGTAGTTGCACGAGGAGACCTGTTTGGGCCCGCGGGGAGTTTCCAGTTCCACAATGCAAACCCGGCACGCGCCGATAGGTTCCATGCCCCGGTAATTGCAAAGCGTTGGTATGGAAATTCCCATCTGCCGCGCCGCATCGAGGATGGTGGTGCCTGTGAACACCTCGGATGTGCGTCCGTCAATCGTAATGATGATCTTATTTGGAGCGGATTTTTCCATATTATGCTTTTTTCATTTCGCACACGCCGGCCGGACATTTCCGGCCTGCGATGTGCATGTCGAGATCGTCCCGGAAATGGAGCAGCGCGTTTGTCACCGGGCCGGACGCGGTGGTGCCCAGACCGCACACACTCGCGGCGTTCATTGCCCTGCTGAGCCGCTCGAGCTGTTCAAGGGTTTCGGTATTACCTTTTCCCTCGCAGATCCTGTTCAACATGCCGTACATCTGCTTGGTGCCTTCCCGGCACGGCGTGCACCTGCCGCACGACTCGTCCACAAAGAACCCGAGCAGGAATCGCGTCATGTCAACCACGCAGGAATCTGAGTCCATCACGATGATGCCGCCGGTACCCATATTGGCGGACTTTCCCGGCACGTCCTGCGAGTCTATCGCAAGGTCGAGCATGGACGGCGGCACGCAGCCGATTGACGGCCCGCCCACCTGGACTGCCTTGCATGCCTTGTCTCCGCGGATGCCGCCTCCCATTCCGTAAATCATGTCACGCAGGGTGATCCCGAACGGCACTTCCACCAGTCCGGAGGTCTTCACCGAGCCTTCAAGCGAGAAAATCGTTGTCCCCGTGGTTGTCTTTGTTCCCATGGATGCATACCACTGCGATCCCCTGGTAATGATTGGCGCAACGCTCGCCCATGTCTTGACATTATTCACAACCGTGGGTTTGCCCCACAGGCCAGCGGTTACGGGAAACGGCGGCCTGCCGCGCGGCTCGCCGGAATGGCCTTCGATGGATTCGATGAGGCCGGTTTCCTCGCCGCACACGTATGCGCCTGCACCGCGGCGTACGCTGAGGCGAAAACTCCATCCACTGCCGAAAATGTCGTCGCCCAGAACCCCGTGTTTTTCCGCTTCCGCAATCGCATGTTCCAGGATGGTGATTGCCAGCGGATATTCGCTGCGAACATACACGTACCCGTGATTCGCGCCGATGGCGTAGGAGCCGATGATCATGCCCTCGATGATCGCATGCGGGTCGCCTTCGAGCACGCTGCGGTCCATGGAGGATCCGGGCGCGCCTTCGTCCGCATTGCACACCACATATTTCACATCGCCTTTCGCGTTTCGCGCAAACCGCCATTTCTGGCCGGTGGGGAAATACGCGCCGCCGCGTCCGCGAAGGCCCGAAGCCGATATTTCGTCGAGCACATTTTCGGGCTTCATTGACGAAAGCCCCTTTTTCGCTCCACGGTACGCGCCCCTGGCAATGGATTCCTCGATCGACATCGGATCAATGGAACCACAATTTCGCATGATCACTTTCTTCTGGAGCCGGAAGAAATCGAGCTTTGACCATTCCGGAATTCCCTCTGCCGCCGGGCTTGAACCGTAGGAATGGACCTCTCCCGTGGACACGTGCTCTTCGGCGGAAAACTTTCCGAGCGGCTTCTCGCCGCCGAAATCACCTTTTGTGAAATATGCCGTGAGCACGGCGCGAGCTTTCCGGGCCGTCATGCTGCCGAAGCTCACGCGCGGGCCGCCGGGCATTACGATGTCGAGCAGGGGTTCCTGGCTGCAGAAACCGATGCACCCGGTGCGCGACACGGTTGCGTCGGCCTTCAATTTCTTTACGGTTGCAAGCGCCGCCTCTTCCACTTTGCGCGCGCCCATGGCAAGCCCGCAAGTACCGGACCCGATGAGGATTTTGACCTTTTTCGGGTACAGCGAGGCGCTGCCGAGAGCCGCAAGTCTGTCCAGGTCGACCATGGTTTTTACTGCAGTGCTCATGAGAATTGTTCCAGTATCGTGTCTATATCTTCGGGATCAACCTTCCCAAAACTCACGTCGTCGATGCGCATGGACGGCGACAATGCGCACAGGCCAAGGCAGCGCACGGTGCGCACCGTAAAGCGTCCGGACTTGTCGGTTCCGCCGTCGCTCACGCCGAGTTTCTTTTCGAGAAAAGAAAGCAACGCGCCGGAATGCTGCGAGTGGCAGCTTGTGCCGCTGCATACCTGGATAACATGACGTCCAACCGGCTCGAACCTCATCTTGTCGTAAAAACTCGCCACCTTGAGGGCACTTGCCAGCGGAATGCCAAGCCGCGATGCGGCGTATTCGACAAGGGGGCGCGGCAGAAATCCGTAGGTCCTGTTGGTTGCCTCGAGCACGGGCATGAGCGCGCCGGCATCGCCCTGGTGCTTTGCAATGATATCCGTCAGAAATGCTTCATCTTGTTTGTCAAGTTTGCCGGCAGGCTTTGGTTCCGTCACGGTCCTTGGAACGTTTCGCACCGGGCATCGCTCTATGCAATCCCCGCAGCCGGTGCATTTGTCCATATTCACGCCGCGCGGCCTGGTTTTCACCGTTGCCTTGAAATTACCCGCTTCGCCTTCGAGTTTCACCACTTCGGCCATGGTGATCACGTCGATGTTCAGGTCGCGCATACAGGCGACAACCTTGGGCGAGATAATGCATGTGGCGCAGTCACCCGTGGGAAATGTCTTGTCGAGCCGCGCCATGTTTCCGCCGATGGTGGGACTCTCCTCGACAAGGTATACGTAGAACCCTGCGGCGGAAAGATCCAACGATGCCTGAATGCCCGCGATCCCGCCGCCGCACACAAGCACGGCGCCTACTGGCTCTTTTGTGGCTCTCGCCGGGACGGCGTCTTTGAGGGTTTCAGTGATCATGATGTTTTGCCTTTGTCAAACTACTATCACTTTTTGGACTCTATTTCCCCGAGCCACAATTGCGAGAGCCTCTTTTCTTTTCTCCGTGAACTCCGTGTCTCCGCGGTGAATCCTATTCCCCTACTTCTTCCGTCTCTTCCTCGGCCGTCTTGCTCTTCGGCATTACCTTCCGATATACCGCACCCGGCGTTTTCACAGCACCGTTCACCGTGAGAAGATCTCGTTCTATTTGAATATCGAACAGCCGCTCGTTTTCCTGCAGGTACGGCAGGACTAGCTCCCAGTCCTCTTTTGTGAAGCGCCCGAACATGCCGCCGTTGAGCTGCTCGTTCACGAGGGTCCGCTTGGGGTCGCGCACGTAAATCGCCCCGCCCGAGGCCAGTGACAGCAGGTTGCTGCCCGGATACGGGAGGTCAAGTCCAATGATGTCTCCGTTGTCTTCAACACGAAGTCCATTGACAACTGCAAATCCACCGCCCGCGAGCGGGTCGCCGGCCATGAACGATTCTGCGAGGAAGTCCAGTGCAGTCCCGTTGATCACCACCTTGGGCTTTCCCACGGCGTTGATCATGGGCCTGCCGGCCGCATTGCCCATCACGTAGATCTCACCGCCCTTTGCGCCGTACAGGAATGTCTGGCCCACGTCTCCAAACACGACCACTTTCCCGCGCTTGGAAATCTGGCACAACTGGTCCTGCGCGTTTCCATGGACATAGGCTTCGAGCCCGTCGATGCCGGAGCCCAGATAATCTCCCGGATTATCGTAACAGTCGACTCGAAGTCCGTCGGTTGAAGGGCCGAAGCCGGCGGCATGAAACCGCGTGCCGCGGGAATTGTAATGGATGATGTGCCGCCAACCAAGCTTGTACGCATCAACGGCAAGGTATGCGTCGCAGTCGCCGCCCTCGGCCTGAAAACCCGTTGCATCAATAAGAAGCGTTGCCTCACCCTCGTGCGGGCCGCGAAGGGATTGCCGTGTGTCAAACGTAATGCGACGGCACGCGCTTTGGGCGTCCTGGCCGATACCGGACTGCGCCGTGAAGATTGTTTCCAATCCGATCCGAAGCGCCGCAACCACCGAACTGCGTTTTTTGTCGCCCGTGGGGTACCGGCGATCGATTGCCAAGGTGAGCGCCTGGATGCCGAACGCCGGCGCATCTTTTGCGCAGCTCGTTGCAACCTGCTCTGTACACCAGCGCAAACGGTTGTAATCCATGGCGCGGATGTTTTCGCGCAGATATTCGTACATCACCTGGGGAGTGTTGTCCTGCAGGGTTTGCGATATCACCGCGGCATCGGCATCCCTGCTTGAAGGAACCGTCACCGGCTTCGAAAAATCGCAGTGCGTTTGTCCCGGCCGCGTTCCAACCTGCTCGCCGAATTTGTTGGTAACGTTCAGTTTGTAGTCCGGCGAGGTTCCGTTGTGCTCATTCCCCGAAGGGACAACGTTCAGAAGGAATGCGCCGCCGTCTGTCGAACTGCCGCCGCGCGCGTTCCAGTACATGTCGGCAATGGGCGAAAACCTGGCATCCTCGCGGGCCAGACTCGCCAGCGTTGCATCGATGGCCTGCTTCTCGGAACAGATGAGCCCGATGGAGACTTTGCCTTCCTGAAGCGCAAACACCTGCGGCCGAAGCATGGCCGTGTCGGTGATGCCGAGCAGCTGAAATCCCATTTTATCAAGATTGCGCGCGATGATGAAAAACCACGGACCGTCGGGCGATGCATGGATCTGGGCGGCCTGGATTTCTTTGTATACTCGCTGCTTTTCCACGGGCAGGCGGTCGAAATCGAGCTCGGTGGTGGGCGCGAGCGATTCTATGATGTATTCCACCGGATACTTGTATACGCGGTTCATGAGGTCGAACAGCATGATGGACGCTTCGGTGTCGGTCAGGAATTGCGGGAAAAGATTGCGCTGCGCGAGGTATTCGCACACCGAAAGGTAATTTGCGAAGTCGCCGTTGTGCACGAGCGCCTCGTTCATGCCGATGAACGGGTGGCAGCCGCCCGGATGCCATACGCGGCCGCGCGTGGGATACCGCTGGTGCGCGATCCACACGTGCGCGCGCGAGTCTTCCATGCGGTAGTACTGGACCACGGCTTCGGCGTATCCCACCACCTTGAGGATAATCAGATTGCGCGCATGCGAAAGCACGAATGCGCGCTTCTCCCCCAGGGATGCGTAGAACCGGTTGTTGAGTTTGCTGGAATTCTGGAACACGAACTCGTCTTCGATCTCGCGCGGTTCAAGGCCTGCCAGCTTCTTCTCGTCTGCAAACTTCGCCAGCACATCCTGTTTTGCGCGGACAAAGTAGCGCGCCACGTCGGGCGGCTTCACCTGCAGCAGGGGAACGTCGCGATAATCGCTCACCGTGGGAATGATCCCGCCCTGGTCTATGCTGAAGAAAGGTTCAATAAGCTCTTTTTCAACCTCGCCCCTGGCATTCGAATCGAGGAGCGCGACCTGCAGGCAGTAATCTTCTTCGAGCACCGACCGCGACACGCCGAAATCCTCGGGCACGAGCCCGCAGGCGGCAATACCGCCGCCTTTACCGTTGCCGCGGTTGCGCATCTGGATGCTCGGCTCGTAAATGTGCTTCCCGCGCACCGGAATGGTACAGGCGAAGCCGGTAACGCCGCATCCGCCTTCGGCTTCCTGGGGCTTGCCGATCCATTCGCCGGAAGGCCGGAGGCCGTCGCGGCTGCGGATGAGGGCTTCCGCCCGGTTAAAAGACGAAACCGTCATTTCTTCCCTCTGTCGTTCTCATAGTCAAGATGCATAAGCAGGTCCGTTCTTCCCCGCAAGGCGGCGACCGATTCGAGGCCCAGGCGGTACAGTATGTCAACCAGGCATTCCCTGAAAGCAGCATGAAGGTTCACCAGGCGCTGCGTGCACCACTCCACGGTGAGCAATTGCAGCAGCTCAGGATCGGTGGTGCATATCCCGCGCGCGCATCCCCGGCCGCTCTCGCAGCATCCGCAGCGGATGCACCCCAAAGAGACCAGCTCGGCCGTGCCGATGACGATTCCGTCGGCGCCCATGGCGATCGCCTTGGCAATGTCCCAGGGATTGCGGATGCCGCCGGAAACGATGAGCGTGATCTCGTCGCGCACGCCTTCGGCCACCAGGAACTGATGCACGTTGCTTATTGCGTATTCGATGGGCATGGCGATGTTCTTCTTGGCGATGTTCGGGGCGGCGCCCGTGCCGCCGTAGCTGCCGTCCATGTGCACGATGTGCGCGCCGGCGCAGTATGATCCTACAGCCACCATCTCCACGTCGTTAGGCGTGGAAACCTTTGCGGAAAGCAATGCGGTCCTGTTGACATGAGCAATCCAGTCGAGGTGTTTCTTGTGATCCTCTATCGAATACACGCTGTGGAACGGGAACGGCGAGAACAGCGACGTACCCACAACTGCCTCGCGCATTGCGGCCACCGCGGGCGTATTCTTGTCGCCCAGAAGATGTCCGCCCAATCCCGGCTTGGCGCCTTGCGCGTATTTGAACTCAACGATGCGCGCGCGCTGAATCGTTTCCTCGCGCACGCCAAACAGACCGGTGGCAACCTGGGTGATCATGTAATCTTTATAAGGAATAAAGCGCTCCGGATACCCGCCTTCGCCCGTGCAGCTAAAGGTGTTCCACGCCTTGGCCGCCCTCACTTTGCCCAGTTGCGCCCGGATATTGGTTGATCCGAACGACATGCCTCCGCCGTACCATGGAACGTCGATCTTTATCTTCGGCCTCGAATCGTTCTTCCTCTTATTAAGGAGCAATTCGGTGGAAATGTCCTCGCGCCGGAGGCCGGACGGGATCGTGTCCGGGAAAACGAACCGCAGCCTGTCGAACCCGCCGCCCGAGTTTCCAACCTGGCTTTCGAGATGCCGAGGCGGCTGCCTGCCAGTTTCGGCCATGTACCAGTTGCTCGCCAGAAGGTCCGGTGTCCAGCGATAATCGCCGAGTGTCTTGAAAACCGGATTCTCATCGAGCGAAAGCGCATGCTGCGGGCAGTTTGTGATGCAGAACCGGCCCGTCTTTCCGCAGTCGGGGCCTATACATTTGTAATCGAACGGACGAATTACCTGACGGTACCCCGTGGGGCGGACATGAACTCCGTGTTGGCATATGTCGACGCACTTCCCGCACGAAACACAGGTTGACGCGCGATGGATGCTGTACTTCCCCATCTCGTTACGGTAACGCGGCGGCGCAGTCCGCACGGTGCGCGAAACATCGGCAAAATCAGGATGCGATGTGAAATCTTCCGCTGTTTGCGGGACCGGTTTGATGGCTAATGTGGTCATGATTGGTGCCCGTCCCTGCCTTCCTTGCGTTTCCCGAAAATCCGCCCGAATGCCGCACGTTCCAGGTCTTCAAAAAACATGCACCTGCCGACTTCGCCTCGCAGCCGTCGCGCTTCACGTATTCCCATCGCGCCAAGCATCTCAAGAAGCTGGCTGTGCCATGATCCCATCAGATTGACAAGCCTGCGGACCGCGTATTGTTCGTCAATGCCGGCAAGATTAACAGAACACTGCTCGCCCCTCTCGCATTCCCCGCACAACCTGCAATCCATGGCGAGAATGAGCGGAATATCGACGGTAACCAGGTCGGCGCCGCAGATAATCGCCTTGGCCATGTGTTCCGGAAGCGCGATGCCTCCCGAGGCGATAACCGTGATTTCGTCGCGGACGCAATCCTTGACAAGTGCTGCGTGCACTTCACGGATGGCATCGCGCATGTGGCGCGGCTTAGCGGAATCGAGTTCCCTGCCGTGCTTGTCGAACACGACATTGACGACGTCGACGCCTTGGCGGGCCAGCCACTGGACGCGGGCCGCTGCCGCCTTCCCGGACGCTAACCGTACCGCGACGATTCTCTGTGCATTTTCCCGTTTCCAAGCGGCCACCGTCTCGGCGACGCGGTCCGAGTCCTGGATAACCACCATGGCCGAATCCGCAAACCGGCCGTCCGGTGCAGCGGCTTTGTCGTCCATCAAGGGAACAACAGGTGAGTTCGCGCCGGTTCCCAGATTTGCAATCCCGTCCGGCGAAACCAGGGCGAGCAGTCCCAGATCGGTTGCAGCCTTCACAACGGCGGAAACAACCGGGACGTGGGCCCAATGCTGCGCAATATTGTCGAACATCAAGGGTAGCGGGCTCTGAATCCTGGGCGGCGGCGTCTCGCGCAGTTCCATGTCCTCAAAGGAAAGACGGCCCAGTTTGCGGCCGATGTCAACGCCTGTGTTGATATATTCGCGTCCGTGAATCCCGTCGCGTGTCGGCCGCACGATTTCCGACATGTCGGTCCACATCGAATCGAATCCCTCACCGGAAAAGGGGCCGCCATAGCCGCAGCCGGACACCGGAACGCCTCCGGTCTCAGCCTGGAACCATGTGGTAAGCACTATATCGGGGTTGTAATAGTTGTCGCCAAGGCGCTCGTATTCCGGGTTTACGACTCTCGTGAGAATGTTCTTGGTGCAGTTCTGCACGCAGGTAAGGCAGCCCTTGCACTGGTAAATGTAATCGAGATATCCTACTTCATCACGCAGCGCGTCGGCTTCGTCGCGATACAGGCCGTACACGCATCCCTTCTTAACGCAGTTGTGGCACCCGGAGCAGTCTTCTCTCCAGTCAACTATGCCGAGCTTGCCCTCAGGACGGATGCGCGGCGGCGTCGGCTGCGTCTGAATGTGGTACTTGGCAGGCATGCCGGATTATTCCAATCTCGATTTCAGGGCGCTCAGCACTTCCATGGCCGCATCACTATCGTCGTCGCACACAATCTCAAAACCGCGCAAACCTTCGATCCTGCTGAGTTTTTCAATGGTTTCAAGCGCCATCTTTATCCCGTCCGCACGAGCGGCGCTTATGTCCGATTTTGAAGAAAGCCTGTTGAGCACATCAGCCGGCACCATCGGATTGGGCCTCTTTTCAACAAAGGCTTTTGCGCTTGCCGCATCAGTAAGGACCTTGATCCCTGCAACAAAAGCAGCTCTCTCGTGCAAACCGCGATCAATAACTTCCTTCCACCACGCACCGAAACGGTCAAGGTCAAAGACCGGCTGGGTAACGATAAACTGCGCGCCCACAAAGATTTTTTGTGCAAGCCGGGGCAACTGCAATTCAAGCGGGTCGGCAAAAGGAGAAGCAACGCCCCCCAGACAATACGATACATGGCCATCGATATTTTCTTCACCGACTATGGAAGCATTTTTTTCAAGGCCATGCAGGCTTTGCAGCAAAATTGTGGCATCAATATCAAACACATTTTTGGCGGCATGAAACGGAAGAAGCGTCTGATGCGTGCCGCTGGTGCAGAGGACATTGCGGATCCCGAGGGCACGCGCGCCGAGAAAATCGGAAATCAGAGCCGTCCGGTTGCGGTCGCGCGTGGTCATATGCAGAATGGGTTCCACGTTTTCGGATGCGATAATCGCGGCAGCCGCGAGGGCCGACATTCTCACGCCGTCCCGGTTGTCGCTCACGCCCAGAGCGTGAACTTTCCCCGCATACTGTTTCGCCATCAGCCGAACGCCGGCGGCGTCGGACGATTTCGGGGGCGAAATCTCGGCAGTAACGATCTGCTTCCCGGATTCGATCCGTTTCTGAAGGACGGTTTTTTCTTGTTGCATGGTAAACCTTCTTATGTATGCGCTTCCACGGCCGGGCCGCTCAGCCTCTTTGCCGCATCATGAATGATCTCCTTGAGCTGTTCGGGAGTGACGTTTTGAGGACAATGAACGAACTCAGCACGGCCCGGATCGAGTCCGATCTCAGACAGCAGCCGTTTCACCGTCTTGACCCTCATTTCGGAACGGTAATTACCCTGCGAAAGCGCGCATTCTCCAAGAGCACAGGTGATAATGCAGATTCCGCGAGCTCCACCCTCCAGGGCATGAAGCATGTATTGCGCGTCGATCTTGCCGCTGCACGGAATTTCTTTGATCCGGACATGCGTTCCGGCGTCCGTCCACTGGACCGGCATGAGTCCGGCGTGAGGCATGCAGTTTTTGCAGAGATAGATTGTGATGTCAGAAGAAGCTTGATGTGCCATTGCGACTATGAGCGATTCTATTTTCCGTCCCCAGCCAGCCGGCGCGGCAAGATTTTTGAGCGCCGGGAGCCATTTTTGAACGTGAAAATATAGTTCCTGGCGCAAAATGTGGCCACAAAATGAATCGCGGAATTTATCGGGAAAAGTGAGGAGGAGTTCTGATTGCGGATTTAGGATTGCGGATTGACGATTGTAATGCCGTGCGGACCGCAGTGAGTCCGCTCCGCGGCATGTGATTGCGGTTTAAAACACGGAAAAGCCCGCCTTGCGGCCCAGGCCCAAATCCAAGATTCGCAATCCGAAATAATGGGTCATTTCATTTGCATTTCATCCATCGAAGTGGCCGGGGTTTCGGACAGCTTGATTTTGAAATCAATCTTCTTGCCGTTGACGGCAACTGCAACCGCATAGGAACCGGGGGCCATTGAAACATTATTCCCATAATGAGTCGATTGTTCGCCCTTTCCAATGGCCTGCATAACAACGATTGGAACCTCCTTCGATCCCCCGGACGGATTTCCCTTTTCATCAAGAGACCGGAAACTCATCTTCACCGTGGCGTTGGCAATCACGTTTCCGGTTTTTGCGTTGAAAACATGAATGACCAGATGATGGTTCGGATGGGTTGCCGCATCGGGCATCACCGGTTTAGCTCCGGCCACGATCATCATGCCTTCGGCGGCTTTGCCGGCCGAAACCTCTTGTTTTGTGAAGAACGGCTCTGCAGCCAGCACATGCAATTCAATGCGCTCGCCGTTGAGGGTTGTGTCGATCTCGACATGACCGGCCTGGACGAGGCCGTGAGCAAGAAGAAGAGCAAAGACAAACCGGCCAAGAATTGAGTACTCTCGCATGTGAAACCTCCGTATGGTTGAAAAGACATTGCACCCATTGCCCTTTTGACCAGTGCGCGGGAATATGCACGAGGTTGGCTTATCGGCAACGCCCAAAGAATATAGCCTACGAAATTGACATTGCCAACGGTTTAAAAAAATAGGTTTTCACCGATGCTGAAGGTTCAGCAATTGCTGTTCCAACATTTGCCGCTCGGCGGCAAAGGCAAAGCAGGTAAAAAAAAGAGCAAGCAGGCACATATCATTGAAACATTTTGGATGCAAATCTCATCTAACTATATGGATCAAGGAATCAAGAAAACAAGTTCAAGAAACGAGTTTAGTGCATATAGATTTTGGAAACACAGGCAATTACCGCTCGGCGCATCATCTCGTTTGAAGTGCCTTACCAAAAGGTGTAGTATGCAAATTTCCATTCAGTCCCTTCGAAAGACCTATGAAAATGGGAAAACCGCGCTTAAGAACGTCAATCTTGAGATTTCCAACGGCATGTTTGGCCTGCTTGGACCCAACGGCGCGGGCAAAACTACGCTCATTCGCATTCTGGTTACACTCATGGAACCGACATCGGGAAGAGTCCTGGTGAATGGCGCTGATTTACAAAAGGAGCGCAGAAACATACGTGCTGTTCTTGGGTACCTGCCGCAGGACTTCAGATTCTTCTCAAGGTTAAAGACATGGGAATTTCTGGATTATATTGCGTTGCTCGCCGGTCTAAAGAATCGTGCCGAACGAAGAAATGCCATCGACCGCATGTTGACCCAGGTCGGACTTTTTGACGCGCGCGACCGCATGGCCAATCGCCTCTCCGGGGGAATGAAACGCCGTTTGGGCATTGCTCAGGCCCTTATCGGTAATCCCCAGATTGTGGTTATAGACGAACCGACCACCGGCCTTGATCCCGAGGAACGAATTCGCTTCCGAAACCTGATCAGCGGCTTAAGCCGCCAGGATATTATCATTATTTTCTCCACGCATATCGTCGGGGATATCTCCAGCACCTGCAGAAATCTGGCGCTCTTGTGGAACGGTGAGGTGGCCTATTGCGGTACGCCCGATGAACTGCTGCGCCGGGCGCAAGGCCGTGTCTGGCGTGTTGCAGTCGGTAACGAGGAACTTGAAGCTCTCAAGCAACGCCACACGGTAGTGACCACTATTCCCGCAGTTGACGGATGGAAGGTTGAAATCGTGGCCGAACGGCTGGATGGCTTCAAGGGTGAAACCGTTCAACCGGACCTAGAGCACGCCTACGTGTACTTTATGGAGAAGCAAAAAACGGGAGGGAATCAATAAGCATGGATTCCATGCGGACCATTGCCATCGTTGCTTTGTACGAGGCTCGCACGCTCTGGCGAAGCTGGTTTTTCAGAATTTTCGCGGGCGCAATCGTGCTGCTTGTGGTCGGATTGAACAGCATGATATTCAGCGTCGGTCAATTTTCAACATGGGTCTTTCGCGCCATCCAGGCAAACGTTCCTTATGTAAACATACTGCTTCTGAACCTGATTCAATCGATCGTGGCCGTCATTTTGGCAACCGACTTCATGAAGCGCGACCGCTCAATGGATACCACGGATGTGGTGTACATCCGATCCATGACCAACACGTCGTACGTGCTGGGGAAAGCGTGCGGTAATGTGTTGATCTTCTTCTGCCTCGACGTTGTCGCGCTTGCGTTCGCCGCGCTTTTTACCTTGTTCTCGGGCGGCGCGGCGATAGACCCGGCCGTGTACGGTTATTACGCATGTCTCATCAGCCTGCCGACTCTCGTGTTCTGCGTCGGGCTGACATTTTTCCTTATGTCGATTATCCGGAGCCAGCCGTTGACGCTGGTCGGAATGTTCGGCCTTCTGGGGCTGGCCTTCTTCTTTTTGCCTGACCGCCTGTATTCGCTCTTCGATTTTGCGGCATTGCGGACGCCTCTCATGTTTTCCGATAGCGTCGGTTTTGGTTCGGTACACAGGATCGTGGTCCTTCGCGCCGCGTATTTGCTGGTCGGCGGTGCCTGTGTGCTTATCGCGGCACTGCGGTTACAACGCCTTCGGCAATCCGCTTTCGCTTCGGGAGCAACGCTTGTTGGAGCGATACTTCTCGGCGGCGCGGCGGCAGGCGCCACGGCATTGCATGTGCAGAGCAACCTGCGTAATGACACAACGCGCGCCCGGATGATCGAGCAACATAACCGTCAGTTCGAGGCCCCGTGCATTTCGGTGGTCCGCGATGCACTCAGTATTTCGCATGCGGGATCCACGATCCGGGCAACGGCTCAGGTAACGGTGTGCAATCAGAGCAGCAGGGCGATTGACGAATACCAGTTCCGGCTTAATCCCGGACTTGTAATTCGGGAAATACGCGGCAGCCATCCCGTGAGCTTTCGACGTTCCCTTGATTATGTGTTTGTGAAACCCGTGACTCCCCTCCCCGCCCTGTCGCTGGACACGATCGTTTTCGCCTACGCCGGAACGATCGACGAATCGGTTTGTTATCTCGACGTCCAGCCCGAGGAACTCGCACAAGCCGGCACCGTGTTCTTTTTCCGAAAACAAACAAGATATGCTTTTATCAACAAACGATTCGTTCTGCTTACCCCCGAATCGCAATTTTATCCCCAGGCGGGGGCGGGCTACAGCTCCGAACATCCCGAAGTGAATTATACAGCGCCCGCCGAATTCAGCGTCTCGGTTACCGCCGACCCTGCCCTGACAGTCATTAGTCAAGGGGCACCCGTACGCACGGCGGGCGGCGTCACCGTTTTTTACCCGCCGAAACCGATGCCGGGGGTAACGGTGATCATAGGGGCATACGAACGGCAGTCGCTGAAGGCGGATTCGGTGGAATACAGCATGCTGAGGTTCGCCCACCACGACTATTTCAAGCCCTATTTCAAGGATCTTCAGGCCGATACGGTCGCCTCGTTGATTCTGGGATTAAAGACGGATTTCGAGAACCGTCTCAAGTTCACATATCCGTATTCCCGGTTCACCATGGTCGAAGTTCCCCTGCAATTTACCGAATTTGGCCGTGTATGGACCGCCGGGCATGAAGCGATGCAGCCGGAAATCGCCTTGTTTCCTGAGAATGGATTCTCGCTCGGCGATGCTGATTTCCGCGCCATGCAACTGGGCGGCTTCACTACCCGCGGACGCGACCAGGAAGTACTGACTCCGCAAGAGCAGCAAAGCATGATGTTTCAGCGGTTTGTCACCTCCACCTTCCTGCGCGACAATGCCGGCCGCCGGCTGATGTTCCGGCCCACCGATCGCTCCGCCGCTGCAGCCCAGATGCTGCAATGGATGCCGCCGGTGAGCGCTGCGAATGCCAACCTGTTTGTCTTTCCGGAATACTTTTCTTATGTGGTGCACCTGCATTCGCCAGCATGCCCGGTTTTCTCGCTGGCGCTCGAATCATACTACAAAAAACGGGCAAGCGGCGACGCTCCGGCGATGATGCGTATGTTCATGGGAGGCGCAACCACCGATGAGAGGGTGAACGGGGCTTTGGAAAACAGCGGCTTCGATCAGATTTGCAAAGACCCGCACAACCGTTCGCTCGTCCCCGATGTCGTCCGGGCGCTGGGAGATTACCTCTTTACGGTATTGCAAAAAAACATCGGCGATCAGGCCTTCAACGATTTCATGCTTGCGCTTGTCCGGCAGAACAGGTTCGGCACCCTTGACCTTGAAGAATTCTGTACGACGATACAACAACGGTTCAATTTCGATTTCCGGCCCACCCTTCAATCCTGTTACCGGAAACATCCGTTACCTGGGTATTTACTTGACAACATAGATGCCAGCGAGGTGCGTGACAAGACGGCCGACCGGTTTTTGCTGCGCTTTGAGATAGCAAATCCGGAATCCGCACAAGGGCTTGTAAAGGTGAGCGTTCGAACGGGAACGCTGGGAGGCGGAAGATTTGGCGGAGGTGGAGGGTTTGCAGGAGGCAATCGGGGCGGGACCTTCGGCGGCGCCACCGTCGACCGGATCATTTCGCTCGATCCGCGCCAATGCAAAGAAATCGACATGATGATGGATCAACCGCCGCGAATGCTCGCCGTCAACACGCTGATATCAAAAAATATTCCCGCGACCCTCGTGCATCCGTTCGACAAGGTCGAATTCAACCCGGACCGGGCGCCGTTTGACGGGGAAAAGGTGATACGCGGGATTACTGCGTCTGAACCGGGTACCGTCATTGTCGACGATGAGGACAGCGGTTTTTCGATAGAAGCCAAACCTTTGACGGGCGTGATGAACTGGTTCAAAAGTTCTTCGGCCCAACCCCAGGATCGTTACGCCAGCGTGCGCCTCTTTAATCCGCCGGCCGAGTGGACCGAAGCCGCGGGTCCGCAATATTACGGGAAGTATGTCCACTCCGTCCATTATATAAAAGCCGGCGACGGCAGCAAACGAATTGCCTGGAACGCGTCGATCAAAGAGAGCGGCACCTACGAAATCTACGCCTACTACGGCACCATGGGGTTTCAGCGCGGAAACGGCCGCCGCCAGAACCGGGAGGCTTTGCACGGGGCCTTTCATTATATCGTGCATCACGATGACGGCGTGGAGAATGCCGCGCTTGACTTGAAAGATATCCAGAACGGCTGGAATTCCCTCGGCCGTTATCATCTTTCTCCGGGAATGGCCCAGGTCGAGCTTACGGACCAGGGAAGCCAGGGTATCGTTGCCGGTGATGCCATCAAGTGGGTAAAACAGTGATGAGGGACCCTGTATTAGTTCGGTTAATTTTGTCAAGGCCCCCTAAATCCCCCGAAGGGGGACTTGTGTGGTGTCGGTTTTATCATAGAAACACTTTTCCAATAAGTCCCCCTTCGGGGGATTTAGGGGGCGAGCAAGACATCATGAAAAGACCATCCATTCTTTAGAGATTTCCGTCATGAAAAAATACCTTTTGATTTCAACGGTTTTTCTTGTTGCCTTCGCCGGCAGCGCTCGGGCAATCGACACATTATCTTTTGACAAGGCTGTGTGGCTCGTCACTCGCCAGAGCCCGGAGATGGTGCAGGCCCGCATGACGCTGGCGCAAAGCCAGGCCGTCTACGATGCGGCGGTCGCGGCCCAGAAGCTCTCGGTTACCCTCTCGCTTTCTCCCATCAGCTATACCAACGATTTGCAGTTGAGCCCGAATGATTTTTGGGATACTACGCGGAACATCAAGTCGAGCGGCCAGCTCCAGCTTTCGCAGCCGGTCCTGTTCACCGGCGGCACACTTGCCCTGTCGGGAGACATGGGGTGGAACGATCTGTATACCAGCTATTCCAGGGCCGGAGAGAGCCGTTCGTTTGATTACCATACGTCAATAAGTTATTCTCAGCCGCTTCTTATCTATAACCAGCTCAAAACGAATTTGCGCCAGCAGGAGCTCACGCTCCAGAACAACCAGCTCACCTATGCGATGCAGGAACTCGCCATTGAAGCGAGCATCGCAAGCGATTATTACGGCCTGTACCAGGACCAGATGAACTTCTACATCGCACAGGAATCATATCAGAGCGCAAAGCAAAGTTACGAAATTACCGAGGTTGGCGTGGCCTCCGGGAAACAGGCGAAATCGGATCTCTACCAGGCCTCGGTCACCCTGACGCAGAATGAATCGACCATGAAGAACCAGGAAATCACCTGGCAGAACGCAGCCGAGGCGCTTAAACAGCGGCTTGGCCTTCCCCTCGACACCGCTCTAAGCCTGACGATTGACACAACCGCCTCCGCCACGACCATCGACCTGCAAAAGGCGGTGGCGAACGGACTGCGCCAGCGCATGGAACTGCGTCAGGAAGCAATTACAATCGAGAATGCGCGGTTTGCGCTCACCCAGGCGCGAAGCAACGGCCTTTTCAACGGCAACCTCAATGTTTCCTACGGGCTTGTGGGCGCCAGCCCGGCGGTAAATACGCTTTTTAGGGACCCGGCAAAAAACATGAGCGCCGCACTGACGCTGCAGGTTCCTCTCTGGGATTTCGGATCGAACCGTGCAACTGTCAAGGCATCGGCGATAGCGCTCAGGCAGGACGAACTGCTGCTCGACAATGAGAAGACGACGATAGTTCTTTCGATCCGCAAGGAGTACCGTTCGATCCAGAACCTGCAGGAGCAGATCGAGTTGGCCCGCCAGACCCTGAAGTCCGCCGCGCTCACCTATGACGTCAATCTCGAAAAATACAAACTCGGCGGGCTGAGCGCGATGGACCTGAACCAATACCAGATCCAGCTTTCGCAGGCGAAAACCGGTCTTGTGAGCGCTCTTGTCAATTACCAGATCGAGCTTCTGAATATGAAAGTCCAAAGCCTGTGGGATTACCGGACAGACCAGCCGGTACTCCCGGACTTGAAACCAAAGGAATGAACCCATGCACTATGCGCGATCCGCCGCTGCCGCCGTCGGCGCGGCCCTAATGATTATTGCGTGCGGCACCCAGCAGCCGCAGGACCAGAACGCCGTTACCATTCCGGTTTCGGTTTTGGAAATAAAGCTGCGGCCCATTGCCGAACTTCTGCAGACCACCGGCACGGTGACCCCCGAAAAAGACGTCTCCATTATCAACGAAATGGTCGCTTATTACAGTCTCCAGGCGAACCCCCGCACCGGCAAGCCGTTCGCGCTCGGCGATCAGGTGAAGAAAGACGAGGTAATCATCAAGCTGCACGACGTTGACTATGAGAGCACCAACAGGGTCGAATCGCAGAAACTCACCCTTGCCATCGCTAAACAGAGTTTGGATCAGGAACGGTCGCTGTACGAGAAAGGCGGCGCAGCCACCACCGACCTTCAGAATGCGGAGTTGACTGTTGCAAATGACAAATTCAACTACGACGACGCCGTGGAAAAGGACTCCAAGCTCTGGATCAAACCTCCTTTTGCGGGAGTGATCGTCAACCTGCCGTACTACACGCAGAACACGCGCATAACGGCGACCGGCCAGCTTATGGCGGAGGTCATGGACTACGACCGGCTCAGTCTCCAAACCAAGTTGCCTGCAAACGACATGGCCCGCGTTCATGTCGGGCAGCCCGTGTTGATGACGAATTATACGGTTCCCAACGACACGGCCCACGGCACGATAACGCAAGTCTCGCCTACAGTCGATCCGACGTCCCGCACTTTTCAGGCCGTGTTCATTATCGACAACCCGGACAAGAAATTCCGTCCCGGCATGTTCGTCATGGCAAATATCGTCGTGGCGCGCAAAGACAGCGCAGTGGTGATACCAAAAGAAATTATCCTTTCCGACTTGAAAGGCAAGAGCGTCTTTGTCGTCGACCGCGGCCGCGCTCAGGCACGCATCATTAAGACCGGCATCGAGAGCGAAAATGAAATCGAGGTCGTTGGCGGTTTAAAGGCAGGAGAGCGGTTGGTGACAAAAGGATTTGAGACGCTGCAAGACGGCAGTCACGTTAAGATTCTTGAATAACACAGCCCGCGCATTCCCCGCGAGTTCGCTCGCGCGGCTACTCCTGTAGGGTTGTATGCAGGCGTAGTCGTGGTGGCGCGGGGTTAGCGGGCGAATAAGAAGTATTTACTTTCCACAGTTATGGAAGAATCCCCGCCACTTGCGGCGGGGTTCTTCAATAGGATAAGAAAAGACTTTGAATAAAATTGCCGCATTTGCCGTAAAAAATCCGGTGGCGATTCTCATGGCGGCGCTCGGCGTATTGCTGCTGGGTTTTCTCTCGTACACCCGCCTGGGCATGGAACTATTCCCAAGCCTCAACAATCCCCGGCTCTATATCGATTTCAACGCGGGCGAACAACCGCCCGAAGAAATCGAAAAACAATATGTTCAGAAGCTCGAAGCGCAGGCCATCAGGCAGCACAATGCCGCGAGTGTGGCATCGATCTGCCGCGTAGGCAGCGGCCAGGTCACCGTGGAATACGCCTGGGACGCCGACATGAACGAGGCGTTTCTCGATTTACAGAAAGCAGTTTCGACGTTCGCGCAGAGCGTCTCGCTCGATACGATCAGCGTTTCGCAGTACGATCCGAACAACGAACCGGTGGTGATCCTCGGATTTTCAAATAAGAAAATTTCCGACATGAATGCCATGCGCAAGACAGCAGAAACCTGTGTGCGCAACGAGCTGGTGCGCCTGCCCGGTATTGCCGATGTGGAGATATGCGGTCAGGATCAGGACCAAGTGTCCATCGAAACAAACGACTATCTCCTGCAGGCCTACGGCCTTTCGGCCGCCATGCTGGCCACTCAGATACAGAATTTCAACCGCAATCTATCGGGCGGCTCCATCCAGGAAATGGGCCTCAAATACGTCGTTAAAGGCGTGGGAGTGTTCAACTCGCTTGCAGACTTTGAAAATCTCGTGGTGGGCTTCGGTCAGAGCGCGACCACCCAGGGGCCGCAGGATACGACAATGGGCGACAAGACGCCGATCCGGCTGAAGGATGTGGCCAAAGTTTCGCTGAAAAATAAGGATCCACAGAACATTGTCCGTGTGAACGGCGTGCGATGTCTGGGACTGCGGGTGTACAAAGAAACAAAGTACAATACCGTCAAGGCGGTCCAGGAAATCTACGGCGCAGTAAAGCGGCTGCGATTGTCGTTGCCCGGTTACGATTTTTCCATCGTCAGCAACCAAGGAAAATTTATTGATGAGTCCATCGGTGAGATGAAGCAGACCGCACTGATCGGAATCTTTCTGGCAATCATGGCGCTCTTGTTTTTTCTTCGCCAATTCGGCGCCACGGTAATCATCAGCGTGGCGATTCCCTTTTCCATTATTTCTACCTTCAACCTCATGTACTTCAACCATCTGACGCTTAATCTCATGACGCTGGGAGGACTGGCGCTGGCAGCCGGACGGCTTGTCGACGATGCCGTGGTGGTGGTTGAGAATATCATCCGCAATGTCGAAGAAGGCTGTTCCATACGGGAAGCGGCGGTCCGCGGCACGGGACAGGTCGGCGGGGCGGTGCTGGCATCGACACTGACGACGGTGGTGGTGTTCCTGCCGATCATTTACCTCCACGGCATTTCGGCGGAATTGTTCAAAGACCAGGCCTTGACAGTTGCATTCGCGCTCTTCTCTTCTCTGGCGGTCGCGTTGACGGTTATTCCCATGCTCTCATCGAGATTTCTGGGACGCAAACCTTTGCAGAAATCCCTGCATTTTTCCTGGTACAGGGGGCTGCTTGAAGTCGCGTTGAAAAAACGGAAAATGATTCTCCTGGGCACCGGGTTGCTCATGGCGCTTTCGCTGGCGCTTATTCCCTTTGTCGGGTCCGAGTTCTTTCCGACCGTGAGCACGCGCGCGTTCACGGTTGCGGTCCATCTTGCCGAGGGAACAACCTTGCAGCGGACGGCGCAAACCGTTCGCGGGTTGGAAGAACTCATCGGATCTGCCCTCAAGGATGCGGTGGAGACGGTGTACAGCGAAAGCGGTCCGGTCACCACGGCCACGATCACGAACGTCGAAAATGAACCTCAGGATGAAAACACCGCGGAGATTCGCGTCGTGCTCAAGCAGAACCAGCCCATCGATGCGGCGAAAGCGGCGGAGATGCTTTCCAAAGCCGGCATCGGCGGTTCGGGACTTGTCATTCAATATAAACCCGAGCAGAATGTGCTGCAGGATGTCGTGGGAAACAACGAGCCTCCCGTTGTCGTTGAAGTAAAGGGCGACGATCTTGGCATACTTGAGAAACTGGCCGATTCGATAACCCTCGCCATGGGGAAGATCAAGGGCCTAACTAATGTCAGCTCCAATTTCGAGCAGGGCGCACCGTCGATAGAGGTAGCGGTCGATCGCCTGCGCGCAGGCGACTATAACGCCAGCGCTGCCGACATCGCAACCCAGCTTCACGACAAAATGCTGGGGAGGACTGCCGGGCAGTGGGACCACGGCGGAGAACTCAAAGACATCACCATTTTGTTCCCCCAGATGACTCAATCTCAGTTGGCGGACTTCACCTTGATTGAAGGGAATACGACCGTGCCGCTGCAGGACGTTGCGCAGATAAAACGCGGGTTCTCGCCAAAAGAGATCCTGCGCCGTGACCAGGTCCGGTTGGCGCGGATCACGGCCCAGCTCACCGGCAGCACCGCATTCAGTCAGGTTATTGCACAAATCAAGCGATATGCCGCATCGTTGGCCGTCCCGCCAACCTACCGGCTCGAAATTGCGGGAGACGAACAAAAACGCGCCGAATCGTTCCGCGACCTTGCCTTTGCGCTCGCACTCGCGGTCCTGCTGGTGTACATGGTGCTGGCCGCGCAACTGGAATCGCTCTTGCACCCGTTTGTCATAATCTGTACGGTTCCGCTCGGGATCGTAGGTGTGGTTCCGCTCTTCTTCCTGCTTGGAAAGTCGTTCAACATCATGGCCTTGATCGGTGTAATCATGCTCGCGGGCATTGTCGTGAGCAATGCCATCGTTCTGCTTGATGCAGTCCGGCAGCTCCGGGAGTCGGGTATTCCGCGCCATGAGGCCCTTCTTCTGGCCGGGCAGCGGCGCATACGGCCCATCGTCATCACCAGCCTCACCACGGTTCTGGCCCTTCTGCCGCTGGCGTTCGGTTTCGGCGCAGGCGCCGCACTGCGCGCACCCATGGCGCTCGCGGTAATGGGCGGGCTCACCGCCTCCACCCTGCTTACCCTGGTGGTTATCCCCTGCGTTTACGAAATGGTCGAGGGGTGGCGGGAAAGAATCGTGAAGAAGAACGATGATAAGACTTCTCAATCGTAAAATCTTCATCAGCGTGCTTTTTGTCGGCATCTGCCTGCTGGGAGCAGTGTCGTTTCGTTACCTGCCGCTGGAGCTGTATCCCAATACGGAACTGCCCATGCTTCTGATCCGCGTCACCAGCCGCATCGATGTGGACCCGTCGTATATGGAAACCAACGGCGTGATGCCGCTCGAAGGCGCGGCCGCGATGCTGGAGGGCGTCGACAATCTGCTTTCTTATTCGGAACCCCGCAGGGGCACGATTTACGTGTATTTCGACAAGGGCGTCAACGTCAAGTATGAATTTCTCAAACTGCAGCAGCGGGTCACCGCGCTGGTCAGCCAGCTTCCCGCCCAGTTCACGGTGGAAGTTAACAAAGTGAATACCGAGCAGGCCGCCAACCAGTTCATGACCTTGCAGGTGCTTGGCGACGGCGGGAGTGACCGCATCCGCAATATCGTCGATCAGCAGATAGCCCCGATGCTCCAGGACATCGACGGCGTTGCGAGCGCGCAGGTCTTCGGCGGGCGCTCAAAAAGCGTCGAGATAGTCATGAACGATGACATCTGCCGCGCCTACAACATAACGCCGACCCGCATTCAGAACCTGCTGAAGCAGAACAACAACGCCCGTCAATACGTGGGCGCGCTGCACGACGGCGGCAAGCGGTTTTTTGTTGACGTGGACGCGGACTTCAGAACCATCGACGACCTAAAAAATATTGCCGTGAACAACAAGAACGGCAAAGTCCTTCTCAAAGATATCGCCGACGTCTTTTACGGCTTCAAGGAGCCCACAAGTCTGAGCCGCGTCAACGGCAAGGAAGCGGTAAGCGTGCAGCTCGTCCGCGATGCGCAGGTAAACCAGATCGATTTGTCACACCAGACGCAGGCCGTCATCAAGAAACTGAATAAAACTCTGGCGCCCCAGAACGTCCAGATCGTGATCCAATCCAATGCAGCCGATTCCATCGAAGAAAGCCTTCGTCAGATTGTGCTGTTGGTCCTCACCGGCGGTCTTCTGGCAGTCGGAGTGCTGTGGATCTTTTTGCGCAACCTCCGGCTGGTGTTGATCGTTGCGGCGGCAATCCCCATCTCGGTGCTCGGCGCGTTCAATCTTTTCTACCTGTTCGGCATTACGCTCAACAGCCTTACCCTGGTCGGCATGGCTCTCGCCGTGGGCATGCTCGTTGACAACAGCGTCGTGGTAATGGAGAACATTTATCGGCTGGCGTCGCGGAGGCATGATCCGGTTGAGGCCGTAACACGGGGAACGGCGGAAGTCTGGCGTTCGGTGCTCGCCTCGACACTCACGACGGTGGTAATTTTCATTCCATTCCTCTTCGCCTCCGATTTTACCATCCGGCTGATCGGTAAACACATGGGCGTTTCGGTGATTGCAACACTTTTTATTTCGTTAATTACGGCGTTTCTCCTGGTTCCCATGGCAATTCTCCTTCGGTTGCGAAAGGCCCCGCAGAGCACCTTTTCGTTCCGGAGGATCGATTCGCGAACACCCGCCATCCGTATGTACCGCGTGATGCTCAAAGCCGCCCTGCGCCATCCGGGAATCACGATCTGCGGGGCGCTGGTGGTTTTTCTCATTTCTCTCGGCATCTGTCTTTCACAGGGCAGCGCCTCGGTCGAGCAGGCGGAGACGGAACAATTCAGCGTCTATCTCACCATGCCCACCGGCGCAACCCTTGACAAGACAGATTTTGCCGTCCGCGAACTGGAAAAGCGCCTGCAGGGCCTTGCCGAAACGGATGATTTGCTCAGCATCGTGTACGAGGATGAGGCGGTGCTTACAGTCAAGCTCAAGAAAAATTATTCCGATGTTGCGAATCGCACCTTACCGCAGATCAAGGCCGATATTCAAAAAAGGCTCGATAATTTTCCGCTGGGAAGCGTCGGTTTTACCCAGCCGGCGTCAAGTTCCCGCTACCGAGGGAATAACGGGGTGAACGCCAACGCCCGGTTGCAACAGGTGTTGGGCGTGAGCGGCCAGGACCAAACGGTCGTGGTGCGGGGTGACGACTTTGAGCGGATGGAAGCCGTGGCGGACGAAATCAGGTTCGAACTCAACAACCTTTCCACGGTTCAGTCGGTGCAGCTCGATATTCCCGGGCGTCAAGGCGAGGTCCATTTGTTTTTTGACACCCAACTCATGCGCGAGTACGGCATAGGCCTTCAATCGGTTGCTTCGGAACTGTCCGGGTTTACGCAGGAACTTACGTCGGGCCTGGAATTCAAGCAGGGCGCCGACCAATACGACATCATGGTGACATCAAAGGGCGCATCGGTTCAGAACCGCAATGCCCCCGGCCGCGGGGCCGCCGCGAATAATGCCAAGACTTTTGACGAGCTGAACAACGTTCCGGTTTCGGCTTCCGATGGGACCGATTACCCGCTTCAAGAGATAAGCAAAATCATCCGCGCCAACGGTCCCGCGAGTATCAACCGGGCAAACCAGGAGCACCGCATCGTCGTCACCTATCATTTCAATGATGAAATTGCGTCGTCGCAATCGCTGCTCAAGGCCGCCCGTGAGGAGGTTGACAACACCATCGATGCCATGACGTTTCCGGCAGGTATCGCCGTGGAACCGGTGCACGGCCAGAACAGTATCAACGATTTTTACTATCTGATCGCTGCCGCATTTCTGCTTATTTACATGATCCTTGCCTCGGTTTTCGAATCGTTCACGGCTCCACTGGTAATGATGTTTTCGATACCGCTTGCCGCCATCGGCGCATTCTGGCTTCTGGTCCTCACCGGGCACTCCTTGCTGAATGCAAATTCTCTTATGGGGTTCCTGATCTTGTTCGGCGTGGTAGTAGGCAACGGAATTATCCTGATCGATTTTACGCGGGTCCTGCGCCGGCGCGGATTTTCTACCGCGCGCGCTCTGATGACGGCAGGTCAGGACCGTATGAGGCCGATTTTCATAACGGCGATCACCACCGCGGTCGGCATGCTGCCGCTTGCGTTGGGCAAAGGCGGGCAGATCGGCGCCATCGGTGCTCCCTTTGCTCTTACGGTAATAGGCGGTATCATTTCCGCGTCGCTGCTGACGCTGGTTTTCATTCCAACATGTTACTTCGGATTGGAGTCGGCTCTTGGGTACCTGCGGTCGCTTTCGTGGCCAATTCGCATTGCCGAGCTGGGCGTTCTTGCCATTTGTGTATGGCTCGTATTTGTCTATGTCGACGACCCGCTCTGGTGCCTTGCCGATGTGATCGTCTTCGCCGTCGCGGTTCCGGCCGCCGCCTGGTTTCTGCTTTCCAGCCTGCGAAGGGCCCGCATGTCCGGTGAGGAACAGGGGCAGGTGACCATATACATCCGTAATGTGCAGAAGATCTACAATATGCCGGGGCGGTTTGCGCGTGAGTGGGGCGCCGCCGTTCGGGGGATTACACGCAATGATGCCAAAGGCGATTTGGGAGCGCTGCTGTGGCAGCTCCCGCTTTTGGTATTTCTACTCTATTTTGTCTATTGGTATGCGGAAAATGAATTTTGGCAATTTGCATGTGCGTTTGTCACGTACTGCTATGCGCTTTTCCTTTTCAAGCGTCACGGCCGGCTCATGTATCTTGCACGGCCGGGAAACAAGCCGGCCATCGGACTGCACGACAAAGTGTACACAGCCTTGTTCTGGGGTGCGCCGCTTGCGAATTTGGTCTTCTTCCAACACGCCTGGAAACGGATCTCAGTCGTTTTGCTGGCCGGAATTGTGTGGTACCTAGGGCTTGCCGTTTTCCGGACGTCGCGCTGGCTCGAAAACAATCCCGGTGCGGACCCGCGGGATTGGAAAAAGACGTGGGCAAAGCCTGCCGCCGCATTTATCGCCTTAGTGAAGTTGGTGCCCGTTTTAGGCGCCGGCCGGTCAACCTTTCATGCGCTCAAGGGCGTCACTCTGCAGATAGAACACGGCATGTTCGGACTTCTGGGGCCCAACGGCGCAGGGAAGAGCACGCTCATGCGGATCGTGGCGGGAATTTATGAGCAGACCTACGGAAAGGTATACATCAACGGACTCGATACCGCCCTTCACCGCGAGGAGCTGCAGGGACTGATCGGCTATCTTCCGCAGGAATTCGGCACGTATCCGAATTTGACGGCGCAGGAATTCATGGATTACCAGGCCATTATCAAGGGACTGCACGATCCGGCAATGCGGAGGGAGCGGATACGTTCCGTACTGACTGCGGTGCACATGGAAGATCATGCCGATGAAAAGATCGGGTCATTTTCGGGCGGGATGAAACAGCGCATCGGCATCGCCCAAATTCTGCTTCACCTGCCCCGTATTTTGATTGTGGATGAGCCCACGGCCGGACTCGATCCCGGTGAACGGATCCGGTTCCGCAATCTGCTGGTCGAGTTGAGCCGCCAGCGAATTGTGATCTTCTCAACGCATATCATCGAAGATATTTCGTCGTCGTGCAACCGCATGGCGGTTCTGGTCGGCGGTGAATTGCGTTATGCGGGCGAGCCGTCTGGCATGCTCACGCATGCGGCGGGGCGCGTGTGGCAGGTAACCGTTGACTTAGAGGAGTACGAAACGCTTGCCCGGCGCACGTCGGTGGTTCGCCATATAAGCGACCTCCAACGGATCCATGTGCGGTGCATTTCCTCGGGCAAGCCTCATCCCGAGGCGCAGCCGGTGCAACCTACTCTGGAAGATTCGTATTTGTGTCTCACGCGTGACCTGAAGGACGACGACGAAAGAGGCCGGAATCATGCTGAAACGATGTAATTCATTCTTACTCTTCTGTAAAGGCCTGGCCCCCGGTGCGGCACTCATCGGAAGGCTCGCAGGCTACAACCTCAAGATAATTTTCAAGCATCAGTTTCTTTATTTCCTTCTCGCAGCAATCGGCTTCTTTATGGTTGTGGTGGAAATCAATATCTCCGCCGGAAGGGAACTGAGTCCGTCGATACTCTATGACCTGCTGCTGGTACCGGGACTGCTGCTGGTATTTTATCCGGCCGCGTTCGGCATTCAGAACGATGCAGACGCGCAGATGCTCGAAGTGATTTTCGGAATTCCCGATTACCGTTACAAGGTCTGGCTTTTCCGATTGCTGCTTTGCTTCACGCTTACGGCCGCCGTGCTTCTGTGTCTCTGCCAGGCATGCGTGGTGTTGCGCGTGCACCTGCCGGTGTTTGGCATGGCTTTCCATTTGTGTTTTCCGGTCTTCTTCTGGGGCTCACTTGCCTTTTTGTTTTCCACCCTTATGCGAAATGGCTACGGTGCGGCAATCATGCTGGTGCTCGCGGGCCTCGGTTCCTGGGTAGTGAGCGGTTCTCTCGCCGAAAGTCAGTGGAATATCTTTCTTAACCCGTATGCGGTTCCTCAAGGACCCAAGGAATTGATGTGGGATTCAATTGTTCGGGCCAACCGCGTCATGCTTGCCGTGGCAGGGGGATCGGCGATTTTGTGGGGCATCAGAAATTTGCAGCGGCGGGAAAAATTCATTTAGTTCGCCTCTACTCCTCTTTAGAGGGGTTGCAAACTTCAATAAATCATCAAAAAGACTCCTTTGTTGATACAATTTTGTGCCACTGCGCAGTTTCTTAGGGTATTTATCCCTCATTTTAATTATTTTGTGTGCTCGGCAAATGCACCGGTTCCCTGGTAAATCAAGAAAACCAAATGAACAACCCTGCTTCTCATCTCAGCTTCAACGGACTTTCCACGCTGTATCGAATCGCCCACCTTCTCAGCTCCGGCGGCGGCATTGAAAAGACAATGGAAAGCGTGTTGGACATTCTGGAAACACACGCCGGCATGAAACGGGGCATGATCTCAATTTTGAACCCGGAAAGTTCCGAGTTGAGCGTGGATGTGGCAAGGGGAATTTCCGAAAGCGGCAAGCTGCGCGGCAAATACAGGTTGGGCGAAGGGGTCACCGGAAAGGTGGTTGCCACCGGCCGGCCCATAGCCATCCCGAAACTTCGGAATGAGCCGACCTTTCTCGACAAGACAGGGGCCAGAAAACACCTTAAGGACACCGACCTCGCGTTCCTGTGCGTTCCCATTAAGTCGGGAGATAACGTCGTGGGCGCGCTCTCGG